>Ga0209058_1001841_pt1 | contig 17755 bp, 22 predicted proteins | sample GraSoiAngelo_147_FD_185904 | JGI IMG/M metagenome (GOLD analysis project Ga0209058, IMG submission 185904) | Grasslands soil microbial communities from the Angelo Coastal Reserve, California, USA - 14_1009_05_40cm (SPAdes) (version 2) | ecosystem: Environmental > Terrestrial > Soil > Grasslands ... | reverse complement strand
AATGATGACATCTATTTTCCAGTATTGATGATATGTATGGTATTAAATATTCTTAAGCTAGAATATGTGCCATTATTTGAATAATATAAAAGCATTGCAAAGCGGATCGGATAATATTGTTTCTAAATTATAGTAAATTTGTATATGAATATCCTATATTATATGTAAATGTCCAGCATATTATTCCATTTTTAATGTTGGGTTATTTAGATTTAAGTCTCTTTACCAGTTCTATCCTGGCATTAATAAGATTAATTTGTTCTTCAAGTAACTTCTTATAGCCTTTCAATAGCTTTTCCTCATCAGCGTAATTTCTCTTTTTAATTTCCGTCATAGTATCTTCAAAACCTTTGGTAACATTTTCTACGTGACTTCCAAGAGCTTGGATATCCCGTGCATCCCTCTTTGCTCCTACTGTGAAAGTTTCTTCGGCCTTATCTCTGATTTCCTGCGCTTTCTTGCTGATGGAAAGAATCACATCTTTAAACGAAGCGGTAGCATCCCTTAGACTGTTGACAATCAAGTCGTAATCTTCAATCTTTACGTTGGTCTTAGATTTTCTAACTGTTTTTTCTCCTTTTATTGATTCAATATTATTGTCAGTTGTTGGAACTTCAGCATCGGATACTTCATTTTGCGTGCCAGAATCTTTGTCTGTAGTCGATTCAGACAATTCGTCATCATTAGTTCCATTTCTTGCGACTTTCTTATTCATAGATTACAAGTACAATTGCAACCGGATATATAACCGTGAAATGGAGGCATTATCATGATTTTACTTCCATTTAAACCCCCAAGATTTTCCGAAACTTGGGACAACGAATTTGACCCATTATGATGTTGATTTTTTTAGATCAGATAACATCTTTTAGATTTAAATTATCCTTTTGACTAACGGTTTTGCATGTCTGAAGTACAACAGAATACACAGAATACACAACCACAAAGAGATGGACCCCGCGATTCTATATACATAGGCAAGAAACCTCTGATGGCATATGTGACTTCTACACTTATTCAACTAGCAAATCAACCATCAGTTACCATTAAAGCTAGGGGTTTAAGTATCGGAAGAGCAGTCGATGTTTCACAAATAATTCTAAAGAGAATGGAAAATGCAGGGTATGCAATAGGTGATGTTAGGATTGGGTCTGAAACACTCCAAGCAGAAGATGGCAGAACAAGGAATGTCTCTACAATAGAAATTGAAGTAAAGAAAGCATAGGGAGCTTTCTCCTTACTTTTTGTTGATATATCTCCGTTAAGTATTTGACAATTGGAAAATATTGCAGCACTTTATCTTGCCCATTTAAATCCAGTAACAAATGCTCATGAAAAAATAATTTCTCAGTTAGCCGAGCACTATCATGTTTATGTTTTCCCAGTAGTTTTTTTGAAAGAAGGAAGAGAAATAAACACAAGAACCTTTCCATTTCCTTATGAATTAAGAAGGAAGATGCTACTAAGTTTGTTTGATGGGCATGATAATATAGATATTTTGCCCAATTACAATTTCGTTTCACCGTTTATTAAATATCTTCCACCAATCCTCTCACCATATTCATGGTCGATGCGAGGCGAAATTCTCCGTGATGTTCTGGAAGATCGATTTATTTCATATACAGGGGACACGGCTGAAAGAATAGCTTTGCGATTCTATAATCTTCATCCTATCAAGGCAAAAAGACTCAAAATATCTTCATCAAATGTAAAGGAATTATTATACAGAGAGGCACTTGAGAACCTTGGGAAGGACGAATTCAACAAAAATTTGAAAAATGGTTTTGATCACTCAGACCGGTATAATAACAGAAATTATTACAAGGGAGAAGATATTGAAGATGCTTTGAAAGAATCATGGCAAAAAATGGTCCCAAAGACGATCATTAATATCATTTGTGAGAACTGGGACATTGTGGAGAAATTTGCCCAATCGGTAGACAAAACTATTAAAATATTTGGAATGAAGTTCCCTACAGAAGGTATCCTCAACTAGATGTCCTCAATTCACAACATTTGAATACTTTTATTATCCAACTATTGACTTGCCAACATGAAGGATAAGGGCGTTGACTTAGTCTGGTTCGATGGACAATATCTGAAATGGGAAGACGCCAAAGTTCCCATTTTTGTACATGCTCTACATTATGGAACAGCTGTCTTTGAAGGAATACGTGCATATTCATCTGATGACAATTTATACATATTCAGACTTAAGGAACACATGGAGAGACTCCATAAATCAGCTGATGTTTATTCCTTTACAACAAAATTTTCTGTTGACGAGCTTTGTAATGCAACCGTAGAATTAATTCGAAAAAACGCTATAAAAGAATCGTGCTACATTAGGCCTTTAACATTTGTTGGTCTGCATGGAATAGATTTGAACGTCACCAAGAATTCTCCAACACATACAACCATCATAATTTTTCCCTTTTCAAAATATTTTAAGAGTGATGGCATCTCTGCATGCATTTCTTCCTGGAGGAGAATTGATGACGAGTCCATACCTACAATGGCAAAGGCCTCTGGGAATTATCTTAATTCTGTACTAGCAACTCAAGAATGCAGGCGAAACGGATATGACGAATCCATCCTCCTTGATAAGAAGGGAAGTGTAAGTGAAGCATCTGGCGAAAATCTCTTTGTTGTTAGAAATGGAAAACTTCACACACCGCAATTATCAGATTCAATATTAGAAGGGATCACAAGAAATACTGCAATAATAATTGCAAAGGAGCTTGGCTATGAGGTTGTCGAACGTCCAATCTCGAGGACAGAATTGTATCTAGCTGAAGAGATATTTCTAACCGGAACTGCTGCTGAAATAATTGCAATTACAAAGATTGATGGAAATGTAGTTGGAAATGGAAAGGAGGGCATGATAACAAAGAGTATAAGGGAAAATTATGAGAGGATTGTAATTGGAAAATCTAAAAAATTCATGGGATGGCTAACACCCACGTGGTAACAAATAAGAACGTTGGAATAAAAATTGCTGTTATTGGAGTAGGTGGTTGGGGAAAGAACCATGTTAGAGTTCTCCATAACATGGGAGTCCTTGAAGCTGTATGTGATCTGTCAGCAGATCGTGCAAAAGAAATTGCGAAAAAATATGATACAAAATTTTATTCATCAATAAAGGATCTTTTTTCCAACGAGAGAGGGTTGAATGCCTGCTTAGTATGCACACCAACTAAATCTCACCTGTCAGTAGTAAGGGAGGCAATTCAAAATGGTTGCCACGTATTTGTGGAAAAACCTCTTTCATTTTCATCAATAGAATGTGAGGAGATGACGGACTTGTCGAAAAGGGCCAAGGTAATATTAACATGTGGATATGTTGAAAGATTCAATCCTGCCGTTCAGGATTTAAAAAAGATAATTCAGAAACAAACTTACGGTGATCTCTTAATGATAGAATTTCATAGGGAAAACAGGATGCCCCTACATATTAAGGATGTAGGTGTGATATATGATACTTCCGTTCACGACATTGATACTGCAATGTTTCTTTTTGGCAAGGGTGCAAAAATGGTCTTTGCTAGAGCAGGCAAAAAATTTCATTTGTTCGAGGATTTTGCAACAATAATGTTAGGATTTGAAGATCAAAAGGTTGCGATAATTGCATCAAATTGGGTGACACCAAAGAAAGTTAGAACATTTTCTGCTGTATGTACCGAAGGTACTGTAAATGGTGATTTTATTACGCAGGAGATAAGAATTGATCATGCTGATGCAACCATTATTCCACGAAGACAACAGTTTCAAGAGCCTCTTGTATTAGAATTACAGAGTTTTATTGAGGTAATAGAGGGAAAGAGGAAACAACCAGTTGTTACTTCTGAAGAAGCCACAAATGTTACAAAAGTGGCTGAAGCAGCCCTTCTTTCGAGCGAAACAGGTTCACCAATTTATCTGGAATTGAAATGAAATAATAAGATGTGCTAATCAAGAGACAGTTATGAGAAGATCAATGTTAGATATCTTAGCGTGTCCTATAGATAAATTCTATCCATTAGAATTGTTTGAAATTGATACTACCATTGATACAACTATTAATGAAACGGTGATAAAGGAAGGAGTACTCTTTTGTTCACAGTGTTCAAGGTTTTATCCTATTATTGAAGAAATTCCTGTTATGTTGCCAGACGAACTACGTGACAAAGAAAAAGATATTGAGTTTTTAAAAAAATGGCAAGAAAAAATCCCAAGCAAAATCACAAAAAATGGAAATCCATGGCATTTGTAGTGGGATTTGAGAAATTATGAAGGAATTATAAATTGAAGGTAGATATAGAATGACATTAAGTATAGGAGAAGACAAATGGAAAAGCACAGTAATAATTTGATAAACTTTGTTTCAGAAACTGCAAAAATAGGAAGGAATGTAAAGATTTGGCATTTTAGCTACATTGGTAACAATACTAAGATAGGAGACAATGTATCTATTGGTTCACTCGTACACATAGATTATAATGTAAAAATTGGAGACAATACAAGAATTGAAGGCTCTGTTTATATTCCTCCCTTAACAGCAATTGGAAAAAATGTATTCATCGGACCGTGTGTGACTTTTACCAATGATCCCTATCCAATGAGCCCAAAAATGATTGGAGTTGTCGTGGAAGACGGGGCAATAATTGGAGGCAGAGCTGTATTTAAGGCTGGGATAACTGTTGGAAAAAACAGCGTAGTAGCAATGGGAGCGGTTGTAACAAAAGATGTACCTCCTAATGTTGTTGTAATGGGTCATCCCGCATCGATAAGATATTCAAGAGAAGACTATGATCTTAAGAAGAAAAATTGGAATAGTTAACATATACTTCCGTTACAATAAAAATTAATGAATTTTAACCGGCATCATTCAATATTCATAACTTCTACCCAGCAATCATTGCAAAAATCTTTATCGTTTACTATTTTTCGTTGAAGACTTACATTTTTTTCGTCATATAGTTTGAGACACATTACACAAATGGACATTATTATATTATACGCATTTTTAGCATATTAACATTATGTATAAAGTTTATGATATTTGTTTCATTTTCCATTTAATTTTGTGTTATCAAATCTTGAAAATTATTTGCTTTATTAATTTATATTTATAAAAAATAGTAATCATCACTATGGTCCCTGATCTGCCAGAATGGGGAATCGATCCTGTTCCTCCAAAACATAGAATCCTGGGAGGATTTGACTATTTCATTTTGTGGTCGAGTCTTGGCGTTGGTTTATTAGTTTTTTCTGCAGGATCTTTTTTGTCCGAAGCCCCTTTTTATCACGCATTACTTGCAATAATAATAGGCTCAATTACTGGCTCCATACTGTTGTCATTAGCAGGAAAAATAGGAAGCGATCATGCTATTCCATCTCTTATTGGAATAAGACCGGCTTTTGGATTGTATGGATCATATCTTGCCGCTATACTAAATATAATACAACTTATTGGCTGGACTACATTTGAGATTTTAATTCTTTCAAAGGCTGCTCAACAATTAACAAATATGCACGTTACTTTTGTATGGAATATTATATTTGGAATAATTATCACCCTGCTTGGTATATTCGGACCTTTATTTTTAGTAAAACAGTGGTTATCAAAGTTTGCAATATGGATTGTTTACGCTTCTTCAATAATAATTTTGATCGTTCTGTTATCTCAAAATCTTCCAAATGTCATATCCACGGCTGGTAAAGATATGTCGTTCTTTGTTGCTCTTGACCTTGTAATTGCCATGCCTATCTCTTGGATGCCACTCGTCTCAGATTACAACAGGTTTGCAAAGACAAGTAGGGCTGCCTTTGTGGGTACTTTAGTAGGATTTTCGATAACAAATATCATTTTTTATCTTGGAGGAGTATTATTGGGGCTTGGGGATGTTTCATCAATCATTATTTCAATTCAGGCAATTTTATTCGGATTTATTCTATTGGTTATTGTTGTTGATGAGGTAGATAATGCATTTGCAGATATATATTCTGCAGCAATCTCTTCACAAAGTATCTTTCATAATCTAAATCAACGACATCTAATTATTGGATTTTCTATTGTAAGTACTATTCTAAGTATTTTTATATCAATTGAAGGGTATGAACAATTTTTGCTGTTGATAGGGGCACTATTTATTCCGCTATTTGGAGTCGTGTTGACCGACTATTTTGTAGTTAAGCGTGGTAGATATCAGAATAATATGATGTATGGTGATGGTAACACGCTAATAAAGATAGGATATCCTGCTATCTTTGCGTGGTCTATTGGAGCGGTGTTATATTATCTACTTTCTCAACTTTCACCGATATATGTATCACAGATACCAACGATAGGTTCCACAATTCCAAGTTTGATAGTCTCCTCGCTACTATATGTGCTAATTACTAAACTTCTTAAGTTTAAGGTTGCCAAAAATGCGATATAATATTTCATTTACGTAGATTATATCTCACATATACATTCCTTAAATCTAACTTTCTATAATATTAGTTACTTGTCTAGATGCAATATCCACGAGAATTTTTTTGATGAAAATTGTGATGATTGTAAATTAGAATATTCTGAATTAAAAGGACTCAATCAGCCAAAGACTGAGGATAATCATAGACGGGAAAAAATAATAAATAAATCGAGTAAAAAACCCTATAAAGAATTTTCTGAAGAGAGAGCAAAAAAGCTTTATGAGGAGTTATTGATACAATTTTTGAGAACAAAATCAATCAACGAAATTGAGGCCGCAAGAAGAGCAAGGAAAATTATTAGAAAACAGTGTGCAATTAGAGGAATTGAAGTTTGGGATTGGCTGAAAACAAAATAAAACTATTAATGTGATTATATAAAATTGCTAGAATAAGTGTAATTTCCTTAATTTCGATTAATGATTAATAAATTGCTGACCAATTAGATTATATGATTAATAATATAGCAAATATTTTATTTCTTTACTAGTTAATTTATCTTAATTTCATATGACATTAGAAACCATCATACTTGAATTAAATGGAATAGCTCAACAAGGAGTCTTCTACCTGTTGATGTGTTCATTTGGGTTCTTGAGTATTATCATTGTAAATGGAATAATTAGATCCGCTCGTAAAGACAAAAGAAATATGAATAAACCTTAAGGATATGCTTATTGATGATATTAGACCTAACCAGAGAAGTAGGGAATGACACCAAAGTCTTTCCAGGTTCGCCACCACCCAAATTTATTACTTGGACTAAAATGGATGTCCATGATTATGATTCAGAGGTGATCTTTATGAGTACCCATACAGGTACTCATATGGATGCTCCATCTCATTTTGCAAGCGATGCTTCATCAATCGACAAAATATCAGTTAGGAGGTTCATTTCTAATGCTATTCTAATCAAAATAAAGAAAGGATCAAATCAACTAATTACTGCTTATGAAATAGAAGCATCAAATATCAGGATAATGGAAGGAGATACCATTGTATTTTCCACTCTGTGGGAGAATGAAATAGATAAGGAATATTTTTTTAGTCACAGTCCTGGTCTAGCAGAGGATGCAGCTAAATATTTGATTAATAAGAAAGTAAATGCAGTATGTATAGATTCACCCAGTATTGATAGGGGTTCGGATAGTAGTTTTGCTGTACACAAATTATTATTATCTAAAGAAATATTGATTGTGGAGAACTTGTGTAATTTGAATAAACTAAACAGTCAAAATTTTACATTGATAATGGCACCACTGAAATTATCTGGTGCATCTGGGTCTCCTATTAGAGCCATTGCTGTTGAGAAGAATTATTCAGAGAAATAAAAAATAATGTCTACCTGTAAACAATATCTCAAATTTGGGTATAAGAATTGTTGAATACCTTAAATTTACATCGAGTTTTAATACTCCCTAAAACTATAGTGTAGTAATATGCCAACAGCTTATGTTTTAATAAATTGTGATCTTGGTTCTGAGGAGGAAATATTACAGGAAATTAAAAAGCTCCCAGGGGTAAGTGAAGTAAGTGGAGTATATGGAGTATACGATATTATTGTAAAGATTTCTGCAGATACTATGGATAAGCTTAGGGAAACGATAACCTGGCACGTGAGAAGAATAGACAAGGTTAGATCCACACTAACGATGATAGTAATTGAAGGTCAGTCAGGAAAAGATAAAAAGAATCAACCCAACATGTTTTGAATAATTTTAATATTTTCAACAAATGTGGATGCCTCATTTGGGGCATTGAAGAAATGTGGTGATGCTCTCACTGCTTTTTTCTTTCCACCTCCAACAACATCCCTCTCCGCAACAATTATTCCCTTCTCCTGCAAACTAGATACTGTAATCTTTGGACTGACGGAATCTATCGCAAAAGTAACTATTGATGTTCTGAGCTTTTCATCCTCGGGTCCAAAGATCGAAATACTAGGAATCGTTCTTAGCTCCTCGATTATTACATTTGCAATTTTCATATTCATTTTCCTTATTACCTTTACACCTAAGCGCTGAATGTACTTTAACGAAGATGTTAGACCAGCGATACCCACATAGTTTCTAAAACCTGTTTGAAATTTTTGTGGAGAATCGGTATAAACCAGGTTTTTTTCTTCTGTGATAATTGCAGACTCTCCTGCAATATACTTGGGAGTTAGGAATTCAGCAGATTCTTTTTTGCAATAAAAGATTCCAATACCCGGTGGGCCGCATATCCACTTGAAACCAGGGAAAGCCAGAAAATCGCAGCCTATTTTTTTTACATCCACATTAATTGTACCCACTGACTGGGCAGCGTCAATCGAGTATAGCAAGTTTTGTCTATTTGCAATTTCCCCGACTTCTTCAACGGGCATTATTGCTCCATTATTATAGAGAACATGACTTAGGGTTATCAGTTTTGTATTCTTTTTTTTTGCAATTTTATCAATCTTGTCAAGATCAAAGAATCCCTGACTGTTAATCTTAATTTCCTCCAGTTTGACACCATACTTTTTAGAAAGATTTAACCATGGAAAGTAATTAGCATAATGTTCATGAAGACCTCCTCGTGCAATAATTACGTCTGATTTTTTCCACTCAATACCTGACGCTACATAATTTAATCCTTCAGTAGTACTTTGAGTGAAGATTATTTCTTCAGGTTCACAGTTTATGAGTTGACTTAGAGTAATTCGAAGCTCTTTCATAAGCGATGTAATATATTCTTGAACAGAGTTAGAGTCAGGTCCCTCTTCTGAGCATCTTATAAGAAAATCGGTAATTGATTTTATTGTAGATAGTGGCATTGGAGCAAATGAGCCACAGTTCATATAGATCTTTTTTTTCGTAACTGGAAAATCCTTTCGTATTAATTCGATATCCTTTTCCTTTGATTCATCATCATAATCCATTATAACCCCTTTTTATAATTCATTATAATAAAAATCATGATTTCTGAAATACTGGATGTCAGTGGATTTAATACCTTAATTTATGATGATACTTTTGCAAAAATATGTCTAATTGCATCAACTATATCAGAATTTCAGAATCGATATCATAATGACAATCACGGTAAGATAGTTTATTTGGATCTTGATGCGGCATTTACTTCTTACGTTAAGGCTGGATTGATTCCTTCCATAGAAATACAAAAAGTAGATGATCATATTTACCAGTCCACATCTAGCACTTTGAAAGTATATCTCCCGTCTGAAGATATCTTGGATAATATCATAGTTGATATAATAAAATCAATGAACGAATGTTGCCTAGTTGTTTTTGATTCCATTAATTCATTTTACAATCTTTTTTACAATAATATAATACCGAGATCGAACAATACACTAAAAATTGGAAGTATAAACCAATTACTTTATTTTGTTCTTATGATGATTTTAAAACATACATCACATTTTAATATCCCTTTTCTGGTAACGAGTATGATTCGTTATAAGGGAAAGGAAGTGGTAACAAGTAATAGACTTCTTACCAAGAAAAGTTCATTGAATTTTTATGTTAAAATTAGAAATCTTAATGATCTTTCAATTACAATTCTCGGACATCCAAAAACGAATCAAAGAAATTTCGTAATAAAAGATAAAGTTCTAAGATGGGCTTAACCACCCATTTTAATCTTAATTATACTGAAGCCAACAATCAACGAGATAAGGAGAACTGCAAATCCTCCAATTAAAAAAGACCATTGACTCTTTGATGATGCTGCTTTCCCTGAATTATAAAGCAAATATGCTCCAAACATCCCCATAAATAGTATCACAACTAATACAGTAGTCTCACCTATTGTCTGTATTGATCTTGACGGAATAATAATTCCCCTTGACCGTCCGCCTTCTATTATAGAATTTACCAGCCCTGAAGCAAATGCAAAAAATGCAACTAGATAAAGTACGGTAGCAATGGTGATATATTTTGAAGTGCTAGTAAGCATCCAGTTACTTGTATTATGAAATAATTAAGTTTATCGACTATTTAGATTAGCATTAATATTTGATTTTCGAATAATTTTTTATCTTATCTATTCTATTGCCTGATTCATGACAGCTGGGCACTACGAAACATTTTAGCACATTCACACATTCACCTACATATCATCCGAACACAGTAAAATATTTTTCAGATTACTTTGTTGAAAACACATTTGATTACTTAGAATACGACTTAGACAGTAAACTAATTATCCTTAATCTCCACTCTGACAAAACACAGAATCAATTGAATAGCTTGGTAAAGCAGCTTACGAAGGAGCTAAACGTATTCCTTAAAATACGTTGACATGAACTCTGAATTTAGAGACTAATTATTAAGACACTAATTGCATTTATTACACAATAGTTTTAATTGCCAAAATATAGTCATTGAAATGCAGATAATCCTATACTAGAGAAGGGAGACTGTACTAAAGTATTTTATTCAAATGTTTATAGAGCAAATAAAAGATTGTGATGCTATTAGGTTAGTTACTAAAAATAATAGAAAGCTAAATAATAGAGTGGGAAATGAGAAGAAATATGGCCGCATCTGAAAATGTGATTAGCAAAAATAGCCTTAAGGCCAATCAACCAATATTCCTGTTCTGGGACCAGTGTCTCTGGACAGTAACTTGTCTTAACAAAAAGTATCTGGAAGAATTATCTGAAATCTCTGAAACAGAGTGCAGCTGCCCGATATGCAATCACGACCAGTTGTCTAGTTTTCCAGTATCACACAATGACCCATTTAGATATAGCTACTCCGAGAGTAAAGGTTTTGTATTAACATTTGGAAAAAAGCAGTAAATCTAGATATTAATTTCAAATCTTGCAAATCGAATATTTCTAAACGGTTGAATGAAAACAGTGGGAAAAATTGGAGCCTTTCACTTTACTTGAATTTTTAGATGTTGAAAACGATGTGCAATCCAACAGCGAGTCGGATGACAATTCTCAAATTACTATGCTTACTCTTCTGTCTTAGCAATGGGTCTTCTTTAATACTGTGTAAGAGGAAGAATAATAATACATGAGAGCAGCTGTTTTTGAAAAACAAGGTCTAGATAATTTAAACGTAAAAGATGTACAACAGCCAACGATAGCAGATTACGATGTATTAATAAAAGTAAGGGCTGCAGGCGTGAATCCTATAGACTATCTTACGGTATCTAATATACCAGGAATTAAACCGTTACCACATATCCCAGGAGTTGAAGTTACTGGAGTAATAGAAAAAGTAGGTAACCATGTAACAACTCTAAAGGAAGGTGACAAAGTGGTTGTCTATAACGTCATATTTGATGGTACATGCGATATGTGTCTTAATGGATATGAAATGTTATGCAGGAACGCTGGAATATTAGGTGTTATTACTAATGGCGGTTTTGCAGATTACATCTCTGCATCAGAAAAAAATGTGTTTAAAATACCCGATAATTTACAATGGGATGTAGCAGCAAGTCTCGCTACAACTACTAAAACACCCTATCATGCACTAAGAGAAGCATCACTAAAATTAAATGAATTTCTAGTAATTTTTGGTGCATCAGGAAATACAGGCATGATGGCAGTCCAATTTGGAAAGAAAATGGGAGCAAAGGTTATCGCAGTTTCTAAGGATAACTGGATAAAGACTGATTTTGGAGCAGATTATATTATTAGTGATTATGATAAAGTAGTAGAACAAGTAAAAGACATTACTCAAGGCAAAATGGCAGATGTTGTTTTAAATTCTCTTGGAGCAAACACATGGGAGAATAGCTTTTCGTGTGTGGGTGCTAATGGTAGGTTGGTGACATTCGGAGGTCTAACGGGTGCAGACGTGAAACTAAATGTTCAATCTCTATATCGTAAACAGATAAAACTAGTAGGCTCGACTGGTGCCACAAGAAAAGAGTTCAGAGAGGTTATTGATATGTCAAAAGAACTCAAAGTCAGAGTTTGGAAGAGATTTAAACTTGAAGATGCAAAAGAAGCTTTGCAAGCCCTATTTGCAAAAGAAAGAGATGGCAGAATTCTATTAGATATCAATAATGACATATGATATTCCGTTTCAATATATTCAAGGTAAAAAGTATCTTTTCCAGTAACAATTTTAGAATTAGGAAATGTATCTAGGATATTTCGTTCCATTGCTCTAACACATCATTGGGACAAACAATGATAGTCATTTTACTGTCAATGACTGGTTTTTGAAATCAATAGAAATGGGATTCCTGTCAACTGGTCTTCTTTTATAGGTGGCATATTATTTAGTGTCTTATTGCATCATTATGTAAGTGTTTATCTTCTAGATTAATATAAAAACAAAGGAAGAAGCTTTTGTCGCGGATATAGAATTGAAATCTAGAAATTCTGTCAAATTTGGTTTTGTTCAGAAGTTACTTCTTTTTAGTTTCTATGCTAGCTTTCAGGGCCTGAAGCAAATCTTTAGTCGGAAGGGCTTCTTTTGCAGCCGATGATACAAACCTCTTTCCCTTGCTCTTTGCATCTATAAGCTTTCTAAGTTCTTGCACATAGGTGTCCGAATATTCACCAATGTCAAATTCCTTTTTACGGTACTTTTCAACCAGTAATTTTCCAAGCGACATTTCTTGTGCATCAAGTTTTACTTTTTTATCTCCCATTTCTGGAATTTCATCAACAGGTTTGATTTCGTCTAAATAATTTAGGATATGCATGACCAGTCCTCTTTGATATGGTCTTAAGGCTACAAGACTTTCTTTGTCTTTAAGTATTACTTTTCCTATTGCGACCAGGTTATTGTCATTTAAGATTTTCACTAAAAGCACATAAGGCTTTTCGTTTCCACTTTTAGAATCGGTTGCTACATAATAACTATCGTCGATGAAAGTCGGGTCTAACTCTTCATATTCAATAAACTCCTTTATATCGATGGTTCTTGTAGTTTTTAATCTAATTTTGTCAAGTTCTTCCTTTTCAAAGACAATGTAGTTATTTTTGGTTACTTCATAACCCTTTTTTATCTCAGAATACGGAACTTCTCTTTCTTCTTCAGGGCACCATTTTTTATATCTTATCCTATGTCCATTTTGACATAATTGATTAAAGACAAATTCCCTTTTGTTAGTTGCAGTGTACAATTTGATGGGTATATTTACAAGGCCGAATGAAATGCTACCTCGCCAAGAGCTTCTTGCAACCATATACTCTAATCACCAGCATAGATTATAACAGCTACGTTTAGACCAGTCATTCGGCTCTTTACCGTCATGAGAATGGAATAATTATTAGATTTTGCTGAAAGATTGTTGTAAATCTCCAAATTGATTGTCACCTCAGCAAGGTCTGCTTCAATTTTTTATCAAGTTTATTGCACATTAATAGATTACAAATATGACATCGAACGTTGAAAATGGAGGTTGTATTATCCTCTATCCAATAGTCGTTAATCTTTTTACTAGTTGTGGTAGCAGATAAAGAATCCTTCTTCATAGTAATGTTTTGTAAAAAATAATTACTTAAATACAGACTATAATATAATAAGGATATATGGGCAATTATTGTTTTACAGTTCCTATTCTTCCTGGGGGAATAGAATTAGCAAGAAAATGGAATCAAGAAAATATTGTTGACAATAAAGAACATGATGAAGTTTTTAAGGAAGCAGGAATATCTCGCGAGCACGTCTGGATTCAACATTTGCCACAAGGAGATTTTGCTGTGGCAAGCTTTGAAACGGATAATCCTGAAAAATCATTAAGACTGTTGGCGACTTCAAATAAGCCATGGGCTGTTAAGTTTCGTGAACACTTGAACAAGGCACATGGAATGGATATCGCTCAGTCCCCTATGCAACTTAACGAAGTAGCAGTCAATTGGAAAGCATAAATAAGTTTTTTTTGCTAGTTCTTCCTACACGTCAACTTGTAGCTTAACTACAAATTTTGCAAGCCATTTTTTTGCTCCCCCTTTGGCGTATTTTAAGCAACTTAAATCATAACTGTGGAAATGTATTAAATGTTTAAATTACATTTATTTTGTGACTTGGGAATTGAAGATATGCTTAATGCTCTCAAACATAGGATTATAGTTGGTAATAAAATAGAATGCCTTCTGATTTAAGTGAGGTCAAAAGGAGACAGAATCTAGAATTACAAAGAAAAAATTTAGAACTAACCCAGCTATATTCAGATTTACGTGAGTCATTTGAGTCTATGAGTGAAGTAAATAAGAAGCTTCGAGTGGTCAATGAAGAACTTGAAACACGTACCAAAGCACAAGCTGAATTTATTAATATTGCTGCTCACGAGCTAAGGACTCCAACTCAATCGATTATCGGATATTGCGAAATGTTACAAATGTTTCCAGAAAGCAGGAAACACTATCTTGAAAGATTGGCGAGAAATGCTGACCGTCTTTATACACTTATCTCTGATTTGTTAGATGCAACAAGACTTGAGACTGGATTGCTAAATTTAACCAATACTGATTTTAATATAACCGATACCATTCGTGATGTTGTTAATGACATAGAGAAGAAGTCAGATATCCTAAACAAAAATCAGGTTAGAATTAAACCAAAAATCAAATTAGTACTTCCATCTCATCCAGTTGTAGTTCATGCAGATAACAAAAGAATAGCTCAAGTCTTGTACAACTTGTTGGATAACGCAATTAAGTTTACCAATTCTGGTACAATTAATGTTTCAGTAAACCTAGATACTACTAACTTAGTTAAAGTCAGTGTAAAAGACGCTGGAAAGGGCATACACCCTCAAATCCGAACAAAACTTTTTCAAAAGTTTACTACAATGTCAGATAAGGGCATTGGATTAGGCCTATTTATCTCAAAGAATATAATCGAAGCACATGGTGGGTCAATTTCTGGTAAAAATAACAAACATGCTTTCGGCGCTACGTTTTCATTCACATTGCCAGCAGCTACTACAACGAAAGAGTAAGTCGTAGTTCAACTTCAAAAAAGTAGGAGCTTAATTTAATAATTCTTGTCTTTTGGATAATCACACGATGAACTATTGAGGTTAATTAACCCACATGGACAGTTACTTACTTGGAGTATCTTTGTCTGGCTTCGTTTACTCTCTGTTCGAATGTTACTATTTCGTTATACCCTGTATTTATTCTTGAAGTGTTTGGCTCAATCCCCAATTTTTCATAAAGAATATTCATGAGTCTCCTTTCAACAATAGTTCTACCTCCGTCTATTGCATGCTCTAATGCTTCGTCCAATGCCCCTGGATTATTTGCTGCATTAGTTGGATTAATAGAGTATCTTGCTTCCAAATAATCAGTAACTATTTTTGAAACAATGTCTCCTAATATTTTGATGGCCTCACTCGTCGCTTGTGCAAAAGCTTCTTCGAAGGAAATTTTCTTAGACATGAATTATACCATATTTTAGACTTGCCAGCTGATTACAGGAAATGAGAAGTCTTGTCAATTCTTTATTCATGCTACGACTTTTTAACTCGCTTTCGTCTCCGAGCCTTACTTGCACTTTCTTGCTGGGAAATTCTTTTCTGTTGCGCATCTAACCTAGCCTTTCTTTTTTGCCTGCGTTCGGTTTCCTTCTCCAGTATTTTTTTCTCTCTGTCCAGGTACTGTTGATAGACTTTTTGGGCAATTCCACTCAAAATACCTTGATACTCATCCATTCTACCAATTATTTTAAGTCCCGACTTACGTAGAATTGAAAATTGAAGAATGGATTGGTCATGACTAGAAGCTCTCATTTTGAGTATCAACATTGACCGCTTCAATTGGGCATCTGCCTCTACATATCGAAGAAGAATTATGTTCTGAAAAATCGAAAATATACCGTAGGAAGAGAGATTAAGTCCTGACTCTTGGTCTGTAAGGTACGTGAATATCGAAGTTATGCCGGACGTTCAGTTAAATTAACTAGTCGCTTTGTAATCGAATACATTTCTTGTTTATACAAATGCTCAAACGTCGACAACCCATCTAATATCAAGATGGAAGGTCTTACAGCTTCTATGCGTGAGGCCAACGCTGAAATAAATGCGTCTGGACTTTGATTTTCTGGTATCCATGATAACAAATGGAGTCCTTTCTTCTCAAGCTCATTGACATCAAATCCCAGAGATTTAGCCATAACTCTAATTTCACCTGCCGATTCTTCGAGCGAACAGAGCATACTATTTTGACCATGAAGAACTCCCTGTGCTGAAAATTGGAATCCAAAAGTTGTTTTACCCGAACCAGCTGCTCCAGACAATATGGTTGCTGTCCCTTTTAAAAAACCTCCTCCGATTCTTTGGTCCAGCCCCGGAACTCCAGAACTAATTCTATCTGTTGATGTCGGAGAAATCATCTTAATGGGTTGTTTCGGATACATGATCATGCCTTTTTCTCCGATGAGCAAGACATGAGGTTCTCTATTCATTAAAGTAGCCCTCATTTTAATTACCTTCAGAGTAGCCGGGATTGCATCACTGGTACCATGCTCAAGTTGTATAATTCCGTCTGCCACGAATTCTTCCATTCCAGACCCAATTGTCCGAGTGCCCGTAGGGACTTCAGTTATCAACATATTTGTGATTCCTTCAGACCTTAACATCTTTCCTAAAACTACGTGTAAGGCAATTCTAGCTTCGCTTATGTTATCAAAAGCTAGTAATATAGCAGAAAAAGAATCAATAACCACCCTTCTAGCACCGATATTTCTACTGACAATGAGAACTTCTTCTAGTGCATCGCCTATACCTTTCTTCGTTACCGAAGCAAAGTCCAAGAAAGCAAATTTATTATCTTTTTCAAAATCCACGAATCTCATTCCAAAGCGGTTAAAATTTTCATAAAACTGATTCCTAGACTCGCTAAAAGAAACGTATAGCGCTCCTTCCCCTCTAAGTAGACCTTCATAAAGGAAATGTGTTGTAAGTATGGTCTTGCCTGTACCCGGATTACCAGCTATCAACACAGTAAAACCTCTTGGGATTCCACCCTCGATTAGCGCATCCAAACTAGCTATTCCTGTCGAGATGCGTTCCAACGTCATGTCTAACGGATAATGCGTAAGTAATATAAGATTTTTCTAGCTAATGGGCGAAAGACCTCAAATCTGTTTTCAGATGGAGTAACTGAAAAATTACAAACGGAATGATAGCCATAAAGTAATGGGGCCATTTACCGTTTAGATTTGCTCTATTTAATACCATTGTCGAACACGGTGATAAAAGCAAAGTGTCGTTGCAGTTGCAGTGTCGAAAGAAAACTCTTCCAGATTCAAAGTGGATAAGAGTCATCCACCTCAATAATAATTCCTCATTTATAATAATACTTTTATCTAGTTTATTGTGTACATTCTTT
>Ga0209058_1001837_pt1 | contig 17761 bp, 17 predicted proteins | sample GraSoiAngelo_147_FD_185904 | JGI IMG/M metagenome (GOLD analysis project Ga0209058, IMG submission 185904) | Grasslands soil microbial communities from the Angelo Coastal Reserve, California, USA - 14_1009_05_40cm (SPAdes) (version 2) | ecosystem: Environmental > Terrestrial > Soil > Grasslands ... | reverse complement strand
CTCATGCTTTCCAATCATGGAATCGTAGGACGAGTATTTAGGAATGAAGATGTGTGAGCATGCTCCGGATTGACAGAGGTAGACTCTTCCGCAGTCAGATGACCAAAGCGTTTCCTGCAGGGGCAAGGCGATAAGTCCCGGCATTATTGAGAGAACACGGTTTCCCATGCCAACATTCCTCAATGGACAGGGAAAATTAGGGACGGTGAAATTCAGATGATGAGCCATTCAAACAATATCTTGGAACCGTTTTCTACGAACTTTGCATTCGCAATAAGCTGGCTGCTGGACGAGAAGATGTCAAGATTTTGGGTCTCAATCCTTCTTGAAGGCTAGCGCCCAGATCAAGCTTTGAAGATCACGCGTAAATAGCCAAGAAAGCCAGCCTCGGCATCCCTCGACGGCAATGTGCACGTGTTGAGCAAGCCCGGTTCTTCCCAAGCTCGCTGGATAGGAATCCTCGCATTCTTACTTGTAGTGTCACTCGGCGAGCTTTTGGCTCTGATCCTGAATTATCAGAACAACTTCTACCTCCGCCAATACGTCTCCGATAATCTTAGCGCGACAGTCGTAATTACGGTCAGCCTCCTCGTATTCGCATCTGGTGCTTCTTACCTAATTTCGAAGAAGGTTGGAACGGCCAGAGCACCCGGTTCTCGTGTTCCAGCGTTCGCTAGAATCGGTTCTTTCGTAGGCAGAAGATACAAGCTGTTAATCGTCTTTTGGATTTTGCTCTTTGCAGTAAGTCTTCCTCTGTCTCAGCAACTCTCTCAGGTTGTCACTTCAAGCACTAGTGGTGGCCAGTCAGGCAGCTCTGAGTCTGCAAGGGCCCAGATCCTTATGGCTCAAGAGTTTCCCCATCCACAGGCTAACACCAGCGCGATAATTCTCCTTCAAGGAAATGATGTTACTGATAACGCGACCAAGCGATTCACTCTTGACCTAGAAAAACAGCTTCTAGGGCCGGGTGCTCTGAATAGCGTCGAGAACGTCACATCCGTCTACAGCCTAGAGAGAGCAGCCCTCACCGCATTCTACCTGCAACAGGGCGAGAGCTATTCGGCCGCACAATATCATGCCAATCAGACTTTATGGTCTTACACTCTCTCCACCTATCCTATACCAATCCCACCGGCTATTCTCCAGAATTTCATCAGCCCCGACAAGAAAGTCATGATCGTTCTCGTAAGCTTCTCAAAATCCCCCGGCTCATTCGGTTCCGCGAACAGCGATCCGATCTTGAAGAATGTAGTGATCATGCGGGACATTATCTCTCAGCTGAAGGCGAGCTACGGTGGACCCTCACAAACATACGTTACAGGTGATCTGGCGACCACCGCCGACTCTTCTTTGGGAAGCCAAAGGGATCTCGGTCTCATCGAACCGGTCACGATAGGTGCCATACTCATTCTGGCTGGACTGTTCTTCTTTGCAATCGCGACGCCCTTCGTCCCGCTGACTATCGTCGGGATGGCACTATTGATCACAGAAGGAGGGCTGTACCTCATCGGCAAATACATCATTCCCATTCAGGACACGACTACCACATTCCTGTTCACGATAATGCTTGGAGTTGGAACGGACTATTCCATCTTCTTGATGGCCCGCTACAGGGAAGAGCGCGTCGAAGGCCACGCCAAGGCCAAGGCCGTCCAGACATCCGTCACCTGGTCAGGAGAAAGCATCGCTACCAGCGCGACTACCGTCATAATCGCGTTCGGAGCGATGACAATAAGCAGCTTCACGCTGCTCCGATCAATTGGGGTTGGCCTCGGATTCGGCGTCCTAATCGCTCTACTCGTAAGTCTAACACTGATTCCATCGTTCATCCTGGTCGCAGGGGACAGGATATTCTGGCCGCGATCGGGGAAAAGATTCGAGAGCTATGCGACCAAGGCACGGAAAAAGAGAAGTGAGAGGCCGGGATATTTCCGGCGGGCTGCAAGCTTCAGCGTCAGGCGGCCGGGGCTTGTCTTGGGACTGACGCTGCTGATATCGATCCCTGCAATTTACATCTCGCTCACCGGAGCTATGTCGTACGATTTTACCGCGGGGCTCACCCATGCTGAGAGTGTCGATGGTCTCGTTGTCTTGGAGAAGAGCTTCGGTGCAGGCCAAATAGGCCCTACGCAGGTGCTCGTGCAGTTTCCTGTATCAATTCTCACGAATGGCAACCTCACGCAAGGTGCACAGGCTGATCTGGAAAACCTAAGCTGGAATATTTCCAGCTTGTCCAACGTAGAGAAACTTACCGGACCCACGCGACCGGACGGCCTTCCTGTGGACGCGACTAATATGACAGGTCTGACACCTCAACAGAGGCTTGCAATCCTCGGGAGTATCGGAAGCGATAGGCGGACAGCTTTGGTGACTGTTCTGTTTGTCGAGGAACCCTTCACGCCGAAGTCTCTCGATACAGTTAATCAAATCCGGAGGCTAATTACGAGCCTTCAGAGATCAGACGCTTCACTCGCTCAAGACACAATACTGGTTGGAGGTGCCTCCGCGTCCACGCTTGATTTCTCCAATGAAACGGTCAGCCAGTTCAATACGATGAGAGTACTGACGGTCGCGGCCATATTCCTAGTATTGCTGGTGGTATTGGGGTCTTATCCTCTCGCGATAACCGGGATTCTCTCGATCGGGCTGAGCATAACTTGGGCTTATGCAGCCACTCTTCTCTTCTTCAACAACGTTCTGCAATCAGGCGTCTTATTCATCATACCTCTCGTACTGTTCTTGCTCCTATATGGAATTGGAATGGACTACAACATCTTCATTCTAACACGTATCAGGGAGGAGGCGCAGAAGGGCAAGGAGACACGTCAGGCCGTGGTCGATGCAGTCGACCGAACCGGCGGAATCATCACCGCCTTAGCGCTAATTCTCGCTGGAGCACTTGGATCGCTGTTATTGTCTTCTAATCGTCTTCTCCAAGGCTTTGGCTTCGCCATCGCTCTCGCAGTCGTCCTAGACGCGATGGTTGTACGCACCTATCTGGTCCCCGCAATAATGTCGGTGCTGGGCCAGAGAGCGTGGTGGGGCCCCAACCGATTGAGAAGAGTTAGATTTGACAAGAAAGCCGAGATACAATCCGCAAACCCTTAGAGGGGGCAAGCGGAGAATGCTTGTCGCACAGAATTGGCTCTAGGCTTATTCTCGATCCTGATACTTTTCCTCGTGTCTCTCGGGTCAAATGCGACCCCTTTCTTTGGGGCATCGTACACTCTAATCGCGACAACCGCACTGCTTGCCGACGGGTTCTCAGTCGGCAGCTTCGTACTGATCGTTTTCGTGACAGCTGCCGGAGCTTCACTAGGAAAGCTCGTAATCTATGCCGGAGGAAAGGGATTCAGGGGGAAATTGGGGCAGAACAAGACTGTGATGGTCCTTGGAAGAATGCTCGAACGGAAGACCGGCCTAGCGGTTGTCTTTGTCACTGCTCTGATTCCAGGGCTACCACTTGACGACTACGTGTACTTGGGAGCAGGAGCGAGCAGTTCAAGGCTTACTGGCATGTTCATCATCACCTTCTTCGCGAAGGTTCTGAAGAGTTTCCTCGAAATCGGAGTAGAGTATGCAGGGCTCGGAAGGCTTTACACAGCCACGGGTCTGACGGGACTGTCCCGCCTAGAAACATCCATCCTCTTGTCAGCCGTCTTCTTGATCGTGGGAATAGCATTCTACAAGATCGATCTTGAGAAAGTCGTCTCCAGGTTGAGACATCGATATAGTGCAGAGAAGCCGACGGTCGAATGAGGACCTTTCGACCTTGCCTAAGCTACTTGTTCTATACATGTCCACAGAAGACGAAGATGCTTTCTTCGAGTACGTGCGATCGCTTGGCAACCTCCTGATTTTACCGGGAACCTCGCTCAGTTCTGATTTTGCGCCTGTGGACAGTTTTCCTGAGCCGTCCCAGGATGAATCAACTAGGAGGTTTTGGTTGCAGTATACCGGGAGTGGACTACCCCTCGCTACGGAGCATGTCCCGGAGAAAGGGCTCTATGTGGTCGATGGGTTTCAGTCGCCCGTCATCGAGTTCTGGCGTTCTTGGGTGGTCTCGCAAGTAATGCTGCCGGGCGGGATACAGGCCGACATGAACTACATTGATGAGGAAAGAAAAGATCTGGCTAAGAAGCCTGTCGAGTTCAGGAACTGGTTTGAGTCGATAGATGGCTGGATCCGGAAGAACTACCGAAGGCTGGGAATCTACGTCTTCGCGGGTCCCGGTGCTCAAAAGTTCAGGGAAGAAGGGGGAATCCTACAAGGGCGATAGAAAAGCCAGGTCAACGGCTAATTACTACCAGCTGGCGCCGATACCCACATGGAGCAAACCATGAATTTTCGTGGTATAGTTGAGGATATGATTCGCAGCCTGGGGGAGGCGACGGAGCCTGGTCAGACGCTTGGGACATCGAGGGCCGATGTTAGACTTGTCGGGCAACAGTACCAAGAAGCGAAAGTGGGCAAGTTCATGTTGGGATGCGATGAACCCGTGCCGGTCGGAGGGACGGATAAGGCCGCGACGCCGCTCGAATTTTTCATGTCGGCTATAGGCTTCTGTGAGAACGTGATGTTCACCCGGCACGCAGCACTCCTCAGTCTGCAGTTTGACTCTCTGGAAACCTCGGTGAGGGGTCACTGGGATCGGAGGGGACAGTACGGGATTGGTGGAGCGGAACCATCGTTCAAGGACGTGACGGTTGAGACTAAGGTAGCCACGAAAGACTCGGTTGAGAAGGTCGTGGAGGTGACGAGGCGTACTCATAGGGGATGCCCGATGCACGCAACTATCGTGAAGGCCATGAAGGTTACCGACAAGCTCTTCGTCAATGGAAAAGAGATCCCACTCTAGACTTAGAGCCGCAAAAAATCATATCTATGCTTGCAATTGGCAGTCCTATCATGCGAGGATACGTTGATGGATTTGTCCTAGCCGTTCCCAAGAAGAAAATCCGGGCGTACAAGCGTCTGGCTGAGAAGGCGGCGAGAGTCTGGCGGAAACATGGTGCACTTGACTATGTCGAGGCTGTCGGCAACGATCTCAGCTCAAAATGGGCCGGGATCAAGTTCCCCAGAACAGTAAAGGCCAAGCCCAGCGAGACAGTCGTTTTCTCCTACATCGTCTTCAAGGATCGTAAACACCGGGACATGGTGAATGCGAAGGTGATGAGGGACCCGTTTATGAAAGATGCACAGCCCGCGCAGATGCCCTTTGACATGAAACGTATGGTCTACGGAGGCTTCAAAGTGCTCGTCGAAGCCTAGCTCCCAAGTTACACTCAGGAGTATGCCCAACAGGACATTAGATTTCTTTTACTCTCTTGTTTATTCTAGTGTGCAATGATATCTGTCTTCATGGATCGTGGTCTCGAGCCTCAGCTGTTCTGTCGGACATGTAGCACTTCTACGATTCATGAGACAATGTATCGTTCTGACAACGAGTTTATCGGAAAAATTCTTGTTTGCGAACACTGCGGGGAAACCGTGTTCGAACCGCTAAGGACTGGATGCGCGGACTGTTGAATGACTGGCAAGCCTAGTAGGCATCTTTGAGTCTGCGGCCACGAATTTCATTGCGCTCTTTTGAGAGCTAGCCATTCTACGTTGGATGAGACGGTCACAGCTTGGGTTTCGTGTTCATTAGAACCCTGATGGGGTCCTTGAACGGGCTGTTCAAAACTGTTGGATTATCCTTCATGTCTCTACGCTAACAAGTCTATGAGCAGACCACGTTCGTGCGAGGTGAACTATCTCGAATAAGATTGCCCTAATCCTCCTCGCTGCAGCGGCAATACTCCTCCCGGCAGTAGCTATCAGCCAAGCTGTTCATCTCCAGACAAGCAATGTTAACGAGCCGAAGGGCCCGAACCACGATGTCAACGATAAGGATGATCAAGACGACCAGACTACTGACGCGGATGACAACGATGCCGACGCAGACGACGACGCAACGGCTGACACCGACGACGGCACGACTGCTGACGCTGACGATAGCTCAGTGGCTGAGGTAGACGATCATGCCACAGCTGACTTAGACGATGGCACCGTGGCCGGCACGGATAATGGTCAAGTGGACAATGTAGAAAGCAGCTCGGACATGGACCTCACCGGAACAATCTAGGCAACACCAGATCAGAGCTATGGTCCGAGAAACCCCTATTTTCTAGTATCCTGAAACTCAAGGGACGCCGGCTTAGACTACGCGTTAGTTCGCTCTCTCTCCACGGGACTTAAGAGAGTTAGAAGGCTCACCGGATGGGAGTCAATTCTTTTTCTGCGAAAGTTCCCTCACTTCCATCCTTTCGTTCATACGTGATCATGTTTTTCCAGGACCTGCGGCCGGGATCCCACGTGAACGTGTTGAACCAGGGTCCGACCGTATAGTCGAATTTGAAGCGAACTGTGTTGTCCTTGCGCGTGCCGATTCCTGGGACGGGTTTCGAAGTCACGCCGAACGTGTCGAATAGATGCAGAACGTATTCGCCGATCTTCTTGTCATATCCAATGAGGTAGAGGGCTTCGTAGTCGGGGTTTCCTCCCTCGGCGACTCTTACGGGGGAGAAGCGCATCTCCACGAACAATTCTCGCAGAACCCATTTTGCGTTGACATCCTGGTAGAGGGCGGTGTCGCCCATTTTTCCTGTCAGCGACCAGCGTCCGACCAGGTTGTTGAGAAGATCGTCCATGGTCGACCGGCAACGCGTTTCTAGAGCATTGCTCCTGTTGGGTAGAGCACGTAGTTTGAGAAGTTGGGGAAGGGCTTCGAGGACATGAAGAGGTAGTTGTCGAGTATTCTCATTTTCTGTTCCAGCGCGACCTGCATCAGCTGCTCATTCGAGCCTGTCGCAGCTATCCCCACATTTGCAGCTCCTTCAGCTGCTGCCAGCATGAAGGCAGACCTCAACGCATCGCGAAATATTTCATGTGACACGGTCGCTAGTGGGCCTACTCTCCCACTCTGCCAGATGTACGCGTACCCGACAGGTTCGTTTCCTGTTGAAAAGAGGTAGCAGTGAGCACTTGGGGTTCGGAAGAGAAACTCGTGGTTTTTCTCGCGAGGATATCCGAGTGTGAGGTCGTCGATCCGGGTGAGAATGCCTCTGGCTTTTTCGAAGTCGACGACTCTTTCGTTTCGCACTTTGTTCGAGGTTTCAGTCTTCACGTGCTGGCTTGGACCTTCCATCCAGTAGAGTGGTTCGCGGGGATAGATTCCATAACGGGCGTAGAGGGAGATAGAAACAGGGTTGTAGGCGAAGGTCGCCAGGGCCCGATTGGTGATCGTGGAACCCTTGTGGTGTTTCATCGCTCTATCCATCAGATTCTGTCCAATGTTGAGACCCTGATACTCGGGGGAGACGAACAAGTGCGCGAGATACCATAATGATCCTCGAACCCAACTCAACGTTAGTCCCGCCAATTTCCCCTCCACTTCAGCTACCCAGAATCCCTCGCCGTCCTCCTTCAATCCCATTTCGAACCAGGGAAAACCCTGCTGAGGGACCGCTGGCAATCTAGAGGAGGCAAAGGGTGACGATTCGTAGAAGCCGTACGCTCGTAAGACACCGTCAAACGATGTTCTAATGAGATTGAGAATTCCCGGGAAATCTTCCACTTTCGCTTTCCGATATGATACGTCCAACATTGCCGGAGCGACCGAGCCAGCAATCGAGACATAAAGTATACTCGGAAATTGGGAGCCTGGCGGAAGAACAAAACTGGACTAGCGTTTCAGCGGTTCCTCAGCCGGAAGCTTTCTAGCGGCATTACTAATCGGGAGGTCGACTCCATGCTCTTCCCCAATCGTCGTCCCGTGCAAGAAAACCATGATTTTCATGGCGTCCCGAGACTCCCCCAAATGATGTCAAAGGGGGAAGTTAGGCAACAACCGATCGTCTGGGAAACCTAAGTGAAAGTATGACGGCCAGTCCTACTATGCTCAAGGCTGATGCCCAGCTCAGGATAGGTCTGTAGATGGAGTAAACAGAGCCGAGCGGGAGAACCGCGACGTTGAGAAAGGCGAGTTCGTTTCCGACTGTTAGGTATAGGTTGAGAAAAATCCAGACAAATATCAGAGCTGCCACAGCCTTTCTGAGCGGGTCCATGTCCCTCCATTTTAGAGTCGATCTCTCCCCTTTCTGCTGAGAAATGTTGAATCTCACGATCCAGACGATGCAACCAACTAAGACTAGGATAGGCACGCCGTCCAGAGCGATTTCCAAGGAGCCCATACTTCGCCCCTGTTCTATAGAGAACAGCAGGGCCGAGAATTAAGCGTACTGCCTGTCGCGAGGCTCCGAGAGAACAATTAACACATGAGTTCCTTCTCATTCTACTTATATCGAATAGACCTGACGTTTTCACTGCAATGAAGCCCCCTTAGTTGCGCTGGGAATCGTGCTCCTCGTGGCTGGTTCGATACCGATCATCCTAGGGACGAATGAGATTCTCGCTTTGAACGATTGCGCGAGTGGTGGTCGATTTTGCTTTGTCAGATCGGGAGGCGGGTTATGTAGTGCGGACGGGTGCACTATCGACCCATTCTACGGCGCTACCTCGATCGAGGGAATACGTAGTCTTGCCTACTCTCTGATAGAGATAGGAGCAGTAGTGGCAATAGTGGGCGCTGGAGTAGCTGTCATCGGAGCAAAGGCTAGACTAGTTCCCACTGTTAAGAAAGAAGTTACGGCGACCCAATAGAGTCTCGCAAGAGTTTGTAGCAGTCTAGTAACGCGTACCCCCAAAGCTGTGTAAAACAAGACATCCAGCAAGATGTTGAAGCTGAACGCTCTTCGGGTTCTGGTGGGTTCGGGAAGACTTTAGTGATTCTGCTTACAAGAGTTTCCCGAGGAGAATCTCCCAAGGATAGATCTCAATAGTCCGAAGGACGCCAGTGCGCATCCAGGGATCATCCGCGAGTCTCCTGCGAAGCTCGTGCTCGTCCGATGCGTTGACGACCAGCATGGCCCGGTGTTTAGAGTACTTCAGAGGACCGCCCAATACGACGAAATGTTCTGTTTCGAGTGCGTCCATGAACTTGGCGTGTTCGGTCCACCCCTTTTGTTCTCGCATCACGCGTTTCGGATCCCATCCGGGTCCCTGCTCGTTAATCACAACGAAAAACGCCATTTTTCCGCTCTCTCGTTGGCGAAACTTCTTTGATATCAATCTTGGACAAGCGTAGGCTTGCTAAAAGTGCCCAATATGCCCGGACGTGCGCCGACTCGAGTTTCCTGGAAACAGGTGGCCGCGTTCAGGCTTTCTCGGCATCGTCTCTCCGAGCGGGCGCCTCTTGCTGCGTTGTCCTCTGTGCCAGGCGACATGGCTGGGGCGCAGGCCCAGGTTCTCTTGGCGGGTCAGATGTCGATCTGGCCGCGGGTCAAGGGTGCGAGACTCCGAGATGTGGACTCGGCGCTATGGAAGGAACGTACTCTGGTTAGAGCGTGGGGGATGAGAGGAACTATGTTTCTTCTGCCCTCGGATGATCTTTCAGTCTTTGTTAGAGGCAGTGCACGACGGGCTGCATACAATCTCAACTGGGCGATCCGCCATGCCGGCTCTAAGCAAGATATCGATAAGCTTCTAGATCGTGTGGCTGAGATCTTGGAAGAGCCCCGTACGCGAACAGATCTTGCACAGATGTTGACGGAATCGCACGGTTACAAGTTGAAGTCGAAAATTTCTGGAGGCTGGGGAGACAAGAGGAGGGTTGCCCACGTCAAAGTTGGTGCCTTGTCGCTGTCTATGGGTTTCCTGTTTCACATAATACGCGCACGGGACGTGATATGTTCGGGACCGAACAAAGGAACCGAGGCAACCTACATCCGCGCTGACAAATGGATTCATGACTGGAAAGATGTCTCTCAAGAAAAGGCGGAACGAGAATTACTTGTGAAATATTTGAAAGCCCACGGGCCTGCAACAATCAACGACTTCGCGATATGGGAGGGCCTCTACATGAAAGACGCGAAGGACATCTGGTCGAAAGAGGCTGAGAATATTGTCGAGGTTGACATGGATGGATCGAAGGCAAGCATTCTAGAGTCGGATCTTTCCGAACTAGAGAGTGCGAAGGTTGACGAAACGGTTGTGCGGCTCGTGCCGTACTTCGATTCCTTCCTGCTGGGGCACAAGTATCATCTGAACATCGTTGACGAGAAGAATCGAAAGAAGGTCTATCGATCACAGGGATGGGTCTCACCGGTCCTGCTTGTCGACGGACGAGCCCAAGGTGTCTGGTCCCATGCTCAGAAGAAGAATGATCTTGAGGTCCATGTAACGCCGTTCTCGAAGCTTTCTGGCCAAGTCTCCGAGAGGGTAAAGGAAGAGGCCTCAGATTTGGGGCGATTTCTCGAATGTTCTAACGTGAAAACTGTTATCGGATAAAAATAGGCTAGTTCTTGATCAGCCTGGTGGTTGGAGTCTTTTTCGTACCACTGGATACCAGTCGTTGTCGCGTTGTGTGGTGAAGCGGTTCTTCAGATACATTGACAGTGGACCGGGAAAGTCCCATGCCGCGGACGGCAACATCTTGACTAGCTAAGGGCAGGCCTATGGGATTTCTGTTCCTCTCACCTTAAATACGATCATGGTCCAAGTCGACTCTGAAAAGTGTCGTGATATCTGCCCGCAAAAGGTTGAGTAACCCAGCGGGAATATTCACGAGCACTGAAACTGCATTATGGAATAGAGGGATCATTAGTTCTCTTGATGAGGCGAACGCCATGGTAAACCCCGCTGATTACAAGATGACCACAGTGACCCCTGCAACTCCTAGGCCCCCTTAATGATGTTGAAAGAAAATACGCGCCATCGAAAATCTTCACAGCCGGCCCGATGAAGATGCCCCTTCCGAAACCGCGGGCAGCTATTATTGGATCAAGAAAAGCTTCAGAAAGAGGTCTAGCGACTGCTATCCGCATTGCAAAAACCCTCACGGACCACGGAGTTGTGATAGTAAGCGGGCTTGCTGAAGGTATTGATACGATGGCTCATGAAACGGCCATCTCGGAGGGGGGAAGGACCATTGCGGTCCTCGGGACACCTTTGAACCGTACCTATCCTCAGAAAAACTTGCAGCTTCAAAAAGAGATAATGAAGAACCATCTTGCAATCTCGCAGTTTCCAATCGGGTATCCCATTCAGCGGAAGAATTTCGTCATACGAAACAGAACCATGGCTCTCATTTCGAACGCATCAATCATAGTTGAAGCAGGAGACACTAGCGGGTCGCTTCACCAGGGTTGGGAAGCTCTGAGACTAGGCCGGCCTTTGTTCATCTGGAAGTCAATCGTGAACGACTCGTCTTTGAGCTGGCCGGAGAAGATGATGAGATACGGTGCCACCGTGCTCAACGACCCCAAACAGGTCTTGGAAGTACTACCATCATCCAAAGGTCTAAGTGAGATAGTCCTGCAAGTTCCGAAACGTGCGCATAACGCTTCTTGACTACGGGTTACTTCTAAGCTACGTTCCTCGAGGAGAATCGGCAGACATGGACGCGGCAAGAGAACTGATGAAGATGATCAAGCTGAAAGGTATTTCGGAAACCCGCCTAAGCTGACGTCACAATGGATCGCTGAAACTGTCCGCGATTTCAGAGAACGGCTGCCATTCGCTTCATTTTTTCGAAACGACTCTGTCTTGGTTCCCTTGCCGAGCAGTTCATTGATGCAGCGTGACTCTCTGTGGGTTCCCGAACGGATTTCAACCGCGCTGGTGAAAGTTGGCTTAGGCAAAGAATCGATCCCGCTACTTGTTAGAGAAACACCTGTCCCGAAGGCAGCCTGGAGCAAGCCCTCGGAGAGACCAAAGGCCAAAGACCATGTTGGATCGATGAGCGTTCAGAAGCGTATCCCTGAGCCTCCGGCCCAAATCTTACTCGTTGACGATATCATCACGCGCGGTGCGACCGCGCTAGGGGCTGCGAGCAAGCTAGCTGAAGCATTCCCACTTGCACAAATACGAGCCTTCGCCGCGATGAGAACCATCAGCGACCCGTCTGATTTTCAATCATGGTTTAATCCCGTCATAGGTACCGTTCAATATAGCCCTAATACAGAAGGTACCGTGCGAAGGCCATAGACCAAGAAGCGAAATTTGCAGCATCGCCTTCCGAAAGAACAATTAACCGGTTATCCTGCCTCATCATGATGCCGTTTGCAGTCCCAAGCTGTCATTAGACAGGTTGATCGTTGGATTGATGCTCACAAGAAGGATCTAGTTGATCTTACCTGCCGCCTCGTCAGTATTGATACTACTGTTCCTCCGGGTCTGAACTATCCGAAGATCTCGCAGGTTCTTGCTGGCGAGCTCAAGGACCTGGGTGTTACGCCTTCTGTGAGCCATATTCCCGAGGCCACGATCAAGAGGAAGGTTAGCCCTGAGGTCGGACTGAAGGGTCCCCGGCCGAATACGTATGCGACTCTCAAGGGCGAAGGTGACGGTCCGAAGATACTTCTCAATGGGCATGTGGATGTTGTCCCAGCGGACCCCTCAGGATGGACCAACGACCCGTTCAAGCCGACGATCAGGAATGGTAGGATCTATGGGCGGGGCGCGGCTGACATGAAAGGGTCGGACGCTTGTACGATCTTTTCGTTGAAGGCATTGGTCGAGACTGGCGTGAAGTTTGGTGGATCGATTATTCCAACTTTTACCACGGACGAGGAGGTGGGAGGGTACACCGGAGTCAACCATCTGGTGGATAAACATGTGATAACGAAGGACATTGAATATTGCATTTCCACCGATAGTGGCATAGAGGTGTTGCATGTCGCGAGTCTTGGTGATTCCGAGTTTGTCATCACGGTCAAGGGTGAGGCGGCGCACTCGGGACGGGGATGGACGGGTATCAACGCGATTGAAGAGGCTGCTGCGTTGATTGAGAAATTGAAGGTTCTAGGTCAGGAGATTGGGAAGAGGAGATCGAAGATTCCGGCGGAGCCGTTGTATGGGACGAAGAAGATGCGGCCAGGCCTCTACGTGAACATGATCAAAGGCGGCCTGAAAGGCAACATCATACCCGACACATGCGAGATACTGGTCGACAGACGATTCATACCAGAAGAGAAAGCTGCGGAAGTCGAGAGAGAGGTTAGCAGGGTAGTCAGAGAATTTGCAAAAAACAGTCCAGCAAAGATCTCGATGAAGAAGATTCTAGGATATGATCCGATGATCACGCCTCCCAACCACAAACTTGTCAGAGTAGTTAGAAAACAGGCGAGAAAAGTTCTCGGACGAGACACGCCACCGGCGGGAAGCCAAGGGTCCACCGACATGGCGATTGTCAGCCAACTAGGCATACCCGTAGCCGTGCTGGGCGCAACACGACAGGACAGCAACATACACGGAATCGACGAACACGTACGCATAAACGACCTAGCAAGGGTCACAAAAATACTGACCCGCTCGTGCCTAGAACTATTACCGTCTCCCAAACCCTAGTCGGTCGCCTTCAATCCGAGGCTGTTCCGATAAAAAACCGTTACGCGGATCCTGGAATGCCATCGTGATAAGAATCCTGTCTGTTGGAGCACATTTCTACTCAAGACAAATCGACATCGAAAACGCCGACAGCCTTGCTCTTTCGCCCTCACTATTCGATTTCGACGCTATCGTAGTGCATCCGTCTCACACCTGGCCCCGATCTATTCAAGAAAACCTCACGGCCTGGCACGTTACGCAAGCACCCAACATTGAAGATTATTCTGAACCGCTAATCAGAAAGCAGGAAGAAGCAAACCATCTTCTCGAAAACGGCGGGCTGATAATCTCTATTCTTGGTACCGTTGAGGGGGTAACTTACGATAGTACTACGACATTCACGAGCTATGATTGGATCCCAGTCAAAGACTTGTCTAAGCGTATGAAAGAAGGAACTGGACGAAGAATAAAGATTGTCAAGGCATCTCCTTTCGACAACTACTTGGAGTTATCATCCATTGCATTCAGCGCCCATCTTGACAAAGACGCGAGTTATGACGCCTTAGCACTAAACGAAGCAGGATACGTAGTGGCGGCACAGGTGAAAAGTAGCAAGGGGTCAATATTCCTACTTCCCGGAACAGTCCTTGATAATGGGCTTCAAACTCTCTTTGATTGCATTTCACAAGTGGTCAGTCCCAGACTCACGCGAGAACCGCCATTGTGGACAAAGGATATCCAAGTGCCTGGCGAAGCCATCACTGTCAAAGGCCTCAAGACCATCGATGAGAAAGTCAGCAGCCTGAGAGTCGATGAGGAAAAGCTGACTCGAAAGCTCAAAGAGATTACGGCCCTCAAGAAGATTCTCTACGAACAAGGCGAACCGCTGGAAAAAGCGGTGAGAGCTGCCCTCTCAGAACTCGGATTGCCCGCGAGAAAAGAGGGTGACATTGATCTGGTGACCATTGAAGAAAAAGTACCCTTGATCATAGAAATTACGGGATCAGAGGGCCTGATTGGGATTGACAAGTTTCGACAGCTCTTGAATTATGTCATGACTGAACAGGAACAGGGCAAGGAGATTCCCAAATCCGTATTGATCGCAAACCATCAGATTAGCATTCCACCCGAGAAACGCTCAAATCCTTTCACCGACAAAGCAATAGAGCAGGCAAAAGTCTTCCATTCTTGCCTCTTACCAACTGCCGAACTCTTCAATGCGGTCGTCTTGCTTCGCGAGGGTAAGATCGATCAGAAACGTTTTCGTGATGCATTGATGAAAACAGATGGAGTGTTCGCGACTAACCAGTTCATTCAGGAGGCTAAGCCCTGAAAAGTTTTGTACGGCCTAATCGTAATCGGGATAGTACCAACTAGTCATAATAGTTCGAGTGATTAGGCAACTTCGTGACAGTTTTCGCTACGATTTTTGAGAGAGGAGTTAGATTAGGAGCCGGTGGAAGGTGCACGCTCCGGACTGCTCGAGGACGGTGAGGACGACGCTGGTGTTGGTGATGATGAGCGGATGGCATGGTTTCGCCTCACCTCTACCGTGTAGAGGGCTGCAAGCGTGACTGCCGTTGCTAGGAGCATGACAGTGATGGCGAATCCCCAGGTTTCCCAGATGCTTGGAGGGGCGGCTGGGAAGTAGCCGGCAGCCTGCAATAACTGTCGGGATTTTGTGAGGTTGAAACTGTACGGTGTGAGGGCCGTGTTGAAACCGTCGGTGACGGCGAAGCCCGTTCGGTAGTCGCCAACGACCGGGGTCGTTATCCCAGGATTACTGTATCCGGCGAGAAGCTGTTGTATTATCAGATCTCTCGGGATCGCGTAGCTGATAGCCTGACGAACATATTTGGCGGCAAGAGAGGCCTTCGAAGGATCATTAAGGCCTAGCGGGGTATTGACTCCTGTTCCAAATATGGGGTGTTTCATGTTGAAGCCGAGCTCCTGGACCCCGAACGCGTCATAAGACGTCCACTGGTTCGACGGCCAGGTGGCGAGAAAGCTCGTTTGGGTCTCCAGAGCGTACTGTGCGTCGAGGACGCTTACCGAGCCTGTCTTGAGGGCAGAAACAGCGTTATCGGAGCTCGGTATGTGTTTGACGTAATAGTCCTTCACCTCGAAAGCTCCCCTATTCTGAAGAGCAGTCTTCCCGTTCTCGGGAAAATCAAAGTAGTTGTCATTCCTTGTCAGATGATTTGTCTCGGTCGCAGGATCATAGCTGACAAACTTGTAGGGTCCCGTTCCAACAGGCCCACCACCAATCCCCGTGTTGAAGGGGTCCGTCCTCCAGTCTGCGTACGGAACACTCCCCAGCACGTGGGCGGGAATAATTGGTGTAGTGAGAACGTTTTCCACGAAGTACGCGTAGGGACTCGGGAGAGTGAACCTTACAGTGTATGGGTCCACGATTGTTACGTCGCTTTTTCCGCCGACTATCCCTTTGATGAACGCCTCATTGTCCGCCGCCAGAGTATCATCTTGAAGCGCGTCAAATGTGAATTTGACATCTGTCGCATTGAACGGAACCCCGTCATGCCATGTCACCCCAGGACGCAACGACACAGTCCATGTCTTCTGATCCGAGGCAACAGACCATCCAGCCGCCAGCTGCGGAATCATATTCTTGAAGATCGTATCATTCCTCTGCGCCATCGCACTGAACATTGCTCCGTACACTGTCTGGTCGTAATAGGAACTGCTCAGTGTCGGGTTGAACCCCTCCGACGGAGCCGGTCCGGTCTGAGCAAGGGTAATCGAGCCTGTCATAGACCCGCCCATCATCGACAATTGCTCGATCGGCGGCCAATACGGAAAGTGGTAGGTGCTGAACACGTACTGGGCATTCGGCATGGTATAATCAAAAGCAACAATTTCCTTCGTGTAAAGTATCGTGGCGGAGGGTTGCTGGTCATATGCGAGCGCCTGCCACTGCTTCACCAAGTCTAACCGCTGCGTCTTGTCGATTGTTTCCTTGATCTGCTTGGTCAGCTGGTTATTCTGGCTGTTATTCCAGAGATAATAGTTGGAACCTATCGGAGCAAACTGTGAACTGTGATAGTAAGACCATGGATCGGCATCTATCCCGAGAGCATAGCCGAGAAATAACGCATCAAAACCACCGTTGTTGTAGCTTCTCCCGAGAACATCAGAGCCCGGCGTAAGCGCCCTATCGTATATCGTGGGCCAGTCAAGAACAACCCTCTGGGCATCGATGCCCAGCGCCTGAAGGTTGCTCTGGACGAGCAGCGACCAGCTCTGTCGGGCCTGATTCGGCTGTGGAACCATCAACGTTATTCTGAATATTCCGGCAGGCGCAGTATCTGCATGGACCCATACAGGACTGGTCGAGGTGAGAGCAAGCCCAAGAAACAATAGTGCCAAGGATCTAATCCGGGCGCCAGATCGGCCAGTCATAGCGAGAACACTGCGACGAGCAGGCGATCGGGCGTAATGGCTACTGTGTTCCTCTCTTCGTCAGCCTATGAGTACTAGACCGTTTTTTGCAAGAACCCAGCTTCCGCAACCCGACTCAACTGCCCGGTCCTCCACTGGCTTCTCTAACGAACCTTGACATCGTGCGTGCGTCCCGTCGCAGAAAGGCATGAGCGTGGACCCGCCGCACCGGCACCAAGCCTGAACGACTTTTCCATCGACAATAACGAGGTTCGGCCCGTTCTCGGTAGATCTTATCACAACGTTGGACATACTCACACTGTCACCTCTCTTCCAATCATCGTCCTAGGACCTTAGCCACGCGAGTCAAGACCACAAGCTGTTCTCCATGAACCAGACTATTCTGGTCGTACTTACCGACAATCCGCAAGAGAGCACCCACAACTAGATCAGCTGCTCCGCCCATGATCAACTTGCTCGTTGGACCCCATTCAACCTCGAGACGCTGAGATGTTCGAGGGAATGTCCGATTGGTCCCCGTTTCATCAGGTAGGAGGAACACGCCTCCCAAAACCTGTTCCCTTGGCAAATCTGTCACTGAGAAAAACAGGTCCACCAACGTTCCTGGAACAGTTTCCTCTAGTTGTTTCACAGTTAGCACCGGGACTGCCGGTATCTTCGGAGGCGCCGACGCCGTAGTTTTGGTCCCTCCTGCTACAGGTTGAGCCGGAGTTTCGTGTGGCCTCAGAGGTCTATCCTGATCGTATCGTAATCCAAACTGCAATGCGGTCTGCGCCTTCGCCAGTTCCTCGCCCAAGTAGCCCGCGTGGCTCAATTGTGTGACAAGTCCGTCACGCAAGAGACCGAGTAGCATCGAGGTTGCTCCGCGTCCCCTCATCTCGTGAGCAGGCGTATGATCAGGCAAATAGTGTCG
>Ga0209058_1001836_pt1 | contig 17765 bp, 16 predicted proteins | sample GraSoiAngelo_147_FD_185904 | JGI IMG/M metagenome (GOLD analysis project Ga0209058, IMG submission 185904) | Grasslands soil microbial communities from the Angelo Coastal Reserve, California, USA - 14_1009_05_40cm (SPAdes) (version 2) | ecosystem: Environmental > Terrestrial > Soil > Grasslands ... | reverse complement strand
CTGATTCCAATATTTCACTACGCCCTCAAGCCTACAGGCTTCCTCGTCTTGGGAGACTTCGAGACGATAGGAGAGTTCGACAGCATCTTCAAGGTAGCTAACAAGCGCTTCAAGATTTACTCAAGGAAACCAGTGGTCACGCGTGCTGCTCTCGATTTCTCGACAAGATACATTGCCGAACCCGGCCAGGTTGCCCAGCCGGCGGCTGCTCGACACGTTGAGAGTCAAGTCCCTGAGGTGGGAGTTCTCAAGGAAGCGGATCGGATCTTGCTGACAAGATACTCGCCGGCTAGCGTTATAGTGAACAGTGATTTTGAGATTATTCAGTTTCGGGGACGTACGGGTGCCTTTCTCGAGCCTGCACCCGGGAAAGCCAGCCTCAATATTTTGAAGATGGCCCGTGAGGGCATGATGACGGAACTCCGAAATGCGTTAGATAGAGCGAAAAAAAGCGGCGAGACAGTTAGAAGAGAAGCGATCGCGATTAGGTCGGATGGGAAATATTTGGACGTGAACTTGGAGATCGTGCCACTAAAGGCCCAGCCGGGTCGTCCATGTTTTCTAGTGGCGTTCGAGGAAGCGATGCCAAAACCAGTCCCTTCGATAACGCAAGAAAGAGCCCGAGGTGGGAAGGGTGAGAAGGTTCGGAGGGCGGAGAATTTCAAGTTCGCACGGCTACATCAGGAGCTCTCTACGACCAAGGACTATCTCCAGTCGATCATTGAGGATAAGGAGGCGGCCAACGAGGAGCTGAAGGCCGCTAACGAGGAGATACAGTCTAGCAACGAGGAGTTGCAGAGCACTAACGAGGAGCTGGAAACGGCTAAGGAAGAGCTACAGTCAACGAATGAAGAGTTGACCACTGTTAACGAGGAGCTTCAGAACAGAAACCTGGAGCTGACGCAGGCCAACAATGACATGACAAACCTCAGCGCTAGTGCAAATGTGCCAATCCTCATGCTAGGAAGCGATCTGCGACTACGTCAATGGGGCCCGCTTTCCGATAAACTGTTCAGTCTGAAAGCCAGCGATCTCGGCAGGTCAATTTTTGACATCAACCTTGGTTTCCAAGTACCCGATTTCGAGGAGACGATAAACGAGGCAGTCGACAATGTCGTCAGCAAGGAGATAGAAGCCAAGGGTCCGCAGGGGCGCTGGTTTCTGATCCGGGTCGGACCGTACCGGACGACGGATAACAAGATCGAGGGAGCCGTCTTGGCTTTTGTCGATATCGACCGTTTGAAACGGGTTGAGGAGAAGCTTATGGCCCGCTCTGAACACTTGGAAGACTTGGTTGAGGAGAGAACTAGGATGTTAAGTAACACGACCCGGTTGGCCGCTATTGGAGAGACGGCGGGGATGGTGGGCCATGACCTCCGCAACCCCTTGCAGACGATAATCAACACGATTCATCTGGCGAAGGAGGCGATGAAAGTGAATGAAGCGTCGACTTCTGGAAAGGACTTCCGTGTTGAGAGTGCGCTTGAGACGATTCGGGAGCAGGCTGATTTCATGAACAAGATCGTGTCCGATCTACAGGACTATGCGAAACAAGCCAGGCCGACCTTTGTTGAGTATGACATGCAGAGGCTGATCAATGATACTCTGTCCTCGATCCCGGTACCCAAGGCCGTGGATGTCTCCTCCAGTGTTGAGACGGGCTTTCCAAAACTGAACGTAGACCCAAGCTTGCTTCGCCGGGCCTTTGCCAACATAATCACTAATGCTCTGCAGGCGATGCCTGATGGTGGGAAGCTGAGGATTAGGGCGTGGACAAGTGAAAAACTGGCTGCTGTGAGCTTTCAAGACACGGGGATAGGCATTGCGGAGGATGTCAAGGCCAAGATCTTCAGCCCCCTGTTCACGACGAAGGAGAAGGGTGTGGGACTCGGGCTGGCCGTGACCAAGCGTCTGATAGAATCTCACAAAGGCGACATCAAGGTTTTTTCCAAGGTGGGCGAGGGGACGACTTTGACCGTCGAGTTGCCGCTTGACCTGAAGAGGTGAGTTTGTGTTAGGAAGAAAGAGCATTCTGATTGTTGATGATGATCGGGGGATTCTGAAGAGCTTCAAGGAGCTCCTTGAGCCAGAGGGCTATAGCGTCGATACTGCGGAGACTGCGCTGGAAACGGTTGAGAAATGCAAGGCTCATCCGTACAACTTGGCGATAATCGATATCAAGTTGCGGGATGTTGAGGGGACGGATTTGTTGGCCCGCGTTCACGAGATTCTTCCCAGGGCCAGGAAGATCATGATCACCGGATACCCCTCGTTGGATAATGCTGTTGACTCTGTGAACTTTCAGGCGGACGCTTACATCATCAAGCCGGTGAACCCTGAGGCGTTCCTAAGGGTGGTCGCGGAGAACATGAGCAAGCAACTGGAGGCGGAGAAGATGACTGAGGACAAGTTGGTCGGCTGGGTGGAGTCTCGATTCGAGGAAACTAGACGGAACAGGAGTAAGCGTAAGCTTCTGACTCCTGAACAACTGCCGAACGCTGAGGAATAGGGAGGTGGCGAGCGCTCATTCCAGCCTCTTCAAGACACGTAGCGCGTTCAGTGTCGTCCACGGGTTCGCTCTTCCAACTTCTCCCAGGCCCCCGTAAATCTTAGGAACAATAGTTGTCCCAGGTCGTCTGGCTTCACTCCACACTCCGGTTGCCGGATCCTTGAGAAAATTCCACCGCGGCATGTTTACAAAACTCGCCTCTAGAGGCCACGTCTCGTCCCGCGACCGCTTCCCCAACAATAACTGCAGCGAATCGCTTGTTCTTTCATCCTGACCAAAGCCCAACGCGGTCACAACACGAAGCCCGTGCAAAATATCATAGAAGTAGAACATTGGAAAGTGCAGGTGCGTCCACTCCTCGTTGATCACCCTACCGGTATGGTCGCTCTTGTACAGACGGTGCATCAGTAAGAACTCACACGCGCGCGCCACCGCCTCCCTCCCACCCTTCGGCCACATACCAGGCTCTAGCGAGGAGAACGCCCAGAGAGGCTCGACGGTCGACATGAAAGAACTATGACACACATCTTTGCCCCACTCCCCAACTTCGCAATTCCAGCCCCCATCAGGCAGCTGGTATTTCACAAGCCATTCAAACATCTCCCGGACCCGCGGGTCATCACCATAACCAAACTCGACAAGTGTCCGCGCCATATTCCCTGTCACACAAGGCTCCCATACCGATCGGTAGCCGGTCAAGTCGCCGTCCGGATATTTCTGGGGAGGCCATGACCTGTCCTGGCCAGTCATCGTCTTCAGGAAATATTCGCAAGCCCTGCGAATCCTCGGATGCTCCCCAGGCATTCCCATCTCCGCCAGAAGAATCAGAGGCCAAACAGTCGCAGTCCATTTTGGCCAGTAGCAATCGTCGGGCTCGCCCCAATGACCTTCAGAATGTTGCTCGTCGAGTAGAGCTCTAACAGGACCGAACGAGGAAATTCTGTCCCGGTACGACCTGGTTTCAGGGTCGTTCTCTGTCGCAGATTGTATGTCTCGTAGTGTTAGATATGAAATTCCAGGGTTTTCCTGTGTAAGAAGCCACTTGATGGATTTCTCCACATCCAACCGCTGACGACTCGCAAGCATGGGGCACAGGAGAATCGTTGGGTTCTATTAGGATACTTGGAAGAGTCCAAACGCAGGAATGAGTTGGAGGAGGACGACTACTATTTCCGTCTAGAAAAAGTAAAATCTTACGCGGGTATCTCCCTTGCTTCCTTCTTGAGAACCTGTGTAGCCACCTCCACTGGGACGTTTCCAGCTGATTCTATTCGTGCTTTCCACTCGTTGCCAATAGCTACGAGCGCGTAGATTCCGGTGACCTCAGCCTTCGCTTTCTGTGCAATCTTCACCAGGGCTCTCTGTGTCTCACCGCTGTCAATGACATCATCGGCGATTATGACGCAGTCTTGGCGTCGCAGGGCGTCTCTGGGGACGAAGAGGCTGAACATGATAGCTGTCCGGGCCGGAACATAGACCTCCTCGATGAACTCCCGAACGCCGACTTCTCGGTTCTTCTTTGCAACGATCAGGTTCACCCCGAGTCTGTGAGCCAGTAGTGTTGCCAGCGGGATGCCGTCAGTCGCGGCCGTCAAGACTTTTGTGATTCTCCGGCCTGCAAATTTACCTACTGCGTTCTGAACTGCTCGCTCAAGTAACATGGTGTCACTGATGATTTGCGTATTGTCGAAGTATCCGTTATCGTCAAACCTGATTCTCTCCTGCAATTCTCGCTCTAGGCTCATGTACTTCTGCAGTGTCTTGTTGATCTCCTCCGCCCGGTCCGCGGTTGGCAAAACATGGCCTTTTACGTACCTGCTGAGAACTGTTTCCGGTAAGTGAACCATTGCCGAGAGCTCTCTGTATGTGAACCGTCGCTTCGCTAGGTTCAGAAGCTCAATCGTCATGAGCTTGTACTTCAAATCGAGAATTCGCGATGTGTCCTTCAACCTGATGACTCTTCACTCTCGGCCGGTGCTACCCTGTATAATACTTTCCATCCTACGAGAGTAAGATTTTCTATGACGCTTGCTCGAAACAATTCCTTGACTGTCCTGGTACCGTCCCTCGTATCCTTCTCTTGCGGGCTTTCCAAGTCTAAACAGGGAGAGCTGGATGAATCTCTCTCCGCGGCGTATGTTGACGGGTCTTTCTCCAGCATTATAGAGACTTACGGTCAACTGTCCCCGAAAACCAGGGTCAACTAGAGCAAGACTCGCAAACACGCCTTCTCGCGCGAGAGAGGAGCGAATGTGCAATATTCCAAGAAGATTCTTGGAGAGTTCCACTCTCTCAAGGCTGGCCACCAACCGTTGTTCTCTAGATTCAAGAGTTGTGCCACGTCCAATTCTGAGGTCGACACCTCCCGGGTTCAGCCTGGCGATTTTTGGCCGAACAGCAAACTCTCCCACTCGAACTGCTGCTCGAATTTCGACCTCAGAGAGCGACATTGACGGCCCGGTCCGTTGGACAACTATAGAAAAGCCCCTCGATTTGATTAAACGAGCATTTCCGAGCCCAATTTCTGGACGGAAAGTTAAGGAACATCTAGACTTAGTTGCGGGTCAAATGTCTCTCGCCGACAGGGTGGTGTGGCGCAAGGGAGTGGCGCATCTGAAGAGGAGGGACCCCGTTCTGGGGAGGCTGATTCGTGCCGTGGGGCCAATAGATTTCAAGGTTGAAGATGGTCACTATGAGTCGCTCGTTGGAGCAATTGTTTTCCAACAACTCGCCGGGGCCGCTGCCCAGGCGATTCTCAACCGGTTCATGAAGCTCTACGATGGGAAGGTTCCCAAGCCGGAAGCGTATCTCGCCACTGACGAGAGCAAGCTTCGGGGCGCGGGTCTGTCGCCGCAGAAAATATCGTACATACGCGACCTCTGCCAACGGTTAGTTGATGGTTCACTCAACCTTCGAGGGCTGGCAGACAAGCCTGACAACCAAGTCGTCGAGCAACTGGACGCAGTGAAGGGAATTGGAAGATGGACCGCCGAAATGTTTCTTCTCTTCGTCCTCGGCCGAACCGACGTCCTACCTGTGGACGACCTAGGGCTGCAAAAAGCTGCCAAAAGAATCTACAGGCTCAGGGCCTTACCTTCAAAGCAGCGATTTGAAAAGCTCGCAAAGAATTGGCATCCGTATTCCTCAGTCGCGACGATGTACCTGTGGCGAAGCGGAGAGAAACCCGGCGACGCTGTAAAATGGTGATCCTAGACGCCTACAGGGTTCTCAGGTCCTAGGCCCGATGGGGGGCTCATGAGACCGGTACGCCATAACAGAATTTGCAAAAGCACAGAATAGGCGCTTCTACTCTTTGAGAGACTCACTACTCTTCACGTTACTGTTTACTCCCTTTACATCCATTTCTGTTTTACTGTACACTGTGACCCGGTGGGGGAACATCACCACATACTATGCTCTCGCATTCATAGACGCGATAATTCTAGCTGGTCCGATCCTAGCCAGAAGGAGACGGGACCGTATCATACTGCATTACAGTTCAGAAATGCCAGCCGACAACTCTCTCCAGATACGCGCTGATTTGCTGGCCCGGAAGATGGGTGTAGATTCCGTAAGAGTCTACCTCGCCGACTCTCAACGGCTGAGACGAGTCAACGCGCTTCAGATCGGCGTCGGAAGAACCATCATAGTAGTCTCTGACATTCTGATTCGAGGGCTCACGCCGAGTGAACAGGATGCAATCATGGCGCATGAGCTAGCTCATGCGAAGAGGCAACACATTCTGAAACGAAACCTAGTAGCCTACGGGTACCTTCTCGCTACCATAGACCTCCCCCTTTTCTCTGGCTACAGGTCTCTTCCCTTCAGCTGGACCACTGCCTTGATTCAAGGCGGGATTGTGATGTTTGCCATTGGAATGCTGTTCGTCCCTTATCTCAATACTCAGTTCGAGGTGGAGGCTGACTCTTTGGCTGCAAAAGTTCTCGGACAAGGTGAATCTCTAGCGGGAGCATTGACAAAGCTTGTTCAGCTCTACCCTGTTCGCAAGCCAATGTCAGGGTTCTGGAGGAGAACTCATCCCTCAATCGTTGAGCGCGTCGAACGGTTGCGAGCCGCGAACAAACCAGCTCGGCTCACATAAACTCCTGTCTAGGAATCGTCTTCGCCGAGAATGTTCTTCGACACCAGCAACCGCATAATCTCCGATGTTCCCTCTCCTATCGTCATCAGCCGAGCATCTCTCCAGTGTCGATGAACATCAAACTCGTCAGCATATCCGTAACCCCCGTGAATTTGAATGGCCTCGTCACAGACTTTCAGTCCGCTCTCGGTCGCGAACAGCTTGGCCTGGGCTGCTTCGGACTCGAACGGTTTCCCTAGGTCTTTCAGCCTCGCTGCGCGGTAGGCCATTAGACGGGACGCGTTAATTCCCGTCAGCATGTCTGCTAGCTTCGCCTTGATCATTTCGAAATCAGAGATTGGTTTGCCGAAGGCAGTGCGCTGTTTGCTGTACTTGACCGCTTTGTCGAATGCGGCCTGGGCAATTCCGACGGTGAGAGCCGCAACTGTCACTCTGCCCCCATACAGCATCTTCTTTGCATACTCAAGCCCTTCACCCTCGACCCCGACAAGGTTCTCTCTGGGAACCCGCGCGTTCTCGAACACAACCTCAGACGTGACCGAGCCACGTACACCTAGCTTCTCGATGTGCCTGCTCGACTTGGCCTGGTCGCCGTCCACGATGAACGCGCTAGGACCTTTGGGCGTCTTTGCGAATACGAAATAGACTTCGCAGTACCCGCCGTTTGTGGTGAACATTTTGGTTCCGTTGACGAGCCATGTGTTCCCATCTAGCTTCGCGCTGGTTCGAAGGTTGCGGGCATCAGAACCAGCTCCCGGCTCGGTCAGGGAGAAACCGGCAAGTTTTCTTCCTGAGACTAGGTCTGGGAGGTATTTCTTCTTCAGGGCAGGGCTGGCGAACTGTCTGAAACCTTCACAGCATGTCCCGTGGATTGCCAGCGAGAGGGCTGTGCTAGCGCACGCTTTTCCACACATTTCCATCGCGGCAACGTAAACAGGCCATGGTAGCTCGAGGCCCCCATAGTCCTTCGGAAAACTTATGCTAGTGAAGCCTTGCTGGAATAGTTTGACCATGCTTTCCTTGGGAAACTCGGCCTTGAGGTCGACCTCACGCGCTGCGGGTTCAACCTCCTTCTCCATGAAATCGCCTAGCGATTCGAGGAGCAGAAGGTATTCTTCAGCGTCCGACCCGTACATCATCTGAATAACTTCTTTTTGCTCCGGCCGGAAGAAACCCAAATCGTGCATGCCCTCTTGGGACCAGTTGAAGACTCTAGCTCGGTTTATAGCTTGACCTTGCTCGCCGAGTCCATTGCCCTCTCTCGAGGCTGCGCGCGAGTTCTGTCCACAACGGTTTCATACTGCTAAAATCAGAACCCTCCATGAGTAATTATCAACGCGGCTGAAAGACAGTGAATGTGAGAATTGGAGCCGCTATCCTCTGCGCGCTCATGATTCTGGAAGCGTTTCCACTAGTCGAACTGTTCAGCCAAACTGTTCTTACAAGAGGGGGGAAACCTGTTCTCATCCCTGAGGGACCTTACGGGGCCGCCGCTACATCGACACCCGTGGACCATTACTGGTTCCAGACCGGGGCGATGGGCTACAGTTCGGGGCTCAGCGCAAGCTCCGACTACACAGCCGCAAACGTGACAATCAGAACCGTGTTCGACAAGGTAAACAATGATGCCCACTCCTACTGGGTGGGAGGCTACATTTCCAACGGAGCCTTCATTCAAGTCGGCTACCTGAACGAAGTATCAACAACCGATCAGCCTTACTGCTGCGCCTGGTTCTACGAGTACTTTCCCGCTAACAACTCAACCTGCTGCGACCCGGTAATCGGCCTGGAGGGCTCGGCTGGTCCAATAGGCTCATGGCACACCTACACAATGGCTCACACCGGAAACGGCGTCTGGTCATTCTACATGGACGGCCGACAACTGGGCTCATCCCCGGATCTCGGCGCCACCAACTCCGGCAGCTGGGCCCCTGCAGCGATCGCAGAGGTCGCGCAGGCCACAACAAACACAGACATCTTAGGACCCGCCGAGTTCAAGGATCTCAGTTTCAGAACACCGGTGAGTGGGTGGCAGCCCGTTGAATCGGCTGGAACCTTCCTATACTATGGGAAACCACCCGCAAGTTCGAATCCGCCACCCGTCCCGCCACCAAATCCCTACTGGGTCGTAGAGGTCGAGGGCCAAGACAACGACTTCCTAGTCGGCAGCTACTTACCGCAGCCCCCGAACACAATACCGTCCCAGTATCCCGGCGCACTATTATGGCCAACGAGTACCCCGCCCTACACGATTAGCTTCGTCTTTCTAGACAATCAGAGTTCCCCTTTCACCCCGTCATGGGTCTCGCTTCGATATGCGGCCGGGAATAGAATCTACTACACAAGCTACAGCAGCCAGCGGATTGACTCTGGAAGCTGGGCTGTTGACAGGGTAGTTTGGCACTCCGTTAACGTAGCGACTCCCGGTTCTGTCTCTGTCCCAGGGCCAACTGACGTGACGTTTCACGCCAACGTGTTTTCCGTGACCTTGAAAGTCATCGGAATAATTTCCGGGCTCCCTCTAAGAGGAGCATCGGTCCTCACTTATCTCCCTGACAGCTTGAATGCGTCTGTGAGAGTAGACTCGTCAGGAGAGGCAAGTCTAACTCAGTTTCCAGCTGCGTCGTACCTGTTCCACATCACAGTGCCCTACGGAGTCCCCGTGTCACTGCGTCAGAACATCACTCAGTCGAGCTTGTTAACAGTGAAGGCTTTCGGAATCACAGACTTGGGAATCATAGTCTTACTGTCAATAACAATCGCTGTCCTAGTCACGGGCCTTTCGGTTCGACGGGAGAGGATTCGTATAGCACGCCTTGCACCTTCTCCGCCTCCCCCCGCTGTGATGAACTGCGCACGGCTAAGGCCAACTAAGGTCATTTGGGCTCTAACACCCGGGGTCGTCTTCTAACCATCAGCTCCTCAGCGCTCTGGAGTAGTCATATCTGTGGTTCCCGCTGTCGCGCTGATAATCCTCTCGACACTCGACACATTCCAGCCGTGCCAAGTGCTAGGTTAGGTTCAACCCTGAAATGCCTTGTTGGGTTACACACTGCCCTTGACTGGGAAGGAAGAGGCTCTTAGCCCGAGAATATCATGATGGCCGAGGATAACTCCAACGAGGACGAAACGGTCGTAGAACAGCCGGTTGAAGTCGAGGGGACGAGTGTCGAGCAGGCTAGACGGGGCGACTTGGTGGGTCTGATGTCGAGATTCCTTGAATCGCCCGGGAACGTTCTCCTTATTCAAGGAGCCCCGGGCACTGGAAAAACAACTCTCGCCCTTGAGCTTCTTAACGAGATGAAAGGAACCCGTATCGGTTCTCACACTATTTCTGCCAACAAGGTGTACGTATCAAGCCGGGTCTCGCCCACCAAGCTACGGCGACACTTCCCTGGGGTCCGTGAAGTCATCGACTCCATGTCTGGGAAGGAGTCACCGAGCAACCGGACGCGAGGAGACGGAGATGCCCTTAGGGCGGGAGCGGCAAATATTGTCGAAAGAATTCTCGCATTGAAACGGGCTAGACAAAGAGGCATTATCGTCATAGACAGTTGGGAGGGGGCAGTAGCGAACGCGACCGAGGAGGAAAGACGCGCGCTGGGGTCGGCGGTTTTCCTTGAGTTGGACGAGAGCAAGCTGAGCGCGGTAATTGTAAGCGAAAGCGAGGATTCTCCACAACTCGACTATCTTGTAGATGGCATCGTCACGCTGTCATTATCACGCCTAGAAGGTAGGACCGTGAGAGGCGTAGTAGTGAACAAGCTTCGCGGGTTTAGGCTCCAGACGCAGGGGGCGCTGTTCTCGCTTGATGCGGGTAAGTTCACCCTCTTGCCAAGGGTCGAATTCCACTTTGGCCATAACGGGTCCGCGATTCCAAGACTTCTGAGCCCGGTTCGCAATACAGAGGACTCCTATTCGACCGGCAGTCCCGACCTTGACGCGTTGTTGGACAGCGGAATCAGGAAAGGTTCTACCCTTCTCTTAGATGTCAATAGCACCGTCTCACCGCACTCAGTGAAGCTTCTCCTCGACATCATGGCAGCCAATTTCATCAATCAGGGAGGGACCGCCTTCATCATTCCCTACAGCATATTCAGCTCGCAAAACGTCGCTGAGTCTCTAAAAGCGTACGTCGGAGAATCAGTGCTGAAGGAGAGAGTTCGCATCGCAGAGTTCAACCAGTCTCTTCCCGACGAAAAATGGAGGGTGAAGCTTACAGGGAAGTTTCAAGAGGACTTAGCAGTGTTCAATAGTGCATGGAACGAACTCGGAGCTATCTCCTCAGCTAGAGTGATGAAATACGATTTTGACAAGGCAGCACAGCTTTACGGCGAAAACCTAATGCTTCCCGGCCTTGCCGAATTAGGGGCGGGAATGCGGGATTCAGGAGCACTCAGTGTAGGAGTAATTTCGCGACCGACCAACCTAAGAGAGGAACTTCTGAGAGCTGTCGACTACCATTTGAAGATGCAAACGGTCAACGGATCACTACTCATCTACGGAGTCAAGCCGATTACTAACGTTCACGGCGTAAGATTCGGGTTTGAACGAGGCTATCCTAGGCTATCCTTGACGGAAATCGTCTGATCCCCTCCCTTTCACCGTTCCTTATCAACTGCCGCAGAGAGTGCTTCACAGTCGGGTACCTAGGCAAGGAAGAGCCGCGTCAGGCCTTCGCACTGTCTAAATCCTGTGTTTTCGCGGAAGTCTTATAGTGAACAGTTTTCCCGCGGTCCGGTGGCTAGCTCTTGCCTTTCAAGATCGGAATCGTCGGGGTTGGTTATGCCGGGTTCGACACTATGACCCCGGGGCTTTCAACGCGAGAATTGATGTTCGAAGCGGCAAGCCGGGCCTACGCAGACGCGGGAATAGACCCCCGCAAGGACGTTCAGAGCTTCATCTGTTGCACAGAGGATTTCTGGGAGGGAATTAGCATCACCGACGAGTACATGCCCGACCAGTTGGGGGCAGTGCTACGGCCTCTCTGCACCGTTTCGTCTGATGGGCTTGTTGGCGTTGCTACAGCTTGCATGCACATTGCTTCTGGGCTGGCGGATGTTGCCGTTGTCGAGTCCCACAGCAAGGCATCTGATGTTGTTAACCCGAACGAGATAATGAGCTTCGGCTTCGACCCTGTCTACAACCGCCACTTGGACGTGGACCCACGTTTTCTCGCAGGGCTGGAGATGACTCGCTACTTGAAAGATTCTGGAACGAAACGAGAGTATTGCGCGGATGTGGCCGTGAAGAACAAGAAGAACGCGTTGTCGAATACTCGCGGGGTTTATGGGACGAACCTGAGCCGCGAAACCGTCCTCGCCTCGCCAAACGCGGCGGCTCCACTCACAGAACTGGAGTCGAGCAAGGTGATTGACGGGAGCATCGTCATGGTTCTCGCCTCCGCCGAGAAGGCGAAAAAACTAGGCGACCACACTGTGTGGGTCAGGGGAATAGGGTGGAGTTCGGACACGCCCGTTATAGAAGACCGCGACCTTGCCACAGCCGCCTATGCCGAGCAAGCGGCGGCGAGAGCATACAAGATGGCTGACGTCAGAGCCCCAGTAAGCGCATTCGACCTTGCGGAAGTGGACGATACTTACTCCTACAAGGAACTCCAACACTTGGAAGCACTCAAGCTTGCAGCAAAGGGAAAAGCTGGAAGGATGGTCGACTCAGGAAGCTTCGACCGGAACGGAAAACTTCCGGTTAACGCGTCAGGTGGGTCCCTCGGGGTTGGGCACCTCCTGGAAGCAACTGGACTCCATCGACTACTAGAGGCAATCTTACAGTTGCGAGGCCAAGCGGGACAATTGCAGATTCCGGGCGCGCGAAAAGCAGTGGTCCAGAGCTGGAGAGGAATACCCACGGCGACAGGCGCGGTCGCAGTGTTGGGGAACTAGGAGGCGACAGGGATGAGGCGTCGCGTCGCAATCATTGGCGCAGGCATGACTCTGTTCCGCAGGCGCATGCTTGAGACGGGAAAGGAGTTGTCGTTTGAGGCTGCGAAAATGGCCCTCGACGCTGCAGGACTAACACTCAAAGACATTGAATCCGTTGTAGAGGGCTCGGCCCCTGACGCTTTCGACGGGATCCACATGAAAGGCGAATATCTAATCGACGGGTCAGGCGGAATCGGCAAACCGTATCAACGGGTCTACGTTGGAGGAGGGACAGGAGTTTTCACACCAGTCGCAGGCTGGTGGAACGTTGCCTCCGGACTCTACGACACGTGCCTCTGTGTCGCCGAGGAGAAGATGTCGCCATTGCATCCTCATCCTCAGTATGCTTTCTGGAGCATCTTCGACCAGATTCTTGAACGGCCACTGGGGACGACGCTTCTCTGGATTTTTTCCTTGGAGATGAGGCGTTACATGCACAAGTATGGGATCAAGGAGGAGGAGATTGCCGAGGTGGCGGTGAAGAACAAGGGCAACGCGGTTGACCATCCGTGTGCTCAGTTGGGTGCGAAGATTACGGTTGATGATGTGATGCGTTCCGAACCCATCTGTTCACCCGTCAAAAGACTCGACGTAAGCCCTCCGAGCGACGGCGCCGCGGCGGTCATACTCGCGTCTGAGAAGGTTGCGAAGAAGCTGACGGACCAGCCTGTCTGGCTGGACGGTGTTGGCTGGACTCTTGACTCGACTCACTGGACGAATAGGGACCTCGCATATCCTGAATATGTGGAGAAGGCGGCGAAGATGGCTTACAAGATGGCTGGGATAAAGAATCCGCGGAAAGAGATTGACATTGCGGAACCCTACGACCCGTTCGACTACAAAGAACTGCACCATCTCGAGGGATTACAGCTTGCGGGAAAGGGGGAGGCTCCAAAGCTTGCGATTGAGGGTGTCAGCCAGAGAGACGGGGACATGCCTGTCTGCCCATCCGGCGGATTGCTCGGTGTTGGAAATCCAATTGCGGCAGCTGGCATGATGAAAGTGTGCGAATGCTTCTGGCAGCTTAGAGGCGAGGCTGGGAAGCGTCAGGTGAAGAAGGATGCGCACACGGCTGTGGCTCAGGCTTGGGGCGACCTGATGCAGGTTGGAACTGTAACTGTGATGAGGTCTTAGGTGAGAGAGTTGTCGCAGAAAATAACGAGCTATCCGGGCCATGAGATAACTCCCGAGGACCTGAAGGCAAGCAAGTATCTCGAAATCATCCAGAAGGTTGAGCCCAAGTATTCTTGGGCCGCGGGCGTGGCAATTAGCCGCTTCCTAAACGAGTTGAAGGAGGGACGTTTGATCGGGAGGAAATGCGACCAGTGCGAGAGGATTCTCGTCCCGCCCAGAATGTATTGTGAAAGATGCTATCGTCCCACTGACAGCTGGGTTTATGTTAAGGACACGGGAACAGTGAATACATACTCCATCTCGCACGTCGGGACGGATGCAAGAAGGCTAAAGTCGCCCCTTCTAGTGGCCGTTGTAGAGATTGACGAGGCGAGCCCGGGAATGGGGATTCTCCACACCCTCAGCGAAGTTGAACCATCGCGTGTCACTATTGGAATGAAGGTCCAGGCTGTCTGGAAGCCCGCCGAGGAGAGACAGGGCGCCATCACGGACATTCGCTACTTCAAACCTTTTGAGGGAGTGTAGGCGATGCCAGTCTTCGAGAAGCTGAGCCAGTCATCTCAGGCACGCCACTGGAACGACAGCATACCCCTAGAATATCACTACACCGCTGGCGTGGCAGGTGAAGAATTCCGTAGAGAACTGAGGGACAACGGACGCTTCCTAGCCGCCAAGTGTTCAAAGTGTAAGAGCACCTACGTTCCCGCTAGACTATTCTGCCCTCAATGCTTCATAGAGATGAAGGACATGTTTCCAATTAATAACCCAGGGTACGTCCAAAGCTTCACGGCAGTAGATAGGAGTCGAGACGGTTCAAAGGCTGAGCATCCAACCATAGTCGCTCTGGTCAGGTTCGAATCTGCCAAGGGGGGGATAATTCACAGACTGCAGGTTGACCGCTCTGACCAGGTAGTGTTGGGGATGAGAGTGCATCCTCTATTGAAAGACAAGTTCAGCCGTACGGGAGCACTCGACGACATCCTAGCATTCAAACCGCTCGAATAAGCGAAGACCAGACAGCGTCCCTCGATCTCGTAGTCGTCTAGTCGATGAATCCTCTACTCCAAGAACGGTTAGAAAGGCCATTCCTAGGTCAGGGCCGCCTAACGCGACCGACTTCAGGTTCGCTAGTAAGAAGCTCCATTGAGCGATTTCAGAGATTTGTTGCTTGTGGCCTTCAGTGTTTCTGGGATATTCCACTTCAGGCGTCAAGGTGGTTAGTTTACCGTGCAAGTAGTATCGAAGTCTGCCACCATTTCTCCACTGCATTTGGAAAGAAGGGTGCCTTTCACCTAGGCTGGTACTTGGAATCGCTCGTACTTCCCGTTGGGCCACTGGAAGGACAGGAAATTGCCTGCAAATATCCTCCCTGTACATGCTCTAGGAACCAAGAGGCAATGCCCTTGGATGCAGCATCATCTTCCACGTCTTCCTTTTTCCCACCGGAAGGATCATTTTCATTTTGGTGACATTCCCGTGAAGGTAGGGGTTCTTCAATAGCAGTCTGCCTATCGAATTCTAACCTTGTATCGTTACTTTCGTTTGCTCAAGGTCTTCCAAGGTCTTTGTAGGCGGTAATCGCCCAGCTTCCGCGCCTATTATCATGTACGGAGACGTCTAGCTTCCCTGTGTCGGGATTGTAGGTGACCTCCACCGTTCCCATTCCCGCGCTGAGCCCTGTTATGTGCTAGTGCATCGAGGCGCCCTCAGTCTTGTATTTTCTCGCAAGACGACTGCGTGGGTGTGTCACGAGCACCTTGAACTACGGCCCATCGTTGCAGGATCGATTCGACATGGGTCTTGCTCAGGGTCTGCGGCATGGCAAGGGTAATTGTCTCCATAGAGGCAACACATCAGAATTGGAAGTTGTGAAAAGGGCGGGTCGCAGACTCAGGCGTATGGAGGTAGTCAGTAAACCCTTTCAAAGAGGAGTGTCACGGGCGCTGTTCTGTCGGGGAGGGTCAATGTAGTTGGGATTGTTGAAGGGTAAGAATGTGGACTTGAAGCTTGTGGAGAAGGAGGACTTGAAAGAATGGGAGTCATGGTTGCAGGATCCCGATTTTCGCGGAGCCTTGGAGCCGTTTCCTAAACAGGTCACGATGGCCGATTCTGAGAAGGAATTTCTGACTCCACTAGTGCCTGGAGTAGAATTCAACCGGTATTTTATCCAGAAGAAGGATGGTACGCGTATCGGGATCGTGATCCATTTCAATTCGGGTGGCTCGCCACTGCGTACGGAGATCGGCTACATTCTCAGTGAGAAGGCTCGCGGCCAAGGCTATGCCACTGAGGCTGCATCTATTATAGTCGACTACCTCTTCCTCTCCCGAAACCTCGAGCGTGTACAAGCACACACTGTAACAGAGAATATTCTCTCCCAGAAGGTTCTCGAAAGGATCGGTTTCAAGAAGGAAGGAGAACTACGACACGCCGGCTGGCTACGTGGACGATGGATCAATTACTATTCCTGGAGCATCCTACGATCCGAGTGGTCAAGCCCGAGGATTCTGAAAGCAGCGTAAGTCCCAAGGGTTTTGGAACCGTGAAACTCGTCAATGCTCGGGCGTCGGTCGACCGATCCCGGCTATGTTTGGGACCGGAATGAGTGTTTCGTTTACCTGGTTGAGGATGTCGTAGAAGCAGGTCTCGTGGAGAAACCCTATGAATTCTTGAGGGGAAAAGTTAGGAACGTCATCTTGCATGACCCCCTCGTTTATCTGAATAGCTCTCTCCGTGCACATGATGGATTCGTCGCAGGCGATACAAAGTCCGCGCATAGGCTTCATATCGTTCCACGTCTCGGGAAATCTTACCGGGTTCCTTCACTGTCCACCTAACCAAAGCTGGGTTGCTGAACGCTCTGAGTTTCAGCTACTATCGTGAATATAATGGTCGCCTACGGTTCTCATGGAAAAAATTCTACGGGGCTTATATATGGTGGCCGATGCAGTCGACCTCTCTTCACGTTCGGTGCTGTGTTCACTTTCGCCACCCTTTCGTCCACGCGCTTTGTCGAGCACAATCCACAGGGTTGAAGTTGGCTTTGCTCCTGAGTATAGTCCTAGGATTGTTCGAGGATTCTCTTCAGGTTCTGGGTTGAGTGCTGGACCATTTTTCGGATGTTTCTCTTGATCATGACTAGATCCATGATTCTGCCGAGGACTGAGTAAGGTGGCGTGTATTCCACTTCTAAAGAGTAGCGCGTCCCGTTCTCCTCCTTCTCGACGCGATTCACGGCCTTCATTCTCATTGCTTCGGGCGTGCCGGAAATCGCTTGCCAAACGATGGAGTCGTTTTCCGCCCATTCTATGACTCTTCCATCCCATTCCATTTTTCTCCCCATAACTTGACCCGAGTGGTGTGCGGAAGCGCCCACTCCAGTCTTCTCCTTTGTGGTGTATCTTGCGCTAGAAACGAATTCGAGCCAATCATTGCAAATGTCATGTTGAGTGATACGGCTGAACACCTTTTCCACAGGGGCATCTATGAATACTCTGGATCCCACTTTGGTCATAATAAAAATCCTCAGCCTTGGGACGAACAAATTCATCGATTTGAGAATTTAACCTTGAGCAATGTTCATCTGGCCTGCAACGTGAGGAAACCTGCTTCTGGGGTGGTCATCTAACAGTTTGCTTAGCAAAACTGTTCAGAACCGGCAGGATCACACATGCAACTTTCAGTCAGGGGCAGCCTGTCCAAGCCTGGTCGGCGAACTCACTCACGGAACAATAATACGAGACGAGCTCCGCATAACCGGACTTGAGCAGTGCTTCGTTAAGGTTCACACCGCCGCAGTACACGACCGCAATCGTTCGTCCGTAGCTTCCAGCGGTCTGGCCGTCGTCCTCATCGACCAGTGCTTGAGCACCGACCGGGCACGTCTGGGCTGTGAAGTCCTTCGCCTCCAGGTATCCGGCCTGCCCTACTTCGGGCGTGTTGACAAGGGCAAGGCGGACCCTTGTGCTTCCGACGTCGAGTGTGTCCCCGTCAACGATGTAGGTCACACCCCCGGTAAGGCAGGCGGCCATGCCTCTGCAGTGTGGGCGGCGGAATGCTACTAGATAGACTCCGACAA
>Ga0209058_1001831_pt1 | contig 17800 bp, 7 predicted proteins | sample GraSoiAngelo_147_FD_185904 | JGI IMG/M metagenome (GOLD analysis project Ga0209058, IMG submission 185904) | Grasslands soil microbial communities from the Angelo Coastal Reserve, California, USA - 14_1009_05_40cm (SPAdes) (version 2) | ecosystem: Environmental > Terrestrial > Soil > Grasslands ... | reverse complement strand
GAGGCTTCTACGGACTCTCAGCCGTGCACAATCCTGGAGATTGGAGAGTCCAGCCTGCGGGTTGCGACGGCCCGGGGCTCGATAATTCTCGAAGAACTTCTTACAGTCGATGGCAAACCTGCGTCGTTAACCAACGTCGTCAAGCGTCACCACTTGCAGGCGGGCTCAATTCTGCCAGCCTGGGATGAGTCGTTGGCTGCGCGGGCAACGCAGTTAATTCGCGAAACATGTCGCCATGAGTCGTTTTGGGTGAAACGGTTAAACACCTTGCGTGGCGCAACCATGCCTCATATCGAGGTGCTGAAAAAATCAAACCAACGCGCCGATTATACTTCATTGGATATGACCATGCCGCAGAGCGTACTGTCGCTTGTGAGCGCGCACGCTTCGTGGAACATGGTGGCTTTTTTGATAACGGCTTTCGCCGTCTACTTGACACGCGTTTGCGGAGAACAGCTGTTTGATCTTGGACTCTCTTCTTCGACATTGACTAACGACCTTGCCGGCTTGGCGAATCTTTTCTCCGTTTTGCTGCCTTTGAGGGTGCAGACTGACCACAGCCGGACCTTTGATGAAGAGTACGCCATAGTCCATGAGGAACTGGAATTGTTGCGCAAGCACAAAACGTTTCTCTATGACGTGCTGGGACGGTACCCAGAATTACGATCGATTGACGTGCAAGGTTTTCCGGAGCTGCTGCCGGTACGCGTAATGCTAGTTGACAGCTTAGGTGATTTCGTTCCGGAGGCCGGAGCGGACCTGTGTCTCGTTGTACCGTCGGCCGGGCAGCACTGTCGCTGGGTATTCAATTCAATGGTCCTGTCCGAGTCAAAGGTTCGACTCATGATGGGCCAGTTCATCACAATGCTCTTGGCCCTGGAGTCGAACATCAAGACTCCGGTGGGGGCTCTGCCTGTTCTGACCGACATAGAGAGCCGAGAAATACTCGAGATATGGAATGCCACGGACGTCGTTCTTTCTTCCGAGCCGATGCACTACTGTTTTGAGCGCCAGGCAGACAAGACTCCAGACGCCATTGCTCTAATATGTCGTGACCAGCAGCTCACCTATCGGCAGCTAAATGCTCGGGCCAATCAGTTCGCGCGGCACTTGAGCGAACTGGGTGTCGGACCAGAGGCGCTTGTGGCTATCTTTGTCGATCGTTCGATCGAAATGGTCGTCGGCCTACTCGGGATATTGAAAGCGGGCGGCGCTTACGTACCCCTGGATCCAGCTTATCCGGCTGATCGGATCGCCTTCATGCTCGAAGACTCGAAAGCGGCGGCTATAGTTACTCAACAGCATCTCTTGTCACGTCTGCCCAGCCACAACACCAAGGTCGTTTGTGTCGACTCAGCTTCCAGCGAGATCGGAGAAAAAAGCAAAGAGAACTTAGACAGTCGCATAAGCCCGCAAAACCTTGCTTACGTAATTTACACATCGGGTTCGACCGGTAAACCCAAAGGTGTGATGATCGAGCATCGAAATGTGGTGAACTTTTTCGCCGGTATGGACGACCGCATTGGCAGGGAACCTGGAGCTTGGCTGGCGGTGACGAGTGTTTCGTTTGACATTTCTATCCTGGAAATATTTTGGACGTTAGGCCGGGGCTTCAGGGTGGTTTTAGCAACGGATCAGGACCGCTTGTCGACCCCAATTGCGCTAAAAACAGATGTGCACCGATCACGATCGATCGATTTTTCCCTCTGCTACTTCGCGAGCGAACTTGGTGGCGATCCGCGTGAACGATATCGCTTGTTGATCGAAGGCGCGAAGTTTGCGGACGAAAACGACTTTTCCGCAGTATGGACGCCTGAACGTCACTTTCACTCTTTTGGCGGGCTTTTCCCGAATCCGAGCGTAGCCGGTGCGGCTCTAGCGACTCTGACGCGGCGGATCGGCATTCGAGCGGGCAGCGTGGTCGCCCCTTTGCATCATCCCGTTCGGATTGCTGAGGAATGGGCCTTAGTGGACAACCTGTCCGACGGACGCGTAGGTATCTCCTTTGCATCTGGATGGCAAGCTAACGATTTCGTCTTTGCGCCTGAGAGATATGACCGTCGTAAGCAGATCATGTTGGATGATATCGAAATGGTGCGACGCTTATGGCGTGGCGAAAGCGTTATGTTCCGCAGTGGCGACGGCACTGATATCGCCGTTAAGATCTACCCGTCTCCCATCCAGGCGGAGCTCCCGGTCTGGGTCACTGCCGCTGGGAATCCGGAGACATTTGAGCAAGCAGGCAAAATCGGCGCCAACATCCTAACGCATCTGCTGGGGCAAAAGATCGAGGATGTGGAGCAGAAGATCCGCATCTATCGTGCCGCGCGAGCCGCATCCGGACTTCCAGGTCGAGGCCAAGTCACTCTCATGTTGCATACGTACGTGGGTGATTCAATGGAGGCAGTGAAGGCGGCCGTGCGTGAGCCTATGTGCAGGTACTTGGGAACTTCTCTCGACCTGATCCGTAACGCTCCCTTCGCTTTCCCGACCTTCAAACTCCCCAGTGAATCGGTGGCTGAAAAAGTCAAGCAGGGCCTCAACAAATTTTCGCCCGCGGATATGGAGGTCCTGTTAGGTTTCGCCTTCGATCGTTACTTTGAAACTTCGGGCCTTTTTGGAACGGTCGAACATTGTCTGGAGACTGTGGATCGTTGCAAAGCCGCCGACGTTGACGAGATCGGCTGCCTCATCGACTTCGGTGTTCCGGTAGAGATGACGCTCCAAGGCTTACAAAGGTTGAATGACGTCCGCACGCGGTCGAATCCAACGGCTTCTGCGCGTCCTCCAGCGGAAGACTACTCTCTGCTGGCGCAGATGAAGACCCATGGTGTTACGCACCTGCAATGTACTCCTTCCCTCGCACGGGTGCTTATCGGTCAAGCAGCGAGCTTGGAGGCTTTCTCGGGGCTGAAGCGATTGATACTCGGTGGTGAGGCGCTGCCGCTCAGCCTCCTGTCGGAACTGCGCAAAGTCGTCCGAGGCGAAATTCACAATATGTATGGTCCAACGGAAACGACTGTCTGGTCCACCAGCGACCGGTCGCCGTCCCATGAAGATTTCGTAACCATCGGTAAACCCATTGCGAACACGCAAGTCTATGTCGCTGATCGCCAACTGCACCCTGTTCCAGTGGGTGTCCCAGGTGAACTTCTCATTGGTGGCAATGGCGTAGCGCGAGGTTATTTGAATCGAAAAGATCTTACGAAAGATCGTTTTATACCGAATCCGTTCCCAGGTAGGGAGAGTGGCCTGTTGTACCGTACGGGCGACCTGGTGGCATGGCGATCAGACGGTCGAATTGATTTCCTCGGCAGGCTGGATGATCAGGTGAAGATTCGCGGACATCGTATCGAATTAGGCGAGATTGAACATGCCATTGCCGGTCATCCTGCAATCGCGACTGCTACTATGATCTCACGCACTCGGACGCCTAGCGAGAACGAACTCGTCGCCTTCTACTCGACGCATTCTGGAAAAGGTCTAGATGTTGCTGAACTTCGCGAGTCTCTATCGACGCAATTACCCGAATACATGATACCCACTGCCTTCGTCCATCGCGACGATCTGCCGAAGACACCCAATGGCAAGGTGGATCGCAAAGCGCTGGCCGCCATGGCGACAACAATGATGGACACGAATCGCGCGACTTCAAACGCACCGCCAAAGACGGCTTTAGAGAGAAGCATCGCCGGTGTATTTTCAGAGGCCCTGGGGGTCGAGGGTATAGCAACGGATGATAACTTTTTCAATCTTGGCGCTAACTCTTTAACTTTGGTGAGAGTCGTTTCAAAGTTGGCTGAGATGTTTCCGGGGCGGGTTGAGCTAGTGGATTTGTTTCAACACACCACGATTAATTCACTTGCGCTATTCCTTTCCAATTCCACTGCTCCAGTAGAAACCAAAGCCGCGTTGGCGGGCAATCGTGGACGCCAGAGACGCGAGGCACTGCTAGCGCGACGACAAAACTGATCATGATCACTAAGGAATTGCAATGAGCGATTTGCCAAAAGGGGCGATCGCCGTTATCGGGATGGCATGCCGATTTCCGGGGGCCAGATGCGTAGATGATTTCTGGAGGAACCTCAGGGACGGTATTGAATCAATCATTCCTCTGTCCGATGAGGTCCTGCGGTCGGCTGGAGTCAAACTCGAAGAGTTCGAGAGGCCAAATTACGTCAAGGCGGCGGCGGTCCTCGACGGAGTTGAAAGGTTTGATGCCGAGTTCTTTGGCTTCAGCCCCAAAGAAGCTTCAATTATGGATCCGCAGCACCGGCATTTTCTCGAGTGCAGTTGGGAGGCGCTGGAACACGCGGGATACGATTCCTTCAGTTTCGAAGGTTCAATTGGCGTCTTTGCCGGATGCGGCATGCAAGCGTACTTTGCGCAAAATCTATTGCCGAACCGACATTTGATCGATAGCACCGGCTTATTCCTAGTTCGCCACACCGGCAACGACAAAGACTTTCTTTCCAATCGAATTTCGTATCAATTCAATTTACGTGGTCCAAGCATCTCGATTCAAACAGCCTGTTCGACCTCTTTGGTTGCGATCCATTTGGCTAGCCAGAGCCTCCTAACCGGAGAATGCGAAATGGCTCTGGCCGGCGGCGTCACTATCGAATTGCCACATCGACGGGGTTATGTCTACGAGGAAGGAGAGATTCTATCCGGCGATGGTCACTGCCGGGCGTTCGATGCGGCTTCTACCGGCACCGTGTTTGGAAGTGGCGTTGGTGTGGTGGTTTTGCGGCCGCTGGAGGATGCACTTGCTCAAGGAGACCGTATTCACGCCGTTATTCTTGGCTCTGCCGTAAACAATGATGGCGCTGGTAAGGTCAGTTACTTGGCGCCCAGTGTTGATGGACAAGCCGCCGCCGTGGCCGAGGCGTTGGGAGTGGCCGGAGTGGAGGCGTCGACGATAACGTTTGTTGAGACGCATGGGACGGGAACACAAATTGGTGATCCCATCGAGATCAAGGCGTTAACGCAGGCCTACCGGGAATCTACTAACAACCGGAGCTTTTGTGCACTAGGAGCGGTGAAGACGAACATTGGCCATTTGGACACTGCGGCTGGTGTCGCCGGCTTCATCAAGGCCGTTCTGGCACTGCAGCACCGTCAACTGCCCCCAACTCTACATTTCACTCGGCCAAATTCGAAAATCGATTTCGCATCGACACCGTTCTACGTCAACGCAACCCTACGCGATTGGATTCTTCCAGCCGGAGTGCCTCGGCGAAGGGCCGCGGTCAATTCCCTCGGCGTCGGTGGCACAAACGCTCATGTGATTCTCGAAGAGTTTCCAACACTTCCGGTCGCCTCTGATCCTCCCGCCGGGCAACTGTTAGTGTGGTCCGCTCAAACTGCGGATGGACTTCAACGTCAAGTCCGCAACTTCGTCGAGTTTCTGAAAGATCACGCAGAAAGCAATCTTGCGGACGTCGCATTTACTCTCCAGCGGGGTCGTCACGCTTTTCCACATCGGTGCGTTCTGGCAGTGGCCGATGTACGCGACGCGGTGCGCGCCTTGGACGTCAATGATCGGCGAAGAATTTTTGATGGCGTGGCCGCAAAGAAAGCGCCGCCATTGGCTTTCATGTTTCCTGGCGGCGGCGCTCAATATCCGGATATGGGCCGGGAACTGTACCAGCGGGAGCCGGTCTACAGCCACGTCGTTGACGAATCTCTGAACCTCTTGCGTCAGCAGTGGAACATCGAGCTTCGAAACCTTCTGTTCCCTCAAGCTGGGATGGAAGCTTCCGCCGCGGCGCAACTGGAACGACCGCTCAATTCGATCGTGTCTGTATTCATCACTGAATATGCTCTAGCTCGTCTTTGGATTTCCATGGGCATAGAGCCTCAGGTGATGACCGGTCACAGTCTCGGGGAGTACACGGCAGCTTGTCTGGCTGGCGTTATGTCGTTAAGAGAGGCGCTAGCCATTGTCGTCGCCCGGGGCTTTATCTTCGAGAAACTGTCGCCCGGCGCAATGCTGAGCGTGGCGCTCTCTGAGGAGGCGATTCGACCGTGGCTTGTTTCCGAACATTCGCTTGCGGCTGTGAATGGTCCGGAGTTGTGTGTGGTATCCGGGACTGTGGCCGCGATCAAGGATTTGGAAGAGCAGCTCGTTTCCCGAGACGTTGATTGCCAAAGACTTCGAATTTCGGTTGCAGCCCATTCGGCAATGCTGGACCAACATCTTGATGATTTCCGCCGCGTGCTCGACGGAATTCAGCTCAAGTCTCCGACTATCCCGTTTATCTCGAACCTAACTGGGGAACTAGCGACGGCCGAGATGGTCACCACACCCGATTATTGGGTGCGTCATTTGCGCCAGACGGTGCAATTTTCTTCGGGGCTCATTGCTCTTCACACTCTCCATCCGGATTGTCTCCTGCTTGAGATGGGACCTGGCACAACCCTAACCGGACTTGCGCGACAACATCGGATTGAGCGCCGCGAGCCGGTCGCGATCCCTTGCATGCGGCACGCAAAGGATCCAGGGTCGGATGTGGTTGCACTGTTGTCCGCGCTTGGTCGGCTTTGGACGGCTGGTTTCCCGGTCGATTGGAGCTTGTTGCATCGTGGTCAAACTCGTCGTCGTGTGCCCTTGCCCACTTATCCTTTCCAAGGCAAGAATTATTGGATCGACGCTCCGGTGGGTTCGTCGCCTTCCGTCTCCTTCGCACCTCAAGTAGGACTCAAGCGACGAAGTGAAGTCGAAAGCTGGCTGGCGCAGACAGTTTGGGCGCCGTCGCCACTCGAGAATTCGGTCGCTATCGAAGCGGATGCGTTCATACTGGTCGGGGGAGAAGAGCGCGAGAGAGATGGTCTTTCCGCGGAACTACGCAGAACGCGTCGAGAGACTGACGCAGCGTCATTCGACGATTCCGTTCAAGTCTTTACGGTGCGGAAGGGGCAGAACTTTTCAATTGTTTCTCAAGAGCTATGGACCGCGGACCTCGATTCTAAGTCGGGGATGGCCGAACTCGTCGACTACGCTTTCTCACGTTGTAAGTGGGGTGTCTGCTTCGTACTGATCAATGAAACCCACGAACGATCCGGCGCGCCATCGACGAATGGGGCGTCGAGACGCAGGGCTGAAAATTCGTTTTTTGGCATTGTGCGGTTCGTGCAATGTCTCGGCGAGCGGGTCGAATCTAAACCCTGTTGGATTCGTGTGGTCACTCGCGAAGCGTTTTCGGTCGCAAATGAAGCTGAAGTTGATCCAACCGCCAGTCTGGCAGTTGGCGCGTGCCGCGTCATTAGAAGAGAACTACCCGATTACCGGTGTAAGGTGATCGATGTGCCCAAAACCTCCGCGCTGGGATGGCATCGCACCGAACTCTTGCGTCAATTGGCTCTCGAAATTGCCCTCGCCGGGGACGAGCGAGAAGTAGCATTGCGCGCTGGAAAACGATGGACGTCGCACCTCGCACCTGTCTCGTGGCCGATCCAAGCCGGCGGCAACTCACTGCTGATTAAGAGCGGTGTCTATCTGATTACCGGTGGATTGGGAGGACTGGGACTTGAATTGGCGAACCACCTCGCCAGAAACTACGGTGCCCGGTTGGTGCTGATATCGAGGAGACCAGTGACCTCGGGCGCCGACGACATTGCTGCGATGCGCGCCGACCACCTTCAAGAACTTCAATCACTGACAGAGGTGCTGTGCTGTACAGCGGATGTGACCGATCTAGAGTCGATGAGATCAGCTGTAGAGTCGGCGGAACGGCGTTTTGGGAAGATCAATGGGGTCTTTCATTGCGCTGGTGAGTTGAATGATGGTTTGTTGTTAACCAAATCACGTGCTGAGATGGAACGGGTGTTGCATCCAAAGGTGGCGGGCGCATTGATTTTGGATCAGTTGTTCGCGCAGAGCGCACTCGATTTTATGGCATTCTATTCGTCGGTCAGCGCTTATCTTGGCATACCAGGACAGGTGGACTATGCCGCAGCCAATGCTTTCCTCGACGCGCTGGCAGCACGGTCTGTGCGAAATCGCGACTACCCAGTTCTTTCGTTGGGTTGGGGCGCCTGGCGGGAGGCCGGAATGGCTGCCCGTGCGACGCAGAGCCGTCCGTCTAAAACACGGATTTTGCGACACCCAATTTGGGATCGTCGAACCTTTGGGTTGAACGGAACCAGTGAATTTTTTGGGATGGTCGACGCTGAGCAGAACTGGATGCTGGACGGCCATCGGACGCACCAGGGCGTGGCGCTATTGCCTGGCACGGGTTTCCTGGAACTCGCACGTGCGGCGGTCCAGGCGGCGCTGCCCGGACAGACGATCTCGCTGGGTGACGTCGTTTTTATTTCTCCCTTGGTTGTGCAAGGGCCGACAGAAATTCGTCTTCAATTGGAAGAGCCGAATCGCGAATTCGTCGTTGCGAGCCGTCCAGTCGTTGGCGGCGCTCACGGAGAGTGGGTCGAGCACGCACGCGGACGGTTCGGACTTTCTTCCGAGGTCGCACCACCACGCGAGGACCTTTCTGCTTACCGGGCGGCTTGTCTTCGAAAACGTGAGTTCGGCCCAGGTGAACCTGCAACGCGGCAAGAACAGATGCTTCGTTTCGGAGCCCGCTGGTCCACACTTCGCAATGCTAGCTTTGGTGAAGGAATGGCGGTCGGTGAGTTGGAGCTCCAGCCCGAGTTCGTCAGTGATCTTGCCGAAACTCCTCTCCATCCAGCTTTAGTAGATATTGCGACTGCCTTTGCACTCCCGTTGGTTTCTGGGTATGAGACCGCAAATACATTCTACGTACCCCTCTCGTACAAGCAGGTAATTATCTATCGTGATTTGGAGCCTTCGATTCGCAGCGTGGTTCGGTGTAAGGATACACACAACAGTGACACCGTGATTTTTGATGTCACTCTAGTCTCACGTTTCGGTGACGTGTTGGTCGAAATCGAAGAATTCGTGATGAAGCGGCTGCCGAATCAAAACCTTCAAGTGAAGCAAGTTCGGCCCTCTCCCTCGGCAGCGACGATCACATCGACTTCGGAGATGACCTTGCATCGGTTAGTGGCGGACGGTATTGGCACCGCTGAAGGGATGCGCGTGCTCGATTGTCTTCTCCGCGTGGGCTGTCCTTATCAGGTTTTGGTAAGCCCATACGATCCTAATGCGTGGAGCGCCCTTCTTGACGCAAGCGCCGCAGCACGGAATAGCGGTTCGGCGAAATCAAACAAGGGACAAGAGGAAGCTGTTGTCAGTCAGTCGCGGCCGGCCATCTCCACTCCCTTTGTAGCTCCTGCCAACGAGTTGGAACAACGGTTGGCGTCGATCTGGAAAGATTCGTTGGGATTGGCGGAGATCGGCGTCGACGATAACTTCTTTCAACTTGGCGGCCACTCTCTGGGCCTGGTTCAGATCATCATGAAATGCCGCAAGGCATTACGTGCGGACATCCCGGTGGGTGATCCTCAGTTTTTGGCGAATCCCACGATTAAGGCAATGGCGCGTTTTGCGGTCGCAGGGAGTGACTCAGTGCCTGTTCCCGAGATGCCCGGCATCAAGCGGATTTCACGGGAGACCTACCGTGTCACTTAGAATAGCCAAGTTAAAGTGATGACGGCCTCAATGTCCGTTTAGCAGGCCCTCAAGCCGACTATAAGCCACTCTGGATCCAAAACCGCTTCACTCTCCTGCTTCCACTGATTGACGACACCGAACGAAGTGGTAAGCCAATCAAAAAAGATGACTGAGAATACACAACCCGAAAACGTCTCACTGAGTACTGTAACGGCCACAAGCGAGAAGTTTGCATTTCCTGCCACGCCACAGCAGAAACAACTATGGTTTGTCGATCAACTCGACCCGGGAAACCCCGCCTATAACATTCCACTCGCTTATGAGTTGAGAGGTTTAGTCGATGCGGAGCCTTTGGATCGGAGTTTACACTGGGTCTTAAACCGGCGCGAGACGTTTCGAACAGTCTTTTCTTTTTGCGGAGAGAAATTACTTCAAGTCGTCTCTTCGGAAGTCCAGGTCAGATTCAACCGCGTCGACCTCCGGGCAGTGCCCGAAAGCTCTAGAGAGGCCGCATGCCGTCGAGCGATTGACGCTGCGTCCGCTTATCGCTTCAACCTGGCTAGCGGCCCGCTGGTGCGCGCAGATTTGCTGCTGCTAGAAGACAGCCGGAGCGTTTTGGTTTTCAACTTTCACCACATCATCTTGGACCAGGCGTCAGTGTTGCAGTTCGCGGACGAATTCTGTTTGGCCTACGATTGCTTCAAAAAGGGGCTGGCGCCGGAAGTGAAGGCTCCTCAGCTGCAATATCCGGACTTTTCCGTCTGGCAGGAGGAACAATTTGAACAACCCCAGTTTCAAGTAGATCTGAGTGACTGGGTTCGTGAATTCGATTCCGTCAACCCATCATCAGTATTTCCCACTGATCATCCGCGTCCAATCGTCCAGGCGTTTACCGGACGGGAAGCGAAGTTCTCACTAACACCTGGACTGAGTGCAAGAATACGTGAGTTCGCTAGGACCTCTAAGAAATCCCTCTATGTCACTCTCCTGACATTTTTTGACTGCCTCCTCGCTCGCTATTCCGGACAGGACGATGTTGTCGTGGGAAGTCCATTTTCCAATCGAATGATTTCCGGATTGGAAGATCTGATGGGATGTTGCATGAACACGCTGCCACTGCGGGCGAAACTCGGTGAAGCCGGAACGTTCCGCGCCGCCTTGGAGGTCGTCCATCAAAGTGTGCTTGCCGCATACGGCCGGCAGCGCGTGCCACTGCAGCTAATCGTCGATAAGTTGGAGGCAGAACGCTTTCCGGGAATGAATCCATTGTTCCAGTCGCTTTTCATGTTCCAAGAGCCTCCAATGATGATCAAACTTGAAGGTCTTGAGATCACGCCCCTATGGATTCATAACGGCACCAGCAAGTTCGATATGACCATATGGCTGTGGGACAGTGGGGAACGGATTTCCGGTCTGTGGGAATACGACACCAGCCTGTACGAGGCGGACACCATTGACCGGTTGGTTCTTAACTTCCAGACATTTGTCTCTGCGGCGATGAACGAACCGGACACCGCATGGCGACGTCTACCCCTAGCCGCCCCCCAAGAAGTGAAGCTGTTGACGCAAGAGTTTAATCGAACGCAGCGGAACTGGCGGAACAATTCTTCGTTCGTGGACCTTTTGGATCAAACGGCGAAGGCTCAACCCGACGCCGTAGCTCTTATTTGCGACGACGAGAAGGTGACATATCGGGAGTTGATCCACAGAGCAGAAACTTTATCGCGTCGCCTTACGTCTCTCGGCTTGAAGTCCGGATCATTGGTCGGCATCTGTGTTGAGCGGTCACCGGATATGGTCGTGGCGATGATCGCGATACTGAAGTCAGGCGGCGCTTACCTGCCACTCGACTTGGCATTTCCCGAGCAGCGGTTGTCGTTTATGATCGAGGATTCCGGCCTCGCGTTTATCGTGACCAGCTCCAATGCAGTCGGCCAATTGCCACCCCACAGAGCAAGAACAATCTTAGTCGACGAAAAAATCGCGCCCACTCAGACTCCTATGGAGTCCATTGTTCAACCAGACGGGGATTCGCTGGCTTATGTCCGCTACACGTCGGGCTCGACCGGGCGTCCAAAAGGCGTCGCGATTTCACATCAGGCGCTCCTCAATTTCCTCCGGTCGATGCGAGAACAACCTGGATATACCAATCGCGATGTCCTGCTTGCCGTGACGACTCTTTCTTTCGACATATCCGAATTGGAGATCTGGTTGCCACTACTCTGTGGCGGCACGATCGTGCTCGCAACCCGAAATCAGGTAATCGACGGTGCGGAGTTGAGCCGTTTGATAGCACGCCACGGCGTTACCGTGATGCAGGCGACACCCGCGACATGGTGGCTCATGATCGAGGCTGGCTGGAAGGGCGAGAGCCGGTTAAAGGCCCTGTGCGGCGGTGAAGCCCTTTCACCGCAGCTTGCGGACGGATTGGTCCGCCGTTGCGCCGAGCTTTGGAACATGTATGGGCCTACCGAAACCACCGTATGGTCAAGCTGCTCCCGCATCAATTCTATCGACGATATTCACATTGGCCGGCCCATTGCGAATACTGAGCTTTTCGTTCTGGACTCCTACCTTGAACCAGTGCCGATTGGCGTTGCCGGAGAACTTTTCATTGGTGGTGACGGTCTGTCGCACGGTTACTTGAATCGTCCCGAATTAACTGCGGAGAAATTCGTTCCGAACCCGTTCAAAACGAGATCACGTCTCTATCGCACCGGGGATTTGGCCAGATACCGAGCTGACGGCAACCTTGTCTGCTTAGGTCGTTTGGACCAGCAGGTGAAGCTTAACGGATTCCGAATCGAACTTGGTGAGATCGAATCGGTACTGGCTCGCGTGCCCGGGATTAAGGCGGTGGTAGTAGTCCTCCACCAGGACCAATTAATCGCGTACTACGTAAGTGAGTCCGGGCATCCGGTTGAGGTTTCGACCTGTCGGGAAATCCTTCGGACCTGGCTGCCCGATTACATGATGCCAGCCATCTTTGTTCCCTTGGAAACCGTGCCTCTGACAGCGAACGGAAAGGTGGATCGTAACGCGTTGCCATCCCCTAATGTCAGTGCATCGTCGGTTTCGAACGTCTACGCTGCACCGCGAACGAACACAGAACAGAAAATGGTCGCGATCTGGGAAGAAATACTCCAGAGGAGTCCGATTGGCATTCACGATAACTTCTTCGACGTTGGTGGGCATTCCCTACTGGCTGTGACGCTCTTCGCGAAAGTGGAGCGTGAGCTTGGCCGGCGCTTGCCTCTGGCGTCCCTCTTCCAAAACGGGACAATCGCCCAGTTGGCCCGCCTTGTGGAAACCGATCGCGAGCAAAAAGATCAATGGGAATCATTGGTTTGCATTCGTCAGAACCGTGGAGCGCCCGGCGTCTTTTTGATCCATGGAGCCGGCGGCAATATTCTCATTTATCTTAGTCTCACACGACACCTCCTTGATGGGGTTTCAGTGTACGGGCTTCAGTCGCCCGGACTGGATGGCCACAAGCGGCCTTTGCGAACAATTGAAGAAATGGCGGTGTCATATGTCGATGAGATCACACGCCGACAACCAGTAGGTCCTTACGTACTTGCCGGTTACTGTATGGGGGGCAAAATCGCGCTTGAGATGGCGCGTGTCCTCAATGAACGAGGTCAATCCGTTGCAATGTTAGCCATGCTGGATACGTTCAACGTCAATTTGGCAAACGCAGCCAACTTTCGAACGAGCAAGCTATCCTATGTGTGCCAAATGATCATGTTTCACGCTTCAAACCTGTTCGCACACGGGCCACAGGAATCGTGGTTGTACCTTCGTGAAAAGGTACGGCAGGCCCACGAAGTGACTGCAGGCTTTTTATCCGCAATTTTCAACAACTTTCATCTGCCACAGCGAAACGGCTCAGTTGGTAGCAAAGTCGTGGTTCAGGAATTCATCCAGTCGGTAAATGACCGCGCCGGTTTCGCTTACATCCCGCGTAGTTATTCTGGACCGGTAACGCTCTTTAAGCCCAAACGAAACTATTCTGTCTTTAGCGATCCCAAGATGGGCTGGAGTGAAGTGTTGACGGGGCCTTTGGAGATTGTGGAGCTGGATATGAATCCGCATGCCATGTTGGTAGAGCCGTTTGTTCAAAAGCCTGCCGCCGAGATCAATATAAGGCTGTGTGATTTGTTCAAACTTCGCCCTTCGGATGATGGCAACCGCGCTAAGCCGGGGGTGGCTCATCCAACATCACACACTTGAACCGGCACCCTCGCAAACCATCGGGCGCGCACCGATTGCATTTCGAGTCGAACGCCTTCATTCTCGCCACTGCACATGCCGAGGGCTATCCTGCTGCTCCTACAAAGGCGGGATGCCCGGTTTTGCACGGGTGGTCGATGAGCAAATCGTGGTTTTTCCGGATTACAGCGGAAACGGAATGTTTCGAGGCCTGAGCAATATCCTTGCCAATCCGCATCTGGGTCTCTTGTTTGTTGATTTTGAAAACCCAGGACGCTTGCGGGTCAACGGCGCAGCATTCGGCCATGTTCAGCTACGTATCGCCAGAGCAGCGTACCGAAGGACCATCCGTTGAGATTGATCCGTCCTTTGTGTGACGTTGCGCTGAAGGCGCTGTCGCGTGTACTTCGTAATCATAAACTATTGACAAAAAATCCTACAAATAGAAACTGAATCAGGATCTGCGTTCCTCACCGGGAACGAGACGGCGGTAGCGCACCCTTTGCCCATTTTCTTGGGGGATCAACACTCTGCGAAAGGAGATCGCAATGCCTGCAAAGGATTTGTCGATCATTGGAGTTCCGATATTGGAACGAACACATCTAGAAAGAGCAAGCGAGCACATCGAACTTGCCATCGATGATGTCATGGCTTCTCTTCCGACGCCGGAGCAACTTTCAGCTCATGAACGACGAGGGATTATCGCTCGGTACACGGCAGTTCTTGAAGGCAACTTCATTTATTGGATGACGGCCACGTATCTTTCGGTCTCTTCGGTGGAAGCGCACGAGATTATCAAAGACAATCTGCTGCAAGAAGTGCGAGACAATCATCCGGGAATGCTAAGACGGTTTGCGATAGCTGCAAGGGCCAACCCAACCGATGTGGATCGAATGGCGATCCATCAAGAACTGCAAGCGGTTCGCGCATTTGTGGCGCGATTGGCCAGGTTGCAGCTCATACTGATGATGGCCTTCTTCGAAGGTTTCATCCAAAGGTTCATGCCTTACTTAGCGGATCTGGCAGCACGGCAGGAATCGCACGAAACGGAATATACTGACGTGCATAGTGTCGTGGATATTGCGCATACGCAGGGACTGCTGACAGCTTTCGCCTCGGAGTTGGATTTGGAAAAAGAGCCCGTGTCGTCCGCGACGCTTTATGAGGGTGTTGAAGTCCTGCGCTCTCTCATTAGAACGATCATTCGTCCTTAGCTATTGTGCACGCTCCTCTAGCAACACACGTCAGGAGCTACTACGCAAACTCCTGCAAAAAATCGTTCTTTCACCGATTTGTATGTACGCTTTCAAGGTGTTTGAAGGTGTCGAGGTTGCGTGAGGCTCTGCGTACGCTTCTTAAACCCATCATTTGTCGGTAGCTCGTAGAGCCACTTTTGTTTGCAGTGCGCAGATAGCCGACCACAGCCTGCCCGTTGTCTTGCTGCGCCAGCCCTTAATATGATGTCAATGAAGTCGATCAGATCAACTATTATTTCTCAGATCCAGCAGGTTGCAGAGGAGGACGGCAAGCAGTTGCCCTCTCTAACGGAGGACTTGGTCTTGCTGAACTCTGGATTGGATTCTCTCGGTTTCGCCATTCTGGTGGCCCGCCTTGAGGAGCAGTTGGGTCTAGATCCATTCACCGATTCCGACGATGTTTCGTATCCTGTGACTCTTGGTGATTTCATCAGGTTTTATGAAATTGCCGCCGAATCAAGTTGCAGGGATAAGGAAGAGCAGACGTAAACGCGTCTTGGTGCCACATTGCTTTCATCGGGCGAGTGCCTGGAATTTACTGCGCCGGATCGTCCGACAAAGAGAGGGATCTGGATTGTGATCTAAGGGATAGCCGGACACTTCAATGCGAGATCGAATCCCTCAACTCGACGCTGTTCGCGGCATTGCGATTCTCTTGGTTATACTTCACAACGAAAGCGTTAAGTTCCCAACATTACATCTTGAGAGCCTATTTGCAAACGGCTGGATGGGGGTCGACCTCTTCTTTGTTTTGTCTGGATTCTTGATCACGCGAATTCTTATTGATACAAAATCTTCGGAATGCTATTTCAAAAACTTTTATGCCCGTCGCTGTTTTAGGATCTGGCCTTTATATTTTTCCATCATCATCTTAATGTTTTTAGTTATCCCTGCAGTGCGTCCATCGTTAGCCGCTTCGCTCTTCAAAAGATCGTCTCCATGGTGGGCCTACCCATTGTTCCTGCAAAACATCTTGGTTCCAGTTCCACTTAATGCCGCAGGCCCTCTGAGCGTGACGTGGTCCGTTGCGATCGAAGAACAGTTTTACATCGTCTGGGCGTGGGTTGTACGTTACTGCTCACAAATCCAGATACGTCGTATTGCTGTTTACGTAATCTGCCTATCGCCCCTGCTTCGGTTGTTCCTATCCTTCCACCATGTCAATCTCTATTCGAACACATTCTGCCGAATGGATGGTCTGATGGCAGGTGCGCTGCTCGCGGTTCAGATCCGCTCAGACAACCTCGCTTCATCTAAACGCATAAGAGAAGCATGGTTAGTTCTGCTCATAACACTGCCACTGGCTTTCGTGACCGAAGCCTTTAATGCACGATGGATTGTCTTCTCACTAAGCGCGGCAGCGTCAGCCGCGTTTGTTTATCTGGCCCTGTATTCAAGAGGCGAGTGGTTCCAGCGAGTGTTGAAGAACCCCTTTCTTGTTTTCACTGGCACTATTAGCTATGGGCTTTATTTGTTACACAAACTTCCGTTTGATACAGCCGAGGAGACGATTGCTCTCAATCAGTATCCGTTCTTAACCGCAGTAATACTTCTTGTCGCATGTTACGGTTTGGCCGCTCTGTCGTGGAATTTGCTCGAGAAGCCATTCCTAAGCTTAAAGCGGCACTTCGAACTCAATTCGAACATTTCGTTTCTGACAACAGAGCAAATTGCAGTAAGAGGATCGAGCAGCAATTAAGTTGTACGCCGCACGCTGTTGTAATCTCAATAATACGATGGCGAGTAGAACTGCCAATCCCAGAAGCGAATCTCACAAGGGTTTTTCTCAGTGACTACTGCACCGACATATCCGTCGGCGGGCTCAAACGAGCGTAGGTCCCAGCGATTGCTATCGTTGCCCTGCGAGCAACTCGGGTTTTCCGGGTGTGAGCGAAACTTCAAAACGGTTAAGCGGAAAGTTAAGCCCGCCGCTGCGGGCCTTGATATATGCCTCTTTGCGCGTCCAGCAAAGAAAAAAGCCTCGTTGCGCATGTTGACTGAGAAATTGTGGAGTTCAGCGACCTCCTTCCCGATGAAAAAGGGTTTCGCCACTTCTTCGATATTCGTTTCGGAACGAATGGCTTCCACATCGACGCCGACCTCACGGCCGCGAGCGAATCGGTATCGCCAAACGTGATTTCTGTGTCTGGAAGGCTCATTTCGCGTGGCGGTGCGAGCCAGTTTGGTAGACCGGACTGAAATTGTTCCACGTGGCTAAGTCCCTTATATCTATTCGATAGATGAGCAATTCCAATTTTATCATAACGGAACGCGCGGGTCATGATCGCATCCCGCTGACTTCTGCTCAACTGCAAATGTGGTTGATGGAACAGATGACGTCCGTCATCCCGGCGTATGGATTAGCGGTTGCGTATCGCCTCAAGGGCCAATTGGACGTGGCGGCGCTTGAAGCGAGCTTCAATGAGGTAATCAAAAGGCACGAGATACTCAGAACCACGTTCGCCCTCAACGAGGGAGAACCGCTACAGTGTATCCACTGCGAATACAAGATCAAAATACTTGTCGTCCGGGTCGATCAAATGCCGAGGGCCGAAAGCGAAGAGACGATTCGTTTGTTGGCCCGGAACGAAGCGACAACGTCGTTTGATCTCTCCCAGCTTCCGCTCGTCCGCTTAGTGGTTTTTAAATTAAGCGAGCTCGAAAATGTGCTACTTATCAATCTTCATCACATACTCGCAGATGGTCACTCGCTCGGGTTGATGCTCAGGGAACTCGATACGTTCTACAGCGGTTTTACCGGCAGCCGGAGGCGCCCCGAGAGGCTGCCTGAACT
>Ga0209058_1001830_pt1 | contig 17810 bp, 17 predicted proteins | sample GraSoiAngelo_147_FD_185904 | JGI IMG/M metagenome (GOLD analysis project Ga0209058, IMG submission 185904) | Grasslands soil microbial communities from the Angelo Coastal Reserve, California, USA - 14_1009_05_40cm (SPAdes) (version 2) | ecosystem: Environmental > Terrestrial > Soil > Grasslands ... | reverse complement strand
CATGATCACGGGCGGAACGTTCGGCGCCTTGCGTGCCGGTATCTGGAACTGCACATACATTTGGCCGATCGTTATCTGGTTTGGTGTGTTTGGCTGATTTGGGCCAGGCACGGTGGCGTAGTCCGTGACCTTCGGTACGCCACCGATGAAGAAGCTGCCCTGATCCTCGATGACCAGCGGCTTCGTCAGGAATTTTTTGGTCTTGTTGCCGTCCTCGGCGAGAACGGTGGCCCCGGCCAACAAGAACGCGATGACACATTGTGCAAACGCAGTGAATCGATTCATACATGCTCCTTTTTACGACGAGGCGATTACTCCGGAGTTTTCACGCCGTTCCGGAGCATCTCCACGGCTTTCTCGAGTCTTCTTAAGCGTGTTTCTTCCTTTTTTGCTTCGGTGATCCAGCGGCAATACTCCTTGCGGTGTGTATAGCTGAGTTTTTCAAAAATTGGCAGCAGGCTTTCTTTCTTCAGCCGGTTTCGGAAATCCGCAGGAATTTCGACCGTCCGTAGCTCTTCGTCCTTCCAAATCGCGAGGTCAACAGTATCGCCCGGCTGCTTTCCAATCTGTTCGCGAATGGATTTAAGGATGCCGAGCACATGTTGAGAATAACTGTATTTGAAAAGCGATCCTTTGTAGGGTACTCCATCGAAAGTCGCCTGCACCGGCACCTTGCCCTTCGTGCCGAATTCCTTTTCGACATCGTAAGGAAAGAAAACATATGCTCCACCGCCTCGGCCGGCCTGAAGCTGCGCCTTGAATTTGTATTTTTTCATCCCGTGATTTTAAACAACAAATCACTATTGAACAGTGAACGATGACAAAGCACCCGAATGTTCATTGTTCACTGTTCAATTGTCATTTGTCACTTTTTCATGAGCCCGTCCCATCGGCTCATAGCATCCGTATGGATTCCGAATTGATCCAGGGCACGCATGACGATGTGATTGACCATGTCATCGACCGATTGGGGATGGTTATAGAAGGCGGGAACCGGAGGCGTGATGACCACTCCCATACGGGAGAGCTTCAGCATATTTTCCAGATGGATATCGTTTAGCGGAGCTTCGCGCACCATCAACGCCAGCTTACGCCGTTCTTTGAGAATGACATCGGCCGCCCGGTGAATGAGGTTGTCCCCCTGGCCGTGCGCGATCGCCGCCAGCGTACGCATGCTGCATGGCGCGACGATCATCCCCTCGGTGACGAACGAGCCGCTCGAAATCGCGGCACCCTGATCCGTATCTCCGTACGTATGCCCGGCGAGCGACTTCACGTAGTCCACCGTATACGGCGTCTCGTGCAAAAGCGTTCGTATGCCCCACTTGCTCATGACCAGATGCGTCTCAACGCCCGCATCCTTCATTACCTCGAGCAGCCGCACGCCGAAAATCGTGCCCGTCGCCCCGGTGATACCGACGATTATTTTCATGGGTGTTCCATCAAATTCCGAGCAGCGGCCAGTAAAAGGGCACCAGCAACAGCAGCAGCACCGATTCGACGGCGGTCAGCCACAGACCGATGCGAAAAAGGTCTTTGCCCCGGAAATATCCATAAGAATAACCCACGAGCAGCACGGTGGACTGATACGCAAAGATTTTTCCAGCCGACGCGAACGTCCAAACCATTCCAACGGCCAAAGGATCGAGGCCGCGTGATTTCGCGAAGTTCATCAGCAAAGGAACCGACGTGCCCAGCATGGAGACTTCGCTTGCAAGAAACAGGTGGTAGACAAAGCCCGTCCAATAGAGAACGACAGTCGAGCTCCAAATATTCGTCAGCAGCGGCTCCATCCAGGCGAACATGACCTTGGTGAGAAGATCAAGCCCTTTGGTTCGCACCAGAACTTCACCCATGCTAATGGCCGACCCCACAAAGAAGACCGGCAGATAATTCACGCGCTTCAAATCTTCGGCATTGAGGACACCGATACCGGGTACAACGGCTAACAGGCCAATGCCCAGTCCGATGACCGATGGCGAGACATGATGAAGAAAATCGGTCAGCCATAATACGATTGCACTCGACATCAGCAACGCCGTCCGCTTCTCCAGCAACGTCCAGGAGCCCATCTTCCTCAGTTCGGTTTCGATGTAGCCGGCCTCACGGGCCAAACCAGACCTTTCCGGCGGGTACAACCAGAGCGTCAACCGCCATGCGATGAGAATCGTGACCACATCGCATGGCAAATATGCAAAGAACCACTTGCTCCACAACACGTCGACTCCACCGAATTTTTCGATTCCGCCGCGAGCCGTGATAGAGGCAGCCCCGGCAATGATCATCTTGTCGAAAATACCGGCGGAGTAAGTAATGATGAGAAACATCCCGCGGCCGATGTTGCTGCCGGGACCAGCGTTAAAGGCCTCGATCAGCCCCAGAGCAATCGCGGCCATGATGACCACTCGGGCGATGCCGGAAGGAACCAGGAATGTCAGCAGAAAATCCGTGATGATGAGGCCTAATAAGATCCGGGAATACGTATTTCCGACTCGCTTGATCACGACGAATGCGATCCGGCGGGCCAGGCCGGACTTTGTGGCCATCGCGCCGAACAGAACGGCGCCGAAGAGAAACCATGCCGTGTCGTTGGCAAAACCGGTAAATGCCACATCGAACGGAACAACTTTCAGCGCCCAGTACAGATAGCAGCCGATCAGCCCTGACACCGCGTGATCCATGACTTCCGTGATCCACGCCATGATCATGAACGATGTGATTGCCAACCCCTGCTTCGTCGTGGAACCGATATCGAAGGGAGCGAACCAAATCAGAATAGGCACGGCAACACAAAGCGCGCGGCTGAGATTGCGCCCCAGAGTGATCTCAGTCCGGCGCTCGAGGGGTTGGGCCGGTGGGGCCGCCGTCGTGACGTCTGTGCTCAAACGGCCGCCTCCTTGACGAGCAAACCGGATTGCGCCAACACGCGGTCCAAGATCCGCTGGCGCTCGGCATCCCTTATGGGCACCAGCGGCAATCGCACTTCGTTGGATTCCAGAAGCGACAGGCGCCACATCATATATTTCAGAGGAATCGGATTCGTATCGAGGAAAATGGCGCGATTCAGTTCAAACAGCGCGTCGTGAAGCTCGCGGGCCTTCACAAGGTCTCCGGCCCTGACGGCGTTCGATAGCGCCGCAATTCGTTCAGGCACGATATTGCCGGCCGCATTCATCAGGCCGGAAGCCCCCATCGCCATCATGGGAAAGCTGAGGGCTTCGAGGCCGCAGAAGATGCGAAAATCGGCGCCTACGCGCTTGAGCGTTTCGGTGACCAGTTCTAAATCGACTGCAGCATGCTTCATGCCCACGAGGTGGTCGATCTCGACGGAAATTTTTTCAATCGTTGCCGCTGTGATCGAAACAGCTGCGCGGCCGGGGATGTGATAGATCAGGATTGGAAGGCGTGTCAGACGTCCAATCCCGATGAAGTATTCGGCGAGACCGTCTTGTGGCGGTTTGATGTAGTACGGTGTGACGACGAGCACGGCGTGAGCGCCGGCACCTTCGGCGTGTCGCGTCAGTTCAGCAGTTTCCGCAAAGGACTGCGATCCGGTTGCCGCAACGACTGCAATTCGGCCGTTCGCAGTTTTGACGGCCGCCTCGAGAAGATCTTTCCGCTCCTGAACCGTAAGGCTGCTGGGTTCACCTGTTGTTCCAGCGACAACAATGCCGTGTGATCCCCCCGCGATTTGCCGCTCGACGAGCCGCTCAAATGTTGAGAAATCGACACGGCCATTGCGGAAGGGCGTGACTAGCGGAGGATAGGATCCCCGCAGCGAATTGTCGTCCAAGCGCATCATGAATTATTACCCTGCAGCGCGGTTGGTTCCGAAGCCTCCGGTCGCTCCCAGAACTTCCAGAGGATGACTGAGATTTTCCTGCCACAGCAGCGACCCCATCCAGATATTGAGCGGGCTGTCCTGGATCGTCAGCTCATAAACGTCATCTTCATACGACGCGTGGTTGTGGATTGCCCAGCCCGGCGCGGTCAGCATCAGATCCCCGGCTTTCCATTCGTAGCGCTCACCTTCAACGACGCTGTAGCCGCGGCCGGCAAAGAAGTAATTGATGGCCGCCGCTGTGTGCCGGTGCGGGCGGTCGACAATATTTCCCGGCCTGATGGTAATCGTCGCAAAGAAATTATTGGTCGTGCCGTTTGTGTGCTCCGTGGCTGGATTGTAGAGAAGATACAGCCGGCGGCCGACGTAGGCTGATCCTAACGCTTTCAGCTTATCGAGCTCTTTCTTCACCTCACGCCACGGCCAATGCAACGCTTCCTGTTTCTTCACATCGGGATTGATGAGAGTTTCGTACGGCATCAAATACGCGCCGGAACGGCCGATCTCAAAAGTTCCAAACGGAGATTGTTCGCTCTTGTGACCCTCATCATTGCTTGAGGCTTCGCCCTGACGGGCTCGCGCTTCGCGCCCTCTCCCAGAGGGAGAGGGTTTTGGCTCTTCCTCGACGATATGGACATTCATTTTCTCCAGCAGCGGCGCGTTGCTGTAGGTCAGCCGGACCTGGAGTTCGTCAGTGTCGTTGGTGTGTTCATAGGTGGCCCAGGACGGAGTATTCCAGGTGTCGTATTGAGAATAGCGGATCTGCTGACCGTCTACGAAAGCGGTTCCTCCGCCGCGAATGCAGAAATTCACTTGTGAGGAGTTGTGCCGAATCGGCTTTGTCCGTTCGCCCGGCCGAAGGACGGACAACGTGATGCCTGTGCCCGGAGCAAATCCGTTGCCCACGCCTGTTGCCGGATTGCAGATGATCGACATCCGGCGTCCGTTTAGCGGGGCGGGCAGACTCGCGAGACGCTCGACTTCTGCCTCGATTTCTTCCTTCGACACGATCAAAGGCTTTTGTAACTTCGGCTGCTCGTATGGCAATCCCGTTCGATCGATGAACATTTCACCCCTCTCCCTCTGGGAGTTCCAGATGACAATTGAACAGTGAACATTGAACAATTTTTTGGGAAATGTTCATTGTTCAGCGTTCAATGTTCAATCGTCATCTGGATACTGCGCCCTCCCCCAGAGGGAGAGGGGCTACCCTCCGATAAATTTCTATACCTACTGACAAATCCAGAACACCGGTACCAAGCGATTTCAGAAGCGTCAAATCATCTCCACTGCTGCGCTTACCTGCCGAGATCACAAGTTCTCCCAGAAAACCGACCGCGTTCCATTTGTCCGGATCCGACCCAAATACAGCAATCAATTCCTGCGATAGCTTTTGTGCTTGAGGCGGGCTGTCGGAGACGATCTGTGTGCATCGCACGATAACGTCAGAGGAAAGTTCGGCCCTGCCCGGAAGAATTGCGCCGACTGCGTTAATGTGAGTTCCTCGCTGAATCATCCCCGAATGCAAGAACGGGTCGCGGGCCCGAGTAATCGTCGTGATAATCGATGCGCCGCGGACGGCATCATGGACCGTCGGGGAAATGACAACCTCTGCATCAAACTGTTTCTTCAACAGGGCGGCAAATTCCGTCCTGTGCTGCTCATTCGGACTGAAAACGCGTATGCGGCGAATTCTCCGGACCGCGCAGACAGCTTCCACTTGTGTCAATGCCTGCTTCCCTGTTCCGATAATAGCCAGGTCATCGGCATCCTCCTGCGCCAGGCGCCGAGTCGCGACCCCGGATGCTGCCGCAGTCCTCAGCTTTCCCAGATTGAAAGCATCGATGATGGCTCGTGCGGCGCCATTCTCTGCGTCAAACAGGATGAGCAGCGGTGACGCGCCTCGGGGTGTGTGCGCCCACGTTTTCGTTCCCGCCAGGCCCACCTTCGGGAAAACGGCGCCAATGGCGTGAAGTGTCGAGCCGTCCCAGGCCGTATGCGTTTTCAACATATTCACGGCCTCGCCGTGCGCCTGGGCTGCAAGCCCACGCTCGACAGCCTCGATGGCGCCGCGCATGTCTAACGTCGACGCCACCTGTTCTTCCGAGATGATTATTCGTCGAGAATCTTGCCCCATTTTGCTTCTGCGGCTCGCCGCACCTCCGGACTGGACTCGGCAACCGGCGGAAACTGATCTCTCCATTCGTACGGCCGGCAGGCGTCGATGATCGCGCGGGAGTTATGCCCTTTTTTTTCTCTCGGAATGACGGGATCCAAGGGGCCGCTCCAACTGCGTCGTACGATTTCGATATCACTCTCGGGATCAGATCTCGTCGCCATAGCCCATAGAACGTCATTGGTGTTGGTCACATCGATGTCGTCGTCAACGACGATAACGTAGCGGCCCAGATACGCGCCGACATGACAATAGCTGGCGATCATTCCTGCCTGGCGGGCGTGTCCGGGATATCGCTGCTTGATCGAGACGAAAACATAGAGCCGGGCGCCGCCCGATTCGTGACACCATACACCGGTCACATCCGGAACACCCGCGGCTTCCATTTGTTTCCAGATAAGCGCCGATCGCAGAAAACATCGCATGTAGTTGAACTCGCATGGAGGCCGCGTCGGAGGAGCGCCGAGAATGATGGGATTGTTGCGATGATATAGCCGCTTGACTTTAATGATCGGCTCCGGCCGTATGTCGCTGGCATAGTAGCCGGTCCATTCGCCGAATGGACCTTCAGGAAGTTTCTGGTCGGGAAGAGCCTCGCCCTCGACAACGATTTCAGAATAGGCCGGGATCGGCAATCCCGTGTATTCGCCCTTGATCACCGGCACAGCCCCGCCCTGCACGGCTCCGACCCATTCGTATTCCGACAATCCGTGCGGCACTTCGATGCCGCCGGCAAGATAGATCAACGGATCCTGTCCGAACGACATTGCGACTTTGCAAGCCTGCCCTTTCGCAAAATATTTTTCACGCATGATGCGGCCTTGTTTTCCCGGCGAAATATAAAAGCCCAACGTGTCGCGATCGTGAATCATGACGCGATAAGTGCCGAGGTTTACCCAGCCCGTGTCGGGATCGGCGGTGATATCCACCGATCCGGTTCCGATATAGCGGCCGCCGTCGAGTTCGTGCCACTTCGGGGTGGGGAACTTCCACATATCGATCTGATCGCCCTTGAAAACATTCTCCAGAACCGGACCGTCGTCGACGTATTGAGGCGGAATGTAATTGAGGTTGTTGAGACGCTCGCGCATATCCCTCACGACATCGAGGCGGTTTCCTTTGATCTCCATATGCATCGTGACGGCCAGCCGCTTGGCCGTATTCAATGTATTCGAGAGGACGCGGTAGCCCTTCGGATAACCCTTGATATCGTCAAAAAGCAGCGCATGGCTGCGCTCGCCGCGATGATGGCCCATCTCGGTAACCGTGCCGATTTCGACGTCCCAGTCGGCTCCATTGATGTGCTTCAGCTCGCCGATGCGGTTGACCGCGGCCATCCAATCGCGCAGGTCGCGCGACTTGGTTTCGCGTTGTGTACGCGGGCTCATCTCTTTCGGAAGTGTCGTCATGGAATCCTCCTTTGGGGCTTCGCCTACTCTAGAGGCTTCGCGCGAAATTTCTGTTGCTGTTCGAACGGAATATTATTATAAATTTGTCGAACCATCAAATCATCAAATTGTTCGACCATTAGTCCAATGTTCCAACGCGTCAGAATAGGTAGAGTATCAGAGGAAGTCGTCAGGCAGGTCCAGGAAGCGATCTTTTCCGGAACCTTGGGTCCCGGCGACCGGCTGCCCCCCGAACGGGAGCTGGCCGAGCAATTCGGATTGAGCCGGATGTCGGTGCGTGATGCGCTGCGCACTCTGGAATCGTGTGGACTGGTCGAAATCAAAGTGGGGTCGACCGGAGGCGCCTTTATTCGCGAGCCGAATTTCGATCCTTTCCGCGAAACGCTTGCGTCGATGTTGCGTTCAAAGAAGGCGAATATCTTGGAGCTTGCGGAAACCCGAAAGATCGTCGAAACCGCCATTGCCGGTCTTGCTGCGCAACGGGCGAGCAAAGAAGACCTGCGCGAGATGCGCGAAGCCGTCGAGGCCGCGCGGCAGGCGCTCGAGTCCGGTGATCCGAATTACGGGCCCCACAGCGTGCGCTTCCACGCCGCTCTTACGAATGCGGCCAAGAATCACGTTTTGAATTTGACCGCGCGATCGTTTCGCGCCTTCTTCTCCGATGTCCTGGAAAAGCTGCTGCCCACCACGGACATGGCCGAGCGTGCGATCGCCGATCATTGGGAACTGTACAAGGCCGTCGAAGCACACAATGCCGATCGGGCGCGCGACTTGATGGCCCAGCATCTGGCGTATTTCGAAAAGAAAGTAAAAAAGTTAGGGGATAACCTTTTCAAAGCATGAACTCGAGGGGAGTTAATAGGAGCAGGCATCATGGCAGTATCGATAAAACATGAATTAGAAGCGACGAGCGAGCATATGCGCTCGCTGCGAGGAATGATCGAGTGGCTGCGGGCCAGCGGGAGACTGCTCGAAACCGACGCTGTCGTCGATCCGGATTTGGAAATCACCGGAGTGCAAAAGCACTTCGACGGTAGTTATCCAATCCTGTTCAAAAATGTCAAAGGTTATCCGCACCTGGAATGCGTGACGAACCTGTACGCCAAGATGGACATCATCGAGGACCTCTTCGGTTGGAAGGATCCGCAAGAGCGCACGCGCAGGCTGGCGCATGCCATCACGCATCCGATTCCGCCCGTTGAGGTGCCTGCCTCCGAAGCGCCCTGCCAGGAGACGGTCATCACTGACGATCTGAACGTCAACAAATGGGTGATGGCCATACGGCACACAGCTCTCGAGTCCGAAAAAACGATCGGCAGCGGCAACAGTGTCGTTGTCGGCGAGTATTTCCACGGCGGCAGCCACATCGGCTACAACCGGATGAACGCGCGCTGGGGCAACGTGTGCACGTTTCAATCGGCGCCCGGCGCGCACATGTGGCAGATCATCACCGAACACTATAAAGACGACAAACCCATTCCGCTGACAATGTGCTTTGGATTGCCACCCGCTGCCACGCTTATTGCGGGCGGCGGATTCGATTACGTGGTTCTGCCTCGAGGGGGCGATGAATTGGGTGCGGCCGGAGCCGTACAAGGATTCCCGATCCGGCTCGTGAAAGCCCGGACAGTCGATGCCTGGGCGGTCGCGGATTGTGACTTGGTGCTCGAAGGTCAACTGTATCCGCGCGACAAGCGGTACGAAACGCGAGAGGCTGAAGAGGCCGACACTCAGGGCAAGTATCCCTTCCATCCCGAGTGGGCCGGCTACATGGGCAAAGCCTACAAAGCACCCACATTCCATGTGACCGGAATCACCATGCGGAAATCCGCGAAGCCGCTCATCTATGCCCTGGGCGTCCACATGCTCGATTGCAACAACATCGATACAACAGTGCGCGAGGCCGCGATCTATGAATTATGCGAGCGGCTGCAACCCGGCATCATTCAAGATGTGAACATTCCGTTCTGCATGACCGACTGGGGCGGCTGTATTATTCAAGTCAAGAAGCGGAACAAAATCGAAGAAGGTTGGCAGCGGAATTTTCTGGCCGCGATTCTTGCGTGTAATCAAGGAATGCGGCTCGCGATCGCCGTAGATACGGATGTGGATATCTATTCGATGGACGACATCATGTGGTGCCTCACCACGCGCGTCAATCCGCACACGGACATTTTGAACCCAATACCCGGTGGCATCGGCCAAACATTCCAACCCCAAGAGCGGCTCACCGCAGGCGACAAAGAATGGACGGCTTCAAATACCCGGTTCGAGGGCGGCATGGGCATCGATGCCACGCTTCCATATGGCTACGAGAAGGATTTCCAGCGGCCGGTGTACCCGATCGAGCGAATCGATCTGTCGAAATGGTTCAGTGCGAAAGATATCGAACGGGCGAAGTCGCAAATGAGAGGTTGGGTTGAAAGCCTCGCACGCACGGGAAGGTAGAGAGATCCATCGCGATAAATTTAGCATATCATGCACCAAGACGGCGTCCTCGCACCCTACCGGGTGCTCGATCTCAGCGATGAATCCGGCTACTTATGCGGCAGAATTCTTGCGGATCTCGGCGCGGATGTGATCAAGATTGAACCGCCGCAAGGCGATGCCGCGCGGCGGATCGGGCCTTTTCCCAACGACGTTCCGGATCCTGAAAAAAGCCTGTACTTCATCAGCTACAACGCGGGCAAGCGGGGGATCACGCTCGACGTTCGAAAGCCCAGCGGACGTGCTCTACTCCTGCGGCTTGCATCGCGGGCCGACTTTCTCATTGAAACATTTCCGCCCGGAACGCTGGACCGTTCGCAATTCAATCCGCGGCTAGTGGTGGTTTCCATAACTCCGTTTGGCCAGACAGGACCGTACTGCAATTACAAAGCCAGCGACGTCGTACTCATGGCGATGAGCGGTCTGATATCGCTTATCGGCGAGCCCGGTAAGATGCCGCTTCGCGTTTCTCTCCCCCAATCCCCAATGTGGGCCGGAATGTATGCAGCTGCCGGTGCGCTGATCGCTCACTATCATCGCGAACTCACAAACGCCGGGCAGCACGTCGATGTTTCCATGCAGGCCGCCCTGCTATGGGCGCTCGCGAATGCGCCTGCGTTTTGGGCGACCAATCGTACTCCGCCGGCCCGAGGCGGAAGCCGCATCACCGGCCGCAGCATGACGGGCGCTCGAATGCGCGCTATCTACGCATGCAAGGACGGTTACATCAATTTCATCATCTATGGAGGCAAGGCGGGCCGCCGTTCCAATCAGGCGCTTGTGGACTGGATGGCAGAGCATGGTTTAGCCTCGAATTCACTTCTCAACAAAGATTGGAACCGGTTCGGCATCGAAACCAGCACCCAGGCAGAAATCGATGAGATCGAGGGCCCTACTGCGAAACTATTCATGAAGTATACGAAAGCCGAATTCCTCGACGAGGCATTTCGGCGCGAAATGATCGGGTATCCGGTGGCAAACGCCCGCGATATTCTCGATGATCCTCACCTGAAGGACAGAGAATTTTGGCAGAGCATCTATGAACCGGCTCTTGGGACGCAGTTGAGATTTCCAGGACTGTTCGCGCGCTTCTCCGCAGTGGACCCGCGGCGCTTCCGTCCCGCTCCAAAGGTCGGTGAGCATAACAACGAGATCTACGAAGGCGAACTCGGCTTGACTTCAGGCGAGATGGCACGGTTGCAAGAGGGGGAAGTGATTTGAGCGCGAATTCCAAAAACTCGGCGTTGGAAGGAATCCGCGTGGTGGAGTTCGCCGTATTCGCGGCCGGACCGCTCGTCGGGAAACATTTGGGGGAGCATGGAGCAGAGGTCATCCGCGTCGAATCGCGCGCGTCGCTTGATGGATTCCGAGTTCACTATCCGCCATTCAAAGACAACAAGCCGGGGATCGAACGCGGCGGATCGTATGCTCTATTCAATGATCAGGTGCTCAATGTCACGCTTGATTTAAAGCAGCCGAAAGCCGTATCGCTGGCAAAGCAGCTCGTGTCGAAGGCTGACATTGTCATCGAAAATTTCGCCGCCGGGGTCATCGAGAGGCTGGGCCTTGGGTATTCCGGGTTGCAGCGTGTAAAGCCTGATCTGATCATGCTGAGCTCGTGTAACCAGGGACAGACCGGTCGCCGTGCGGCCCAGCGGGGTTTCGGATCCCAGCTCACATCGATGAGCGGCTTCACGCATCTCACCGGATATGGCCCGGGTAAACCGCCAATGCTTTTGTACGGGCCCTACGTCGATTTCGTTGCCGTTGGTTTCGGGCTCATCGCCGTTTTGGCAGCATTGGATTACCGGCGCCGGACGGGCAGCGGGCAACATATCGACGTGTCACAGTACGAAACGGGTATTCAATTCATCACGCCTGCAGTGCTGGATGCGCAGGTCAACGGACGTGTGCACGAGCCACAGGGCAACCGCGATCCGCATGCCGCGCCGCACGGAGTGTATCCATCGAGAGGCTCGGATCAGTGGTGTGCAATCGCCGTGTTCAACGACAATGAATGGAGCGCATTGTGCCGCGCCGCCGAAAAGCCGGAGTGGGCCGGCGATCCGCGATTCCAGACCAAGGCCGATCGAAAAACGAACGAAGACCAGTTGGACCAATTGATTGCGGAATGGACCTCACAGTTCGACGCGCAGGCCATCATGGAACGTCTGCAGTCTGCGGGCGTGCGCGCAGGAGTAGTACAATCCGTTCCCGACCTTTTCTCTTGTCCGCAGTTACTTCATCGCAATCAATGGGTGCGGCTGAGTCATCCTGAATTCGGAACCTATGAACACGAGGCTCCGCCGTTCATCCTTTCGGAAACGCCTGCCCAGCTCCGCCGCTCGAGCGCCCTCCTCGGCGAACACAACGACTATGTGTTCGAAAAGATCCTCGGGATGTCACACGCAGAAGTACAAACGTTGAAGGACGAGGGTGTTATCGCGTAAATCATTCATGATTGTCGGTCTGCTGGATCTCGGCCTGATGTAAGACCGACACCGATCCTTTACGGTAGTCCGATCCATCGTCCCGCAACCGCCACGGTGCCCCAGAGCGCGAGCGAAACGCCTGCGACGAGTTTGTTCCGGGGGGGACTCATGCGCGTCTCGTCTGCCATGACCACTCTGCGGCGGACGGCAAATGTAAAGAGGAGGGCTAGAACCAACGCGGCCATCTTTATCCAGAAGGCCTTCATGTAGTAGTACTTCGTGGCGGCGAAACACATGAATTGGACGATGCCCGTCGGCAACAGAATCGCCAGGCTCACGACAAACCACCGTTCGGCGTATCGTGCGATTTGCGGCAAAGGCTGGTTCCGCATTCCAAGCCCCAGGAGACGCAGGTCCACCAACAACACTGCCCCGCCAATCAACGCCAATCCCATGAGATGAATACTCGCGATGACGGGAAAGATCCACGGGGAACTGCGCATCGCGGACAACAGCGAAGAATATTGAAGCAATTGAAAAAAGTTAAACAACGACATCTATCGTGAACCCGTGATACAGCCCGCCAGCAAATTCAGGATAGCGGGCTGAGGCTGTTTGTTGCAGTCGAACCAATACACTTGGTAGGGAATCATGCGGCCCAGCACGATCAGAACGGCCCACAACACAAGCGCAACACCGCCGCTCCATCTCGCGCCTCGAGGCGGAACAGGATCTGAACCCCACTCTGTCCTCCGCCGATCGACCGTGTTGCGAAAGATCCATACATTGACCGCAGAAAGAACCAGCACCACCATTTTGGCGCGAAAAAAAATGTTTTGATACCGGAGCAATGGAGCAGCGTAAAAAAGAAGCGAACCAGAGACGATCATCAGTAGAAATCCCGCGGCAGTCCACGGCAGGAGCCGCTCCATCACCTCCGAAAACCGCACGCGCTGCATCGTCATGCCGATCAGACGCAGATCGATCATGGCGGCTGTCCCGACAAACAAACACAACGTCAGAACGTGAACCGACAAAACGACGAGGTATAAATAGCGGGATTCGTGTAACGCGATGCTTCCAGGAGTGGCCGCGAGCCACTCACAGAAACGAAGGAGAGACATCGAAGTTCTGAGTTCTGAGTTGTGAGTTTTGAGCGGATTCCAACTCACAACTCAGAACTTATCTGGTCGATTGGCCGTTAGCGCCCGGAGCAGAGCCGCCCATGAATACCTTTTTTCCATCAAGGTATTCCACGAAGACGCCGACGCACTTACTCTCTCCGCTCTTGGCCTGATACGCGAACACCTTGATCTCGGTTCCCACCGGAAGACTGGTCTTCGTGATGCCGTTCCGGAAGAGATTCACCGGAGGTCCGCCTTCCACGCCCCAGTTGGTCACTTTGCCGTCTGCCGCTGTCACATCGATCCAGAGCCAGGAGTGTGGATTGACCAACTCCACTTTTGTAACCTTACCCTGCAAGTTGATCGGCTTATTTTCATCAAACGCCGCCGCGAACGCATGATGTGCGCTCACTGGAACCGGGACCAGAAGTAGACCGGCAACGATAGTCATACCGATTATCGCGATTGTCATCCGCATCTGATATCCCTCCTTATGTTTTAAGTTCATTTCTTTTTCGCCTCCGCTTCAGCTTCGCGCGTCTGCGCGCCCTTCACTACATTCATCAATCCGTAATTCTGTTCGTGACACGCGAACTCGTACAACGGTGGATCAATCCTGGGGATAAGAGTTTCTGCCGACCAGGGTTGCGTCCACGTCGCCGGATCGTCGAGCGTAAATTCGTAACGCAGCGTGTTCGGACCAGCAAGGGAGAAACGTTCGGTCAGCTTTGTGCGCGCCGTACCGCCGAGGAAGTTCGTACCCGGCGCAATGAAATTCGTGGTCTCAACGACGAGCGTGTTGCCTTCCCAATGGCCTCGCGAATCGCCCAGCCAGTTCCGGACGTTCGATGGAAGATGGGGACGTCCGTCCAGAGGGATGATGCGCGCGTCGCTATTCGACTGCATGATCAGCACGGCGTAACCCGGGGCCTGGAAGATCTGAGCTTCCGCCGTGACGCCGGCGGCTCCGGCCGCTGAATCCGATCCGGGGTTGCCGCCTCGAGTCATCGGTCCTGCATTATTTCCCGTGATGCAGCGCGTGTACCAGTTGTTGAGCGTTTGCACGCCGACCTGAGGATTCCTCGCACGAGCGGCGGCTCTGCCGTCGGCCTGGCGCTTTTGCGCCTCGGGCGTCAACGCGGGAAGCCTCCCATTCTCCGGGTTAAAGATTAACGATGTCCGCCGATTTGGTCGGACGGGGCTTTGCCAGGCATCCATCCCATACTCTTTCCAATCGTAGTGAACGGTTCTGGGATCGACTTCAGCGTCCGACTCCACCGCCTTCTTGAACGCAGCCAGGGCTTCTTCTTCCGTATAGAATGCTTTTCCTGCGAGCTCAGGCGGTCGCTGTAATGGCGTATAGGTCGCCGTAAGCCAATATCCCTGCAGGTCCGGATCGCCCCACGTCGTGCGCGGCGGGGTCCAATTCGCAGCCGCTGCGGCCGCAGCCTTTGCCGCTGCGGCCGCAGCTTTAATTGCAGTCTCCGGATCGACCGCTTTCGGATCAAATGCTTTTGTGCCGGAAGGTGCTTGCGCCATGAGGACCGGACCGCACAAGATGACGACCGCAGTTAATAGCGCGAGAACTCGATGAAGCATCTGAAAACCTCCTGTGTCTACCTGCTCGGTGGCTTGTAGAGGCCAAGGGGCCCGTACATCAGCTCTTCCACGAATGGCACGCAATTGAATTCCACCAGTTGCACATTTTCCTCTACACGGCGATAAAGAGGAAAGCTTATTTTCCAGGGCCGCGTAAAGATATTCGGGTCCTCGATGGTGGCCTCGTACTTAAGGTGGTATGGACTGATGGGCGTGTAGCGTTCGACGACGTGGAGGGCGTCGCTATGATAATTCCCGGCACGGTCGAACCACGTGTGGTCGTTTAACGCAGTAACGTCGACGACGAGTGTATCGCCCTCCCAGTGCCCATTCGACCAGCCCATCCAGGAGTCGGTAGGAGCCTCCCGATGAGGATCCATATAGATGGTGCGTACAGCGCCCTTGTACTCGTAAACCATCAATATTTCCGACGGAGTCTGGAAAATCTGAAAGGGAAAAGGCATGTAATTGGCGCGCGGCACACCCGCCCGGTAACACTGCAGTTCCGGGTCGCCCGTGTCGTAGCGATGCGGGTCGTTGGTGGCCTTCACAGCCATGCGCTTTTCGAAGTTTTCTTTCTTCTTTGCCAGAGCCTCCGGTTTGTAAGGAATGACGCCGCCCTCGACTATGCTCTGCCCTCCGGGACCCGCGCCCCACACCCCCATAATTTCGGGATGAGGTCCGGGTTGCGCCGGATGCGCTTCAACGTCCCAATTCGCTGTGATGAAAGCCTGCCAAATGCCGTTGAGATTGGGCTTGCCGTCGATTGCCCGCGGCGCCGTGTAAGCGGGAAACAGCCCAGCGGCGGGAGCTTGAGCGGTCGCCGGGGTTGCGGTTATGCACAGTGTGACGATCGTGGCGATAGCTAGTGCGCGGTCACAGACCGCGCCTACAGTGTTGATTACGCACTGTAGGGACGGTCTATGACCGCCCAATTTCGGCATCGGGTATTTCGGATTTAATTCCATTTCGACCTTCATTTCTTCCGCGCGGCTGCTTCGGCTTCGCGAACCTGCGCGCCTTTCACCATATTCATTAAGCCATAATTCTGTTCGTGACACGCGAACTCATATAGCGGCGGTTCAATCCTCGGAAGCACACTCTCGACGGACCACGGTCTAACCCACGTCGCCGGATCGTCCACAGTGAATTCGTAGCGGATCGTTTTAGGATCGACCAGCGTGAAGCGTTCGGTCAGCTTCATCCCATCGGTGGATCCCCGCCAGTTTCTCTCATGATGGAAATTCGTGGTTTCAACAACAAGCGTCGTGTTCCCTTCCCAGTGGCCACGCGCATCGCCCAGCCAAAGGCCGACGTTTTGGGGCAGATGCGGACGCCCGTCGAGCGGAATGATGCGTACGTCATTGTTCGACTGCAGGATGATCACGACATAACCCGGAGTCTGCAAGATTTGGGACTCACTGTCGTGATTAAACGGAAGTCTCGGCGGCCCTTGGTTCCCGGTAATGCAGCGCGTATAGAGGTTGTCCAAGGTTTGCACGCTGACCTGCGGGTTTCTGTCGCGCGCGGCGGCCCTCCGCTTCTGCGCCTCCGGCGTCAGGGCGGGGATTCGTCCGTCCGGCGGATCCACAACCAGCGACGTGCGCAGGTTTGGCCGGACCGGGCTTTGCCAGGCGTCCATGCCGTACTCTTTCCAATCATAGTGAACCGTTCTGGGATCGACCTCCGCGTCCTCTTCAACCGCCTTTCTGAATGCTCGGAGGGCTTCTGCTTCGGTGTAAAACGCTTTCCCCGCAAGTTCGGGCGGACGTTCCAAAGGCGTGTAACTGAGACTTAAATAAAATCCCTGCAGGTCCGGATCGCCCCACGGTGTGCGAGGTGGTGTCCAATTTGAAGCTATCGCTGCAGCCACCTTTGCCGCTTCGGCCGCCTCCTTAATTGCAGTCTCCGTATCAGTCACCGTTGCTTTAAACGTTGCGGTGCCGGAAGGAGCCTGGGCTCGAACAAGAACCGGTAGGCACAAGACAACCGCGACTGCCAGTGCCACCGTACGCGATGCCGCACGGGTTTGCTTATGCATAACTCTCCTCCGAACTCGTGCAACTCACCTTCGAGATCGTTTTCGCAGGATTATTTAGCGGCTTGTTCACCGTGGTCAAGAGAATCTTCCAAGACAGTTTGAAATTGGACGAATCCTGCATCTCAAATCCGAGATCCGAAATTTCTGATTGGACCATCGCTTAACCCAGTCCAATCTGCGATTTCGAAATTTCGGATTTAAGATCTCAGGGTCTCAACGTATAGGCGGGAGCCGCCGTGTTCTGCCCCTTTTCGCAGCAGCTCCCGAGGAAATTCGGCCGGTACGGATTGCTCATGCTGTTGTTGCCCGCTGGAAGCGTTCCGGCTTTCGCGGGACCCTTGATTCGAGCGAGGACGCGGTCGCGAGCCTGCTCGATCTGCCCGAGCAGCGCATCAACGTTCCACCCAACGAGCTTGCCCTTCCAGAACACGACCTTTCCCGCGACCAGCACGTCGCGAACGTGCCGTGGATTCATCATCGTCACAATCGTGCCCGGTACATTGTTTATCGGCCAGGTATTGATGCTCCGCGCGTCGAGCACGATGATGTCGGCTTCTTTTCCGGCAACGAGAGTACCGATCTTGTCGAGCAGCCGAGTGGACGCCGCACCGGCGATGGTGGCCATCTCGACGACTTGCCGTGACGTGAGGAGCTGCGGGACCGGCAATCCACCGGGATTGCTCTCCGGAAAAGCGAGGTCG
>Ga0209058_1001824_pt1 | contig 17830 bp, 13 predicted proteins | sample GraSoiAngelo_147_FD_185904 | JGI IMG/M metagenome (GOLD analysis project Ga0209058, IMG submission 185904) | Grasslands soil microbial communities from the Angelo Coastal Reserve, California, USA - 14_1009_05_40cm (SPAdes) (version 2) | ecosystem: Environmental > Terrestrial > Soil > Grasslands ... | reverse complement strand
TTAGTGGATGTCGTGAGCCAGCCGCGGTAGGAGGAAGCATGAAAGGCCTGTTGCTAATTTTGGCCATGCTGGCCGGTTCACAAAATCCACCAGCGGCGAACGCCCCGCGTGGTGATGCCCAGAATGGGAAGACACTCTTCATGAAATACGGCTGTTACGAGTGTCATGGCCGCGAGGGACAGGGATCTAATGCCACCGGACCACGGCTGAATCAGAACCCGATCACATATCCGAGATTTGTTGCCTATATTCGGAAGCCCTCGGGCGAGATGCCGCCGTATACGGCGAAGGTCGTCAACGACCAACAGGCTGCCGATCTTTACGCGTTTCTTCAGTCGCTGCCAAAGCCCCCGGCGGTGGACAGCATTCCGTTGCTGAAACAGTAGGGAATTCGGGGACAGACACCGAATTTCTGAAGTACGAGGAATTCGGTGTCTGTCCCCGAATTCCTCTCAACATTCAAGAGGACATATGAAGACACGACGCTGCTTTGTTATCGCTGTATTGATGCTTCTGTTTCAGTCGGGGTTCGCCGCGCGAGAAAATCTTCCGGCGCAAATAACCGATGAGGAATTTTGGAAGTTGTCCTCAGAATCGTCCGAACTTGACGGGACCTTCCGTTCCGATAATTTGCTCTCCAATGAAAGCTATTTTCAATTCGTCATTCCGAAACTGAAAGAAACTACGGTCGAAGATCGCGTGTATATGGGGGTCGGCCCGGAACAGAACTTCACCTACATCGCTGCGCTTAAACCCAGGATGGCTTTCATTGTTGATATTCGCCGCGGAAACCTGGATCTTCAACTGCTGTACAAGGCGCTTTTTGAACTGTCGAAGGACCGCGCGGATTTTGTCTCGCTATTGTTTTCGCGGAAACGGCCTGAAGGACTCGAGCTGGAGTCCAGCGTTCAAGAAATCTTTGCTGCCTTCGGGAAAACTTTTTCCAGCGAGGCACTGTACACGGAAAATCTCAAGCGAATTCAAGATCATCTGACGAAGACCCATAGTTTTCCGCTCTCCGCGAACGATCTGGAAGGAATCGAGTACGTCTACCACAACTTCTACCGGTTCGGCCCAAACATCAATTACGGATCGAGCGGCAGAGGCGGCTTCGGCGGAGTCTCATATGAGGAATTGATGACCGCGACCGACGCGCAGGGCGTATTTCGCAGCTATCTGGCCAGCGAGGAGAACTTCGCGGTTCTAAAAACACTCGAAACGAAAAATATGCTCGTGCCAGTCGTGGGCAATTTCGCCGGATCCAAGGCCATACGCGCGGTTGGGAAGTACGTCAGGGACAACGACGGGAAGATTGCCGCATTCTATCTCTCAAATGTCGAGCAGTACCTGCAGCAAGACGGCATTTGGGATGATTTTTGCCGCAACGTAGCAACGCTGCCCCTGGATGAATCGAGCACATTCATCCGGTCGGTTCGCGGTGGCCGATTTGGTTTCGGCGCCGGATTGAATTCGGATCTCAGCAGCATGTCTTCCGAAGCCAGCCACTGCGCTCCGGAAAAGCAAAAGTAGGAGGTTGTCTATGCGAAGTAACTATACAAAAGTGGCTGTCGCGGCTAGCATGCTACTACTTCTATGTCTCGCGCTAACACCCGCCATCAGCCAGCAAACGCCGGCAAGCGGTCAATTTGCTCCTTACCGGCCGCCGCGCATGGCAGACGGCCATCCGGACCTGAATGGAATTTGGCAAGCGTTGGTTTCCGCCAACTGGGACTTACAGGATCATGACGCCCAACCGGGACCACATCCCGAAGTCATGGGCGCCTATGGTGGCGGACCAGCCGGACAAAGCGTGGTCGAAGGCGGTGAAATTCCTTACAAACCGGCGGCGCTGGCGAAAAAGAGACAGAACTTTGAAAATCGGGCGCGGGCCGATGTCAGCGTGGACAAAAAGTGGCACGAACTGGGCGATCCGGAATTCAAGTGTTACATGCCCGGTGTTCCGCGCGCCACCTACATGCCGTTTCCTTTTCAGATTGTCCAAGGGTCGAGCTCCTATATCCTGATGGCGTATGAATTCACCAGCTCAACCCGAATCATCCGTATGAACTGGAAGCAGGAAGCGCCGACGCCGTCCTGGATGGGCTGGTCGCGCGGCCATTGGGAAGGCGATACACTCGTAGTCGAAGTGACAGGCCAACGCGCTGAAACATGGTTCGACCGGGCCGGCGATTACCACAGCGACGACTTGCGTGTGGTCGAACGTTACACGCCCGTTAGTCCTTATCATTTGATGTATGAAGCGACGATCGAGGATCCGCAGGTATACACGCGCCCGTGGAAAATAAGCTTCCCTCTTTACCGTCGTATGGAAAAGAATGTCCAACTGTTAGAATACAAATGCGTTCCGTTCACGGAGCAAATATTGTACGGACCTTTTAGTAAACAGACAGGAGGTGCTCGATGAAGTACCGAATGTGGATTTCAATGGTTGTCTTGGCGGCCGGCCTTGCCGGCTTTTCCCTGTTAGCAGCGGGACAGACTGCGAAACCCGCAACACAAACCAAACCGGCCCCAAAGCCTGCGGCTGCGGCAAAGGCTTGGACGGCGCCGAAGACCCCGTGGGGCGATCCCGATTTGCAAGGCGTGTGGAACGATGCTACGAGTACGCCGTTGCAGCGGCCGAATGGTAAAGATAAAGATGTCCTTTCGGACGACGAAGCGGCGGAATTTGCTCAACAGTTGGAGTACCAGTTGAGCCGCGACCGCCGCGACGGTGGTCCTGAAGTCGATGTGAACCGCGCTTACAACGAACATTGGATGGACGCACGGCGCCTCAAGATTACCGAAGACCGGCGCACATCCTTGATAGTGGACCCGGAGGATGGGCGCATTCCTCCAACCGTGCCGTTATCGCCCGAACGGGAAAAGGCGCGAGCCGCGCGCCAGGCAGCAAACACCCGCTTTAACGCCGGCCTGCCTGAAAACTATCGTGATTTCAGTCTGCCTGTACGCTGCATTATCCGGACTGATTCACCGCCCTATCTTCCCACGATCTACAACAACGATTTTCAGATTTTCCAAAGCCCAGGCTATGTTGTCATTGGCCCGGAGATGATTCACAGCGCGCGCATCATCCCACTGGATGGGCGGCCCCATCTCGGAAAGAACCTGCGCCAGTGGCTGGGCGATACGCGTGGACACTGGGAAGGCAACACTCTGGTTATCGAAACTACGAATTTCCGCCCCGATGATGGCGTGATCTTCCAAAATGCGAACCCGGAGACCTACCGCATCGTCGAGCGGTTTACACGCGTGGGCCCGACCAGGATCGATTACGAATTTACAGTTTCTGATCCCACAACCTGGACGAAGCCGTGGACAGCGAGAATTCCGTGGAACAGGATCGATCCTCAGGAGCAGATGTACGAGTACGGCTGTCACGAAGATAATTACGATGAGATACATTTTCTGACGGGAGCCCGCTCCCGTGAAAAGAGAGGGGAAACGAAATGAAATTTAAGCTTTCTCTTATTGCCTTAACTGCAAGTTTCCTCTTCGCAGCCGCGGCACCGGCATTCGCGCACCATGCTTTCGCGGCGGAATTCGATGCGAAGAAGCCGGTGAAATTACGCGGCACCGTCACCAAGATGGAGTGGATCAACCCCCACACCTGGATCTATCTGGACGTGAAGAAACCCGACGGAACCGTTGAAGAGTGGATGGTCGAAGCGGGTACCCCGAATACGCTGTTAAGACGGGGCTTCACCAAAGATTCGCTAAAAGCGGGAACCGAGGTTCTCGTCGACGGATATCAATCCAAGGACGGATCCTTGCGTGCAAACGGACGCGATCTGACGCTGCCAGACGGCAAGACGCTTTTCCTCGGATCCAACGACGCGGCCGGCGCTCCCTACCAGGAAAAGAAGTAGGGAGTCGAACAAATGACAAATGAAAGTTGAAAAGTGAACAATGAACATTGAATGCTTTGCCAATGTTCATTGTTTACTGTTCAATGTTCATTTGTCCGGTCTCCCCGATCTTTCCGAGGTCACACGTGCAAAACTCCAAATACCGCATCCGTCTGCTTATTGTCCTCGCCCTCTGCTTCTCCTTCACGCGAGTATGGTCCGCGGCAGAGCTGCCGGCGCAGCTTACCGACGAGGTATTTTGGCAGTTGGTAACGGAGTTTTCGGAACCGAGCGGGCGCTTTCCGTCAGATAATTTCGTCTCCAACGAACTCGCGACTCAGCGTGTTCTATCGGAATTGACGAAATCCCGCAAGGCCAGCGGCGCCTATGTCGGCGTTGGCCCGGAACAGAACTTCACCTACATTGTCGCGCTCCAGCCGAAGATCGCCTTCATCGTCGACATTCGGCGGCAGAACATGATCGAACATTTGATGTACAAAGCGCTGATTGAGCTTTCTTCGGATCGCGCGGATTTTTTGTCACGTCTGTTCTCGCGGCCCCGGCCGTCGAACGTGGACAAGAACTCGGGGATAGGCGCTTTGTTCGACGCTCTCAGCCCGATCCAGGCCGATCAGCAAATGTTCGACGAAAACCTCCGCGCGATAAAAGATCGTTTGATCAAGGAACATGGATTCAAATTAACGAGTGAAGACGAGACCACTTTGGGATACATCTTCCGGGCCTTTTATGTCGGTGGTCCCGACCTGGGCTACAGCAACGTCGCCTTTCAGCCGCGTTCCGCAGGCCCGCGGCTCCTGCCGACATACGAAGAGCTGATGATCGATACGGACGAAAACGGACAGCAACGGAGCTTCATCGCGACGGAAGAAAATTTCCTCACCTTGCAACAATTCGAAAAAGACAATTTGATTGTGCCGGTGGTCGGAAATTTCGCCGGCTCGACAGCGCTTCGATCGGTCGGCTCGTATCTGAGGGAGCACAATACGCTCATCTCGGCTTTCTACACCTCAAACGTCGAGCAATATCTCTTCATGACCTCCGAAGACTGGAAGAATTTCTATACCAACGTCTCGACGCTGCCGCTCGACTCGAACAGCACATTCATTCGCCCGCTAATCAACACCGGCAACGGTTACACGGCTTCGCCACAGTTTCGGCCGACCTTCCACTGGGACACGGTGCTCTTTCCCATCGCGGATCTTGTCGCCGCTTTCAATGCGGGCATGATCGAGAACTACTACGACGTCATCCAGACGCGTAACTGAGGAACGGCCACAAAAAGGCACAAAAACAAAAACACAAAAATGAAAAGAGCGGTTTGGCTTACTTTGCCGGCTTGGTTCTGGATTCTGTCCGGAAACTGTAGACTGTCCGCCCAGAATCTAGTAATCACGAACGCCCGAATCATTATCGGGAACGGCACTGTCATCGACCGCGGCTCCATCGTCATTCGAAATGGGCGGCTTGCCTCGGTGGCCGCGGGGACACCGAATGTTTCCGCGGTCGAGACCATCGATGCGCACGGCATGACGGCAATGCCGGGATTCATCGACGGTCATCGTCATGTGAACACCGGACCGAGTGAAAAGCAGCAGATGCAGGAGCTTCTCGATGCCGGCTACACCACGGTCTTGTCCGGAGGCGGTCCTGCCGAAGGCAACCTGAGCCTCAAGGAGCACATCGACAAAGGCCTGATCAAAGGACCGCGCATCATCCCATCCGGACGCGTTGAATTGGCTAACAACACTCCTGAAAAGGCGCGCGCCGAAGTGCGGGCGCTCGCTGCCCAGGGAATTAAGTTTGTTGGGGAGATGGCGCTCACTCCCAAGCCGGGACCCACGGCCAAAGAACTTGAAAATCTTCGAGCAATCGTCGACGAATCCAAGAAGGTCAACGTTTGGGTCCAGATACACGCGGTCAGCCCGCAGGCGATGATGGCCGCGGTCGACGCCGGTGTCATCAAGCTCGTCCATACTCCCCATTTCGGCTGGCTTGCCCAAGAGGACGCACAAAGAGTGGCGTCCGCCGGCGTGATGCAATTGTCGACGATCGGTTTCGGTGTGCCCGTCTTTGGGGTGTTTGCAACCGATAACAAGCCGCGATTTCGGGACGGCAAACCATGGCCGGAGGCAATCCTGGATGGAGAAGGTCGCGGGCGCGAAGCCGGCTACAAGGCCGTCAATGCCCGTACCTCCTGGGATGCCGGCGTCGTTTACGGCTACGGCACGGATACAAACTATCAACCGAAAGCCGGCCTCGAACACGAACTGAAATCGCTCAACTTGATGTTCTCAATGCAGGACATCATCAAACTGATGGGACCGAATACCGCATCGTACATTGAAATGAGCGACCAACTCGGCACGCTGGAAGCAGGCAAGCTGGCCGACATCGTTGTCCTCGACGGTAATCCTCTCGAGGGCTACTGGAACATGCTGCGGACGAAGCTCACGATCAAGGGCGGCGTCATCGTCTCAAACCAGCGGTAAGGGAATAGCCACAAAAAGGCACAAAAACCACAAGAGTATGTGCCTCCGCTCACAAACACATTGCAGATGTCAGTAAGGTTCCTTTATGCTACCTGGCGGATACTACTATGCAGCGCCGAATCCTGCGGCCTATCCTCATTCTGGTATTGGGCCTTGTCCTGCTGGCGCCGGTATTTGAGTTGTTCGACGACAGCAACGACGTGGAGCAAGGGACGGATTTCGTGTTGATGCTCCTGTCCCTCTTCGTCTCGATCGGACTTTTCATCCTTTTGAGGCAACTCGTTTCGCTTCTTTTCCAGTTATTCATAATTGCAAAGGTTGCCGGATCCCCTTCACATTCGCTTGCCGATACACCCATCCAGGTAGCTGTTTCTCCTCCCGAGCTTTTAGCTCTAATCGGTAGTCTTCGTATTTAATTCAGTTGCCATGTCACTTGTGAGGACTAGTGTGTTCCTTTGTTTGCGCAATGGACGGGCAACGATATGTTCAAATTTCTTCCCATCATCGTCATTTCGACTCTGATTTTTGGCTGCGTTCGATACGTACCACGTCCGATTGATCCGCCTCTTCTAGAGCAATCGTATCGGGCTCGTGGTCTAGCCGATCCGAATCTGGAACAGTTCTTCAAGACAAATTTCAAAGGAGGCTCCGAGGCGTGGCCGCCGCGGTCGATGGATCTTGAAGCGTTGACACTCTTGGCGCTTTACTTCAGCCCGGACCTCGACGAAGTGCGAACCCGCATAGCGGCTTCTGAAGCGGCGATTGTCACTGCCGGGACTAAACCCAATCCAAGCGTGCTTACCGGAGCGGGCTACAATTCCGAACGGGGACCTTTCGCCTTTCGATCCGACCTTGAAATCCCATTCGAAACTGCCGGTAAAAGGCAATATCGTGTTCTCCGCGCCGAACAGCTCAGCCAGGCGAGCCGTTTTTCTTTGTCCGAGACGGCCTGGCGCCTGCGATCCCGCCTGCGCACGGCATTGGTGGACCATCTGCTTTCCGGCCGCGAGTTGGAGCAGCGCGGCGCGGAAGCGCAAGTCCGCCGCGAAATCGTCGCAATCTATGAGCGGCGGTTGGAGGTGGGAGAAACATCGACTCCATTTGTCACGGCTGCAAGGACGGACCTCTCGCGCGTTCAACTGGAAATCGAGCAGCTTCAAGGAAGGATTGCCGAAACCCGGGCAGCCATTGCCGGCGTGATCGGATTGCCCGGTACCGCATTGGACACCGTGCAATTTGTTTTGTCCAATTTGGAACAACCGGCGGCTGAACAGGCATTGAACATTCAGTCGGTTCAGAAAACTGGCTTGCTGAACAGGATCGATATACGACGCCTGTTCGCCGAATACAAAGCCGCGGACACCGATCTGCGATTGGAAATCGCTCGCCAGCATCCGAACGTCGCGCTGGCGCCCTCATACTCATCTGTCGAAGGCTATCTGCTGGGACCCGCCCTTGTACTTCCCGTGTTCGATCGTAACCGGGGTCCGATCGCAGAAGCCGATGCCCGGCGCGAGACTGCGGCCGCGCGGCTCTCAGGCGCGCAGGCGGGCGCTATCGCTGAAATGGAAAGAGGACTTGCCGATTACCGGTCGGCCTTGCGGGAACTGAATCAAGCTCAGGCGACGCTCGATCTGGTGTACCAGCGCGAGCAGACGGCCGAACGTCAATTTAAGGCCGGTGAGGTCGATAGGCTCGCCCTCGCCAGTGTGCGGCTGGAAGCAGCAGCCGCCGATCGTGACCGGCTCGGTGCATTGCGCAGAACCCACACGACACTCGGAGCGCTCGAAGATGCCGTGCAGCATCCGCTTCCTCCAGGCACGACGATGCCGGAACCACCGTCAACGAATCCTCGCGAGAAGAAAGAAGGTGCCCCTCAATGAATCGAACCTTGAAATGGATCATTGCTGTAGTTCTTGCTGGGGGAGCGATTGTCGCGTTGAGCTTTGCCTTCATGGAGGGTCGCGAGGAAATCGCACGTGAGCGGGAGCGGGAAGCCCCAATTAAGGTTGCACCGCGGATCTCGCGCAATGCGGAGGGCGATGTTGTCATCACGCTTGATGCGGAGACGCAAAAAAGAATCGCCCTCGAAACGGCGACGCTCATTGCGTATACCGTTCGCCCGGAAGTGGCGGCGTACGGTCGCGTCCTGGAAGATCCCGAGGCAGCTTTTGTAGTCCGCGCCCCGATCGCCGGCATTCTTCGCGCCTCGGCCGGCCGCAACTGGCCTTCGATTGGCGAGACCGTTCCCGATGGCGTTTCTATCGGAACGATTGAGCCGCGCTTGGCACCGATCGAACGCGTAGACCTTGTCACACGAATATCGGATGCGCGCGCGGACGTGGAAGCCGCTGAGGCGCGTGTAAACGCGGCGCGGGCGGGTTTCGAACGTGCGCGGATCCTCAACGCCGATAACAAGAACGTTTCGGATCGCGCGCTACAGGAAGCGGAGGCGTCTCTGAAGGTCGAAGAAGCCCGGCTTGCCGCAGCGCGCCGAAACGTTGCGGAACTCGAAGCTGCCGCAGCGCGTCAGGCGGCCGGGACAACTCCAATGCCGCTACCGGTCGCACGGGGTGGAGAAGTCGTGGAAATTCTGGCCAGACCAAACGAAACGATTGAGAGCGGCCAGCCCATCCTCCGCGTCGCGCGCTTTGATAGGCTTCTCGTGCGCGTAGATGTACCAGCCGGCGAGGCGGTGGATCGCAGCCTGACAATGGCCCGAATCGTCGCTGTTGGACAGGAGGACCGGCCGTTCACAGGTCAACGTGTCAGCGTGGCGTCCACTGTCGACCCCTCCACACTGGGCCAGGGATTCCTCTTTCGCGTTGCCGGCGCTTCGCCGTCATTACGGCCTGGCGCGGCGGTCGTTGCCTACTTGCAGGCCCCTGGCGCGGCGCAACACGGGGTCAGTATTCCCTATTCCGCTATCGTGCGCTCTGGTGGGAAGACATGGGTCTTTCAGCAACTCGAGCCGGGCCGGTTCAGCCGCCGCGAGGTAGCTGTTGATCACACGATCGATAGAGGAGTCCTTGTATCGGAAGGCCTGAAACCCGGCGACCGCATCGTCGTGGAAGGCGCGCAGCTCCTGCTTTCCGAAGAGCAGAAGCCGCAAATCCAAGTCGGCGAAGAAGCGGAACAGAGGTAAACGCGCATGCTTCGATGGCTTGTTGATTTCTCGCTCAGATTCCGTGGAGTCGTCATCGCACTCGGTCTGGTCGTACTCGGTTACGGCATCTATACCGCATCGCGCTCTCAGCTCGACGTGTTTCCTGAATTCGCTCCGCCGCAAGTCGTCATTCAAACCGAGGCCCCCGGATTGTCGCCGGAGCAGGTGGAGCAGCTCGTCACGCGGCCGATTGAGACCGCAGTCAACGGAGTTGCCCGTCTCGAATCGATTCGTTCGCAATCGATTCAAGGCCTTTCCATTATCACGGCGGTATTCGCAGAAGGTACCAATGTGTTTCAAGCCCGCCAGATGGTCAGCGAGCGCCTCATCGAAGTCGCTTCTCGCATCCCGCAGGGTGTAGGACCGCCAACTATGGCGCCTCTGACTTCGGCGACGAGCGACGTGCTTCAGGTCGGTCTCACATCGGACACACGATCGCTGATGGAAATCCGCACGTTTGCGGATTGGACTCTCCGGCCCCGGCTGTTGGCTGTGCCCGGTGTGGCCAAGATTGTCGTCTTCGGCGGAGAGGTGCGCCAGCTTCAGATCCAGGTCCGTCCCGACCGGCTGCTCGAGTTCGGCACGTCGATTGATGAAGTGCTGGACTCCGCCCGAAGAGCAACCGGTGTTCGCGGAGCCGGTTTCGTGGATACTCCGAATCAGCGTGTGGTGTTTCGAACCGAAGGACAGCAGCTCTTGCCAAACCAACTCGGCGACGTTGTTCTGCGGCACAAGGACGGCCGCAGCGTTCGGTTGAAAGACGTCGCCACGATTGCAGAACGTCCCGAACCCATGATCGGCGCTGCCGCCATTCAGGGCGTTCCGGGTGCGGTACTCGTCGTCTCCAGCCAGTACGGTGCGAACACGCTGGAGGTCACCCGTGCGGTTGAAGCCGCACTTGTGGAGATGCAACCTGCGGCTCGGTCCTCAGGAATCACCATCCATCCGAAGCTGTTCCGCCCAGCCAACTTTGTCGAAACCGCCATTGGTAATATCCAGTCATCGTTATTGATTGGCGCAGTCCTGGTGACGGTTGTTCTCTTTTTCTTCCTCGCCGACGTCAGAACAGCATTCATTTCGATGACGGCTATTCCCTTATCTCTGCTCGGCGCGATCATCGTCCTGAACCGCTTTGGCGTCAGTCTCAATACACTGACGCTCGGTGGTCTCGCGATCGCGATCGGCGAAGTGGTCGACGATGCCATCATCGACGTTGAAAATATCCTGCGAAGGCTTCGCGAAAATCAACTGCGTCCTGATCCCCGGCCCGTATTCCAGGTTGTTTTCGATGCCTCTCTCGAAGTTCGCAGCGCCGTTGTTTACGCGACATTCGTCGTAGCGTTGGTGTTCTTGCCCGTAATCACGATGTCCGGAATTCAGGGACGCCTGTTTGCGCCGCTGGGAATCGCTTACATCCTTGCGATCCTGGCGTCGCTTATCGTTGCGTTGACGATCACGCCCGCCTTGTGTTTAGCTCTATTACCGAAACGCGCTCAAGTCGATCGCACACCGCGCTACGTTGAATTTTTGAAGCGCAGATACCGTGCGGTTTTGGAACGGATATCCGGACACCCCAAAGCGGTTCTTACGACAGTCGCGGCGTTGTGCCTGGCCGCGCTCGCGATGCTTCCATTCTTTGGCGGCGCGTTTCTCCCGGAGCTCCGGGAAGGACATTTTATCGTTCACATGTCTGCGGTCCCGGGCACGTCGCTCGAACAATCTCTCAGGCTCGGAAGAGAGATCACGAAGGAGTTCGAGAAGAATCCGCACATCCGATCTGTGGCCCAACGAGCGGGCCGGGCAGAGCAGGCGGATGACACGTGGGGAACGCACTACAGTGAAATCAACGTCGATCTTGTTCCACTCAGCGGAGAAGAAGCCGAGTCCGTTCAATCCGAGCTTCGTGATGTGCTGGTGAAATTTCCGGGGGTGTATTTCGCGATCAAGCCATTCCTGACGGAACGCATCGAAGAAATTCTGACGGGTATTCGAGGACAGGTCGTGATCAAAATCTTTGGCGAGGATCTCGATCAGATCGACCGAGTCGCTCAGGACGTCGCTCGCGTTGTGTCGACGGTTCCAGGAGCAGCCGATGTGCAGGTCGAATCCCAGCCGGGACTGCCCGAAATGGTTGTACAACTCAAGCCCGAACGCCTTCTCCAGTTCGGATTTCAGCCGGTATCCGTCATGGATGCAGTGCAGACCGCTTATCAGGGAACCAACGTCGCCCAGACGTTTGACGGGAATCGCGTCTTTGATGTGACTGTCATTCTCGACGATACCGCGCGCCGGAACCCTGAAGCAGCCGGCAGCCTCATGCTCCAGAACGCCGAAGGGACGCGAATACCGCTGAGGCAAGTTGCAGAGGTTTATCCCGCCACCGGGCGCTATGTCATCCTTCACGAGGCGACACGGCGACGCCAATCCGTTTCGGCCAATGTCGCCGGCCGCGACGTGAGTTCGTTCGTCGCGGAAACGAAGCAGCGCATCGGCAGAGATGTTCATTTCCCAGTGGGTGTTTATCCCGTCTTCACCGGAACTGCGGAGGCACAGGCTCAATCCCAAGAGGAAATACTCGTTTCATCTCTTATCGCCGGAGTTGCCATACTCCTGCTGCTGGCAATGGCTTTTCACAACATGCGGAATCTCACGCTCGTCCTGGCGAACCTTCCGTTTGCATTGGCGGGAGGGGTCCTCGCCATCTTTTTCAGCGGCGGCTGGCTGACTTTGGGCTCACTCGTAGGGCTCGTCACGTTGTTCGGTATCAGTACCCGCAATTCGATCATGATGATTTCGCATTTCGAACACCTGGTTGCGGCCGAAGGTGAGTCGTGGGGCCTCGAAACCGCTCTCCGTGGAGCTACGGAGCGCCTGTTGCCGGTCCTGATGACCGCGCTTGTTGCCGCACTTGGATTGCTGCCGATCGCTGTTGGCAGCGGGGATCCCGGCCGCGAAATCGAAGGCCCGATGGCGATAGTGATCCTCGCTGGTCTGGTGACTTCGACCGCCCTCAACCTGCTCGTGCTGCCAACCCTGGCGCTGCGTTACGGCCGATTCGAGCCGACAGTAAGGGCCTCACCGTGAGGCTCTGGGATTCTTCGTCGGTTTTCAAAGTGAGTGGTTTGTCGAAACGCTTCGGTCGTTTCTATGCGCTCCAAATTGTCGGCTTTGAGCTTCGAGCTGGAGAAATCTCGGGGCTGATTGGTCCTAACGGAGCAGGCAAGAGGACACTGTTTGAATGTCTGGCGGGCGTGGCCAGCGGACAATGGTGGGTCAAAGTTCCTGAAAACGGGTCGGTCAAAGTTCCTGAAATCCACTGTCCAAAGGGGGCAATGTTCGTGAAAAATCACAAGAATGGTATTCTCATGCCGGATTCGAAAAAAGTGATGCATAGATTCCGTACCGGGATAACTGGGGTCATCACGATTGCGCTGCTCGGCATGAGCGCCGGCAGTCTCATTGCGTTCCAACGGGCAGCGGCGGCTCCCGCGCGCCAGGGATATGCCGAGCTGCCCGGAGTTCGACTCTGGTTTACGGACACCGGCGGCAGCGGCATCCCCGTGGTCCTGCTGCACGCGAACACGGGTAACAGCGACAGCTGGCAATACAACATTCCAGCCTTCGAGAAGGCGGGCTACCGGGTGATCGCATTTGACCGGCGAGGTTGGGGCCGCAGTATGGCCGAGCCTTCTTCCGGTCCTCAGCCCGGCTCGGTCGCCGAAGACCTCCAGGCACTCGCGAATTTTTTGGGTCTACAAAAATTCCACCTGGTGGGCATCGCCGGCGGAGGATTCGTCGCGCTCGATTATGTGTTAGCCCATCCGGAACGCCTGATCAGCCTCGTGCTCGCCGCGACCACCGGACAGGTTATGGATCCCGTGCTGACGGAAATGATCGCAAGAACTCGTCCCGCGGAGTACAACGCGTTGCCAGTCCGGTTCCGGGAGATAAACTTCAGCTATCTGGCAACGAATCTTGATGGTGTGAAGAAGTGGCTCGACATCAATTCGCGATCCCAGCAACCTGGGTCGCCCGCCCAGCCGCCGCTGATCCAAAAGACTCTGCCGATGCTGGAAACCATAAAGGCACCGACGCTCCTGCTGCCTGGCGATAACGACCTGACGGCGCCACCGTATCTCATGCGTATCCTCGCGACTCATATTCCCGGCTCCGAGCTTCGTGTGATTGCCGAAGCGGGGCATTCCGCCAACTGGGAACAGCCGGAAGTCTTTAACCGGCTCGTCCTGGAATTTTTTACGAAGCACTCCCCTCCTCCATCGCCGGGATCCGCTCGAGCGAACATTTCCGCCCGCGAAGGCCTTGCGACTATTCGAGGCGCCAAATTGTGGTACGTGGACACCGGCGGAAGCGGAGTACCCGTGGTATTCCTCCACCCCGCTACCGGCAGCGTGCGTATATGGGAAAACCAGATCCCGGGGTTCACGGCCGCAGGTTACCGCTTCATTGCTTTCGATCGGAGGGACTTCGGGCGGACGATCATCGATCCAACGACCGGTCCGCAGCCCGGCACTGCCGCCGACGATCTCAATGCCCTTTTGGACTACCTCAGCGTCGACCGCGTGCATGTGGTCGGGAGCGCGGCCGGCGGCGGGGTCGCCTTAGATTTCGCTATCAGTTTCCCGCAGCGCGTGCGAAGTGTCTCTGTCGTCAATCACGCCTTCGGCGCGATACAAGACCCGGAGTTTCTGGCCATCACTGCCAGGCTTCGCCCCCAACCTCAGTTCAATCAGATGCCTCCGGAATTTCGAGAGGTCGGCCTTTCTTACCAGGTGTCCAATCCTGAGGGGACCAAAAGGTGGATCGAGTTAGAACGCATCAGCAGGCCGGATGGACCAAGGGCTCCTGCGCAAACCAGAAAAAACGATTTGTTTCTGGCAACCATCGGAGAACGGATCCGCGTACCAATCTTGTTAACGGCCGCGGATGCCGACCCGGCCCTGCCGCCGGCACTGATGCGGATGATCGCGGCCCGGATACCGGCAGCAGAGACTGTCGTATTTGAGGACAGCGGGCATTCCACCTACTGGGAGCAACCGGAAGTTTTCAACCGTACTATTTTGGACTTCATCGGCAAGCACTAGGATTTTCCACAAGGCTCTCCTCGTTTCTCGCCAGCCCGACGAGAGGTCCGTGGTGAGGCACGTCATATGTGACACGTGACAGCTGACAACCGAACAATACGGTTTCAGCCGCAATTCCGTCTACAACGTGCCTTGGTTGTGAGTTTACCCTCACGAGCGCTCTAGCTCAGTCGCTCCACTGAAAGGAAGCCCAATCTTGCATCGCCGGCGGTGATAGAAAATGTGAGCGAATTACGGTGGTGCGTTATTCCCCTTGCATCACTGCAAGGAGGGAATACTCGCGATTCAAAATTCGGTAATGACTCAGTTCGAAAATCGGGAGTTTTGGTTTGCGAGGAGGGGAATGTCCTCTCGCATGAATTGGTAAAAATTGAACTGAGTCACTACCCAAAATTCATTCACATCTTCATAGACCGCCCTAACAGTCGTGCGCCGGAAGGTTTCTTTGAGAGCAGGTTTCCGACATGTCGGCGATCGAAGGTGCCATACCGAGTGGACTAGACAGGAGCCACCACGTTCGCGCGATTGCCGGAAGGGAATTCTTATGGCGGAATGCTAAACGGCGGTGTCGTCTTTTTGAAAGCAGCGCGAAATGACGCCACGCCCAAAAATCGTTTCGGAGCGAAGACGCATGCATATGCAGGATCGGAAGATTTCTACCGGAGTAGTCCCATATCGAAGAAACTCGTTAAAGATTGCGGCCTTGATCTGGTTTTGTTTATCCGGCATTCCTGCGTTTGCGCAGACCCTGACAGTGGTTCGGCCGAGCAGACACGCCCAATCCCACCGTCTCTCCGACATTCGTGGAGGGACTCCGGCCGTGAACGGTCCCACGGAAATAAAGCTGTTTAGGGGAAACCGCGTGAATGGCGGGGAAAGCGGCAAAGGTGGCGGAACCCTGCCCGATCCAACCATTCAGACAAGCTTCGGTCCGCTGATAAATGCAACGCCTGGGATCAGTTTCGACGGCACTGATGTGTTTCATGCCGGCTACATTCCATCGGATAGCAACATAGCGGTTGGACCCAACCACATTGTCGAAACCGTGAATGCGGCCTATACGGTATACAGTAAAACCGGTGCGCTGCTGTTTGGTCCGAACTCCATCCGTTCGTTGTGGACCGGGCTTGGCGGAGCGTGCTCGGCGAGCGATGGAGGCGATCCGATCGTACAATACGATCGCGCAGCGGACCGATGGATGATCACTCAATTGGGTAGTCTCTCGAATCCGTACTCGGAATGCATCGCCATTTCCACGAGCCCGGACCCCATGGGTTCTTACTTTCTTTATTCATATGACTTCGGGCTCTATCTGAATGATTATCCGAAATTTGGTATCTGGCCCACCGCCACCAATAGCGCGTATCTCGCTTCGTATAGTTTGTTTCTTCTCGCTTCGCTATCCGCAGGATCCGAGATTTGCGCTTACGACCGCGCGGCAATGCTCGCCGGCCAGCCCGACGCCATGGGTTTGTGCTATAGCGGTGTGATTGCAGACGTCTTATTGCCCTCCGATACGGACGGCCCTACTCCGCCGCTGGATGGGACGCCGGGATACTTCTTGAACCTTTATTCGTACAGCAGCCTTGCCCTCTTCAAAATGACGCCAAATTTCGCTGCCGCCACTGCCACGTTGACTCAGGACTCGATCGGCATTGCGAGTTTCAGTGAAGCTCCACCCGCTCCACAACCTGGAACGACCACGACGCTGGACTCGCTGGGCGACCGGCTGATGAACCGGCTGGCATTTCGGGTATTCCCCGATCACGAAAGCATGGTTGTAAATCATTCCGTCGCAGTTGGGTCGCGGTCGGGCGTGCGCTGGTACGAATTACGTGGACCTGTGTCCGCAGGCGCCGGTTTCTCTCCGTATCAGCAGGGAACCTACGCTCCCGACAACAGCTTCCGGTGGATGGGGAGCGCGGCTATGGATAAGGCAGGAGACATCGCGCTTGGATATTCCGTTTCCAGCAGCACAGGTTATCCATCGGTGCGATATACCGGCCGGACTCCGACCGACCCGCTCGGAACTATGGCGAGCGAGGCGAGCCTTTGGGAAGGAGCGGGTTCCCAGACCGGATACTCGCGGTGGGGCGATTACACCTCCATGCAGATTGACCCAAGCGACGATTGCACCTTCTGGTATGTCAATGAGTATTTGCCCACGACGCACCCGTACGGCTGGTTCACGCGTATTGGATCATTCAAGTTTTCCGGTTGCGGCGCCCCGACTCCGGACTTCTCACTGTCCGCCAATCCAGCGTCAGCGACCCTAACACAGGGCAACGCCGGAAACTCGACAATCACGGTCAGTTCCGTGAGTGGATTCAGCAGTTCCGTTGCGCTTACGGTATCGGGTTGCCCGGCAAATACGAACTGCACTCTCAATCCGGCGTCGGTCACGCCCCCGGAAAACGGCTCCGCGGCATCCACGTTGACTATCGCCACCACGGCCACTACCCCGCCGGGAACCTATACCCTCACCATCAACGGCAACGGCAGCGGCCACTCCACCACTGTTTCGCTAACTGTCAATCCAGCCTCTTCGGACTTCGGCATCTCGCTGTCTGCTTCGACGCTGACTGTAAACCGTGGATCGAACAAGGCGCTAACGGTCAATGTGACGAAAATATCCGGGAGCAGTTCAGTGACGTTGAGTGTTTCCGGACTTCCCTCAGAGACAAATGGCAGCTTCAGTGTCAACCCCCTTACAGCTCCCGGCAGTTCCAAACTCACGATCTCGACGAACCGTGCGGCGAGCAAGGGGACTTACACGGTTACCGTTACCGGCAAGTACGGATCGGTCTCGCACACGGCGGCGTTTACGTTGACGATCAAATGATTGCGAGTGGCGCGGTCCGAATAAAACTACGGAGTGGCCACGTGAGTATGCCAGTTCCTGCCAGAGCTCTTATAGGGTTGCCGATTGCGCTCACAACGTCAACAATATGTTCCAACCAACCAACGAAGAGTTGCAGGTTTTTTATGCCGGCAGGTCATGGAATGCGATTCAATGGCACGGCATGGCAGCAACGACGTGTTCGACCGTCGATTCATAGAAAAGTGACATTAGCTTGGACGGCCGCCACAGGTGCAGAAACCTATCGTGTGAAGCGTTCGACGATTAGCGGAGGATCTTACACCGTTATTGCGTCGGCCGTCACAGGAACGAATTACGTCGAC
>Ga0209058_1001823_pt1 | contig 17844 bp, 16 predicted proteins | sample GraSoiAngelo_147_FD_185904 | JGI IMG/M metagenome (GOLD analysis project Ga0209058, IMG submission 185904) | Grasslands soil microbial communities from the Angelo Coastal Reserve, California, USA - 14_1009_05_40cm (SPAdes) (version 2) | ecosystem: Environmental > Terrestrial > Soil > Grasslands ... | reverse complement strand
TGCAACGGGATGCGGTCGCTCTTGTACAGGACCTCGTCGTACTCGACGCCGGCCCAGTCGAGGCCCTCCTTCACCTGGTCGAACGCCTCGGGGAGGAGCGGCTTGTCCTCGGATCCGATCGTGTCGTCGAAGACGAGCAGCAGCCGGCCATGGTATCGCTTCGCGTATGCGTCGTTCAGGACGAACGCGCGGGCGTTGCCGATGTGCAGCGGGCCGCTGGGATATGGCGCGAGACGGAGGACGACTTTCCCATCGACGGCGTCCGGGAGCGGCGGGAGTTCTTTCGGTCCGACGTCGTGTCGGATTTTCTCCAGGAGCTCGGGGGCGACCGCCGCGAGCTCCGCCCGCTGTGTGTCGAGGCCGAGCTCGTTCACGTCCGCGACGACGCGTTCCACAAGGGCCGCGGCTTCCTGCGCCCGCGCTCGGAGGGACGGGTCCTCGGCGAGCATCTTCCCGAGGACGGCCTTCGGGTCCGCCTTGCCTCCGTGCAGGACCGCATTCTGCAACGCGAATTTTCGGGCGGATTCCAAGGCCACGTCGCAGCGAACTTCCTCGGTCTATTAAGTCTTCTCGAAGAGTACGCCGGTGCCGGATGCGGGATTCGAGAGCAAAATCCCATGGAGTGGCCGATCCAAACACCGCTTCCCGTGAAGCCGAAGCGATCCGCGGTTGCTCCGGGCAACGTCGAGCTCTTCACATCGCTCTTCGTCGTCTTGAAATCGAATCTTGGCGCTTGAGGCGTGACTGAAGTATCAACATTGATACTGATTTCCTCCGAGAAACGTCGCTCTGGAAACCATTTTGCTCGCAGAATCACATCGCGCTCTCGTGGGCCGGAGAGGGGCGAAGGTATCCCTTCGACAACGGGCGGGGCTGGCGTCCGCGGTGTGGGCGGTCGCGTTCAGCCTCCTCGCGGTGGCGGCCGCGACGCCGACAGGCCCGACCGCGATGCTCTCGGTCGACGACCTCGCGCCGGCCGTCGGCCATATCGTGCACTTCGACGCATCGGCCAGCATCCCCCACGATCAAGGCAAAGGCCGAATCGTCTCGTACGAGTTCGACTTCGGAGACGGCAACCACACCCGCGAGCAGTCGTCCCCCTTCGCCCGCCATGCGTACTCGTTCGTCGGCATGAAACGAGCGACGGTGCAGGTCGAGGACGCGCGCGGGAACGAGGACAGCGCGTCGGTGCGCATCGATGTGCGGCCGGAGTCCCCGCCAACCGGAGCTCCGGATCTCACGCCGGCTTCGGCGTCCACGATCCCGGCGCAACCCATCGAGGGCCAGATCGCGATCGTCTCGATCATCCTCACGAACCACGGGAATGCCACCGCGGAAGGAGCGACGATCGACGCGACGGATCAGCGTCCGAACGGAACCGTCGTTTTCATTGGGACGACATCGCTCTCGGCACCGCTCGAGCCGGAAGCCTCCGTCGTCGTGTATTCGTCGACCTTCGTGGCCATCGAGGTCGGGAATCACTCGTTGCAAATCGTCGTCGGCAACGTGACGCCCGCAGAGACAGACATCGAAGACAACACGCTCACGATCAAAATGACGGTGCTCCCGGTCACGGGGCCCCCGCCCGGAGGCACGCCCGACCTGGCGCCGGAATCCGCCGTCACGATCCCGACTCAACCCGTCGAAGGCGAGAGCGTGAGCCTGTCGATCACGGTCGTGAACCGGGGCAGTGTCGCGGCGGATGCCGCCATCATCGAGATCTCGGACGTCCGGCCGAACGGGACGATCGTTTCGATCGGGACCTCGGTGTTGTCGACCCCGTTGGATCCCGGAGGCTCCGTCGTCGCCGATTCTCCGTCCTTCGTCGCGGCCGGCGTCGGCGATCACCGGTTGCAGATCGACATTCAGAGCGTCACACCCGCGGAGGCGGACGTGGAGGACAACAGCCTGACGATCGGCATGACGGTCCTCCCGGCGACGGGACCACCGCCTCCTCCGAATGAAGGTGGCTTCTCCTTGGAGACGGCGCTCCTCGCGGGCGGGTTGGCAGCGGCCGCGGTCGCCGCGGTTCTGGTGGCGACCTGGCTGTTGCTGACACCGCGCGAGCCCGAACCTCTCGAACCCCCGCCTCCCGAGCCGCCGGACGACTCGCCCCCGCCGATCCGGCCGCCGTAGTCTCGAGCGCGCGACACCCGCGCGTCCGGCGATCCCCGCAACGACTAAGAGACGTCCCGCCTTCGGTCGCGACGGCGAGACCATGGCGATTCGCGATTGGCTTGCGGCCTTTTCGAAGGACGTCGTCGAAGTCCAAGAGCCCGTGGCCACCGACCTCGAGGCCACCCGGTTCCTCCTGCGTCATCCGCGGCAGCCCGTGCATCTCCGGAACCTCCAAGGTGGCGAGGCGGTCGGAAATCTCTGGTCCACGCGGGACCGCGTCGCGGCCGCGCTTCGAGTTTCGAATGCGGATCTCCTCCCGAAGTTGATGGAGGCGCAGGCGCATCCGAAAGACGCGCGCGTCGTGGCCCGTGCGGACTTCATGCGCCACGAGACGACGGACGTCGACTTGAGGGAACTCCCGATCCCGAAGCTCTTCCCGAAGGACGCGGGCCGGTACGTCACCGCGGGCGTCTGGGTCGCCGAGTGGGAGGGCGCGCGGAACCTCTCGTTCCATCGCATCCTCGTCCTGGGCGCGGATCGGGGCGCGTGCCGCATCGTCCCCCGGCACCTGCGTCACATGTACGACGAGGCGATGAAGGCCGGCGGGGAGCTCAAGGTCGCCGTCTGCATCGGCCTCGACCCATGGAATCTCCTGGCGGGCGGGACGTCCGTCGAGTACGGCGTCGACGAAAGTCGGATCGCCTCCGCGCTCACCCAATCGTGTCTCGGCAAGCCCGTCGACATGGTCCGGATCAAGAACGGCCTCACGGTGCCCGGCGAGGCCGAATACGTGCTCGAGGGCCGCCTCATCCACGAGGTGCACGACGAAGGACCGTTCGTCGATGCCGTCCGCACGTACGACCGCGTGCGGAAGGAACCGGTCCTCGTCGTCGACCGGATCTACCATCGCGACCAACCGATCTTTCACATCATCGTCGGAGGCCTCGATGAGCACTTCATGTTCATGGGAATGCCGCGCGAACCCGTGATCTACCAGGCCGTCTCCCGCGCCGTGCCGCACGTGAAGGCCGTCCGCCTGACGGAAGGCGGCTGCGCCTGGCTCCATGGAGTCGTCTCGATCCGCAAGCAACACCAAGGCGACGGCAAGAACGCGATCATGGCGGCCTTCGGCGCGCACACCTCGATGAAACAGGTCGTCATCGTCGACGAGGACATCGACATCTTCGACGACCGCGATGTGGAGTGGGCGATCGCGACGCGCTTCCAGGCGGACCGCGGTCTCGTCGTGCTGCACGACGTCCGCGGTTCGTCGATCGACCCGTCCGCCAGGGATGGGTTCACCTCGAAGATGGGGATCGACGCGACGAAGCCGCTCGCGGCGGATCCCGCGATGTTCGACAAGGCGACCCTTTGACCGGTCGCGGGCGCACGTCAACGTTCATTACGACGACGCCGCATCGTTGACGCGATGCGGGTGCTGGCCTGGATCGTCGCGGCGATCCTGATCGCCCCCGTGGCCGCGGCTCTCGAGGACCCGAATCGCGCATTGCGTCCCAGCCTCGTCGTGGCTCGGTCCGCGATTCCGTCACCCGTCGGCGGGCCGCACCTCATGTCCCCCGATCCTCACGTCGGATCGTGGCCCGCCGGCGCTGTCCAAGGCTCGCCCCTGGTCGGCCCGAGGGCATCCCCCGTGGGCACGGCCGACATCCTCGTCCTCCTGATCGAATTCACGGACGTGGTCCACGAACCGACGCACGATCAGACCTTCTTCGACCGATTCTTCAGCGACACCACGCCGGGCGCGCCATCGATGCGCGCGTTTTACGCGGAGGCCTCGTACGGCGCCCTCACAATCAACGCGACCATCGTCCCGATGTGGTTCGTGAGTGGCCATACGATGGCGTATTACGGCCAAGACGGCCTCCCTGGAATCGACGCCGCGAACGGACCGATCTACAACCTCGTGACCGAGGCCGTCCGGGCGGCCGATCCGGTTGTCAACTTCTCCGCCTTCGACACGGACCGCAACGGCGTGGTGGACCATCTCATGATCGTCCATGCGGGAGCGGGACAGGAGAGTCACGCGAATCAAACGGACCTGATCTGGTCCCACTCCTGGGTCGTCGGCGGGCCATCGCTCATCGTGGATGGGGTTCAGGTGTCCGGTTATACGATGGTCAGCGAAGACTCGCCGCTTGGCGTGTCGGTCCATGAGTTCGGCCACGACCTCGGGCTTCCGGACCTGTACGACACGGACTACAGCTCGGACGGGGCGGGCATCTGGGACGTCATGTCCCAGGGCGCGTGGAACGGGGCGCCGCGGGGCTCCAGTCCCGCCATGTTCAGCGCCTGGTCGAAGATCCGGCTTGGATGGCTCACGCCGATGTCCGGCCCGATCGACTTCGCGGCGGACGCGCCGATCCCGGCAATCGAGACACATGCCTTTGCCTATCGGCTGCCCACGGTGGTGTCTCCGTCCGAGTACTTCCTGATCGAGAACCGCGAGCCAATCGACTTCGATGCCGCGCTGCCGGCTCACGGCCTGCTGATCTGGCACGTCGATGACTCCCGTCCGAACAACACCGACGACGCACACCGCCTCCTCGACCTCGAGGAAATGGATGAGGGCGTGAACGGGGATCGCCCGACGGATGCGGGCGATCCGTGGCACGACACCGCCGTGGGATTCGGGCCCGACACGAATCCGAGTAGCTTCGCATACGGTCCCATTCCGACGAAATGGCGAGTGCGGGACATCTCCGCCATCGGGGATCCGATGACGGCCACGATCGTCTACTCCGTGCCGAGGGACGTCGCGGTACAGGAGATCCGTGCCCCTTCGATGGTGCCTCTCGGCGCGTCCGTGACGGCGCGTCTCGTCGTGCGGAACGAGGGCGCGACCTCCGTAGACGCCCGCCTCTTCATCCGTGTCTACCGGGATGAGATGTCGCCCGCAAACCTCGTTTTCCAGGAGAACCGAACGGTCGCACTCGCCTTTGGAGAGACGGCCCTCGTGAACGTCAGCTTCCCCGCGACCGCCCTCGGGCGCTACCTGATCGACGCGGCCGCCTCGATTCCGGGAGATGCGATCGCCTCCGACGATGAGCGAATCGTCCATGTGTCGACGAATGCCTTCGCGTTCCGGGACGACATGGAGGCGGGCAACGGGAACTGGACGGTCAGCGGCGCGCCGGACGACAATCCGGAATGGTCGCTCCTGAGCGCGTCCGCAGCAAACGGATCGGCCCACGGAGGTTCGTTCGCCTGGAGGTTCGGTTACGCGTCCAACACCACGCTGACTCCCGCGAACCCGGCGTGGCGCGCCCTCACGTCCGCCACCATCAACGTGACGGGATCGGCCTACCTCATCTTCTATCATCGCTTCGATTTCTCAAATGCAACGGATTCGGGGGCGCCCGGAAACTCTCGGACGACGGTCGAGGTGCGCTACGGCGCCGGACCGTGGGCGGTCCTCGCCACGTACTCCGGGAGATCGTTGCAGTGGGAAGGCGTATCCATCCCGCTCGCCCCTCCCGTGCTTCCGACGACCATGCAACTACGGTTCAATGCGACCGCCGGCGATATGCCGGGCCGCGGCGGCTGGTGGATTGACGACGTAGCCATCGCGGCCCGAGGGCTCACCCACGCCGTCGTCCTGCTGCCGCCGTCCATCGCCGCGGACGCCATCGCGGGGACGTTCGCTTCTGCGAGGCTCAAGGTCGCGAACGTGGGGGACTTCGAAGATTCGTTCCTCGTGAACGCGTCGGTCCCGGTCGGGTCGGTGGCGTTGTTCGCGCCTCCCGGCGGACTCCCGACCCTCGCGAGTCGGTCGGTCGTCGTTGGGCCGGATCGCCAAGCGGTCGTCGACCTCGCAATCCTCGTGCCGCCTGGCGCCGCCCCGGGCTCCTATATCGCAACGATACACACGGCGGGACCGATGAACGCGAATGCTTCGGCAACAATCACCGTCGTGGTCCTTGGAGAGTCGAGCGGCGGCTTCGTCATCGTCGCGGCCATCGCCGGAATCCTAGGCGTCGCGGTGGCCCTCGTCGGGTTCCTGTTGTGGAGGCGACGTACCCGGCGTCCGCCCAAGTGACGGAAAAGGTTATTCGCACATCTCGTCGTTCGACCGCCGTGTTCGTCACGCACGAGCTCCTCCGTCGCGGGGCCGTGGAGGAACGCGCGTACCAAGTGAACATCGCCCGCGCGTGCCTCGAACGATCGACGCTCGTGGTCTTGCCGACGGGCATGGGCAAGACCGTCATCGCCGCGATGGTGATCGCGGAGGTCCTCCGGCAGCGGGGCGGTCGGATCCTCTTCCTCGCCCCGACGAAGCCGCTCGTCGAGCAGCACGCCGCCTCGATGCGAAACGTCCTCGTCGTCGACCGCATCACGCTGTTCACCGGCGAGGCGACCGCCCCGGAGGACCGGGAACTGCTGTGGCGGGAGAACAAGATCATCGTCTCGACGCCGCAAGTCATCCGGAACGACCTGCGGGCGGAACGCATCTCCCTGGACGACGTCAGCCTGATCGTCTTCGACGAAGCCCATCGTGCGGTCGGCGACTACGCGTACGTCGACGTCGCCGCGGCGTACAAGGACGTCCCCGGTCGGCTCGTCCTAGGGATGACCGCGTCCCCCGGCTCCTCTGCGGAGAAGATCCTCGAGGTGTGCGGGAACCTCGGCATCACCGCGGTTGAGATCCGGACGGAGTACGACCCGGATGTCGTGCCGTACCAGCACGAACTGCGGATCGAGCGGATTCCGGTGGAGGCGCCGGATGTATCCAAGGAGATCCGAAAGCTCCTGCAGACCGTCGTCGACGAACAAGTCGCGCGACTGAAGAAGCTCGGATTCCTCGCCGGCAAAGCGAGACTCACACGAAAGGACCTCCTGGCCGTCGGAAACGAAGCCCGCGCGCGTCTCGATTCCGGCGTCAAGGACGGCCGGCTCTACGGCGCCATGACGGCACAGGCGATCGCGATGAAGGCGGACCATGCGATCGAGCTCGCGGAAACCCAGGGGCTCGGCTCCCTCCGCTTGTACTTCGGGAACATGGAGAAGGATTCGAAAACGAAGGCCGACGTCCAATTCCTGAAGCACGCAAAGGTCCGCGAGGCGATCCAACTCGCCGAGGCCACGGAGGTCGAGCACCCGAAACTCGCGAAGACCGGCTGGATCGTCCGCAAGCAGTTCATGGAGAAACCGGACTCCAAGATCATCGTCTTCGCCCACTACCGCCAGACCGCGGACCGGATCACGCAGGAACTCGCGCGCATCCCGAGCGTGCGGCCGATGCGATTCGTCGGTCAGGCGTCCCGCGGAGAGGACATCGGCCTCTCGCAGAAGGAGCAAGTCGACATCCTGGAGAAGTTCCGCGCCGGAGAGGTGAACGTCCTCGTCGCCACCTCGATCGGCGAGGAGGGACTCGACATCCCGCAGGTCGATCTGGTCGTGTTCTACGAGCCGGTGCCCTCCGAGATCCGCACAATTCAGAGGCGCGGCCGGACGGGACGCAGCGCCGCGGGCCGCGTAATCATGCTCGTGACGAAAGATACGCGGGACGAGGCCTACCTGTACAGCGCCCGCCGCAAGGAACGGAAGATGCATGTGGAGCTCGACCGCCTTCGGAAGGAGTTGAAGCAGAAGATCTTCGTCGGAGAGCCGGGCGGGGAGACGTTCGTCGCGGCGGCACCGGAGCGGCGGATCGAGGCGTTGCGAGAGCAGGCCCGCGAGCCGCCCCCGCTTCCGGAACCGCATCGACGCGCGTCGAAGAAAGGCCAGACCACCGTCGAGGATTTCTGACCGCGAATCCGTCTTGATTTTATACCCCGTATGTCCGTATCGAGCCCCGGGCCTCCGGATGGTTCACTGCCCCGAGTGCGGGTGGGAAATCGACGCGGACGACGAGATGTGCCCGAACTGCGGGGCGTACCTCGCGGATTATGAGAACCTCGAGTCGTCCGAGGACGGAACGTAATCAGCCTCGGAACATGTCGCGGCCCGCGCCTTTCAGGAATTCGCCGAAGCCGCCGCTCGGAGCGGGGATGTCCCCACGCACGACCTCTCCGGACGCCGCATCGAGGAGGATCGTGTACGACCGGGTTCGGTACTCGTAGGTCGAGAACCAGATCGGGGCGTGAAGGAATTCCGAATCCTTCAGGTCGACTTGTGTGCGGGCATCTTCGATCACGTCGATGAGATCCTTCAGCAACTCCCGCTGATGGCCGTCGACGTCCTCCCGGGTGAGGCGCTCCGCCTCGTCCTCGTCGACCTCCGCGTTCAGGAAGCGGGAGTCGCGCACCATGCCGCCGGTGTCGAAGGGCACCTTGAGTCCGAGCGGCAGCTTGTAGTCCCGCGTCGGGAAGTCGCCGGATCGGCGGCCAAGGATTTTCCAGAAATAGTCCCGGCGAAGGTCCCCACTCCGCTTTTCGTTCGTCCCGGTGCGCGTGAGGACGCCGGCATAGGCGGTCGTCGCGTCGACTTCGAACACATAGAACGGCAGGTAGACGCATTCGAGCGATGTGATCCGCGCGGCCCGGCGCAGGTCGTCCGGCTTCATGACCCCACCCCCCATCCAACCCTGAATCGCCCGCAAGGCGCCGTCGCGGTCCATGCGGGCCGTGAGCATCGAGTGTGTCAGGACGAATGGCTTGTCGCCGCGGATGCGCGAGGCCGTGCCGCAGTACGGACACGTCACAATCACTTCGCCTGTAGTCAGGTTCAGCGGTCCGCCGCACTTCGGGCAGTTGATCGACGTGACGAGCTCGGGCATGCCGACACAACGCTCATGGGGAGGTCGAATATAGAGGCTTCGTGGGAAGTCTCAGCGCCCTGCGACGCGGCAGTCTCCTGACCGTCATCCTGCTTTTCACGCTCCTGTCCCTCCTGCTACTGGTCATCCTCGCGATCGCGGACTACGCGCTGCAGACAAACGCGTTCCCGGGCGCGTTCGCGATCGTCGTCGGCCTGGCGGTCCTCTTCATTTTCTTCCAGTGGCTGATCTCACCCGCAATTGTCCGGTGGGCGATTCGCGATCGACGGCCGATCACCGCCGAGTCGAATCCGTGGGTCTATCAGACCGTCGTGGAACTCGCGCGACAGGCCGGCGTCCCGACGCCGAAAATCTGGGAGAGCGGGGACGCTTCACCGAACGCGTTTGTGTTCGGCCGGACGATCTCCTCGGCGGAACTCGTCATCACGCAGGGCCTCCTGGAGCGCCTCAACCAGGACGAGATCCGCGCGGTGCTCGCGCACGAGATCGGCCATCTGCGGCACCGTGACGTAATCATCATGACGCTGATGTCCGCGGTGCCCCTGATCGCGTACGTGATCGCGCGCCTGGGCTTCGAGGCGCTTCGCGGGAACGTGCGGGTGCGCGGAAAGGGGTCGGGCCAAGCCTACCTCATCATCATCGCGTCCGCAATCGTCTCCTACGCGGTCTATCTCGTGGCTCAACTGCTTGTCCTCTACCTGTCGCGCACTCGGGAGTACTATGCCGACGCATATAGCGGCGCGGCGACCCGGGACCCGCACCTGCTCGCCTCGGCCCTGACGAAGATCGCGTACGGACTGTCGCTCGCCCGGCCTGACGAGGAGCCGTCGGGGCTCCGGGCGTTCATGATCGGCGACCCGGTGAAGGCCGAAGAGGACTACCGAGAACTGCAGGACCACATGAGTCGGTACGACCTGGACCGCGACGGCCAACTCGACGCGTACGAACTGCAAAAGGCGGTCGAGCAGGAGCGAAAGAGCCATTGGCGCCGCGCGAACGAGCTCTTCGGGACCCACCCGCCGACGTACAAGCGCATCCTCGTCCTCGAGGAGATGGAAGAGGAAATCAAGAAGGGCGGGCTCCCGCAGAACATCTACAAGTTCGTGTGAGGGACGGCCAGTTCGGCGAGTCCGTCGGCTTCGTCAACGCATATCAACTCGCATCTCCTTTCCTTCTCATGTCCGAGAAGCGGGCGGCGGTCGTAACCTCCACCAAGCCCCGCGTGTTCCTTCCCGCTGAAGAAGTGAGACGATTGAAGCGGGTGCTGGCCGAAGCGCCTGGGCCTATGAACCTAGACCGAACGACCTACGAGATATTCCGGGGCCCCAGTCAAAGCCGGCTGCACTGGACGTCGAACGGGGACGCCGCGTGGGAGAAGTTGCTGCGGGACGCCGTGCCGTTGATGGGGCCCGTGCTCCTGCGGACGGATCTGCACTGTTATGAACTTAGGGTCGCGGAAGACCGGATTCTCCTCTGGCGCCAAATCAGACTCGCGCCTCCAGGCGGGGTCCTTCGGCTCAGCTTCTTCGATACAACGTCTCTGAGGCCGATCGGGCGTCGGTCCAAACGGCGACCGGGTGATCCGATTGTTCATGAGTCAGGTCTCTTGGCAGAAGTTGACCTTCCCGGTGATTGGGATGCCGGTGTTCGACGAGTTGATTTTCCCGAGGTAATGGCGGGGATACCCGATCTGCTCGCGCTCGTCCACGGAATCCAAGGATGGAGTCCGGACCTCACAAAAGCCGCCTGGAGGGCCGGACGCGTAACCGTAATCTACGCCGTCAGACCTTCTCGGTCCGAAGTTGAAGTGTTCCCACTCCTCTGGGCGAGGTCCGTCGAGGGTCACTTCCATTGGATCACCCGAGTAGCCCGCGATCCGATCACCGGGAAGATCGTCGGGGATGGAGCGGGTGTCAAGCTGTTCTTGCTCGATGACGATGCCACGTTCCTTGGCTGGATCCGACCGTCGAAGGAAACGACCTAGATGTCCTCCGCCAGATCCAGTCAAGCGCGATGCGGTAGACGCGAAGTCGAATATCCGCTCAGGGAATGTACCGGCGCTGGGCCCGGCGGACCATGTCCTTCTCCGCGTCCTTCGCCATCACGAAGATCGCCCCGAGGACGATCATGACGAGGATCGACAGCAGGATGAGATACATGAGTTTCGCGAAGTCGCTCGCGCCGCCCGTGAAGATCGAGCCGTAGAAGCTGCCCGCCCCGACGACGAAAAAGCCGCCGGCCAGGGGCCGCGCGATCATCCGGTCGTGCGTTGCCGCGAACATCATGTAGAACCCGAGGGCGAAGACCATCGACGCGAGTCCGGTCCACCAGAGGCGCTCGTCGATCCGGAGGGCCGGGGCGACGAACAGGATGTAGGCGAAGATCGCCACGAGGACGATCGTCGCGATCGCCCCCATCGCCAGGAGGACCGTCGTCGACAGCTTGGGCACTGCGGGCCCGCTCGGAGCGGGGGCCGGGGGTTGCTCCATGGAATCAGCTCTGGACGACCGGCTTGCCGCACTCCGGGCAGAACTTCATGCCGCCGGGGACCTCGTGGCCGTCCGGGCACTTGAGCGTCTGAGCTGCGCCGCATTCCGGACAGAATTTCTGTCCGGGCCCGACCATCTTTCCGCACTTGATGCACGGCTTGCTGCCGGCGGCGACCGTCGTGTCGGCACCGCAGTTCCCGCAGAACTTCGTCGTCACGGCGTTCATCGTGCCGCACTTCGGGCACGGCCGCTGTTGGGTCTGCTGCTGCTGCGCGATCATCCCGGGCATCTGGGACGCCATCCCGTACCCCATGCCGATGCCCGCGCCGAGGCCGACCCCGGTGCCGGCGCCGCCCGAGGGGTTCGACGCCGCGGCCTTCATGGAGTCCGCGAAGGCGAACTGCTGGTACGCGGCCGCGTTCGTGCGGCCGAGCACCTTCGCCGACGCCATCTTCTCGAGGGCTTCCTTGATCGTCTCCGGCAGCGGGATGTTCAGGCCACTGATCTGGAGGATCTCCAGGCCGAGGGTCGCGAAGTGGGGCTTCGAGTTCGCGAGCGTGCCCTGCTCGATGTCATTGAGGCTCGCCGCGAAGTCGACGACCTTCAGGCCGTTCGCTTTCATCTTGCCGAGCGTGACGTTGAGTTGTTTCATCAGTTCGTTCTTGATGCGGTCCTCGACCTCCGCAGAGGTCGCCGCACCGAACGTCCCGACGAACTGGTTGATGAACGTCTCCGGGTCCTTGAGCCGGTACCGGAAGTCCCCGAAGGCGCGGAGCTGCACCATGTCGAAGTCCGGGTCCTGGAACAGGAACGCCTCCTGGGTCCCGAACTTCCCGTCGAAGATGCGCTTCTGCAGGTAGTAGACCTCCGCCTGTTGCACGACGCCGGAGAGGGCCTGGATGAGCTTGCCCAGGATCGCGACGTTCTGGGACGTCAGCGCGTACCGGTCCGGGCGGTCCAAGTACGCGAGGACCTTCCCGTCGCGGTAGAAGACCGCGATCTCGTCCTCCCGGACGACGATGTTGTCGTTCATCCGGATGTTCCGCGGGACCTTCCACATGATGTTCTGTCGCTTGAACTGGTCGTCCCAGGCGACCGTCATCGCGCCGATGATGCCTTCCTTCCGTCCCGCCGTCTGGTCCGTCCGCCGCGCACCGCCGAAGAAGAATGAAATCGGGATCATGTCCTCACCTCACCTGGATGCCGGTGACCGCCATCGTGCGGTTCTTCCACGCCGTCTCGAACCCCGCGATCGCCTCGCGGCACGCCTTCAAGGAGGCGTCGAAGCTCTTCGGGTCGCCCGCGTCCCGGATCATCGGGACGACCGCGGCGGCCTTGTCGAGCGAGTCGAGCATCGCGTAGTCGTATTCGTACAGCTTGTCGAGTTCCGTCTCCTTAATCTGGATCGTCGCGCTGATGCCGGAGTACCCGCCTTCCGCGTGACGCACCTTGGCCTCGAGGCCTTCGACCGTGAAGATGATGTTGCCGATGCCCTGGAGGCCCTGGATCTTTCCCTCCATCGCCAGGCCGTCGCGGATGTCCTCGAGTTCCCCGCGGACGCCCTTCAGCTGATTCGCCAGCTGGATGCGGAGCAGGTTGTCCGCCGCGCGGATGTCCTCTCGCCGCCGGTAGCCGGCGTAGCCGGGGATCACCAGCTGGATCTTCTTGAGCAGTCCTCGGTCTTGTTCGACTCGGTCGCGGATATCGGGCATGTTCGGTTTCTCCGAGCGTTTCACCTTATGATTTGCCGGGATATGTATTTAGGGGTGTCGATGGAAATCCGAGGGCGTTCCGCGTTTCACCACAGGGAGAACCCGGGCCGCTCGCCGTCCATCACTCCGCCGGACGAGCCGTCGACGAGGATGAACATCTGCTTTCCCTTGTGCGCGTACTCCATGAACCACACGGGCGCGTGCAGCAACTCGCCGTCGTACGTCGTCGGGTAGACCTGGATCGACTCGAGGGTGTCGACGCGCGTCTTCGCCTGCTTCTCCGCGAACTTGTGGGCGAGCGCCGCGGCCTGGGACTTCGCCTCCGCCTCGGTGACATCGCCGCTCTGCACGTCGACGCCGCCGGTCTGGCGTTTGTCGAAGTTCATCTTGTTATTCAACTGGAATTGGAATCCGTCGTCCGGTTGGTACTTCACGTATCCGCGCACCGCGACAATCGGGATGTTGTACTGCATCTGGATCCGGTCCCGGACCCGGATCACCTGCGGTTGCGCGTTGACCTGCTGGTTCCGGTTCTGCGAGCCCGCGGCAGCGGCCGCCATCGTCAGGGCGAACAACGCGGCGCCGGCGGCTTTCTTCGCGCCGGAATCGCCGTGGGCCATCATGCCGACGCCTGCGCCCGCTCCGACGTTCTTCGTCCCCTGGAAGTCGGCGACCACGGAGGTCGGGACGATCCAGTACGGAACATAGCGGAGGGTGACTTGACCGACGTCCGAACGTTCCGCGACCTTGCGGCGGAAGAGACCTTTGTTCAGCCACTTCCCGCCCGCCTCGAGGGCGGACTCGTTCGAGAGTTTGTTTTCCAACATGTAGTGCTTCTGGATCATTTCGGCCGCGCCGCCGGCGCCCATCGTCGTCACGGCGCCGCAATATGCACACACGACCAGGGCGAGGCCGGACCCCGGGGTCAGAGGCGCGCCGCACGAGCTACATTTCAAAGACTGCGGCATCGCCGGAGCCCGGACTTGCTGCACGGGGGCGTTCGGGTTGTACGGTTGACCCATCGACGTCCCTCCCGGGACACCGGGCGCGGGAACGGGATTCCCTGGAGACGGAGGTACGCCGGGTGCGACTTGCGCCGGGGCGACGACGCCCTGGCGGGCGCCACAAAGGTTACAGAACACCGAGCCGTCCGCGATACGTCCACCGCACTGATTGCAGAACAGGGAGAGGCCTCCTATTCGGGAGACGAGGCATCATCGCATTACTTAAGAATTTCCGTCTGAGTTTTCGGGTCGGAAACTCCGAGAAGCCGACGCGGGCCGGACCGCAAACCTATTCCGCCGAGAGCCCGTGTGCGCCATCGAGTTCGCGAGGCCTCCCGTTTGGCCGGATTCGTGACCCGCAAACTGACGGCGTTCTTCAACCTCGGGCCGGGGGATGTCCGGAACCTCTCGTTCCTGTATTTCGCGACGTTCATCATGCGCGCCGCGGCGTTCGCCGGGGTCGCGGTGATGCAGGACGTGATGCGCTCGCTGGACCCCCTGTGGCGGGGCGTCCTCTTTGCGGTCTACCCGCTCGCCGAAATCGCGACGGTCGGCTACCTTGGAGCGTTGTGCGATCGCATCGGGAGGAAACGGATCCTCGTCTTCGCCCATCTGGTGACGGCCGCGGCGGTCTTCCTGTTCATCCTGAGCATCGACGTGGATCCAGGCGTGAGGCCCTATCTCGTCGCCGTCTTTTTCGCGATGTTCGGAATCGGCGCGGCGGCGAAGGTCGCCTCGACGCTCGCGATGATCAACGACCATTCGAACCGCGCGAACCGGGCCCAACTCATGGCGTTCTTCGATCTCGTGACGTTCGGCGGCCTCGTCGCAGGGTTCGGAGCGGCTTTCCTTGCCCTCCATGCGTTCGGGGTCGCGGACGCGGTGGTCCTCGCGGTGGGCGGACTCGGCGTCACGGTGAGCGTCATCATGGTCCAGTTCCTCGTCCAGGAAACCCCCTTCACTCCGGAGCTGCAGCGGGGGACGCTCGAGCTCCTTCGGACCGTGTTGCGGAACAAGGACATCCAGCGACTCCTCCCGGTCTACATCCCCGTGGTCGCACTCTACGGATACGTCCTCACCTTCACCGACAACTTGCTGGGTGCAGGCAACCAGGGTTCCGCGACGACCAATCAACTCCTGATCGTCGTCGCGTCCCTCGGGATTCCCCTCGGTCTCTCGCTCGCGGTGAGCGGCCGACTGTCCGATCGCGCGCGTCTGCGACGGCCGTTCATGGGTCTGGGCCTTGCGGGCTTCGGTGGACTCGCGATTCTCCTTGCGCTCGCCACACGCCCCGGCAATCCGGATCTCGCCCAGCTGGTCTCCCGCTGGCCCCTCATCGTCGTCCTCGCGGCCGGTGCCGGGACGTTCCCGCCCGCCGCGCTCGCGTATCTCGGGGACATCGTCGAGCACGCCGTGACGGGAACCACGTTCGGAATTTACTCGATCATCTTCGGATCCGGGCTCATCGTGGGACCGGTCCTCGGCGGCGCCTTGACGCAGGCGCTCGGCCCGATCGCGTTCGCGGTGATTGCCCTCGGCCTCATCGGAATCTCCGGGGCCGGCGTGTTGTTCATCCGCGAGCCGCTGAAAACGCCGCGCACCCCGGTCGCGCCAGAGACTCCGACCCCGCCGGAAACCCGCTGACGGGATCCGTCACGCGTTCCTGATTCTGACGACGCCGGATTGAAGTACCCGCGGTTTCGTCGGACGGAGTGTGTCCTCGAGTACGTCGAGCCTGCTGGATCTCGACCCGATCGCGTACTTCGCGATGGGTGGCTTCGCCCTCTTCTTCGGCCTGTTCTTCGTCGTCCTCCTGTACGACATCCCACTCTTCCTGTACGTGTGCGGTCCGATCACCGTCATCCCGGGCGTCATCGCGATTGCGGTCGGCGTGCGGCAGTGGCGGCGCGAACGGACCGTCGTCGAGTTCGCGAACTGGGCGAAGTCCCAGCGGCGGATCAAGATGGATCTGATGGCGCAGCGACTCGGGAAGACGCGGTTCGAGACGGAGAAGCTCCTCGGGAAGGCCCTCAACGAGGGTCTGGTCAAGGGCGCAATCGACCGGACCACCGATGAGTTCGTCTCCCAGGACGCGCTGAAACAGGAGCACTTCGTCGGCACGTGCCCGAACTGCGGCGGCAACGTCGACACGTGGTACTTCCCGGAGGAACGCGTCGTGTGCCCGTACTGCGAGCGGGTCGTTGCCCTCCCGGCGGACGCCTGATTTCCGCGGGACGCGACCCTTAAATAGCACATGACTTTTAGAGCGCCCCTACCGGGGTCGCTCGTTGGCACGGGGTCTGTTCGCAGCGCGCAAACTGAAGGGCGAACGCCAGACGCGACGATGGTCAGACCGGTATTACAAACGCCGCGTCCTGCATTTGAAAGAGAAATCGGATCCGCTCGAAGGATCGCCGCAGGCGAAGGGCATCGTGTTGGAGAAGGTCGCGATCGAGGCGAAGCAGCCGAATTCCGCCCTGCGCAAGTGCGTGAAGGTCCAGCTCATCAAGAACGGACGGCAGGTGACGGCCTTCGCGGTCGGCGACGGCGCGATCAACTTCATCGACGAGCACGATGAGGTCCTCGTCGAAGGGATCGGCGGCCGCATGGGCCGGTCGTACGGCGACATCCCGGGCGTGCGATACAAGGTCATCCAGGTCAACGGCGTGAGCTTGGACGAGCTCGTCCGGGGCCGCAAGGAGAAACCCGTGAGGTAGGCCCGTGGAACCCGAGACTCCTCCTCCCCCGCCGGACACCGAACTCCCGCCGCCCCCGCCGGAACCGCCGGCCAGCGAGCCCGCCGCGCCAACCGAAATCCCTGGCGAAACGGCCCCGGCCGAGGAGGCCCCTCTCGTCGAGAAGCCGAAGCGGGAGCCGAAGAAGCCGAAGAAACGGCCCAGCTATGAAATGAAGCTGTTCGAGAAGTACGAGCTCAACGATGTCGTCGTGCATGACGCCGGCCTCGCGAAATACATGAACCTCTCCCCAATCGTGATCCCGCACACGGGCGGGCGCTGGGCGAACAAGCCCTTCGGCAAGGCGAAAGCGAACCTCGTGGAACGTCTGATCAACAACATGATGCGCACCGAGAACTACACCGGGAAGAAGTCGAAATCGTACCGGGTCGTGCGAAGTGCATTCGAGATCATCGAGAAGCGCACCCAGAAGAATCCGGTCCAGGTCCTCGTGGACGCGCTGGAGAAGGCAGCGCCCCGCGAGGAAGTTACCCGCCTTCGGTTTGGCGGGATCTCGGTCCCGCGGGCGGTTGACGTCGCACCATCGCGGCGGCTCGATCTCGCGTTGCGGAGCATTTGTCAGGGGACCGTGAGCGCGACGTTCAAGAATCGCAAACCTGTTGAGGAGTGCCTCGCGGACGAAATCCTGCTTGCCGCGAAGGGCGACATGCAGAGCTCCGCAATCGCGAAGAAAGAGGAATTGGAGCGAGTCGCGTCGTCCGCGCGATGAGTCGCCCTCCCGTGGACCGAAGGTTTAATTAGTCTCGGTCGGGTGCGACCTCACTCACTGGCCTTCCTCCATAGGTGTCACGCCGATGGGACGAAAAGAAGAGAACATCAAGAAAGCCCAAGCCCTCCTTCACCTGAAGGACCGCATCCGCAACATCGGCACCGCGGCACACATCGATCACGGCAAAACGACCCTTTCTGATTCTCTCATCGCGGGCGCGGGGATGATATCGGAAGAGCTCGCGGGCCAACAACTCTTCATGGACTACGACGAGCAAGAGCAAGCCCGCGGCATCACGATCAACGCCGCGATCGCGTCGA
>Ga0209058_1001821_pt1 | contig 17870 bp, 8 predicted proteins | sample GraSoiAngelo_147_FD_185904 | JGI IMG/M metagenome (GOLD analysis project Ga0209058, IMG submission 185904) | Grasslands soil microbial communities from the Angelo Coastal Reserve, California, USA - 14_1009_05_40cm (SPAdes) (version 2) | ecosystem: Environmental > Terrestrial > Soil > Grasslands ... | reverse complement strand
GTTTGCTCGGCTTCGCCATGATGAGCCGTTGCAAACCATGGCGTACACGTTATTCGGCCTGCTTTATGTACTTTGGCTTTTTAATTTCATCACCAAGATTGTCTATCTAACGCCACGTTCGAGCACGGGCCAATTAACCGGGCAATTTTATGTTCTGTTTCTGATCGCAGTGACAAAATTTGCCGACATGGGTGCGTACCTAACCGGCAGCGTCGTTGGACGACACCTGATGGTCCCTCATATTAGCGGCAAGAAAACGTGGGAAGGTTTTTTCGGCGCGATTGTTTTTGCGCTTCTATGCAGTCTGGGATTGTTCAAACTGATGCCGGGACATTTATCGGCGCTGAACTGGACGCACACGACAATTCTCGGAGTGCTTCTTGGCCTCGGAGCAGTGCTCGGCGATTTAGCTGAATCAATCATCAAGCGCAGCACAGATGTAAAGGACTCTGGGAACCTCTTGCCAGGAATCGGTGGTGCGCTGGACCTCCTCGATAGTCTGCTATTTACCGCGCCGCTTTTGTTCTTCTATTTGCGACTAGTCATTCGGGTGCCGTGATAAGATGTGGAGAGCAACCACGAATGGACACGAATGGACACGAATAATGAGAAGCTACTGTTCAGAGACGAAGTGTTTCAGGTTGTTGACTGCGCAATCGAGGGTCTGAACACCCTCGGGCACGGAATAGTTGAGAAGCCATACGAAAATGCGTTGGTCGTTGAGTTTGGACTGCGGAAAATTCCTTTCCGGCAGCAGCCCGCGTTCGATGTTCTCTACAAGGGCGAGAAAGTTGGCCTCTTTATCCCGGATCTCATCGCTTTCGATTCTATTGTTGTGGACACAAAGGTGATTGATCGGATTACTGATCACGAGCGTGGATTGATGTTGAATTATCTGCGAATCACGAGCCTGCGTGTTGGAGTGATTCTCAATTTCAAACACCGCAAGTTGGAATGGGAACGAATTGTCTTATGAATTCGTGTCTATTCGTGTCGATTCGTGGTTAAAAAATGACAACAGAAACTTCGGGAGAGCGCAAGCGTGTTGTCATTCTCGGCGCGACAGGATCGATCGGCGAGAGTGCACTAAACGTAGCACGCGATATTCCGGAGCGGATGGAAGTTGTCGGCCTGGCTGCCAACAGTAATGCCGAAAAACTCGCGGCGGCTGCGAATGCAACGCGTGCGCAATCTGTTTGTCTCGTCGATGAAACGAAGATCGATGCACTTCAGCGCGCACTTGCGTATAAGCCGCGAATTTTTGCGGGACAGAAAGGACTACGTGAGATCGCCTGCCTGACGAATGCGGAGATGGTGCTGGTCGCAATCGTAGGTACCGGTGGGTTGCGTCCGGCGCTGGCAGCGATTGAGGCCGGCAAAGACCTCGCCGTGGCGAGCAAGGAAATTCTGGTAATGGCAGGCGAGATTGTAATGCGCGAGGCCCGCGATAATGAGGTGCGGGTGTTGCCTGTGGACAGCGAGCACAATGCGATTTTTCAGTGTTTGGAAGGCAAAAAGTCTTCGGACATTCGCCGCATCATCCTGACTGCATCAGGTGGACCATTTCGCGAAACGCCGCGAAAAGATTTTGACTCGATCACACCCGAGCAGGCGCTAAAGCATCCGACGTGGAATATGGGACCAAAAATTACGATCGATTCAGCGACCTTGTTCAATAAGGGACTGGAGATGATCGAAGCACATTGGCTTTTTGGCGTCGAGATGAAGCGCGTCGAAGTGGTGATACACCCTCAGAGCATTGTTCACTCGATGGTCGAGTTCGCAGACGGGTCCACTCTCGCGCAACTGAGTTATTCCAACATGTGTTTTCCCATTCAATATGCCGTGACCTGGCCGGATCGGGTCCCGAATAGTTTGCCACCACTCGATTTCTCGAAATTGTCCAGATTGGAATTTTTCACGCCGCGCTACGACGATTTTCCCGCGCTGAACCTGGCGCGCCAGGCCGGCGAGACCGGGGGCACGTTGCCTGCCGTCATGAACGCCGCAAACGAAGTGGCAGTCGCTGGTTTTTTGAACCGGCAAGTTCGTTTTCCGGATATCTGGCAGATTGTTGAAGAAGTCATGAACCGCCATACATCCGTTGCGCACCCCGATCTGGATGCCATATTGCAGGCCGATCAGTGGGCGCGAGCCGAGGCAACGAGATGCGTTGAAACGTTGAAACGTTGAAGCGCAGCCGCTTGCGCACGGCTCACTTCTCACTAATCACTTCTCACAATGCTTCTTCATATCGCCCGGGCAATTTTCATCCTCCTGGAAGTCCTCATCCTGTTCAATCTGCTGATCGTAGTCCATGAACTGGGGCACTTTCTGGCGGCGCGCTGGCGAGGACTTTACATCGAAAGATTCGGTGTTTGGTTCGGCAAACCGATCTGGAAGAAGACAATCAACGGTGTCCAATACTCGCTCGGCTCGCTGCCGTTCGGGGGCTTCGTTGCGCTGCCGCAACTTGCACCAATGGACATCATCGAGGGAAAAGCGGATGTAGACCGCGCAAGGTTGCCGAAAATTTCCGCGCTCGACAAAATCATCGTAGCAATTGCCGGGCCGCTGTTCAGTTTGCTGCTGGCGCTTTTCTTTGCGGCCATCGTTTGGGCTGTCGGCCATCCGGTGAGCGAAGCGGATTCGACTACGGTGATCGGTTATGTCTTGCCCGATTCACCGGCCCAAAAGGCAGGCTTGAAACCCGGCGACAAAATCCTCTCGGTTGATGGTAAATCGGTCAGGCGTTTTATGGGGATGAGTGACAGCGTGAGCTGGGATGTGGTGCGAAGCGAAGGCGACAAGATCGCGGTAAAATTCGAGCGAGATGGAAAGGTGCAGACCGTTTGGGTGGAACCTTACAAGGCGGAGACCCGTGGATGGCGCAGAAAAAGCGTGCGCCAGTTGCTTATTTACCCGGCAGAGACCGCGATCATTGACAAAGTAGAGCCGAATACGCCTGCTGCGGCGGCGGGGCTGCGCTCAGGAGACATCATCCGCGGGTTCAATAAGACGCCGATCTATAATCCCATCGCACTGCTGGAATACATCAGCAAACATCCAAGCGACGAGCTTGTTCTTCATGTCGAGCGCGGTGGCGAAAGGTTTGAAGTTCCGGTAAAACCAACGCTTCTGCCTACGAATGGCGAAAAGAAACCACGAATCGGAATTCAATGGGACACGACTGGAATCGTGTCGATCCAGCATCCCAATCCGATCGAACAGGTTTACAACAGCGTAGCCAGCACGTTAAAGACAATTGGCGCAGTTGCCTCGCCCAAGTCGGACGTAAAATTGCAGCATTTGAGCGGTCCCGTCGGGATCGGTCGCATTTACTATCTCCTTTTCCAAAGCGAACGCGGCTGGCAGCTGGCGCTGTGGTTTAGCGTGATTTTGAATGTGAACCTGGCGATCTTGAACATGTTGCCGATTCCAGTTCTCGATGGTGGCCACATTGTATTGGCGATCATCGAATCGATCCGCCGCAGGCCAGTGAACATGCGTGTGCTGGAGGTCGTACAGACAAGCTGCGCCGTAGTTATCATCGGTTACATGCTCTATATCACGTTCTTCGACGTGCAGGATTTGCCGTTTGTCCGCAAGAAGCTTGACCAGTTCGAAGCGCACTCGGGCGCGAAAGATACGCAAACGCCGTAACCGACTTGCGTTGCGCGGTACCGCGCAAAGCCGTAAAATCTTATCGTGACGACAAAGCCGGGGTCATCGACCTGGCGCTCGTCGTTTTATTGAATGACGTTGGGTCCTACAATGCGTGAGCTGTCATACTCCGAAAATCCATACGCTTATCGCCGCCGAAAAACGCGTCAGGTGAAGGTCGGCAACATCGGCGTCGGCGGTGATAATCCAATTCGCGTCCAATCGATGATCACCTGCGATACGATGGATACGGACGCGTCGATTCAACAGACAATCGAGCTGGCAAACGTAGGCTGTGAAATTGTCCGTATCACTGCGCCCACGGTAAAGGACGCGCGCAATCTTGAGCAAATCGTGAAGGGTTTGCGGGAACGTGGCTGCAACGTGCCGACTGTTGCAGATATCCATTTCAAGCCAGAGGCGGCCATGGAAGCTGCGAAATGGGTGGACAAAGTGCGGATTAATCCGGGCAATTACGCAGATTCCAAGAAATTCGTCATTCGCGAATACACCGACGAGCAGTATGCCGGAGAATTGAATCGGATTCGCGAGCGGTTTTCACCTCTGGTCGATCTGTGCAAGAAGCGCAGCATCGCCATGCGCATCGGCACAAATCACGGCTCGCTTTCCGACCGCATCCTGAATCGGTACGGGGACACGCCGCTTGGAATGGTGGAAAGCGCGCTCGAGTTCGCAAGGATCGCACGCGACATGGACTATCACGATTTCATTTTCTCGATGAAAGCGAGCAATCCGAAGATCATGATCGCGGCGTATCGGTTGCTCGTCGCGCGATTGAATGAGCTTGGACCGGACTGGAATTATCCACTGCACCTCGGCGTAACTGAGGCCGGCGAAGGCGAAGACGCGCGGATCAAAAGCGCGATCGGGATCGGCTCGCTTCTGGCTGATGGAATCGGGGACACCATTCGCGTGTCACTTACCGAGGACAGCCCTCATGAGATTCCGGTGGCACGAGCCTTGATCGAGAACATCGAGAGAACGTCCGGCTCTCAACTATCAACTCTCAACCCTCAACTCTCCTTCGATCCGTATTCGTACCAGCGTCGCGCGAGCGACACGCTGGCTATCGCAGGAATCGGTAATTCCGGCCAACGAATTAAACTCGGTGGCGCAGAATTGATTCGAGTGGTCGTCAAAAAGGCAAACTTCGACAAGATCGCCCATAAGATCGAGAAGCTGGGCGATTATAAACCGGAGATTATCTATGAGAACGCCGGCATTGTGGAAATCGATCCGCGTGATGAGACCGCAATTGCCAAATTGAATGCGGAACGCAGCCCGCGGTTTGTCACCGTGAGCGATGATGTCGATCTTGCAGTGATTCCCGCCTTTCGATTGCTGGCAGGCAAATTGCATTCGCGGCATCCGATTTTGTTGAAGGACGTTCTTTCCCGTGGCGAAGAGATGCTCGATACTGGATACTCGATGCTCGATAAAGAGATCCAGCATCCAGTATCTAGCATCCAGCATCAGCCTGATTTCCTCACAAGGCTCTTAAGTGCCTCCACAAACATTGGCTCCCTGTTATGTGACGGAATCGGTGACGCAATTTTGGCGCAGGGCGAGGAGGCGCCGGGCCAGGCTTTGCGCCTGAGTTACAACATTCTTCAGGCAGCCGGATCACGGATTTTCAAAACCGACTACGTCGCCTGCCCTTCATGCGGACGCACCTTATTCAATTTGCAAACAACCACGGCCAAAATTAAAGAGGCAACGTTGCATCTCAAAGGGGTAAAGATCGCGATCATGGGCTGCATCGTGAACGGGCCCGGCGAAATGGCCGACGCCGATTTTGGTTACGTTGGCGGCGCGCCGGGCAAGGTGAATCTTTATGTCGGCAAAACGGCAGTGAAATTCAATATTCCCGAAGTGGAAGCAGTGGACCGGTTGAAAGATTTGATTCGCGAGCATGGCAAGTGGGTCCAGCCAGCACACGAGGGAGCAGCGCTCGAACCTGCTTCATAGCGCCGCATAGATCATCAATCCCGACGGCGTTTCGAGTCGATTCCTCGTACCGCAAGCACGGCGGTTTTCCCGATGGCTTACTCCCGTGTGAGTAATGACGTCCGTATTACAAAAAAGTAAGGCTAAAAGGCTTGACCTATTTTTCGTGACGGTAGCAAACTCGTTCCTCGGGGAAACGTGTAAGAAACAAAAACTCCAACTTCAGGTAAAAAAATATGAAAACTCTCCGTCGAATCAGCAAAAATCGCGCGTTTACACATGCACGCATCTTAGCCGCGGTTTTCCTTGTCGTCGCAGCGGCAGCATTAATATTCATGTCGGTATCGCCGCCCGCTGCTGCTCAATCCACTCCGCGCACCCAAAGTCTAACACCAACATTCTCCAAAGCCGTGGCTTTTGATGTGTCGCCCGCGCTACGCACTTTGCCGCTGGCGAAAAAGTTCGTCGCTGACCCATCCAAATTGCTAGAAATCCGACCGGAACGCGGACCAAGGGCCCGCTCCAGAGGCTATAAAAGCGGCGATGCGGCACTCCAGGCGTTGACTGCCGCCGTTGCCATTCCGAGTCCATTGGCAAACTTTGAAGGATTATCCAATCAGGATAATTTAAACATCTTCGGTTTCCGGGTGAACCCGCCCGACCCCAATGGAGAAATCGGCCCGAACAATTACGTCGAGATGATCAATCTGGTTTTTGCCGTTTATGACAGGGCCGGCAACCTGGAAGCGGGCCCGATCGATACCGGTTCCCTCTGGGCGGACTTCGCCATCCCGGATTGCACGGATCCGTCAGGCGATCCAGTCGTGCTGTACGACCAACTCGAAGATCGCTGGCTGCTTTCGCAGTTCACGACCAGCGGCCTTAACGATCCGACCAAGCCTTTCTGGAACTGTGTCGCGGTTTCTACGAGCGGTGATCCGGCTGGCACATACTACCGCTACGCGTTCGAGACCACGTCGGATGGAATCTTCTACTTTCCAGATTATCCCAAGTACGGGCTCTGGAGAAATTCCTACATTCTGACCACGCGCGAATTCGGACCAACTGTCGAGTACGGCATTGGCGTTTACGCGCTCGAGCGAGACAAAATGCTCGAAGGAGATCCAAACGCCCGCGCTGTTAAGTTCTTTCTGGATGGGAACGCCCCTGGTATGCTGCCCTTGGTCGGCGATGGCCTGCTTCCGCCGGACATCGACGGCAGGACAAAGCCAGCAAATGATTCTCCCGCGCCGATCATCGGTACGCAGGACGATGATGCCGATTACGGCGCAACGTTCGATGCTCTCAATATCTGGGAACTCAGCGTGAAGTGGAAGTCCAATCCCACAGCATCAATCAATCTCAAAACACAACTGCCTGTCGCGCCTTTCGACTCGATCTTCCCTTGCGCGCCGACTTCCCGCGACTGCCTGCCACAACCGGGCATCACGGATCCGACCCAGTACCTCGACATTCTTTCGTACCGCCAGCGGCCGACCTTCCGCCTCTCCTACCGCAACTTTCGTACATACGAATCGCTGGTGACGAACCAGTCTGTAGAGGCACGGCCTGGCGTCGCCGGCGCGCGCTGGTACGAGATCCGGCGGTCCGGCGGTAGCTACTCTGTTTACCAACAAGGAACGTACGCTCCCAATGATGGCGTCCATCGCTGGATGGGTAGTATTGCCCAGGACAAGAACGGGAATATGGCTCTCGGCTATAGCGTGGTCAATGGAGTCGACGTCTATCCGGGCATTCGGTACACGGGGCGACTCGCTGGCGACCCGCTTGGCCAGATGACTCTCGGCGAGGGCGTGATCATCAATGGCTCAGGCGTGCAGACAAATACGAACTCCCGCTGGGGTGACTACACGGATATGACGGTCGATCCCACCGACGACTGCACCTTCTGGTATGTCAACGAGTACTACCAGACTACCCAACCACCACCAGACCGAAATTGGCAGACGCGTATTGCCAGTTTCAAATTGCCCGGCTGTCACTAAGACGATAAGCTGGGACTATTCGAGGTGAGTTAGGGCCCGGATGTAGCGAGTAAGGTGGAGGCCTGCGATCCTGGAGTTTACTCTACAGTGATCGTTTCTTCAGCAGTTCCGACGCGACTCACCGCGCGCACGTTCCATTCGCCGGGCGCTAGCTGCCAAAAAAATCTGCTATCATGCTGAGGTAGAATTCGCTCGTTGTTAACAAACCATTCGACATCGCGGGCCGCCGCAGCAGTGAGTTCGACCATCTGTTGTGACGGCGGCAGGACAGGATCGATCTCGTAATGCGCGTTCGGTGGCGGACTGGTGATGCGAAAATCCGATCGGACGTGCGCGCCGACCTGCGCTCATCAGCGCCGCCCGTCTGGACTGTAAGATCATTGATAATCGGTTTTATTCTCGGGCTGCGTCGCCAGGACGCAGCGAAAGCCGTAAATGACGTCACGATCATTGCGGTCGATAACGTTCCGATATGAGGATTGCATCTCGAGCCGGTTGCTCGTTGCCCAGGAACCGCCGCGCAGCACGCCCCAATCACGACTGCTTCCGTTCGTGCCGCCTTTGTACGTATCAAGGCACCATTCCCAAACGTTCCCGCCGAGGTCGTACAACCCTAACGAGTTCGGCTTGAAACTTCCGACTGGCATCGTCGCGCCGCGGCGCCGGCCAGTTGCTGCGGAATAATTTGCTGTACCGTTGGGCGGCGGCCATTGTTTCCCCCAAGGGAATTCGTTCTTAATCTTGCCGTCGCGTATCTCAGGCGTCGCACCGCTTTCATTAACAAGACCCACCGCCGTGCTCCACTCAAGATCGGTCGGCAGCCGGTACGCTTGCCGCTCTTCAATCAGGTTTTCGTCGTGTTCCTTTTCCGTTAGCCATTTGCAAAACGCCATCGCGTCGAACCAGCTTACTTTTACCGCCGGATCGGTTGCTGTTTGATGGAAATCCGCCGGCTCATAATGGCGCCCGGTCGCGCGACAAAACGCTTCGTAATCTTGCACCCGCGTTTCCCACACTGAAATTTGAATGTCCCCGAGTGGAACGAACTTCATCCCTAATGAATTTGTGAATGGCTGCCCCGGCGCGGGACCGACGCTCTTTTCCAGACGCATCGCCAGAAACGTTTGCTGTTGCGGCTTAACGCTACCACTGACCGAAGCCGGCTTGTAACCTGCCAGCTGTAGCTCGTAGGTCACATCACCAGGTTTTACTCCCTCGATCCCGAGGGGCGTTTGACCCAGCGTGCGTCCATCCGCGAGCACTGTTGCGCCACCGGGCGCACTCGTAATTTTCACGCTGCCGTTCGCAAAAACAAAATGCGTGGAATTCTCGTGCTGGCCTTCGACGGCAAGGGCCTGCCGTTCCGCAGGCCAACCGTCAAGTTGCGCAATCAATTCATGCGGGTGAGCCGGAAGGTCGATTCGCAACGGCGTCCGTCCACGCGGTATTCCATCGATAAAAATTTGCGCACCGGGCGGCTCACTACTGATACTCACCGGGCCATTAACGAATGCGAATGATTTTCGCGCGGTCTCGCCACGCTGAATCTCAACACCGTCGCGCATTTCCCAATCCCCGCGCTTTGCAATAAGCCCATACTTCCCGGTTGGAACGTCGGCAATTTTTTGCGGCGCAACTCCGGCCCGCGAAATCCGGCCGTCCTCGCTGCGCAAAGTAAACTGCGCGCCGGGCGGATCGGATTCAACATCCAACGCGCCTTTGCTCCGTGCCAAATGAAAAACGGGTGGCTCAACTGATTTCCCGCTGCCAAGATCGACACTCGTCTCGATCGGATCGTAGCCTGGATTCATCGCGCGCAATTTGTACTTGCGTGGCTCCAGCTCGTTAAATGTCGCCGGGCTTTTCTTGGCATGATCATCGAGCAAAACCAAAGCGCCCGGCGGGTCCGTGCGAATTATTGTTTGCAAATTGAGATCGGTGGTCGCTGGGGCGGGCAAACGGGATCGGATGGAGAAGACGATCGCCGCGATCAACAAAATGGAAAAGGCGGCCACGGCGAATTTTACGCGCGATTTCTCTCGCGGCGGGCGTTCGCCTCGTGTCAGGGCTGCGAGGTCATCGCGCATCTGTGCGGCTGACGCGTAACGCTTGCGCGGATCGTTCGCGCATGCTTTCAGCAGCACGTCGTTCAACCGGAGCAGCGCTTCCCGATCCGGACGCGCGCTTAGCCGTGAATCGATCTCTGGAAAATCAAGCCGATCTTTTCCCGTGCTGATTTCATAAATTACTTTGCCGAGACTGAAGATGTCGGCCTGCGGTGTGCCGGGCCCTTCCGGCGGAACATAACCTTCCGTGCCAACGAACGAGCGTTGCCCGGTCGCCGCCACCAATCCGATGTCGGCCAACTTCGGCTTGCCATCGATGAAAATAATATTCGACGGTTTGATGTCTCGATGGATAAGTTCATGCTCGTGCAGCGCCTGAAGCGCTTCAGTTAACGACACCCCGAGTCGAATCGATTCGGATGCCGAAAGATGTTTCTGCCGTTCCAGTTCGCTTTTTAGCGTGCGCGGTTCGTAATGGACGATGTCGATGTTGCGGCCAGCCAGATGATCATCGGCCAGTTCCATGATGTAATAGAGGTAGTCGCTCGTGCGACCGACATGCAGAATGTCGATGAAGCCTGCATGTGCACGCGAGATCGGTTCGAAGCTGGACATGCCTTCGAATTCACGTCGAAAGGCGCGCTCGCTTTCGAACGTGCTGCGGTAAACAATTTTGACTGCCCGTAATGCACCGGTGAGAGTGCGCGCCAGCCAAATTTCTCCGTAAGCGCCGCGACCGATCACACGCAGCACTTCGTGGTCAGGAATAACAGGAACCTTGGCCGAAACTTGGTTGGGAATGAGCGCGATTTTACACAAACGCCGTGTGCGAAGCAATTCCGGGGAAGCGCGCGAGGATAGCGGCTTTAGGTCGCAGCGTATCGTTCAAGGGTTTTTACTTCCTTTTTGATCAACGCCGAGATGCGGTGCCGCGCGAGATAAACCTGCCCCACGCTCACTCGCAATTGTGCAGCCACTTTTTGCGCTGACCATTCTTTGCGCACGTAACAATCGAATATCTGAAACTGTTTCGGATCGACTTTCTTCTTCACCCGGGCGATCGCAGCGTCGAACAAGTTTTCCTGCCATTCCCGTTCCCAGAGCACGTCAAGATCTACAATGTTTAAGTCAGGCAGCCGCTCGATGGTGGCCGTCTTGCGATCATCATCCGAATGTTCGCGCTGAGTTTGCAGACTGTCGCGCTTTCGAAATTGATCCGCGATACGCCAGCGTGTGATTTGCAATAGCCAGCCTTTGAAGGAGCCGAGCGCTGGATCATAGCGCAACTTGTCGATCTTCTTTGCCACGGTAATGACGGTTTCCTGCACGACTTCCTGCGCCTCGGAATCGGTCAGACCGGATTTTTGTGCCGCCGAGTAGATCAGTTTCCAATAAGTATCGAAAAAGTCCTGCCAGCGCCGTTGATCGTCCCAGTTCGCAAGTCGATCCACCAGGCTGCGACGAGTGGCTAGTAATCCGGCAGTCTTCATGTGGATTAGATTGTAGCTGAGGGCATTGACCCCGGCCAAGTCCGTAACCACGGTCAACGGCCGTGGTTATCTAACCGTTTGTCCCAGGCACAATTATTATCGATTTCCTGAAAGATTTGCGCTGAACTCACGTATTCCCCCTATGAATACAAGCGCGTTAGTCACCCGATTACTTCACCTGGCTGCGCGGCCGTTTGTGCTGCTCCTGGGATTTCTGAAGAAGGTCGCTCTCGCGCTGTTCGGTCGAGTGCAATGGAGTCCGCCGCGCTGGCTTTCACAAAGCCGTTCCGCCTTCTCCCGTTTCAATCGGGCCCATCCCCTGGTCACAGCCTCCGGAATCATCGTCATCCTTTTGCTCTTCTGCGGGGGTGCCTGGACGTGGCACTGGTATCAACATCGGCCGAAGCCGCGCTATGTCAGTGTTAAGATCGAGCCGGTTCCTGTAACGAAACTTGAGAAAGACTTAACGTTTCCCACCCTTGACCTCCGATTCAGCGAATCGGCGGCGCGCTTGGAGGATTTGAAAAAAACACCGGTGCCGGGCGTCCGGCTCGATCCTCCATTGGCCGGCAAATGGATGTGGGCGACCGACAAACTTCTCTTTTTCAAACCAAGTGAAGACTGGCCGGCCGACAAACAATTCAAAATCATTTTCGACAAGAAGTTTTTTCCGTCGCATGTTTTGGTAGAGCGCCGCGTTTACGAGTTCACGACGACGCCGTTTGAGATTGCCATCAAAGATCTTCAACTTTATCAAGACCCGGCTAATCCAACGCACCGTCAGATTACGGCGACGCTCGAACTGACACACGCTGTTGAGCCTGGTGAATTAGATCGACATCTCCAACTCTTGATGATCGGCGGATCGACAATTTTTCCGCCTAACGATCCGGCGCCGCATTTTGCACTCACCTACGGATTGCATAAGCGCATCGCCTATTTGCGCAGCTCGAATGTGACTTTGCCGGAGAAGGAAGATTTCCTCAAACTTGAGCTGAGCAAAGGTGTCCGGACGGCGCAAGGCGGAGCGAAAACTAGCCAGGCAACGGAGGACAAGCTGCGCATTCCCTCGAATGGCACCGCCTTTCAGATCGAGTCTATCGCGGGGACCATCGCGCGGAACAAGAACGGCGAACCGGAACAGATTGTGATTTTAAACACGACTGCCGATATCAGCAGTAGCGAGCTGGCGAAAGCTATTCAGATCCGGCTTCTGCCGAAACGCGAAGCCGAAACTACCGAAGAAACCGACTCACAAAGTTCCGATTCGGAAACGGCTGACCAAAGTAATACGAGCGACGAAAACGCGCAGAGCGCCGAATCGGAGGAGGACGAATCAAGTGAGACGACAGAATCAGATCAAACCTCAAAATGGCAAAGTCCGACTGATGTGCCGGACGATGTCCTCGAGCAAGCCAAGCGAATCGAATTCACGGTTGCGCCCTCGGAAAAGGCACAAGATCGGCAACACGCTCTTAAAATACGGGTGGAATCGGAAGGTGAGCTTTATGTGCGGGTCGCAAAAGGAGTGCGCGCCTCCGGTGATTATCCTCTGGCGGAGGACTACAACGCGATCGTTGCGGTGCCACAACTTCCGCGCGAAGTGCAGATCGAAGGTCAAGGCGGTTTGCTGGCGCTGAACGGCGACCGGAAATTGTCGATCCGGTCACGCGCTCTGGCAGGGATCGAATTCGAGGTTGCGCGTGTTGCTACGACTCAAATCAACCACCTCGTTAGTCAGACCCAGGGTAGATTCGAAGACCCAGAATTTCGCGATTCCCATCTATTCAATCAGGAAAATATCTCGCGGATCGCTATCGAGCAGCAGCCGATTGCACTCGAAAACAAATGGAAATCGAATTATTCGGCCTTCGATTTTTCCGAGCATCTTCGCAAACCGGCAGACGGGGGGAGCGAGCGCGGTCTTTTCTTTCTCACTGCCCGCGGTTGGGATCCGGCGAAAAAGAAACCGATAACGTCGGTTAACGACAGCCGGTTTCTTCTCGTCACGGACATCGGAGTTTTAACGAAGAAAAATACCGATGGCAGCAGCGACGTCTTCTTGATGTCGATCAAGAACGGCCAGCCGATTAACGGCGCCACTGTTGACATTCTGGGCAAGAACGGCGTGCCGATCCAGACGGCCAAAACAGCGGCGGATGGTCATTGTGCTTTTCCATCGGTTGAAAAATCGGAGCGCGAAAAAACCCCTGTAGCGTACGTCGCGCGCAATGGCGAAGACATCGCTTTCATGCCTTTTGGGCGCGAAGACCGCATCTTGAATTTCTCGCGGTTTGAGATTGAAGGCGCGGAGAACATCGCGCCGGAAGGTCTCGACGCGTTCGTTTTTACCGAACGGGGCATTTACCGGCCGGGAGACGAAATTCACATCGGGCTGGTAGTGAAACAGCGCAACTGGGGCGGCAATCTCAAGGGTTTGCCGATTGAAACCGAAGTGGTCGATGCGCGCGATCTGCGGGTCCAAACTAAGAAACTCACTTTGCCGGAAACGGGATTCACGGAATTGAGCTACCAAACGGCCAATGAATCACCAACCGGCCTTTACACGATCAACATTTACCTGATCAAAAATAACAAGCGCTCGAGTTTGCTGGGTTCCACCACTGCGCAAGTGAAAGAGTTCCTGCCCGACCGCATGAAAATCGAGACGCGGCTTTCCAAAGGCGCACCACACGGTTGGATTCACCCGAGGGAAATGCAGGCGTTCGTTACCCTGGCCAATCTTTATGGCACACCTGCAACCGATCGGCGCGTGACCGGCAAGGTTGAGCTCACGCCTGCGGCATTTTCATTTCCAGAATTTCGCGACTTCACGTTTTTCGATCCGCTCTTTGACGAAAACAAAAATCAGCAAGAGCAAACAGTCGATCTCGGTGAGCAGAAAACCGATGGCGAAGGCCACGCCGCTTTTGAGTTGCAACTGGAACGCTTCGCCGATGCGACTTACGCCATGCGATTCATCGCCGAAGGCTTTGAAGGCGAAGGCGGGAGAAGCGTGATGGGCGATGTCGGCGCCTTGGTCTCCGCTCTGCCTTATGTGATCGGCTACAAGGCCGACGGCGACCTTCGTTACATCGACATGAACAAGCCCCGCGCGATCGACCTGGTCGCGGTCGATCCACAACTGAATCGCATTGCCGTCGAGAACGTCACGGCCAATGTCATCGCACAGGAATACGTTTCCGTGCTGAAGAAACAGGAGAACGGCAATTACGTTTACGAGTCGGTGCTCAAAGAGCGCCCCGCGAAATCGGAAAAAATCTCTGTCGCCGCCAGCGGTAATCACTACGCGCTTCCGACCGATGAGCCGGGTAATTATGTGCTCGAACTGCGCGACGATCAGAATCGCACTTTAAGCAAGTTGCGCTTCTCAGTGGTGGGTCACGCCGCAGTTGCCGCTACGTTGCAGAAAAACGCCGAGCTGGAGATCAAACTCAATGCCAAAGAGTACAACGCTGGTGATGAAATTGCGGTGAGCGTGACAGCACCTTACAGCGGGTACGGCCTCATCACGATCGAACGGGAAAAAGTCTACGGGTACAGCTGGTTTCAAACGAACACCGCGAGCAGCATCCAGCACATTCGTTTACCTCAAGGTTTTGAGGGTAGCGGTTATGTGAATGTCGCGTTTGTCCGGGCGCTCGATTCCAAGGAAATTTTTGTCAGCCCGCTCAGCTACGGCGTTGTCCCGTTCACGGCCAACATCGAAAAGCGCAGGCTCAAGGTCGATCTCCAAACGGCGGCAAAAGCCAAGCCGGGCGAACCGTTGCACATCGGCTATAAAACCGATCGTCCAAGCAAGATCGTCATTTTCGCGGTTGATCAAGGAATTCTGCAGATCACTGATTACAAAACGCCCAATCCGCTCTCGTATCTCTTTCGCAAATGCGCTCTCGGTGTGGAGACGGCGCAAATTGTCGATCTCATCATTCCGGAATTTTCGTTGCTACGTTCTCTCTCCGCCTTTGGAGGAGACGGCGAAGGGGCGCAACGATTGAATCCGTTCAAGCGCGTCACGGAAAAACCAGTTGTCTTTTGGTCCGGCATCGTCGACGCGGACGCGACCACTCGTGAAGTTGTCTATGATGTGCCCGATTTTTTCGACGGCACGCTAAAAGTGATGGCGGTCGGTGTTTCCAATGAAACCGCTGGATCGGCCGACCGCGATGCGCTCATTCGCGGACCGTTTGTCATTACGCCAAGCGTGCCCGTGCTGGCTGCCCCTGGCGACGAATTTGAGGCTGGGGTCACGGTCGCGAATAACGTTGAAGGCTCCGGCGCAGAGGCGGAGATCGTACTGCGCGCCGAGACGTCCCCGCAACTGTCGATCCTGGGCACGGCGACCCAAAAATTGCGAATTGCCGAAGGGCGCGAGCAGAGCGTGAAGCTGCGCTTTCATGTTAACGACATGCTCGGCTCTGGCGAAATCAAATTTGTGGCCAGCCGAAATGGAATCGAAACGCGCCGGCGCGCTACATTGAGCGTCCGTCCGCCGGTCCCCTATGCGACCGATGTGCGCAGCGGCAATTTCAAGAAACGCAACGCGGATGTTCAGATTACGCGTGAAATCTATTCCGAGTTTGCCAAACGCGAAGCCGCGATCGCAGCGGTCCCGTTGGGTCTCGCACACGGTCTTTACGTTTTTCTCAAAGATTTTCCTCATGGTTGCAGTGAGCAGATCACCAGCGGTGCGTTCTGCCGGCTCGTGCTGGCAGACGAAGCCGATTTCGGCCTCAGTCGCGCCGAGGTAAATGCTCAGCTCGAAAAAGTCTTTGGAATTTTGCGACGTCGTCAAAACGACCAAGGAGCGTTCGGTTATTGGGCGCCGGAAACTGATGAAAAGATCAGTTTCAATTCCGTTTACGCGATGGATTTTCTAAGCACAGCGAAAGCAGCCGGGTTTGCGCCGCCCGCGGACATGTTCGCGAGTGGCTTGCGCTACTTGCAAAAGATGGTTGGGCGCGAACCCTCGACTCTTCCAGAAGCACGGACGGTCGCCTACGGGATTTACGTGCTCACGAGGGAAGGCGTTGTCACCACCAATTACATTCTTAATCTGCGAGATTACCTCGAACAGCATCAGGCTGATGCCTGGGAGAATGACATCACCGGCGTTTATCTCGCCGGCGCGCTCAAACTTCTGCACAAAGACGAGGACGCGGAAGATCTAATCGCCGCTTACAAGATCGATAAGGGATCGACCAGGGAATACGACGATTTCTGCCAGCCCCTCGGATCCGACGCGCAGTATATCGCCATACTCGCGCACGCCTTTCCGGAGCGACTGAAAAAAATCTTAGGCGAGGAATTCGAGCAAATTCTCCAGCCGATTGGGCGCAGCGAGTTCAACACGCTTTCGGCGGCCTACGCTGTTTCGGCGCTGAAATCGTACTCGCACATGATCGCGAAAAAGCTGCCTGACCTCAGCGTTACTGAAATCCATCGAGACAAGCGCGAAGTCGCTCTAACGAGCGGCGCAAAGTTGCTGCAACGTGCCGTTTTTTCCAAAGATGCAATTGCGCTCCGCTTTAAAACCGCCGGAATGCTCAGTGGTCCCGGCGCCTTTTTCCAGGTAGTCGAAGCTGGATTTGATCGACATGTGCCGGCGCAACCGGTCACCGCAGGATTGGAAGTTCATCGCGAGTTACTCGACAAGAATGATAAGCCGGTGACGCAGACGAAACTCGGTGAACCAATTCATGTTCGTCTGTACCTGCGAACTGTGCGCGACGAACCGGTGACCAACGTTGCCATTGTCGATCTCTTACCAGGCGGATTCGAAGTTGTCGGATCATCGCTGCAGCCGGGCGTTTCGACAATTTCCGGCGTCGATTACGTCGACGTGCGCGAAGATCGCGCCGTTTTTTACGCGACCGTCTCGAGCAGCGCACTCGAGATCAATTATCAGATTAAATCGTCTAATCGCGGCGAGTTTACGGTGCCGCCAATTTTCGCGGAGTCGATGTACGAGCGAAACGTCAAGGGCCGCGGCGTCGGAGGAAAGATCAGCGTCACGGAATAGCGTTTTGAGCAACACGAAAATGAAAAAGCGTGTCATCCCGATCCCGCAGTCGCGGGAGAGGGACCTCTCAACCGGGGGTGGATTATGCAAGTTTTACCGCGTGATCCGGGCTCCATGGGTGAGATCCCTCGCTCTGCTTGGGATGACCGCATGGTTTGTTTGGCTGCTACTGCCAAAACCACCGTTGCTAGATGAGATCTCGTTTTCTCAATGTGTGCGCGATCGCAATGGAAAATTGCTTCGAATCACCCTCACCTCCGATCAGAAATTCCGACTCTGGACTTCTTTGTCAGACATTTCGCCCGCGCTGATCGATTCGACCCTCCGGTTTGAAGACAAATATTATCGGCAGCATCCAGGTGTTAACCCATTCGCATTATTGCGCTCGGCGTTTAACCTGCGCGCCAGCGGCGTACATAGCGGAGCATCGACAATTACGATGCAACTGGCTCGGTTGCGTTATCATCTCTGCACCCGCACGCTTCGCGGAAAGTTCGTTCAAATTGTCCGCGCACTCGAACTGGAGCGGCATTACTCGAAGGCCGAAATTCTTGAAGCCTATCTGAATCTCGCACCCTATGGGCGAAACATCGAAGGCGCGGGCGCGGCCAGTCAGATTTATTTCGGCAAGACT
>Ga0209058_1001818_pt1 | contig 17883 bp, 14 predicted proteins | sample GraSoiAngelo_147_FD_185904 | JGI IMG/M metagenome (GOLD analysis project Ga0209058, IMG submission 185904) | Grasslands soil microbial communities from the Angelo Coastal Reserve, California, USA - 14_1009_05_40cm (SPAdes) (version 2) | ecosystem: Environmental > Terrestrial > Soil > Grasslands ... | reverse complement strand
CGAGCAGGTCGAGATCGCCGGGCGAGTGGCCGAAGCGAGTCAACGTGGCGGCGATCTCGCTTCGGTGCTGCGTCGCGTGGTTGACCTGGTGGACCACTTGCTGCCACAGCGGATAGGCCCAGCGTTCCCCGCGGGTGTTGCGGTAGGCGACGACGCGGTTCAGATCCTCTTCGGTCTGCGTTGTTACGAACCGGCGCGTGTCGGACTCGATCTGCTCCCAGCGCCGGCGGAGGGATGTGAGATCAGGGAACTCGGCGGCGGACGGCATGGACGCGGGTGACGTGCCGTTCCACCGCGCGACCCAGATCCACTGGGCGGCCATGATGTGGACGAGCGTCTCGTGGACGGAGCCGTGGCCGGCGTCGCCCGGCGCCGCGAGCTGCTCGGGGCTCAGCCGCCCGGTGGCCGCCACGATGCGCGCGTTGGCCCATTCGTTGTAGCGATAGAGCGTACGGACCAGCTCGATCAGCGTGCTCATCCGTTTATCGCCGCACCTCTTACCTCCGGCGCGCCAGCAGCAGGACGGTCTCGTAGCTCCGGTGCACGCTGCCTCCCGCGCGGTCGATCGTCTCGGCGATGGCCCCGAAGAACCGCGCCCTGTCCGTCACGGACAGCGCACGATGGTCGGAGAACGTGTTCAGGAGCTTCAAGTAGTCTTCGCCCGAGTATGTCTTCTCCCAGGCCCGGCGCATCTCGCCGGGATCGGCGAAGACCTCCGAGACGCGCAGCGCCTCGCTGTAGCGACCCACGGCGCCGAGGAGCCAGCCGGTATCGGCCGCGGACGTCCTCGGGAAGAACACGTCGTAGATCGGCTGCGTGGCCTTCCAGAACGACGTGTCGTGAGAGACGTCGAGATGCCACACCAGCGCGAGGGAGCCGCCGGGCTTGAGCGCCTCGGCGGACTTCGCGATGCCGTACTCCGGTTGGATCCAGTGGAACGCCTGCGCCGAGACGACGAGATCGAACGCCTCCGGCTCCGTGGGCCAGGCCTCAAACCCGAGAGTCACGATCTCGACGTTCGGGTATGGTCGACACTTGCGGGCGGCGAGAGCGGCCATCGCATCGCCGGGCTCCAGCGCGAGGATCGTGTAGCCCCGCACCGCGAATGGCAGCGTGATCTGCCCCGTTCCACAGCCGATCTCGAGAATTCGTCCGGACGAGGGCAGCTCGGCCAGTGTCACGATCGTGTCGATGATCTCGGTGGGATATCCCGGCCGCACCTCGTCGTAGAGGCTGGCGACGTCGTTGAAGGAAGTCCCGATCCGCTCGGGCCGCGCTAGTTTCTCTTTCCCCACGGGATTTGCTCGGGAATCGAGTCGAGCCTGACGCGCTTGGCCTCTTCGATGCCGCGGAACCTGTCGGACTGGGTGGCGACGGTCCCGTCCTCGACTCGCTGCCAACCGTTCGCCTTGAGGCAACTCTTGTAGATCTCCGGGTTCACCAGGACGCTGGCGGGGTCGTCGGGCGTGGCCACGCCGACCTCGCGCAGACACGCCTGATGAGCGGTCGTGAAATCGGCGAGCGTCGCCCCCGGCTTGGTCCAGTAGAGCTGGCAGCCGGCCAGCAGGAGTCCGCAGCAGATCGTGAGGGCCCGGCGACGCATTGCGCTGCCGCCGGTATTCTGCCTCAATTTAGGTGGCTGGGGAACTCGTCGCGGGCGCTATGGTCTAACTCGATGGGCGACGAGTCCCACCTGGCCGAGGCGGTACGGCGGGGCGACCCGCGGGCCTTCGAGGATCTTCTGCGCGCCTACCAGCATCGCGTCTTCGGCGTGGCGCTGCGGATGCTGGGCAATCGGGCCGAGGCCGAGGAGGTCGCCCAGGAGGTGTTTCTTCGGGTGCACAAGGCGATCGACGACTTTCGCGGCGAGGCGAAGCTTTCGACGTGGCTCTACGCGATCGCGTCGCGCCTGTGCCTGAACCGTCTGGCGTCGGGCGAGCGCCGGGCGGTCCGCGAGGGCGAGGAGACACTGACCCGCCTGGCGTCGGGCCGCCCCGGCCCCGGCGACGAGCTCGAGCGGAGCGAGCTCGAAGCGGCGCTGCATCGGGCGATCGCCGAGCTGCCCGAGGAGCGACGGATCGTGGTCGTGCTGCGCGATCTCGAAGGGCTCGCGTACGAGGAGATCGCCGCGGCGCTCGAGCTGGAGCTGGGAACGGTCAGGTCGAGATTGCATCGGGCGCGGATGGACCTCAAGGCGAAGCTCGAACGCTTCCTGCCATGACCTGTCACGACGTGCGCGAGCTCTTCTCCGCGCTGATCGACGAGGCGCTGGACGCCAGTGAGCGCCGTACGGTGGACGCACACCTGGCGACGTGCGCGGAGTGCCGCCGTGAGCTGGAACGGCTCCGCTCGACCGTCGCGCTGTTGCACGCGGTCGAGCCGGCCAGGACGCCGGCGGGCTTCGTCGACCGCGTGCTCGCCGCGGCGCGCCCGACGCCGTGGTATCGGCGCTTGCTGAGCGCGCTGTTCCTCCCCTGGCCGGTGAAGATCCCGGCCGAGGCCGCGGCCATCGTGCTGGTCGCGATCGGCGTCGTCTACCTGTACCGCGTGACCCCCGAGCTCCATCAGTGGGACCGGATGGAGCGGATGCAGCCTCCGGCGCCGAGCGAGCCGCGGCGCCAGCTCGAGGCCCCGCCGCCGGCGCGCCCCGAGAAGCCGCGTCCCGCGCCGTCGAGTCCCACGACGTCGGAAGCGCCGCCGGCGAGCCAGCGGCGGCTAGCGAGGGAGTACATGGAAAGGGAAGGACTCAAGGACGATTCCTCGCGCGACGCCGACGTGCAGGCGCCGCGCGCCAAAAACCGGGTCGAGGGCAAGCTCGAAGCGACGCCGGGCGACACTGTCGCCCGTGGAAAAGCGCACTCACCCGAGGCCACGCCGCCAACAGCGGCGCCGGCGGCGCCGGCGCCCCAGGCCGAGTTGCGTGCCGACGCCCAGGCGGCGGCGAAGCGCCAGGCGGCGCCGTTGGGCGCTGCCTCGTTCGTGCCCCCCGACGTCTCGGGCCGTCTGGCGGTGAGCGATCGTGACGCGGCCCTGCGTGGGCTCGACGCGGTGGTCACCCGTCTGGGCGCCGTCGTCGATCGACGGCTCGTGGGATCCGAAGGGCCGATCGTGGAGCTCTCGGTCACCCGCGAGGCGTACCCGGAGCTCGTGCGCGAGCTGGCGCGCCTCGGCCGCTGGCAGCCCACGCGCGAGCCCGCCGAGCTGCCCGCTCAGATCCGCGTCGTGCTGCGCATCACCTCATAGCCACGCCTCGGCCGGCGGGGCCCCAGCCCCGCGACGGCCTGCGGCGCGCACCTCGGCTGATCCAGGCGCTCGCCGCACGCCGGGGAACTTCCGGCGCCTCCTCTGGTCTCACTCGTCAGGTGGACAAATCCGGTGGATTCGATCCACCGCAGGGAACATCCGGAGGAAACGAGATGAAAAATCAGATGATCGCGTTGTGCATGCACTCTCAAGTACCAGATCTCCGTGCCGCGCGAGAGCTCGGCAAAGCTCGTGTACCGCGTGCGGATTCGGTTCTAGCGCTTGGCGGTACGTTCAGGCGACGATGGCGCCTATGATACGAGCAAGGCGGATTCTGGCGCCCACCTGGGTTGCGTATGCGTTGGTGTGGGTCGCGATGCTCGCCGGCCGCTACTGGGCTCCGAAGAACGCGGATCTCGGATTCGCGATGATTGTTGACGGGGGATTCGGCGTCGCGCTCGTGTTGGTCCGCTGATGCTCGGCGTGGTGCTTGGCGGCCTCGCCCTCCGTCGGCGCAGCGCCGAGCGGACATGGGCGAATCTTCTGTTGCTCAGCCTCGGCGCGGCCGGCTTGGTTGTGCAGGCTATCTACGTCAAGGTCTTCTGGTTCGGTGCGCTCGGAGGCTTTGCCCAATTTTCTAGGTCCGGGACGGGTGGGCGCGATTCGCCGAGACGCTCGCCGCGCGACGCTGAGGCCCACGGCAGGCCGGCTGGGGTCAGCGGCCGCGCTTGGCGAGGTATTCGGGGCCGACGAGGACTTCGCGGGGCTTGGCGCCGTCGCCGGGGCCGATGACCCGGTCCTGCTCCATCATGTCGACGAAGCGCGCCGCCTTCGGATAACCGAGTCGCATCCGCCGCTGCAGGAACGAGATCGACGCCTGGCGCTGACCGATCACCAGGTGCACGGCGTCCCAGTAGAGGTCGTCACGCTCGGCGGCCGTGCCCTCGGTCACTTCTTCCTCGGTGGCCAGCACCACTTCCTCGTAGACGGCGGTGCCCTGGCGGCGCAGGAAGTCGCAGACCGCGCGGACCTCGTCGTCGGCGACCCACGCGCCGTGGACGCGCAGCTGCTTGTTGGCCCCCGGCGGGACGAAGATCATGTCCCCCTTGCCCAGCAGCTGCTCGGCGCCGTTGCCGTCGAGCACGGTCCGTGAATCCACCTTCGACGCTACCTGGAACGCGATCCGCGTGGGGAAGTTCGCCTTGATGAGGCCGGTGACCACGTCGACGGACGGCCGCTGCGTCGCGATGATCAGGTGGATGCCCACCGCGCGCGCGATCTGGGCCAGGCGCACCAGCGAGGTCTGCACCTCGCCGGCCGAGACCATCATGAGGTCGGCCAGCTCGTCCACGACGACGACCCAGTAGGGCAAGCGGTCCGCCGTCGCCACGGCCTTGTTGTAGCCCTCGATCGACCGGACCTGCTTGGCCTGCAAGAGCTTGTAGCGCTCGTCCATCTTGCCCACGATCCAGCGCAGGCGCGCCGCCGCCTCCTTGGCGTCGGTGACGACCGGCGCCAGCAGGTGCGGGATGCCCTCGTACACGCTGAGCTCGAGGCGCTTGGGATCGATCAGCAAGAAACGCACGTCGGCCGGCGTGGCCTTGTAGAGGATGGAGCACAGTATCGAGTTGAGGGCCACCGACTTGCCGCTGCCGGTCGCCCCGGCCACGAGCAGATGGGGCATCGCCGTCAGGTCGGTGACGACCGGCGTGCCGTTCACGTCCTTGCCGAGCGCCAGCGGCAGACGTCCCTTGGACTCCGCGAACTCGGCGGAGACGAAGATCTCGCGCAAGTAGACGGTCGCCGCCTCGGAGTTCGGCACCTCCATCGCGACGGTCCCGCGCCCCGGGATCGGCCCCACGATCCTGACCGAGGCCGACTTCAGGGCGAGCGCCAGGTCGTCGGCCAGGTTCACCACCTGGCTCACCTTGATGCCGGCGGCCGGCTCGAACTCGTACGAGGTGATGATCGGGCCCGGGCTCACCTGGACGATGCGCCCTTCAACCTCGAAGTCCTGGAGCTTTCGCCGGATCGTCTCGGCGTTCTCCTGAAGCTCCTCGCGCGTCCGCTTGAGCTCGGAGGGGGGCGGGACCTTGAGGAGGCCCACCGGCGGAAGCTGGAAGGCTTCGGCGCCGCCCCGGCCGAAGTCGAACGTCTCCTGCCACGCGAGCCCCTGCTCGGCCAGGCGGCCGCGCGGGCGCGACGGCTCGACGACGACCGGGGGCGTGATGACCTCGGGCTCGCTCGCCGCTGCCGCGCGCGCGGCGTTCAGCTCCGGCTCGAGCCCAGCCCGCGCGGTCCGGCCCTTGCGGCGCGGGAGTTTCGAGAATCGCGTGGTCGTGACGCGCGCCAGCGCGGCGTAGGACACGCGCGTCACGCACAGCACGCCGATCGGGATCGCCGCGAGCAGCGCGAACCACGTGCCGACGTTGCCGAATCCAGATGAAAGGACGGACGTGACCGTGCGCCCGACGATTCCGCCGGCGACTGCGTTGGGCCGCGCGGCAATGGCCTGCGTCAAGAGCCCCGTGGCGCTCACCAGCAGTACGGCGAGCCCGAGGAACGGCAACATGCCCCGCATCACGAGCGGCCTCACGAACGCCGAGGCGCCCCAGGCACCCAACAAGGTCGGCAAAAGGAATCCCGCGTAACCGAAGGACTGGAAGATCGCCCACGCGATCCAGACGCCGATCGGCCCGGTCGGGCTGTTCTGCGCGGCCGGCGTCAGCCTGGAGTCGAAGGTTAAGAGCGCGACCAGGCCGAAACCGGCGATCAAGATCGCCAGGATGCCTTTGACCTCGCCGAGCCAGCGGTCGGAGCCGCGCGTGCGGCGCCGGCGGGGCTTCTCGTCCGTCGAAACGAGCGCGGCCATCAGACCTCCAGTACGATCGGCAGCACGACGGGCTTACGCCGGAATCGCTGGTTGACGAAGTGGCGAACCGCGCTCCGCACCGTGGCGCCGACCAGCTCGCGATCGAACGGGGCGTCGGAATCGCGCTCGGCGAGCGCCGCGAGGACGGCTTTCTTCAGCTCTTCCATCAAGAGCTCGTTCTCTTTGACGTACACGAAGCCGCGCGAGGCGATCTCCGGGCCCGCGACGACGACCCCGCTCTTGTCGAAGGCGAGCGACACCGCCACCAGCCCCTCCTCGGCGAGCAGCTGGCGGTCGCGCAGCACCACCGCGCCGATGTCGCCGACCGACTTGCCGTCCACCAGGACGCGACCGGCCGGGAAGCCGCCGACCACGCGCGCGTCCGACGTCGAGAGCTCGAGGCCCATGCCGTCCTCCATGAGGAAGACGCGCTCGGGCGCGATCCCGACGCTCTCGGCCAGGCGCGCATGGCCCAGCAGGTGGCGGTACTCCCCGTGCACCGGCACGAAGTAGCGCGGCCGGGTGAGGCTCATCATCAGCTTCAGATCGTCCTGGCTCGCGTGGCCGGAGACGTGGACGAAGGCGTTGTCCTCGTAGAGGACCTCGGCGCCCAGCCGGTAGAGCGCGTTGACCACGCGGCCGATGGTGCGCTCGTGGCCAGGGATCACGCGGGCCGAGATGATCACGAGGTCGCCGCGCTCGACCTTCACGTACTTGTGCTCGCCGGCGGCCATGAGGGCCAGCGCGGAATGCGGCTCGCCCTGGCTCCCCGTCGACAGGATCACCTGCTGGCGCGCCGGCAGCGAGGCGAGCTCCTCCAGCGGGACCACGATGGAAGGAGGCACCTGGAGGTAGCCCAGGTCCGCGGCGATCGTCACGTTCTTCTGCATGCTCATGCCGAGCAGCGCGACGCGCCGATCGGTGCGCGCGGCCAGCGTGAGCACTTGCTGGATGCGATGGATATGCGAGGCGAACGTGGCGACGATGATGCGCCCGGTGGCGACATCGAACCGCCCGCCGAGCGCCTGGCCCACCTCGACTTCTGACCGCGTGTGCCCGGGGCGGTCCACGTTCGTCGAGTCCGAGCAGAGCACGGTCACGCCGCGCTCGCCCAGCTCCGCGAACCGCCGATAGTCGGGCGCCTCGCCGTCGAGCGGGCTCGGGTCGAGCTTGAAGTCGCCGGTGTGGACGATGGTGCCGGCCGGCGTGTCGATCGCCAGCCCGATGCCGTCGGCGATCGAGTGGGTCACCCTGATGGGCTCGATGCCGAACACGCCCGCCTGGATCCGGTCCCGTGGACGCATCGACCGCAAGTCGGCCGTCTCGAGCAAGCCGTGCTCGCGCAGCCGCTCGGCGACCAGGGCCAGCGTCAGCGGCGTGCCGTAGACCGGTACGGGCAGCTCACGCAGCAGGTAGGGTAGCGCACCGATGTGGTCCTCGTGACCGTGGGTCAGGACCACGGCGCGGAAACCGGTCCGGCGCTCGAGCGCGTAGGTGAAGTCGGGGATGACGTGGTCGATACCGGGGAGCTCGTCGTCCGGGAACATGAGGCCGCAATCGATCGCGATCAGATCGTCGCCGGACTCGACCAGCATCATGTTGAGGCCGATCTCGCCAAGGCCACCGAGAGGGATCAGACGGACGACGGGTTCCACGGAACTCCTTTTATGTAAGCGGCGCCTCGGCCGGCGGGGCCCAGCCCCGCGACGGCCTGCAGCGCGCACTGCTCCTGACGGCGTCGTCATCGTACCATCGGGCCCGAGCCCGCCGAAGTTTCGGGGGCGGCCGCCGACGCGGGGAAATGGGCGAGATGTCAGGGGCAAGGCGCCCCCTGGCGGGACGGTGACGCTAGAAGGGGGCTTGAGTCTCGAGACGCGCGATCAGATCGTGGGCCTGGCCGTTGAACTCGGCCCGCTCGCCGGCGGGGATGGGCTCGCCGGGGATGAACTTCTCGCCGAGCGGATTCACGAACGTGCCGTTCCTCGCCACGCGGTAGTCGAGGTGGGGCCCGGTGGCGAGCCCGGTGGCGCCGACGGCGCCGATGATCTGCTTCTGCCGTACGCGCATCCCCGCATGTAGCCCCGGCGTGATCCGCGAGAGGTGGTTGTACTGGGTCTCGTACCCGGACCGATGCCGCAGGTGCACCTGGATGCCGTTGCCGCCGTTCCAGCCGGCGTGCACGACCACGCCGTCGGCGACGGCGCGGACCGGCGTACCGACGGGCGCCCCGTAGTCGATCGCGAGGTGGGGCCGGACGCCGCCCAGGATCGGATGCGGGCGCGCGTACGTGAAGCCGGACGTGATGCGCGTGAACTCGAGCGGCGACCTGAGGAAGCTCTTGCGCAGCGACTGGCCGGACGTGTCGTAGTGCCCGTAGCGCGACGCGCGCTCGAACCCGACGCCGGTCAGTATCCGGCCGCCGCTCGCGTACTGGGCCACCAGGATCCGGCCGTAGTCGACGAAGGCGTCACCGGCGTAGCGCTTCTCGACCAGCAGGCGGAAGCGGTCGCCGGCGCGCGTGTCGGCGGTGAAGTCGAAGTCCGAGGAGAACATGTCGACCAGCTCCAGCACCAGCCGCGCCGACTCGCCCGTGCGTTCGACCGCGTCGAAGAGCGAACGCTGCACCACACCGCTCACGGTTTCGACCCGCAAGTCGGGCACCGTTTCCGCGCGGCCGACCCGCCAGGCCCCGTTCATCGGCCGGGCGGCGAACGAGAGCCACGGGCTCGCCTCGTACCGGACCTCGATCGGCTCCTTCCGGAAGTTCCACACGATCCGGACGGTCGCGCCGGGACGAAGCTTCCGGAGGTCGGCGCCGTTGCGCCCGAACTGCGTAGCGAGGTCGTTGGCCATGCGCGGCTCGAGGCCGCCGCGCGTGATCACGCGCGGGAGCGTATCGCCCGGCTTCACGGCGATCTCGCGGGTTTCGGTCGGAAACGCCGGGCGTGGGACCATCGCGGCGAGCGGCGGCGCCGGAATCCAGCGCGGCGCCGGAGCGGCGCCCGGCCAAACATAACGATGGGTCGACACGGCGAGCCCCGTAAGGCTGGCCGCGAGCAGCGCCGTCGCCGCAACCATGCGTCCCTGCATCGATTTCATGATAGCGAGAGCTGTCGAACCAGGTCCGCAAATTCGCCGATCGTGAGGGTTTCGGCCCGCCGGCCCGGGTCCACACCAGCGGTGGTAGCCGCGCGCCGGACGACCTCAAGCGGGAGCCCGAGGCCCCCGGCGAGCGCGTTCGCAAGGGTCTTGCGCCGCTGTGCGAACGCGGCGCGGACGACCGTTTGAAATCGCCCGGCGTCGGCCAGCGGGACGCGCGGCTCGCGTAAGACGCGGAGGTGGAGCACCGCCGAGTCCACCTGCGGCGGCGGACGGAAGGCGCCGGGCGGCACGCGGAGCGCGACCCGCACGTCGCAGTAAAGCTGCGCGAACACCGAGAGGCTCCCGTACGCCTTGCCGCCGGCGGGCGCGGCCAGCCGCTCGGCCACCTCACGCTGGAGCATCAGCGCCATCTCGTCGATCGCGGTGCGGGCGTCGATCAGCGTCACGAGGATGGCTTTGCCCACGCTGTACGGCAGGTTGCCGACGGCCAGCACGCGGCCGCCGCCCGCCGGCGCCGCGAGTGATGCGTAGTTCCACGTCCGCGCGTCGGCATCGAGCACCTCGACGGTCGGCAGCTTCGCCCGGAGCCCCTCCGCGAGCGCCCGATCGATCTCGAGCGCGATCACCCGGCCGGCCCGATCGGCCAGCGCGGTGGTCAGCGCGCCCTCGCCCGGTCCGATCTCGACGACCAGATCACGCGCAGTGGGCGCCACGAGGTCGACGATCGCGTGGGCGATCGTCGGGTCTCGGAGAAAGTGCTGGCCGAGCGCACGACGCTTGGTCATGATCCACGCCGATGCCATACGCCCTCGAGCTCGGCCTCGACGATCACGCCGCAGCCGTCGTGCGCCGGCTGTGGCACGACCTGGAGGACGAGGGCATCGTGCACATGGCCCGCTCTGGGGCCCGGCCGCACGTCTCGGTCGGCATCTGGGACAGCCTCGACCGCGACGCCGCCGAGGCCGAGCTGACGCGCTTCGCCGCGGAAGTGGCGCCGCTGCCCACCACGCTGGCCAGCGTGGGGTTTTTCCCGCACGTCGCGGTCTTCCTCGCCCCCACGGTGACCTCGGAGCTGCTGGAGCTGCAGGCGGGCCTTCACGCTCGGTTCAGCCGCGTCGGGGCGGCGCCGTGGGAGCACTATCGGCCGGGTGGGTGGGTGCCCCACTGCACGCTGGCCACGGACGTCACGGCCGAACAGTTCACCCGGGCCCTCGAGGTCGCGCGCCGCGTGGCGCTGCCCATCGCGTGCCGACTGGTCGAGATCGGCATCGTCGAGTTTCGTCCCGTGAAGCAGCTGATCTCCCGCCCGCTCGGCCGCCTCTGAGGGCCGGCGCTACTCCGCGGCGCGGGCCTTGAGCTCGGCCATGAGCGCCGCGAAGACCCGGCGCACCTGCTCCACGGTGGCCTCGCGGTCGCCGGAGTTGTCGATCACGTAGTCGGCGAGCTTGGCCTTCTCGGCGACCGGCATCTGGCTCGCGATGCGCCGCCGGTTCTCGGCCTCGTCGGCGCCGTCGCGCGCGCGGAGCCGCTCCGCCTGCGTGGCCTCGTCGGTGGCGACGACGACCAGGCGTTCCATGTTCTTGTAGGTGCCGCTCTCGATCATGACCGGCGCATCGAAGAAGACCAGGCCCCTGAACCCCTGCGCCGCCAGCTCTTCGAGGCGGGCCAGGAATCGATCCCGGATCGCCGGATGGGTGATCGCCTCCAGCCGCTTGCGCCGCTCGGGCGCGGCGAAAACGATCGCGCCGAGCTTCTTGCGGTCGAGCGTGCCGTCGGCGTTCAGGACGCCCGGGCCGAACTCTTCCACGATGGTCGCGAAGGCCGGCTGCCCCGGCTCGACCACGTCGCGGGCGAGGCGGTCGGCGTCGATGATCTCGGCGCCGAGCCGGCGAAGGACGTCCGATACCGTGCTCTTGCCGGTCGCGATGCCGCCGGTGAGCCCGACGACCAGGAACTTCCGCGCACTCATAGGCTCGCCTCGCCTGCGGCGGCCGCTCGCGAAGCGGCGCGGCTCACACCTCCGCCCAGTCGGCGCCCGTCTTCACGTCGACCACGACGGGGACCTTGAGCGGCAGCGCAGCGGCCATGATCTCGCGCGCGAGCTCCTCGATCGTCGCGACCTCGTCGGGCGGCGCCTCGAAGAGCAGCTCGTCGTGCACCTGCAGCAGCATCCGGGCGCGCAGCCCGCGCCCCGCCAGCGCCGCCTGCACGCGCACCATCGCGATCTTGATCATGTCGCTGGCCGTCCCCTGCACCGGGGCGTTCATCGCCATGCGCTCGGCGGCGTTGCGGGCGATCGGATTGGGGCTCGTGAGATCCGGCAGGTAGCGGCGCCGACCGAGCATCGTGCTGACGTGTCCGTGCTGGCGCCCCTCGGCGAGCGTGCGGTCGATGTAGGCGCGCACCCGCGGATGGCTGGCGAAGTAGTCGTCGATGTACCGCTTCGCTTCCTTCTGATCGATCTTCGTCGCTTGTGAGAGGCCGAACGCGGAGACGCCGTAGAGGATCGCGTAGTTCGCGCTCTTGGCGATCGTGCGCTGGAGGGAGGTGACGTCCCCGGCCCCGACGTGGAAGACCTCCGACGCCGTGCGCGTGTGGATGTCCTCGCCGCGCCCGAACGACTCGATGAGCGCCGGCTCCTCGGACAGATGCGCCAGGATCCGCAGCTCGATCTGCGAGTAGTCGGCGGCGACGAAGCGCCAGCCCTCCTCCGGAATGAACGCCGCCCGGATCCGGCGGCCGAGCTCGGTGCGGATCGGGATGTTCATGAGGTTCGGGTCCTGCGAGCTCAGGCGCCCGGTCGCCGCGACCAGCTGGTTGAACGTCGTGTGGATCCGGCCCGTCCGCGGATTGATCAGCCCGGGCAGCGTGTCGGCGTACGTCCCCTTGAGCTTCGCGATCGAGCGATGCTCGAGGATCTTGGCCGGCAGCTCGTGGCGGAGTCCCAGTTCGGTCAGGACGTCGGCGTCGGTCGAGTAGCCGGTCTTCGTTCTTCGGAGGGGCGGGAGCTTGAGCTTCTCGAACAGGATCTGGGCCAGCTGCTTGGGCGAGGCGATCGTGAACTCCTCGCCGGCCAGCCGGTAGATCTCACGGGTGAGGTTGTCGAGGTCGCGCTCGAGCTCCTTGGCGAACGCCTCGAGACGCGCGGGATCCACACGGATGCCGTGGCGCTCCATGAGCGCCAGCACCGGGATCAACGGCCGCTCGATCGTCTCGTAAACCGGCCACAGCTCGCGGGCGCGAAGCTCGGCGGCGGCGTGCTCCCAGTACCGCCAGAGGAACCGAGCGCGCGCGCCCTGCGGGTGCACGGGATCGGCGGCGGGCGGGCCGTCGCCGAGCGCTTCCATGCAGACCTGCTCGAGCCGGTAGCTGGCCCGCGCGGAGTTGATGAGGTACGCGGCAACGGCCGTGTCGTGGACGGGCGGCAATTCGACGCCCCGCCCGAGCCAGAACTCGAGGAGGGGCTTGGCGTCGTGGACGATCAGCTCGTGCGCGCCGAGCGTCGCGGGCGTCGCGTCCGGCCCGACCGCGGTCGGGCCGGCGTCGGGATGGAAGAGGGCGAGACCGGAAATGCGCGACTCGGGCGTCCGCGCCTCGCCGGCCCAGTCCACCGCCAGCGGCGCGCCCGCCGGCACCCGCTCGAGCCACGCGCCGGCCGCCGCGCCGTCGAGAATGGTCGTGGGCTCGGGGCTCGCGGTCGGCGCCGGCGGCAGCTCCTTGAGCAGGCGCGAGAACTCCAGCTCCATCCAGAGGGCACGCAGCTTGGCCCAGTCGGGCTCGACCCGGCGGAACGTGTCGAGGTCGATCGCAACCGGCACCTTCCGATTCAGGAGCGCCAGCTCGCGCGAGAGCAGCGCGTCCTTTCGGCCGGCGGCGAGGGTCTCGCGGAGCTTGCCGGCGATGAGCGGCAGGTTCTCGTAGAGGCGATCGACGGAGCCGTACTGGCCGATCAGCTTCACCGCGGTCTTCTCGCCGACGCCGTGGACGCCCTTGATGTTGTCGATGGTGTCACCCATGAGCGCGAGCACGTCGGCGATCTGTCCGGGCTCCACCCCCCAGCGCTCGCGCACCTTCGCCTCGTCGTAGAGGATCGGCTCGCCGGTGCGTCCGGAGACGCTCAGCACGCGGACGCGAGGCCCGACGAGCTGGAGCAGATCCTTGTCGCCGCTCACGACCACGACCTCGAGCTCGGGCAACGCGAGCGCCTGGTCGACCAGCGTCGCCAGCACGTCGTCGGCCTCGAACCCCGCGACTTCGAGGACCGGCGTCCGCAGCGCGTCGAAGAGCCGCCGCACGTAGGGCAGCTGGCGCGCCAGATCGTCGGGCATCGCGGAACGCGTGGCCTTGTACTCGGCGGACAACTGGTCCCGGAAGGTGGGGCCGGGCGGGTCCAGGGCGATCGCCAGGTAGTCGGGCTGCTCCTCCCGGATGAGCTTCCACAGCATCGTGCTGAGGACCAGCACCGCCTGGGTCGGGATGCCTTTGGACGTGGAGAGGTAGCCGACCGCGTGATAGGCCCGGAAGATCTGTGAGTGTCCGTCGACGATGAATAAGCGCTTCATTGTAGCGAGTGCCTCGAGTCCGGCGTTGACCGAGGGTGGCCTGAAATAGGTGCGCCCCGGCTCCGCGCGCCCGATTCCGTGTCTTTGCGCTCTTGGATCCCTGCGGGCGGTTCGGGGCCCGCGGTTGGTGCGAGGAGCGAGTCCGGCGTTGACCGAGGGTGGCCTGAAATAGGTGCGCCCCGGCTCCGCGCGCCCGATTCCGTGTCTTTGCGCTCTTGACTCCGCGCGCCCGATTCCGTGTCTTTGCGCTCTTGGACCTCTGCGGGCGGTTCGGAGCCCGCGGTTGGTGCGAGGAGCGTGTCGTACGCTGCGCGGACGGCGGTCGTCTGCTGGCGGTACGCGTCGAGGAAGGCCTGGCGTGAGGGGTAGTCGAGCGCGGTCGCGACGCGCGCGGGCATCGGGCCGGCCAGCTCGAGGGTGTCCGACGGGCGCGCGCCGAGCAGGCGGAGCGAGGCGGACACGCGCCGCAGAAACCGGTAGCGCTCGGCGAGCTCGGCCGCGGCGGTGGGCTCGAGCGCGCCGGCGCGTGCCAGACCGGCGAGCGCCGTCGTCGTGGCGAATCGCCGCACCTCGACGTGGTCGCGGCCGTGGGCGAGCTGGAGCGCCTGGGCGAGGAACTCGATGTCGACGAGACCGCCGCGGCCGTACTTGACGTGCAGGCGCCCGCGCGTCTCGCGACCGAGCTCGCGTTCCATCCGCGCCCGCACCTCGACGATCTCTTTGAATAATAGGCGCGCCTCAGCCGGCGGGGCCCCAGCCCCGCGACGGCTTGCGGCGCGCACGGCGAGCGCCGCGCGCGGCAGCGCGTCGCCGTAGACGAGCTGGCGCAGCGCGGCCCGAACGCGCCGCGCGAGCGTACGGTCGCCGAGGATCAGTCGCGCCCGGGTCAAGGTCTGCCGCTCCCACAGGTCGCCATGCTCCAGATAGTACTGCTCCAGCGCCGCCACGCTCGCGGCGAACCCACTGCCCTTGCTGCCGGGCCGCAGGCGCAGGTCGACCGGGAACGCGATGCCAGCCGCCGTGATGTCGCCGAGCACGCTGGCCAACCGCTCGACCGCGAGGCTGTAGAACCAGTGCGCGTCGATCCGATCGGCGCCGTCGGTCGCGCCGTCCTCGGCGAAGACGCAGAACAGGTCGAGGTCGGAGCCGGTGACCAGCTCGCGTCCACCGAGCTTGCCCAGCCCCACGATGACGGCGGGAACGAACTTGCCGGACGCATCGCGCGGCACGCCGTGGCGCTCGAGCAGCGGCTCCTGGGCCAGGAGCCAGCCGGCCGCGAGCGTCGCCTCCGCGAGCGCGGTCATCTCGCGCGCGTAGCCGTCGATGGTCGTGATACCCAGGACGTAGCGCCAGACGACGGCCAGCTCTTCGGCCTGCTTCGCCCGGCGCAGCCGATCGCGCCGATCGGCCGGCGTGGTTCCCGGCGCGAACACCGACGCCATCGCCGCGCGGAAGTCGGGTCTGGATTTCCGGCGCAGGAGCCGCTCGGGGCTCGCCAGCGACGCGAGCAGCTCGGGCTGGGCGATCAGCAGCTCGGTGAGGAGATCGCCGCCGGCGCAGACCTTGACGAGGCCCAGGAGCAGCTCCGGGTTCACGAGCAGCTCGACGAGCCCGGCGCGCGGCCCGGTAGCCGCGAAGAACCGCTCGAACTGGTGCAGCGCCTCGTCGGGATCGGGGCTCTTCCACAAGGCGTCGATGAGCATCGGATAGAGGCGCTCGAGCGTGGCGCCCATGTGCGCGGCGTACGGCACCAGCGGACGGCCCTCGAGGATCATTTGTAAGTTAAGGCGCGCCCGCTCGGGGTCACGGAAGCCGGTGGCCCGCAGCGCAGTGAGGCTCGGCAGGCGCAGCTTGCGTCGCGGTCGCACCTCGCGGGCGGCGAAGAACTCGCGGAACGCCCGGTGCACGCCGGCCGTGATCTTGCGGTGAAGCGTCCCGAACTCGCGCGCCGCGCGGGGCGGCGGCGCCTGGGTGCCGACCCGCCGCGCCAGGCGCCCGAGCTCCGTCGGGTCCTCCGGCAGCGTGTGAGTCTGGAACTCGTGGAGGATCTGGAGCCGATGCTCGACGGTGCGCAGATGAACGTACGCCCGCGAGAGCAACCGGCCGAGGGCGGGCGCCAGGTAGCCCCGCTCGGTGAGGCGGAAGATCGCCTTCAACGAGTTCGGCTCGCGCAGCCACGGGTCGTCGCCACCGTAGAGGAGCTGGAGGGCCTGGACGACGAACTCGATCTCGCGGATCCCCCCGCGCCCGAGCTTGACGTTGGTCGCCTCGCTGCCTTTGGCTTCGATCACCTGGTCGATCTGCGCCTTCATGTCGCGGATGGCCGGCACCACGTGCTCGTCGAGCCCGGGCCGATACGCGGTCTCGCGGGCCAGCGCGCGATAGCGCGCGCCGACCGCCGCGTCGCCGGCGGCGATGCGCGCCTTGATGAGTGCCTGCCGCTCCCACAGCTCGGCGCGCTCCCGGTAGTACGCGCGATACCCCTCGAGCGACAGGACGATGCCGCCCATGCGCCCTTCGGGCCGGAGCCGCAGATCGACGCGGAACGCGTAGCCTTCCTCCGTGGCCTCCTCGAGCAGCGCGACGACGTCGCGGCAGACGCGCGCGAAGTACTCCCCGTTGGCCAGGCGCCCGCGTTCGCCACCGGCGGTCTCGCCGTCGGCGTCGTACACGAACATCAGGTCGATGTCGGACGAGTAGTTGAGCTCGGCGCCGCCGAGCTTCCCCATCGCGATCACCGCGAGCCCCGCCGTCGAGCCGTCGGCGGCGATCGGCGCGCCATAGGCGCGGCGCGCTTCTCCGTCCGCCATGCGCAGCGCCTCGACGAGGCACGCGTCGGCCAGGTGCGAGAGCTCCTCGGTCGTCAGGGAAAGATCGGCGTCGCCCAGCAGGTCGCGGGCGCCGATCCGCAGCAGGTGGCGGTACTTGAAGCGGCGGAGCGCGTTCATCCGCGCCTCGCGCGTCTCGAAGGCGCCGAGCGTCAGCGCCAGGTCCGCCGCCAGGTCCTCGGCGAACCAGAGCCGCATCGTGGTGGGCTCCAGCAGCCACGCCAGGTTGTTCGGGCGGCGGCGGAGCGCGTCGGCGAGCACCTGGCTCGATCCGAACAGCCGCGCCAGCAGCGGCACCGCTCCGGGATGCTCGGCGAGGGCGCCGAAGAACACCGAGCGGTCGACGACGGCAGTGTAGCGCTCGAGGTTGTTGAGCGCCATGTCCGGGTCCGGCGCCGCCGCGAGCTCGGTCACCAGACGCGGGAACGCCGCCGCCAGGAGCTCCGCGTCGCGCGGCGTGGGGACGAGGCCCTCGATGTTCGCGGCCGCCGCGTCCGGGTTGGCGAAGCCGAGCTGTCGCAGCGCGCGCCGCCGCCGCGTCGCCGCGGCGCGCCCGGCGGCCGTGAGGAACTGGTCGAGCCGCGCGCTCAGACCGCCGACTCGCCCGTCTCGCCGGTGCGGATCCGGAGCGACTCGTTGATCGGCAGCACGAACACCTTGCCGTCACCGATGGATCCGGTCTTGGCCGCGCCGGCGATGGTCGCCACGACCTTGTCGACGAGCGGATCGGGCACGACGACCTCGATCTTGACCTTGGGGAGGAAGTCCACCGTGTACTCCGAGCCGCGATAGAGCTCGGTATGGCCCTTCTGGCGGCCGAAGCCGCGGACCTCGGTAACGGTCATCCCGATCACGCCGATCGCGGTGAGCGCCTCCTTCACGTCGTCGAGCTTGAAGGGCTTGATGATCGCTTCGACCTTCTTCATCTCAGACCTCCTCGAGGATCGAGATCGCCAGCGCCGACACGTGCGAGCTGATCCGTTTCAGGTTGGTCAGGATATCGAGGTGGATCTCCGACGTTTCGATCGACTCGGCCAGCCCGGCGCGCAGGCGACCCAGGTGCGACTCGCGCAGGTCGCGCTCCCGCTGCCGCATGAGCGCGCGCTGGTCCAGCACCTCCTGGGCCAGCGTGCGGTCGTTGGCCGCGAACGCGGCGATGACTCGCTCCAGATTCTTCGAGACCATCCCGTGGAACTCCTGGATCTCCACCCAGCCGGCGTCGGAGAATCGCCGGGCCTGGTAGAGCTTCTTGCGTCCGAGCTCCATCAGGTTCTTG
>Ga0209058_1001804_pt1 | contig 17990 bp, 18 predicted proteins | sample GraSoiAngelo_147_FD_185904 | JGI IMG/M metagenome (GOLD analysis project Ga0209058, IMG submission 185904) | Grasslands soil microbial communities from the Angelo Coastal Reserve, California, USA - 14_1009_05_40cm (SPAdes) (version 2) | ecosystem: Environmental > Terrestrial > Soil > Grasslands ... | reverse complement strand
CTCACAGAAAAGGGTGGCTGCCATATCTGAGTAGAAGCTGGCGCGCCGGGCGCGAAGCGCGAGCCCGATAGGGCGAAGCCTCAACTAGTGGTCAGCCCGGCGCAACGTTTCGCCGAACTGACCCCCGTCCGCTCCCTTAAAAGAGGCTTCGCGACATTTTGTTGAGGTCGCGTCCACCCCTCCTCTGCGAGGAGGGGAATATGCCGCTGGACCTGATCTATAATTTGGTGCACTTTTCACCTGAAGAGAGGATGACATGCGACATTTTACTGGCAGCCGCGAGGTGACTATGAGAATTCATCGTTTCGGTCTGCTATTGGTGCTGCTTGCCTTGCCCCTGGCCGCCCATTCGAGCCAGCGCGCGGGAACTTCCGATACCACACAGAGGGCCGTATCGGCGGCCAATTCTTTTCTGGCGATGCTGAACGATGTTCAGCGAGCCAAGGTGAACCTTCCGTTGAACAAGACGACACGGTCCAACTGGTCCAATCTTCCGACAGGCGCTCGGTTTCAAAGCGGCGCTACGGAACGCAATGGGTTGAAATTCGGCATCTTGACCGCTGCCGAGCAGGAAGCGGCGCTGGCGTTGGTGCGATCCACCTTGAGCCCCGCGGGTTACGACAAGGTGATCAACATCGTCAATGGCGATGAAATGCTGGAGCGCGCAACCGCTCCTCAACGTCCCGCTTCAACCGCCACGCGGTTTGGAAGAGCTGAATATTACATTGCCATTTTGAGTAAACCTTCCGTGAGCGATCCATGGATGATCCAGTTCGGCGGGCATCATCTTGCGATTAACGTTACAGTGGCGGGTCCGGCCAACGTGCTCACCCCAAGCCACACCGGTTCCCAACCCACGATATACACGTTTAACGGACAGACGATACGGCCGCTTGGTAATGAGAACGACAAAGCTTTTGCGCTGATGAATGCGCTAAGCCCGGCGCAGCAGAAACAAGCGACGCTCGGTTATGAAGTGGCCGACGTGGTCTCCGGTCCTGGTCACGACGGCGAAGTCATCCAACCTGAAGGCGTCCGCGCGTCCGGATTCACGGTCTCTCAACGAAACATGCTGCTCGACCTGATTCGCGAATGGGTCGGCATCATTAACGCCGACAGCGCTAAAGCGAAGATGGCGGAAATACAGGATCATTTGGCCGACACGTATTTCGCCTGGAGCGGCGCAACGACGAATGGGACCCGGGCCTACTTCCGCATCCAAGGCCCTGCCGTGATGATTGAATATGCGCCCATCGGCACCGGCACGGACCACATACATACGTTCTACCGTGACCCGACAAATGATTACGGCGCAAAGGTGATCCAGCAGTGAGGCGGAGAATCGGTCGCTCGGTTGGCGCGCCTTATTCTCCCCCTCGTGAGGGAGAGACCGCGAGCGAAGCGAGCGGAGGGGGTCGATTTCGGACTCTGTGGCCAGGGCCAATTTTCTCTATGATCATTCTATTCGTGCTGCCCATCGCTGCCCGCGCCCATCGCCTTGATGAATACCTGCAGGCGGCTCGATTGGCACTGGCTCCCGATCAGGTCCTTTTAAAAATCGATCTCACGCCGGGCGTCGATGTAGCGCCCGCGATCTTCGCATTGATCAACACGGATCGCGATGGCCTGATTTCTGAGGCGGAAGGCAAGGCGTATGCGAACCGGCTTATCAAAGAAGTTGTCCTGGAAGTGGACGGCCAGCCTCGGAAATTAGAAGTCATTCGCAATCAGTTTCCCTCGTTTCATGAGATGCAAGAGGGCCTCGGCACGATCCGAATCGAAGCGCGGGCAGCGTGGCGGGCCACTCCCGGACATCATTTGCTCTTCTTTCGAAACAACCACCAGACGGATTTCGGCGCCTACCTCGTTAATGCGCTTCTGCCTGGCAGTCCCGAAATCGCAATCACGGACCAACATCGGGATTCCCTTCAGCGCGAAATAAAATTGGACATCGATGTTCAGTCACCTCCCGCCGCCACAGGCAGTGCGCGGGGCAGGTGGGGCAAGTGGGGCAAGTGGGGCAGGTAGCAGGATGAAATTTTCACGCCGGAAATTTCTTCAAGCCGGTATCGGGACCGCAGCAACGCTCCGGTCTACTACTCGAGGCACCCGGGATGACTTACCGTTCCTTTCAATTTCCGAACTCAGCGGGCTGATACGCACCCGAAAGATTTCGCCGGTTGAAGTCACAAGCGTCATGCTGAAGCGCATCGAAAAGTTCAACCCTATTTTGAATGCGTACGTCACTGTGACCGCCGACCTGGCAATGAAGTCCGCTCAGGAGGCCGAGAGAGAAATTCAACGCGGTAAGTGGCGTGGCCCGCTCCACGGAGTCCCTATCGCGCTTAAGGATTTGTTCGATACGGCCGGGATCCAGACAACCGCCGGAAGCGCTTTATTCAAAGATCGCGTACCCGACAGAGATTCCGAAGTGGTGACCCGGCTGAAAGCTGCAGGAATCGTGCTTTTGGGCAAACTCAATATGCACGAGTTCGCTTACGGCGGCAGCTCTACGGTGAGCCTCTTCGGCGCTGTGCACAACCCCTGGGAATCCGGCCGTGCGGCCGGCGGTTCGTCGGGCGGCTCTGCTGCCGCAGTGGCGGCAGGTCTGTGCTTTGGCGCTCTGGGTTCCGACACGGGCGGGTCGATCCGGCAACCGGCCGCTTACTGCGGAATTGTGGGGCTGAAACCCACGTATGGTTTAGTGAGCACCCGCGGTGTGATTCCTCTCGCCTGGTCTCTGGATCATGCCGGACCGATGACTCGAACCGTTAGCGATGCTGCGATCATGCTCCAGGCCTTGGCCGGTTACGATCAAGAAGAAATCACAAGCCATCAATTCGTGATTCCCAATTACACCACGGCTCTTCGAGAAAAAATGCCGCAAGTTCGGTTGGGGATATCACGCGAATTCTTTTTCGAGTCACTGGATTCAGAGATTGAAACGGCAGTCAATGAAGCTATCGGCGTTCTTCGAAAACTGGCGGCGAGCACGAAAGAGATAGCTCTTCCGGTGAACAGCATCACCGATCGAACCGTGATTGCCGCCGAGGCGTATGCTTATCATGCGGACTTCGTTGCGAAAAAACCGGACCAATACCAGCCGCCCACGCTGGCTCAAATCCGCGGCGGAGCTGACATTCGCACGGTCGACTACATTATGGCGCATCGCGAGCTGGCCGGTCTTCGCAGAGGGATCCGCCAGACGTTTGAGACCGTAGATGCGATCGTTACACCCACAACACCCATAGCACCGCCTACCATCGCTGCCTTCGACTCGGCTTACCGTGATCCTGCGATGCCGAACAGTACTTCCGACATCCGCCGCCTTACGTTGCGGAATACCTCGCCCTTCAATAAGTATGGTTTGCCTACCATCTCAGTCCCCTGCGGCTTCACGCGCAATGGATTGCCCATCGGCTTGCAAATCAGCGGACCGCATGCCGGCGAAGCCGCTTTACTGCAACTCGCCCACGCTTACGAAAGAGCGACGGAGTGGCATAAAAGGCGCCCTGGCAACGTCTGAACATCAATCATTAGCAGGCGCTGAAAAACCCCCTTTTCGAAACGACGAATGCGTTGTAGGAGCGGTGTATGACCGCCCTTATCTCGTTGATTCGAGGTAGAGCGGGCGCTCATAGAGCGCCCCTACAGCACTCTGCGTTAGAACAGATGTCCGTATTCGCTATTGGACTGAACGCTAGCTTTAGCTGCTTATCCCCACCACAACACTCCCATTTTTCCAGCCAACAAAAAGCTACATTTGTCCGTAATAAAAAGGTCGTATCCGCCGATGCTCTGCAAACCATCGGTCGATATGATGCCGGGCGAACTTGCCTCCGAGGGCGAGAACGAATGACAAATCGGCCGAACAACGCCTCCCAAAGCGGGAGGTACGGGTGCGTTTGCCAACAAAATGCCGCGAAGCCTCAACAGCGGTTTTCCTGATGAAGGAGCTATGATATGCCAAGCACGGGAGACATCCGCGTTCTTCTAATCGACTGCCAGCGGTTGCTTTTGGCGGGACTGTCGGCTCTGATGGCAGACGAGCCGGGACTGGTCGTCATCGGCCTGGCGACTAATCGGATCGAGGCGCTGGACGCCGCACGGCTGATGCCCGACGTCATTTTGCTCGAGCCGATCCTCGGGACCGAGAGCGGCCTCGACTTCCTTCCCGATTTGCTCCGAATCGCAACTGAAGCGCGCATCCTCGTCCTTACGACTTCACTCGATTTTGATCTTCACCTGCGGGCGGTACGTCTCGGTGCCGTCGGTGTGGTTCCGAAAACGGAACCGGCGATCACGTTATTTAAAGCCATTCGCAAAGTGCATACCGGCGAGGTATGGCTCAACCGCTCGATTATGGCGGCCGTGATATCCGACCTCTTTCGTGAGAGTGGATTAGAAAAAAAACCCCGCCCGGAAGCCGCCAAGATCGCGAGTCTGACGGATCGGGAACTGGAAGTGATTGGCCTGATCGGAGAAGGGCGAAAAAACAAGCAGATCGGTGAGCGTTTGTTTATTTCTGAAGCCACTGTCCGTCACCATCTCACCTCAATCTTCGACAAACTCGGCGTCGCTGACCGCCTGGAGTTGATGATCTACGCCTACCAGCACGGCCTCGCCACACTCCCGAATCAGAATGCGATGGATAGAAGATCCATAGAACTGGGAGAAACCTCCCATGACACTTAGTTAAAACCGTCTTCATCACCCCATTGCCAATTCCACAAAGAGCCTACTCTTCGCGGCCGTAAAAAGTCACATCTTTACCTCCCAAAAACGTCGGACCCGCCGATGCGTCGCAAAGCGGCGCCGGGTACCATGTCACCTGTTTGATGGTCTCTATTTGAAGGTGGCTAACGTTGAGGGCGGGACGCAGCGCCCCGGTTGCCGCTTAAAACTGTTAACACGGCGTTCACAAGACGCCATTAGTATTTGCCGTTGATCTCGCGATGCCTGAACAGCGCCGGTTTAGTCCTCGAGTGCGCGTTCCTTACACGGCCCGTCTGTGGAGCACTGATGCTGCGGGCCGTAAATGGAAGGAAGATGCTGTCCTCGACAACATCAGCACAGGCGGCCTATACCTGCGGCTGAACCGGCGGGTTCGGGAGGGCGCCCATGTTCATGTTGTCGTGTGTCTCTCAACCGCTGCCGGTGAAGTCCCCCCCCGCTTACGCTTGGCCGCGCACGGCCTTGTGCTACGGAGCGAACCGCAGCCGGATAACACCTGGGGTGTCGCCGTGGAATTCAGCCGCCGGCGTGTTTTGTGAACTCCAAATTAGGCCGAGGTCTGATGCATATGTAATGGGTTCTCCTCGTCTCATGCAGCGCCAGCTTTCGAGCAACTTTTTTTGCCGCGCGCCGAAATGGGAGGGATCTCCCATCGCTCGGTAGACGGAAACTCCATTACTGCGGAGGGTTCACCACCACAGGAAAGCTAGTTTCCACGTCGCAAAATGTGACATCTCTCCCTGTCAAAAAGATCGCAGAGTCCGATGCGGCAGGGTCGATGCCACCGTTATGATGCGCCCCGTTCTTTATGGAAGCGCGTTGAAGCGGGCTGGTCAGCCGAGGCCTGTCGTGCGACCGAAGAATTCAGGAGCGCAAATGGACATACATGATTCGCGAACCAGGCGTCTTGTTACGGTTCTCCTGTTCGCTTGGTTCGTTCCTAACGGGATCGCTCAGTCATCAAACGATGACAAAGCGGCTGCAAAACTTCGGGATGCCAAGACTGATCTCTCGCCGGCGAATCCGAACAGTTTGGGTCTTTTGCTGGATGGCGCGCCGTCGATCGGTGACGCAAACGCGCGTGTCGCGGTCGTGGAGTTCGGTGACTACCGGTGTCCCTACTGCGGCAGGCACGCGAATCAGGTCTTGCCGGAAATTGTCGCGAACTACGTGAACACGGGCAAGATCCGCTATTTCTTTAAGGATACTCCTGTTGAAGCCATCCATCCTGGAGCTTTCAAGGCGGCTGAATCAGCTCTTTGTGCGGGCGAACAAGAGTCGTACTGGGAAATGCACGATCTTCTGTTCAAGAACCAGCAGGCTCTAGGCATAACCGAATTGGCTGCACAGGCCCGGGCCTTGAACTTGGATGTGCCCAAATTTCAGCAGTGCTTGGACAGCGATAGGTATGCTGCCCAAATCCGCAAGAGCCTCGAGGAAGCGGTAAAGGCCGGCGCCCGCGGCACACCCACGTTCATTGTGGCAGTCTGGGATCCTGAGAAACGCGGCAAGACAGCCGTGACGACATTCAGCGGATTCAAGCCGTACAGTGTCTTTCGGCAAGTTTTGGATCAACTGCTGTCGCCACAGGAAGCAAAAGCCAATCAGCAATGAAGCCATAGGCAAGAAAGGGGAAACTACACAGATTTTTCTAGTCCTGAAAATTAGCGTGAAACCCAAGTGAAAGCCGGCCCCTGCTGCAAACAGGGGCCGGCAGCACGGAGCGCGGTAGCCCCGGGCACAGTCAGAGCAACTGTCCTTCCCCTCCACCACCACTCCCGCTTCAAAGCAATGGTCGATTTTTTCAGTTCTCACTGCGGGAGGGGCTGAGTCAACAGTTTGAGGCCCGCATCACGATGACTGCGTTGGTCGAGTATGTGGATCGGCGCACAACCACTCGTGCGCACCGAGGTGGGCACGGGAAAGCTTGGAAACTGTTTACCGCCGGGAAGCTTTAACAACGAGACCTGGTGTGACAAGGAGAAAAGTATGAATTTCAGAAAGAAAAAGATAACGAAAGGAATGGCGCTCACGGCGGCACTCGCGCTGTTCGTGGGCGTTGGGACGCTGCTGGCCGATTTACCTGGCTTCTTTGCCAATGTGTTCGAACTCGGGCCCGGTCTTGGCAGTGATGAAAGCGGGCGCACGAACATCCTCGGTGACGGAAATGCGAGCAATGGGCCCGACTGGGCAGACCTCTTCAACGGCAGTGGGAGATTTACACCACCTGCCCTGGGCGGCACGGGGGTCTTCGTCAAAGACGATGTCTCGGCTGGCGGCGCTCTCGACCGAAATGTCTACAGCGGAGGGCCGGGCGACAAGAACTCAGACATCATCGCCGATTGGACCTGGACGTCTTCCAGCGTGCCGGCGAAGGATGACATCAGCAATACCTATGCCTACACAGTTACCGTTGGCGGCCATAAGCTCATTTTTGTGGGCGCGGAAAGAGAGGACCCCAGCGGGGACAGCCACATTGATATCGAGTTCTTCCAGAATCAGGTCAAAGTGACGGGCGCCGATAGCCAGGGAAACTGCCTGCTAAAACAATGCGGTTTCAGCGGCACGAATAAAGATGGCGACCTACTGGTAAACATGGATTATACCAACGGCGGAGCTCTCGGTACTCTTTCAGTCCGAAAACGGAACCACTTGGCAAGGAACGATTACGATCTCGTTGATACTCTAACCGGTCAGGGTTGCCATGGCTCGACAACCTGCGGCTTTACTAACGGCGGCCCCGTCAACGGCGGGCCTTGGGACAACTTCGACAACCATGGGGCGGTTATCACCACGCTGCAGACGAATGCCTTCACCGAGTTCGGCATCGACATCACCGCGTTGGGATTCGGCACCCCGTGCTTGGCTACGATCCAAGTCAAGACGCGCTCCTCGCAGTCGTTCACAGCGACGTTGAAGGACTTCTCCCTGCACGGCTTTGAGGCATGCACGGCAACAGCCGTAACCCAGATCCATTCAGGCGAAAGCGTCGGTGCTTCTCACACGGCTCCGAACATCGACGGGCAAACACTTCCCAGCCCACAGATGTTCCACGATAGAGCTATCGTTACGGGACAACCAGGCGGTCCGACGCCCGATGGCAAGGCGACGTTCAAGTTCTATCCCTCAACGGACAACTGCACACTCCTGACGGGGGAAAATTCCATCGACGTTGACGTAACGCTGACTGAGATAACGGCCCCATCGGGATCGAACCCCGGAGTATCTGCGGCAGAGTCCCCAACCCGCACCTCGTCGGCCGGTTCTGTGTCCTACAAGGCGATCTATACACCTGGCCCTGGCAGCTCCTACACCACCACGGCAGAGGCTGACTGCGAGAAGTTAATCATATCCATCCGACCTTCTGCGACGAACACGGATATCAGAGTCGGCAGCATAAGCGGAACTAGCGTCCTCAATACGGCTGTCGATATTAGCGGTGGCACCATAAGCGTCGTCGATGTGGCTTTCGTTACAGGAACTGCGCCCGTCGAGCCCACAGGCGCGGTAAGATTCTACAGTTACCCACTGGCAAACTGCACAGGTACTCCGGTTACGACTGACATTGCCATCACACCAGATTCCGATCTGACCGACGGAAAGGCAAGCGTGACCACGGGGCAGATACCTCTCAGTTCACCAGGAACCTTCCTCTGCCTCAAGGCGCAGTATCTCGGTGATACCAACTACTCGGCTTCCGACCTCTCGACACCAGAGCCGTTGTGCGCATTTCCGTTTGTCCATTGAGTCTCGGTAGCTAAAAGCAGCTGAGGAATCCGGCCAGGGCCGCAATCGTCCTGGCCGGATTTTCGTTTGAATGTCCTATCGCACCGTAAACGTGGTAGTGGCGCTTGTGGATGCACCCTTGCTTGAGGCAGCCGCTCGTACCTGGTACGTCCCGGCTGAGCCTTTCTGTTTGCTGGGCCGCAGCTTATAAACGGCTTCGCCGTTGGCGTTTGTGGTTGCAGTAGTTTGTGTGCCTGTTACTCCGTTCGGCTTTGTGACAATGAAGGTCACGCTGGCGTTGGCGAGCGGAGTGCCGACAGTGACCGTGTCGGTGATCACAACCGTATCACCGGGCGAATAACTCGATTTATCGGTTGAAACCGTACTGGCCAATGACAAGACGCTGTATGTTGCTGTGGCCGTAGCGGCGTTGGTTGTGCGGGCCGCCGTCGCACCAACGGTGTAGGAGGTAGAGGCCGCCGTGGCCGGAGAGCTCACGCTAAGCGTGGTGGATGTGCTGCTGCCTGGGCTTAGAGTCACCGTGGAGGCCGGAAACGCTGCCGCCCATCCCGCCGGCACGACCGCCTGCAAATTGAAGCTTGACGCGCTACAAATTGCGCTGTCGTTGTCTAAGATCGAAACACTATAGCTCAGGGCGGCACCTGCCTGGGCCGACTGGCTCGATGGCGAGATCACCACTCTCCCGGAGGGGGAAACCACAAGATTAAAGGAGGCGGAGGGGGCGGTTCTTATTGGGACCTTCAGTCGTGGCACTTTCGGGGGATACCGAGGCACCGCTTTGTTGTAGAACACTTTGGCTACGACATAGGGGCTTTCTCGGAGAAGTGCGTAACCTAATGTGACTGAATTGGACCCAGGGGGAGGCGTGGAGTGGAGGTCGGTGTTTTTATCGCGAAACTTCGAGGGAATGAGGGGTCGTCGTGTCGACCGGGCTAGAAGCGGCAAATAAGACTGCAGATGAAGATATCTTCTCGTTGTCGGCGTTAACGGGGGGCGTTCAGCGCGTTCTAGAGGCTGAAACTCCAGATGGCCGGCGGGTCGCAGAGCTTTTGCGCACCCAGGCGATTATGCTCAATGAGACGCACGACGCCATCATCGTACGCGATCGCGAGGATCACATTCTGTTCTGGAATAGGGGAGCAGAACGTCTCTATGGTTGGTCTGCGAATGAAGCCATCGGCAAAAATATATATGAGCTCCTGTCCCTAACAGCTATTTACGAAAGCGCAGGTAGGTTCGCTGAGAACGGCGAGTGTACGGTTGAGATGCGCCAAGTCACTAAAGACTCCAGGCAAGTGATCGTCGAGAGCCGATCGAGAGTCCTGCGTGACGAAACTGGTCATCCGGCGTCGGTCCTGATCGTCAACACCGACGTTACAGAAAAAAAACTGCTCGAGTCTCAATTCCTCCGTGCGCAACGTATGGAGACCATCGGCAGATTGGCAAGCGGCATCGCGCACGATTTGAACAAAGTGTTGTCGCCGATGCTGCTGGCAACTCGCATCCTTCGGGAGAAAAAGATGGCACGCGAGGATCGCCAATGGCTGGATACGCTTAAGATCAACGCGGAGCATGCGGGAGGCCTCATCACCCAACTGATGTCTCTGGCCAAGGGAATTGAGGGAGAACGCGCTCCCATTCAGCTGCGATATTTGATTCAGGAAACTGTGGGAGTCCTAAAGCGCGTTTTTCCAGAATCCATCAGCATTAAAACCCGGATCGCCACAGATCTCTGGGCTATCGTGGGCAACGCAACACACGTTTATCAAGTCTTAGTAAACCTTTGTGTCAACGCTCGTGATGCTATGCCCAACGGTGGCGCACTTACGATCGAAGCTCACAATACCGTGTGTGGTGGCGCTCCATCTTCGGGCCACGGTGAGAAAGGCAGCAGGTATGTTCTGATCAAGGTTTCGGACACTGGGACCGGAATACCTGCCGAGATCATCGACAAAGTCTTCGAACCGTTCTTTTCAACGAAACACGCAAAGAATGGAACGGGTCTTGGACTATCTACGGTGCTGAGGATCGTCACAAGTCACAGAGGAGTCATAACCGTTTCCAGTGAGCCGGGAAAGGGAACGGAATTCAAGATGTTCTTTCCGGTTGAAGATCCCACCAGTGCCAGTAACGTTGAGGCCACCTCCGAGGAATTGCCTGCGGCACAGCCCCACGGGATATCCGGTGAGGACGCGTATCGTGAAACCATTGTGAACACGAAAAATGAGTCACGAGGCCAGCGTCCTGGCCGTCGTACGAATACAGCCGCGCTGAGAGCGAAGGCGGGGAACAGAAAACAGTACAACTTCAGTCCGTGGAAGAAGGAGAATCCCAGCCAGCAATGATGCATCAGTCGGAGACTGTTATTCGCATCCTGTTAGTCGATGATCACCAGATCTTTTTGACCGGGTTGCAGCTGCTGATCGAAAAACAACCGGATATGACCGTGGTCGGAACGGCGGGTAATCGAACCGAAGCTCTCGCCATGATGCAGGAGCAGCCCGATATTGTTCTCCTCGACCTGGATCTTGGGAATGAGAGTGGAATCGACTTTCTGCCTCAATTGATCACGCCCGAACAGCCACCACGCGTGATCATCGTGACGGGCGTGCCTGATCCCGAACTTCATCTTCGTGCCGTGCGCCTGGGAGCCATGGGCATTGTGCTCAAGCTGGATTCCGCTGGTGTCCTTGTCAAAGCTATTCGCAAGGTTCATGCCGGAGAGATGTGGCTCAATCGTCCGATGGTCTCGACGATGATGACGGAACTGATCCACGCGCGAGCGAAGAAAATGGATTCCGAAGCCCTCAAGATCGCTGAACTCACCGTGCGCGAGCGTGAAGTCGTTACCCTGCTTGCGGAGGGTATGAGGAACAAACAGATCGGTGAACGGTTGTTTATCTCTGAAAAAACGGTCCGTCACTACCTCACCTCCGTCTTTGACAAGCTCGGGGTTGCGGATCGCCTGGCTCTGATGATCTATGCCTTCCAACATGGGCTCGCCAAAATACCAACCGGCGATCCTAAGTCGAAAAGACAAAAGCCGCATTGCGAACGAGTTGAGGCGGAGCTTAAAGCTTCCATGTGAGAACAAGCTCGATAGCGGCTCCAAACATCACGGCAGTCGTAAGCCAGCCAACGATATTGATTCCGAGGCCATTGACGCGTTTGATCCGGCGAGAATCGGAACAGCCAGCATCCCGGACCCTATCAAACCCGCGGCAAACAGAACCTCGGCGAATCTTCCCGCAACAGGACGAAGAGCCTCGGCCGCCTGTTGAGCGGACTCTATGTGTGTTTGACCTGCTTTGAAAAATGTCGCACCGGGGGCCATAATGATGAAGTACATCACCACATTCGAAAACAACATTCCGAGGTTCACGTCCCACGCAGCATCTCTCAGTTCGTGCTGAGTCGCGCCCTTCCGTTGCCCGAGACGATCGCGGCCATTTGCAATTTGCTCCTCGACTTCTTGAGAGGATTGCCAGAAAAACAAATAAGGCGAAATCGTGGTGCCGAGAATCGCAACCAGGACCGAGAGGAATTTCGAATCCCATCGGAATTCGGGGACGAACGTTCCATACAGAACCTGCCTGATGTCGGGGTGCGCAAAGAACGCAGCGCCTATATGGGCCAGTAGCGAGAACGCGAGCCATTTAAAGATGGATGCGATGACCCGGTAACTGCCCCACAGTTGCACAGCAAGAATCACGACAGTTATCGGAATAATGAGAATACCGATCGGTATAGGTGCGAGGAGATTCACAGCTGCCGCAATCGCACCGATATCCGCTCCGGCATTGATCGTATTCGCAACCAGAAGAGCCAAGACGGCCGGATAGACGACCTTCTTCGAGAAGTTCTTTCGCAGAACCCCGCCGCGTCCTTCGCCCGACACCATACCGATCTTGGCGCAGATGAATTGGACAACAGCCATTGGCGGGAACGTGAAGAGTGCTGTCCACAGCGTCGCAAGCCCGAATGAGGCTCCGGCAATGACACACCTGTGCATTGCCGATTGATGTCGCGGACGGTGCGTCCAAATGAGCTGAATGTGGACTCATTGCCTCGCGATTGTTCCTGGCGAAGCTCGTCTTCTACTTTCATGGTGTCCTCCATCGCGGAATAAAGTCGTGGCTTGGATAAAATTTTCCGCCACAGCCGCCGATGCTGTCCGCATCCGCTTCACAGCTGACAGAGTCTTGTGAAATCAGGTCCCCCAAAGGAGCTAACCGCAAGCAGCAAACCAAAAAGAGCGCAGCATCGATAATCTGCCAGGTCGCCAACGTCCGTCTAACCGCTTAAGAGCCTGTGTACTCAGGAGGACGGAATCAAAATCCACGAGGCTTCGTGCCGGCGCAGAACGCAGAACCGATTACTGTAGCGGCGGTCTATGACCGCCGGCAATCCAAGAAAGCACGGCTTGGGATGCAGTCCGGGAGTACGCCGCCCGCGCCCGCCGGTCGAGGACAGCCAGCGCCGCGTGCCGCCAGCTTTGGGGTGGCCGCATTTGTGACGATGTTTCTAGGATTCCTCATCGGCCGGAATATAAATAAGGCCGCATAAGATCAGATCCCGGCCGGTTCCGAACCGAACACGACGTTAAATAATGTGGCGGCCGCCGTCGACGTGGATGATCTCGCCGGTGATGTAATCATTCTCAATGAGGAACATCACGGCATTCACAATATCCTGCGTGCTGCCTGCGCGTTTGAGGAGCGTACGATCAATGGCGGCCCGCTTTTGTTCTTCCGTGTAGTAGTCGGGAAACAACACAGGTCCGGGCGCGATGGCATTGACCTGGATGTCGGGCGCGAATGCTTTTGCGAGGCCCCGATTTACAGCAATCAAGGCTGCTTTTGAAACGCTGTAGGGCAGGTACGCCGGCCAAATCAGTTCGCCGGCGACATCCGCAATGTTGATGATTTTGCCCGCGCCGCGGGCTCGCATGAGGCACGCCGCGCGCTGGGCGAGAAAAAACGGCGCCTTGGCATTGATATCCATCTGCAAGTCCCAATGAGCCGGCGTCGCATCGTCTGCCGTTGCCGGCGAAAATACGGACGCGCTGTTGATGAGAATATCCAGGCCGCCGAACGTCGCTTCAATCCCGCGAAACATGTTTTCGACGGCGGCGCCATCTCTGAGGTCGGCGTGAAATGCAGCGCCATCACGGCCCGCGACCTGTTTCGCTTCTGCCTCACCGGATCGGTAATGGACCGCGATCCGCGCTCCTCTGCGGGCGAACTCGAGCGCGATCTCTCTTCCAATCCGTCTTGCCGAGCCTGTGATTAATGCTACCTTGCCATTGAGGTTCACTGATACAGATCCTGCTCCCTCAGGGGAGGCGCGGGAGCTTCACCCATCCGGCCGGAACGAACGCGGGCGCCAAACATTGGGCCGCGTGCCGGTTTTAGCTCCGCGAAGCGCATCATGCCGACAGAATGATTCATGTCGTCGTATATGGCTTCCATCCCACCGCGCATGAAATAAGTCTCGTGCCAAAATCCGGTTCCCCCGGAGTCTTTCAGGAAGTTCTGCCACCAGATGCGATGCGGTTCCGAGCGCGTCCACCGCTCAAGGGATTCGAAATCGCGCCAATACTGGCGCATGCCGAAATGCGGCGGAAACAAACTGAAGAGAAGATTCTCGTGAAGCAGCAACCCCTCCGGCTTTGCATCGACCGATTGCTGAATTCGAGGACCAAAGCCTATCATCGTCTTCAGGCCGCGAAGCATGTTCATCCGCATGCCAAGATAGATGACGACCAGATCCGGATATTTTGACAGATCGACAGTCTGGCGATTCACACCGCTCATCAGACCTCCTGAACGATTCTAGCGCGACGATTCAAGAGCGACACACGTGCGCCGATGATTTGACACACCGCAGCTTTGCTCATAAGATCAAAATCGACTATGGCAAAATCCAAAAAGTCTTCACTTGGCCGGCGCCGTTTCTTGAAGGGCGCGGCAGCCGGTGCGGCAGCCTTCGTCGCAAACCCACAGGGCGGACAGGCGCAGCACGGGCAAGAGCACGACCACGATCACGACCATCAAGCGGTTCCTTCGGACCTGACGCTTCGCGTAAAGGCGCTGGAATCTCTTCTCGTCGAAAAAGGACTGGTCGATCGAGCTGCACTGGATGCGATCGTCGACACGTACGAGCACAAAGTCGGCCCGCACATCGGTGCGCGCATTGTCGCGCGCGCGTGGGTGGATGCGGAATATAAGCGCCGTCTCCTGACCGATGCGGACCGAGCGATTACCGAGCTTGGCCTTGGAGGCCAGGAGGGCCAAAGTATGCGCGTTGTCGAGAATACGCCGAAGGTGCACAACGTCGTCGTCTGCACGTTGTGCTCTTGTTACCCCTGGTCCCTGCTCGGTCTGCCGCCTGTCTGGTATAAATCCACTGCATACCGCGCGCGTGCCGTTATCGATCCGCGCGCTGTTCTACGCGAGTTTGGCCTGGAAGTCGCCGACGATGTGCAGGTCCGAGTTTGGGACAGTACGGCGGAACTGCGCTACCTGGTTTTACCGGAACGGCCCCCTGGCACCGGACGCTTGAGCGAGAGCGAGCTCGCCGCTCTGGTTACGCGGGATTCCATGATTGGAACGCGCAAAGTAAATTCGCTGGGTTCACCCGGCGAGCCGCGGAGGAAATCATGAACGGCGTACACGACGTCGGCGGCATGCAAGACATGGGACCGATTCATATCGAGGCAAACGAACCCGTTTTTCATGCGCGTTGGGAGGGGCGCGTGTACGCTCTCAATCGTGCTCTCGGCGCATGGCGGAAGTGGAATCTGGACAATTCGCGCTGGACCCAGGAAACGCTGCCTCCGGCCGAATACTTCACGATGAGCTACTACGAACGATGGTATCACCGCATGCTCAAGCAGCTCATTGAAAGCAAACTGCTCACACGCGCGGAGATCGAAACGGGAAAACCTGCCAAAGGCTCGGCCAAACTGACGCCCCCACTGCGAGCCGAGGAAGTCATCGCGACCTTCACGAAGGCGCGATTCCAGGGTCGGAGTCGTGCCGGGACTCCACCCCGGTTCACAGCCGGCCAGCGTGTCCGCGCGCGCAACATTCATCCTCCCGGCCACACGCGCCTGCCCCGCTATGCGCGAGGACACGTCGGCACCATCGAGAGTGATCAGGGCGTGTTTGCCCTGCCCGATACCAACGCAACGTTTCAAGGAGAAAATCCACAGCACGTCTATTCGGTTCGCTTTGAGGCTCGCGAATTGTGGGGCGAACAGGCCAGACCGCAGGACGTGGTCTACATCGACATGTGGGACTCATATCTGGATCCCGCGTGAACTTTAGGGGCGGACCTCCCGCAATGTCGGAACCGAGACATCGCGGGAGGTCCGCCCCTACAGTTTTGTGCAATACCAGTCAGGACTCGTCAGGATATTCGTAAACACCCTTACCGACTTTTTTACCGAGCCGTCCTGCTTTGACGTATTCGACAAGCAGGGGACAAGGCCGATACTTCTCGCCAAGGGTTTGATGAAGGAAATTCAGAATACTCAGGCGCGTATCGAGGCCGACCAGATCGATCATTTCGAACGGTCCCATCGGGTGGTTCAAACCGAGCTTCAAGGCCTTGTCAATGTCTCGCGCGCTTGAGATTCCTTCCTGCAGCATATAGAACGCCTCGTTGCCGATGAGCGCATTAATCCGCGAGGTCACAAAGCCGGGCGATTCCTTCACCTCGACGGTGTCTTTGCCCATTTTTCTAGACACCGTCTCGGCGATGGCGAACGTGTCGTCGTCGGTTTCCAGGCCGCGAATGATTTCGACCAGTTTCATTTTATGAACCGGATTGAAGAAGTGCATCCCGATGAACTGGTGCGGCCGGCGGGTCGCGGCGGCCATTTCCGTGATACTGAGCGACGAAGTATTGGATGCGAGAACGGCCTGATTCGCGCATGCCTGATCGAGTCGGCTGAAGACGTCGAGTTTCAATTCCATTTTCTCGGGCACGGCCTCGATGACCAGCTCTGCGCTCTCTGCGGCGCGTTCCAGGTTATTGTCGAGAGTCAGGCGGCCGAGGGCTGCATCCATATCGGAATCGGTCAACTTGCCGATGCTGACTGCTTTGTGCAGGTCCTGACGAATTCGAGACTGCGCTTTTTGTAAAAGCTCATCCGACACGTCGTTCAACACGGTTTGGAAACCACCCAGGGCAGCGACATGAGCGATTCCGCGGCCCATAATGCCCGCGCCAATTACCGCAACGATCGAGACGTCTTTTTTAATCCCCATGCCGCGTAGGATAGACTAAGGACTCTTATGAAAGCAGTCGTTTTTGAAAAACACGGCGGTCCCGCGGTCCTCGAGTACCAGGACGTACCCGAACCAAAGGCGGGGCCCGGGGAAGTTCTCATTGACGTTAAAGCCACGTCTATCAATCACATCGATATCTTCCTCCGTCGGGGGATGCCGGGAATTAAAGTCCTCCTGCCGAAAATTGTCGGCAGTGATGCCGCTGGAGTTATTCGAGAGGTCGGAACCGACGTGTCGGGGCTACAGGTTGGGCAACGCGTGACGATTAATCCCGGCATCAGTTGTGGCCGGTGCGAGTTTTGCGCTGCCGGATTCGGAGGTCAATGTACGTCCTATGCCATGGTCGGTGAAAATAGAGACGGCGCTTACGCCGAACTGGTTGCCGTCCCCGCCCATATCGTTTTGCCGATTCCCGATTCCGTCTCCTTCGAGGAAGCCGCGGCCGCCCCGCTCGTTTTCTTGACCGCCTGGAGCATGATGGTGACGAAGGGAAACATCCATCCTGGTGAAGATGTCTTGATCCTCGGCGCCGGTGCGGGCGTCGGAACGGCCGCAATTCAAATCGCGAAGATGACCGGCTGCCGCGTATTTGCTACGGCAAGCACCGATGAAAAGCTCGCGCGCGCGCGCCAGCTTGGCGCTGATTTCCTGATTAATTATAAGACCGAAGAGTTCGACAAGAAGATTCGGGAACTCACCGGCAAGCGCGGCGTCGATATTGTAGTGGATTATATCGGCGCCGATACCTGGGTCCGCAGTCTCCGGTCCGCGCGCCGCGGCGGCCGCGTGCTCACCTGCGGCGCAACAACAGGCTTCGCTCCGCAGACCGATCTGCGGCAGATTTTCTTTCGTCAAGTTCAGGTGATCGGATCAACAATGGGCAGCCATCGTGATTTTCTCGATGTGATGAAGTGCGTGCTTCGCGGGCAACTGAGGCCGGTGATCGATCGAGTCCTCCCGCTCCGGGAAGCAAGACGAGGGCACGAACTGATCGAAGCCCGCGCGGTCTTCGGCAAAATCGTACTTAAACCGTGACCCGCTCGGGATGCGAGTACACATTCATGGACTGTCCGCGGAGGAACCCGATTGCGGTCATCCCAAAATCATCAGCAAGCTCCACGGCCAAACTGGATGGGGCTGAAATCGAAGCGACGATCGGTACTCCCGCGATCAGCGCCTTCTGAGCGATCTCGAATCCCAAACGTCCGCTGA
>Ga0209058_1001798_pt1 | contig 18021 bp, 17 predicted proteins | sample GraSoiAngelo_147_FD_185904 | JGI IMG/M metagenome (GOLD analysis project Ga0209058, IMG submission 185904) | Grasslands soil microbial communities from the Angelo Coastal Reserve, California, USA - 14_1009_05_40cm (SPAdes) (version 2) | ecosystem: Environmental > Terrestrial > Soil > Grasslands ... | reverse complement strand
GGGCGTCGATGGCCGCGCGCTCGGCCTGCACCTGCGCGTACTTGGCCTGCAGCTGGACCTGCAGCTGCTGCTCGTAGGCAAGTGCGGCCGCCTGAGCGGCCAGGTTCTTTTCCATGTCGGCCTGGATGGCTCTCTGCTGCTGCAGCAGGGCCATCACCTCGCCCCGCTGGTTGTCGAGGATCTGATTGGCGTCAAGCATCTCGACGTGCTCGACCTGCAGCTCGGCGATCAGCTTGTTGTCCGACCGCGTGACCTCCTGGGCGCCGACCAGACGGTTCAGCAGCTGGTTCATGCTGCTCGAGGTCAGCACGAGCTGCATGTAGTTCACGGTCCCGTGGGAGTCGACGAACCGCAGGCGCTGGTTCAGAAGCTGGTCACGGATGGCGACGCGCGCCTGCAGGCGAATCATCGAGGCCTCACCAAACCGGATCTGCCTGCTCAACTCGTCGATCGCGTCCTGGGTCTGCTTGATGAGCGCCTTCTGAGCCGCGATCTGCCGGTTGAGGTTCGCGATCATGGCGTCGATGGCGTTGATCTGCGCGACCGTGTCGCTGATCTGACGCTGGATCGAGCTCAGCTGATTCTGGTTGTTGACCTGCTGGCCGATGCCCGCGTTGTAGGCCAGGCATGCCTGGTACACCGCCGGCGGGTCGCCCGGATAGCAGTAGACCGCGGACACGTTCTGGGCGGACTGCGGGCCCCACGCCAGCGCGACGATGAGCGCGGCGAGCGAGAAGCGCTTCTTCATGTGACTCAGATCCTCACGTAGCGCCTGACGCCGATGTAGCTGCCGAGCGCGCCCAGCAGCGCGCCCGCGAGCAGCAGGTCCCGGGCCAGGCTCGAGATGAACGCGGGGTCATAGCTGAGGGGGATGAAGCCGATGTCCGACTTGAAGCGGACGACCGCAGGCTCGTAGCCGACGACCAGCAAGGCAAGCGAGATCGCGGCTGCGATCAGGCCTGTCATCACGCCTTCGATCACGAAGGGGCCGCGCACGAACCACTCCGTGGCGCCCACGAGCTTCATCACCTCGATCTCCTTGCGCCGGTGGTAGACGGCGGTACGGATCGTGTTCATGACGATCACGACCGAGATGATGAGGAGGATTATCAGCAGGCCCACGCCGGCGAGCTCGAGCCACTGCGAGAGCTGGAGCATCCGGTTGACGAAGTCACCCTGGTAGTTGGTCGGGTCGGTCGGGTCGACGCCTGACCACTTGCGGGCGAGGGCGTCGATCGACGCCACGTCGTCGAGGTTTCTGACCTGGACGTCGAGCTTGGCGTCGAGCGGGTTGCCCTCGATCTGTTGCGCCAGGATCATGTTCTGCGGGTCGGACTTGAACCGCTTGAGCGCCTCGTCCTTGGTGATGAACTGGACGCTCGCGATGCGTGGGTCTGCGGCGAGCTGCTGCTGGAACTCATAGACGTTCGTCAGCGGCGTGTCGTCGGAGACGTTGATCGAGATCTCGCTCACCTTGGTGCGGAACCCGTCCAGCACCTGCGACAGGGCGTGACCGACGAGGAGGTTGATGCCGGCCAGGATCAGGATGAGGGTGATCGAGAGCACCGCCGCGAGGCTCACGGCGAGGTTCCGCCAGAAGCTCTGCCAGGCGCTATTGAGCGCGAACTTCAGATTTCGCAAAATCATCGTGATACCTGCCGGATCTGTCGTCGCGGGCGATCTGGCCCGCGTCGATGGCAACCACGCGACGGCGGAGAAGGTCGACGATCTCGCGGTTGTGCGTCGCCATCACGACCGTCGCGCCGCGCGCGTTGATGCGAAGGAACAGCTGCATGATCTCCCACGCCGTCGCGGGGTCGAGGTTGCCCGTGGGCTCGTCGGCGATGATGAACCGAGGTGCGTGCACCAGGGCGCGGGCGATGGCGACGCGCTGCTGCTCACCGCCCGAGAGGTTGGCCGGGTAGGTGTTCTCCTTGCCGTAGAGGCTGACGGTGTCGAGCGCCTCGGCGACGCGGTTCTTGATGGAGTGGTCGGCCTCGCCCAGAACGCGCAGGGCGAAGGCGATGTTCTCGTAGACGGTCAGGTTCGGCAGCAGCTTGAAGTCCTGGAACACCAGGCCGACCTTGCGCCGGTAGTGCGGCAGCTTGCGCCGCTTCATGCGGCCGAGCTCCACGCCGTCGACGAAGATCTTGCCCTTGCTCGGCTTCTCCTCGCGGATCAGGAGGCGCACGAGGGTGGACTTGCCGGCGCCTGAGGGTCCGACCAGGAAGAGGAAGTCGCCTTCGGGCACCTCGAGGTTGACGTCGCGGAGCGCCTCGGTGCCCGTCGGGTACGTCTTATGGACGTGCTGGAAGCTGATTACGGGCCGGGTGGCAAAGTCCGGTGTCAAAACCATTAGCTGCGTCTCTTGCTGTGGCGTTGTGCGCCCGCGGGCGCGCGGGGCTAGGTCGCGGGCAGTATACCCGAAGGGTCCCCAAGGTCCAAGCCTTTCTCTCCGTGCCAAACACTGGCCTAACGGAGGTCGCTTACGACGCTTGCGGGGGATCTCGGATGGTCGCGACTATCCGGCCATTTGGTCCCGGCGAAGCCACGTTAGTCGCGACTATCCGGGCCTTTGGTCCCGGACAAGCCACGTTAGTCGCGACTATCGTCCCTTTGGTCGCGGAGATTCGCGACTATCCGGTATTGGAGCGGGCCTGCGCCGCAGCTGCCGCCCCCGCCTGGCCCAGGCGCCACCGCAGCCACGCCTCGATGAAGGGATCGATCTCGCCGTCGAGCACGGCCTGGGCGTTGCCCACCTCGAGCCCCGTGCGCACGTCCTTGACCAGCGTGTACGGCTGCAGGACGTAGTTGCGGATCTGGGAGCCGAACTCGGCCGGCAGCACCTGGCCGCGGATCTGCTCGAGGTGCTCGGCCGCCTCCTGCTGCTGGCGCTGGAACAGCCGCGCCTTGAGCACCTTCATAGCCATCTCCCGATTCTTCATCTGCGAGCGCTCGTTCTGGCAAGTGACGACGATCCCGGTCGGCAGGTGCGTGATCCGGACCGCCGAGTCCGTCTTGTTCACGTGCTGTCCGCCGGCGCCTGTGGAGCGATAGGTGTCGATGCGGATGTCCTGCGGGTTGATCACCACCGCGTCCTCATCGGCGCTCTCGAGCTCCGGCATCACCTCCACCAACGCGAACGAGGTGTGCCGGCGATGGTTCTGATCGAACGGGGAGATGCGCACCAACCGGTGGACGCCGTGCTCCGAGCGGAGGAGCCCGTATGCGCGCGGACCGCGGACGATGAACGTCGCGCTCTTGAGACCGGCCTCCTCCCCGCGCGATTCGTCGATGGTCTCGGTCTCGAACCTCCGCCGCTCCGCCCACTTGAGGTACATGCGCAGCAGCATCTCGACCCAGTCCTGGGCCTCGATGCCGCCCTGGCCCACGGAGATCGTCAGGACCGCGTTGTGGTTGGCGTACGGGTCGGTAAAGAGCAGGTCCAGCTCGTGCGCGCGAACCTCTCGGCCCAGCGCCGCTCGCTCCTGCTCCACCTGCTTCTCCAGGTCGGGATCGTCCTCGCCGAGCTGATCCAACTCGACCAGGTCAAGCGCCCGGCGCTCGAGTCGATCCCAGGTGGCGATGAGCTCGCGGTGCTCGCTGGCTACGCGCGCCATCTGGCCGGCGCGGCGCGGGTCGTCCCACGCACCCGGCTTCGTCAGCTCGGCGTCTAGCTCGTCGGCGCGCTTCCCCTTGGCGGGCAGGTCAAAGGTGCTCCTTGAGCTGCAGGATCCGTTTCAGAAGCTCTCTCGCGTCCAGCTCAGCGTCCATGGCACCTTTTGTATTTCTTCCCCGATCCACACCAACACGGATCGTTGCGGCCGATCTTACCTGCGGCCGCCGCGCCCGCGGGCGTCGCCACGGCGCCGACCGGCGTTGCCCGGCGCTGCTGCGCTTGGCCCTCGCGCCCGGCACCGTTGGAGCCGTCGAGCTCCGCCGGCCCGCTCTCGGTGACGTTGCGCACAAGAGCCGGCGGGGGCGGCGTGGGCGCGTTCCGCTGCACCTGCACGCGGTAGATCGCCATCACGATGTTGCCCTCTATCCGCTCGCGCAGCTCGTTGAACATCTCGAAGGCTTCGTTCTTGTACTCGACCAGCGGGTCGCGCTGGCCATAGGCCCGCAGGCCGATGCCCTCGCGGAAGTGTTCCATCTGGGTCAGGTACTCCATCCACTGCCAGTCGATCGTCCGCAGCATCACGTCGCGCTCGACCATCGGCATGAGGTCGGCCCCGATCTCCTCGACCTTGCGGTCGTAGGCTTCGGTGGCCGCCGCATAGAGGTGCTCGACAAGACCTTCCTGACCCCCGTGCAGCGCCTCGTCGGGAAGCTCGCTGCCCGGCGCGATCGGCAGGTAGGTGGACAGGTACTTGAGGAGGCCCTCGAGGTCCCAGTTCTCCGGGTGCCGGCTCTCGCAGTGCTGGTCGACTCCCTTCTGGACGATCTCGCGCACGTAGCCCAGGATGTTTTCGCGCGCGTTCGCGCCCTCCAGCACCTTGCGCCGCTCCTCATAGACGATCTGGCGCTGCTTGTTCATCACGTCGTCGTACTCGACGACGTGCTTGCGGGCGTCGAAGTGCATGCCCTCGACCTTTTTCTGCGCGCTGGCGATCGAGCGCGCCACCCAGGGATGTTCGATCGGCTCCACCTCGAGGCTCGTCATCAGCCGCCCGATGCGGTCGGCGGCGGGACCGAAGATCTTCATCAGGTCGTCCTCGAGCGAGATGAAGAACTTGCTCGAGCCCGGGTCGCCCTGACGGCCCGCGCGACCGCGGAGCTGGTTGTCGATGCGCCGGCTCTCGTGCCGCTCGGTGCCGATGATGTGCAGCCCTCCGACGTCCGTCACGCCGGGGCCGAGCACGATGTCGGTGCCTCGACCGGCCATGTTGGTGGCGATGGTGACCGCGTTGGGCTGTCCCGCCTCGGCGACGATCGCCGCCTCGCGCTCGTGCTGCTTGGCGTTCAGGACGTTGTGCTTCAGGCCCCGACGCTCGAGCATCTTCGCCAGCCGCTCGGACTTCTCGACGCTGACCGTGCCCACAAGCACCGGCCTGCCTTGTTTGTTCATCTCCACGATCTCGTCGATCACGGCCTCGAACTTCGACTTCTCGGTCTTGTAGATCACGTCGGGGCTGTCGGTGCGGACCATCGCCCGGTGCGTCGGGATGACGACCACGTCGAGGCCGTAGATCTTGTGAAACTCCTCCGCCTCGGTGACGGCCGTACCGGTCATCCCGGCGAGCTTGTCGTACTGGCGGAAGTAGTTCTGGACCGTGATGGTCGCGATCGTCTTCTGCTCCTGCTGGACCTTGACGCCCTCCTTCGCCTCCACCGCCTGGTGCAGGCCGTCGGACCAGCGCCGGCCGGGCATCGTGCGCCCGGTGAACTCGTCGACGATCACGATCTCGGCATCCTTGACGAGGTAGTCGCGGTCGCGCAGGAACAGCGCCTTCGCCTTCAGCGCCTGGTTGATCTGATGCGCCTCGATCACGTTCTCCAGGTCATAGATGTTCTTGATCCCGGTCCAGCGCTCCATCTTCGCGAGGCCTGTCTCCGTCAGTGATGCCGACTTGTGCTTGAGGTCGACCTCGTAGTCCTCGCCCTCGGCCAGGCGCGCCGCCCAGCGCGCGTACTGGTAGTACTTCTCCGTCGACTCCTCCGACTGGCCGGAGATGATGTGCGGGGTGCGGGCCTCGTCGATCAGGATCGAGTCGACCTCGTCGACGATGGCGTAGTTGAGCTCGCGCTGCATGCACTGCGCGAGGTCGCGCGCCATGTTGTCGCGCAGGTAGTCGAACGCCAGCTCGGAGTTGGTCGCGTAGGTGATATCAGCCTCGTACGCCTCTTTCTTGGTCGCGGGGCGCAGGTGCTGCAGGCGCGGGTCCGGGTGGGTCTCGTCGAGGAACTCCGGGTCGTAGACGTAGGTGCCCGCGGTGCCCACGTTCACGCCGACGGACATGCCCAGCAGGTGGTAGATGGGGCCCATCCACCCGGCGTCGCGGCGGGCCAGGTAGTCGTTCACGGTCACCAGGTGCACGCCCTTGCCAGGGAGCGCGTTCAGGTAGAGGGCCAGGCTGGCGACCAGCGTCTTGCCTTCGCCGGTCTTCATCTCGGCGATCTTTCCCTGGTGGAGCACGATGCCGCCGACGAGCTGGACGTCGAAGTGGCGCAGGCCGATCGTGCGCCGGCTCGCCTCGCGGCACAGGGCGAACGCCTCCACCAGCAGCTCGTCGAGGTCATGGTCCTCCTGCGCCTTCTGGCGGAGCTCGTCGGAGCGCGCGCGCAGGCCGGAGTCGTCCAGCGCCTGGAGCTCGGGCTCGAGGCCGTTGATCGCCTGGGCCACCGACAGGTGACGCTTGACCTCCCGTTCGTTCGGGTCGAGCAGGCGGGAGAGGATGGCCATGTTTCGAATTTAGAGGTTACCCGGCCGGGCCGAGTCTGAATCCAGCCCTTAGGGCACCACGGGTTCGATCACGGCCAGCGAGCCGTCCGCCCGCCGGACCATGATCTGGATCTCCCCCGAGTTCTCGTCGAGGTAGACGACGACCGGCTGACTGTCCGCCTGGAGCTCGGACACCGCCTCCGCCTCGGACATCGGCCGGAGCTTGAGGCGCAGCCGCTCCAGGGACTGGGCGCGGGCGCGGACTGGGCGGGCCGGCGGAACCCGCACCGGCGAGACCGGCTGCCTGCGGTGGGTGATCTTCTCCTTGAACGTGACCAGCTGGCGGTCGATCTTGTCCAGGGCCAGGTCGAGGGCCTCCTGCGGATCGCCTCCGCGCTCCATCGCGTGGAGCACCGGGGCGCGATGCCCGTCGAGGCGGAGGTGGACGCGACAGACGAACCACGTCAGGTCGCTCGACCTGCGCTTTTCGGAGAACTCGACCTCGGCCTCGAGGACTTTGCCGAAGTGGCGGGCCAGACGGTCGAGCTTGCGCTGCGCCGTGTCGCGCACCTCCTGCCCCAGACCGTTGGTACGGTCGTGCAGGACGACCTTCACAATCCCGACTATAAGCGCGCGCGGAGGGTCTGTCTAGCGGGCGGCGGGCTTGTATCCCGGAGGCGGCGGGAAGAGCGCGGTGATCTCCTTGGGAAGTGGGATTCCCTGCGCGAACATGCGGTCCAGGATCTTCGGGCGGAGCCCGGTCGGCCGGAACTCGGCGATCACCTTGCCGTCCGGCGTGGCGCCCTTCTGCTCCATGACGAAGATGTCCTGCATCGTGATCACGTCCTGCTCCATGCCCACGAGCTCCGTGACCGCCGTCACCTTGCGCGAGCCGTCGCGGAGGCGGCCGAGCTGGACGATCAGGTTGATCGCGCTCGCGACCTGCTGCCGGATTGCGCGCACCGGCAGGTCGACGCCCGCCATGAGGACCAGCGTCTCCAGACGAGCCAGCGCATCGCGCGGGCTGTTGGCGTGCAGGGTCGTCATGGATCCGTCGTGGCCGGTGTTCATGGCCTGGAGCATGTCCAGGGCCTCTCCGCTACGACACTCACCCACAACGATGCGCTCGGGTCGCATACGCAGGGAGTTGATGACAAGGCGCTGGATGGTGACCTCGCCCTCGCCGTTGATGTCCTTGGGTCGCGTCTCCAGGCGGCAAACGTGCTCCTGGTGCAGCTGCAGCTCGGCCGCGTCCTCGATGGTCACGATGCGGTCTTCCACCGGGATGAACCCGGAGAGGACGTTGAGGAACGTCGTCTTGCCAGTGCCCGTGCCTCCGGCGACGATGATGTTCGCCTTCGACAGCACGGCGGCCTTGAGGAAGCCAAACCCCGCCTCGTTGGAGGTCCCGAACCGGATGAGGTCCTCAACCTGGTAGGGGTCGCGTGAGAACTTGCGGATGGTGAGCAAAGGGCCGTTCAGCGCGAGCGGGCGGATGACGGCGTTGACACGCGAGCCGTCAGCCAGACGCGCGTCACACAGCGGCGAGCGTTCGTCGATGCGCCGCCCGACGGTGCGGACGATGAACTGGATGACGTTCAGGAGCTGGTCTTCGTCCACGAACTTGATGTTCGTAAGCACGACCTTGCCGCCCATCTCGACGTAGACGTGGTCGCTGCCGTTGACCATGACCTCGGTCACGCGGTCGTCCCGGATCAGGGGCTCGATCGGCCCCAGCTGCTGGTAGTACTCGTCGATGTTGATACCAGGGATCCGGACTGCCATTTTTCGGCTAGCCTCCGCTCACGGGGAAATCCAAACCGGCTGCCAACTATACAGTCACGCGCGCGACCGAGACCCCCGTTACAGGCCCCGAACCGGCCTGCCTCAGGGCCTTCGCGCAGGCGTCCAGCGTGGCCCCGGTGGTGGCTACGTCGTCCACGACCAGGATCGATTCGCCGGCCAGCGCGAGCCCGCGCCAGAGGAATGCGTCCTTGACGTTCGCGTGCCGCGTCCGGCGATCTTGGCCGACCTGTGGCGGAGTAGGACGCGTACGTACCAGTTCTCCTCCTGGCGCGCCGACGACGAGGATCCGCCTGAGCTCCGCGGCCAGCAGGTCGGCCTGGTTGAAGCCGCGCTGCCGGCGGCGCGACGGGTGCAGCGGCACCGCGACCACCCATGGCGCGGACACGCCCTCGACGACCAGGCGCTCGGCGAGCAGCTGCGCGAGCGGCCGCGCAAGTCGTCGCCAGCCCTCGTACTTGAAGCGGTGGATCGCCGCCTCGGCCGGACCTTCATAGACGACCGCGGAGCGAAGACGCGTCAGCGACGGAAGGCGGGCGCGGCATCCACAGTCACGCCGGGCCGAATCCACCTCGACACCGCAGCGCCGGCAGAGCGGCTCTTCCAGCCGGCGGATGCGGGCGCGGCATCGCGCACAAAGCCAGGACCCGACGGTTCGGCAGCCACCGCATCGCGGCGGCAGCAAGAGATCGACCACGCGCACAGGACGAGCGTATCGGCGGGGTCAAGGGGTTCTTAACCGATGAGGATCTGGTCGCCCCGCTCGAGAGGAATGTCCGCCGTGGAGCTCGCGGGCAGCTCGAGCACGCTGTGGGCGCCGATCTCCCACCACACGACGCCGTACCACGCGGGCAGCCGGCGGTAGACCTTCTTGACCCGTTCGCGCGAGTCGAGGAAGACGGCGTCGATCGGAAAGTTCATGAACATCATGTGGATGCCGCTGCACGGGTTGATCCACATCCCACGCCCAGGCTCCAGCGACCTGCGAAACATCAGGCCGACGCCGCGCCCGAACATGGTCCGCGGCATCTCCAGCGACTCGGCGAGCACCTTGCCGCTGCGCTCGTGCACCGCCCTTCGTCCGTTCATCGAGATCGCATAGGGTAATTGCCCGCACCATGGATTTCGACAGCGACGGCGTACGCCTGCACTACGAGGTCAACGGTCCGGAGCAAGGCACACCGATCGTGGCGGTCCATGGCTTCGCCTCCGACTACAGACTCAACTGGGTCGGCACGCGCTGGCAGGAGACGCTCACCAACAACGGCTTCCGGGTCATCGGCCTCGACTGCCGCGGCCACGGCGAGAGCGACAAGCCGCACGACGAGGCGGCCTACGCGGTGGACGTCATGACCGGCGACGTCGTCCGGCTCCTCGACCATCTCGGGGTCGCGGCGGCCGCGTACATCGGCTACTCGATGGGCGCGCGCATCGGCCTGGAGGTAATCCTCGATTTCCCGGACCGGGTCACCCGCGCCGTCCTGGGCGGCATCGGCGCGACCGGGGCGATCCAGCACGCGGACCAGATCGCGCACGCGTTCCGCATCGGCGCGCCCACGGACGATCCCGTGGCGCAGACCTTCTATAAGTTCGCGTCCGCGCGTCCGACCAACGATCTGGTCGCCCTGGCGGCGTGCATACGTGGGCTGCGGCCCCAGCGCGACCGCGAGCGGCTGGCGAAGATACGGACGCCGATCCTCGTCGTTGTCGGCGACCGGGACGAGATCGCCCGCGGCGCACCCGACCTCATCGAAGAGATCCCTTCCGCCCGCCTGGCCACGATCGCGGGCCGCGACCACATGAGCGCCGTCCCGGCGCGGGAGTTCAAGACGGCCGCGGTGGAGTTTCTGACCGGCGAAATCCCGGGATAGTCGCGACTATCCATGCAGGCGCGCGGCGGGAAGGCGGGATAGTCGCGACTAACCATGCAAGTGCCAGGCGAAAACCACGGATAGTCGCGACTAACGAGCAGGTGCCCGGCGCGGGCTAGGGCTCACAGGCGTTTCACGAAGCGGACCTTGCGCCGGCTCTTGCGGGCATGCGCCTGGTCGGTCGGCACGATCGAGATGCTGCCGTCTGGCTCGAGCACCCCAAGCTTTACCTCTTTGAGCTCGGCGACGCCGTGCTCGCGGATGGCGGTCTCCAGCTCGTCTTCGGTCATGCCCTCGCGCTCCAGCGCGGCCGGCACGACCTTCCCGTCCTTGATCAGGATCGAGGGCGGGGACTCGAGCACACGGCGGAACGCCGGGACGCGCCCCAGCCTGCCCACCAGAAAGTTCGCAGCAACGAGAGCGGCTATGAGGACCAGTCCGCCCGTCAGCGAGTAGTCCGGGCCCGTCATCGCCGGCTGCAATGCGTTGGCGACCAGGAGGACGAACACCAGGTCGAACAGCGTGAACTGGCCGACCTCGCGCTTTCCGAACACGCGCAGTGCGATCAGAAGGGCGGCGTAGACCGCGACCGCCCGCAGCACGAGCTCCCACAGCGGGACGCTCGGCAGCAGCCAGGAAGGCGTGGTGCTTCTTAGCCCCTCGGTTGCATCAGGATCAGCACGGCGGGCCCGAGGAGCACGATCCAGAGCGTCGGGAAGATGCAGCCCACCATGGGCAGCATCATCTTCAGCGTCGCCTGGGCGCCTCGCTCCTGCGCGCGCTGGCGGCGCTTGCGGCGCATCTCGTCTGCCTGAATGCGCAGGATCTTGCCGATGCCGGTGCCGAACTGCTCGGACTGGATCACGGCCTGGATGAAGTTGTGCAGGTCCTCGACGCCGCTGTTGCGGCCCATCTCGTCCAGGGCCTCCAGGCGAGGCCGGCCCAGGCTCACCTCGCGCAGGGCCTTCGCGAGCAGCTCAGAGAGAGCGTTCTTGTACTTGTCAGTGACCCGGGCCAGGGCGGCGTCGAAGCCAAGGCCGGCGTCGACGCAGATGACCAGGAGGTCGAGAGCGTCGGGAAGGGCCTTCTGGATCTCGGTCTTGCGAGCGTCGACCTTCTGCTTCAGCCACAGCACCGGGAGGTAGTAGCCCAGGATGACGCCGGCGACGAGAGATATCACCAGGTAGACGGGGTTGGCCAGCAGCAGGCCGATCAGGAGCCCGGCCGCGCCGACGATCGCCGCGGCCACGAGGCGCACGGCGGCGAAGTCTTCGGGAGTCAGGTTGCCGGGGCGTCCCGCAAGCTCGAGCCTGTTGAGGAGGTCCTGCCGCGCCTTCTGCGGCGTGGAGCGGGACAGCAGGGACCCGAGGCGCTCGATCGACGGGCGCAGGACGCGCTCGCTGAACGGCCGCTGGAGCTCGATCTCCTCCACCGTCAGCTGCTTCTCGCCGCCGTACACGGAGAGCCGCTGCTGCACGGTCAGGGCAGTGTTGGACGATGGAGTGCGGGCGAGGCCGATGAAGATCATCAGCACGCCGACCGCGACGGCGAACGCCAGGATCATGGTGGTGCTCATGGACTAGACCTCGATCGCCACGATGCGGCGGATGATCAGGTTGCCGATGAAGATCATGAATCCGCCGATCGCGAGCAGGATCCATCCGATGATGCTGCCGAACATCGGCTGGAAGTAGGTGGGCGTGACGAAGAACATGAACGTTGCGAGCAGGATCGGCAGCGCGGTGATGATGCTGCCCGACGCGCGCGCCTGCGCGGTCAGGGTCTGGATCTCACCTTTGATCCGCACGCGCTCGCGAATGGTGTAGGCGATGTTGTCCAGGATCTCGGCCAGGTTGCCACCGACCGTGCGGTGGATGGAGTAAGCCGTCGCGACCAGGTCGAAGTCCGCGCTGGCGATGCGCTTGGTGATGTTCGATAGCGCCTCGTCGGGCGAACCGCCCAGGTTCATCTCGCGCACGGCGCGTGCGAACTCGTCACCGATCGGCGCGGTCGCGTTCTTGGCCACGGTGTCGATCGCCTGGGCGAACGAGTAGCCGGCCTTCAGGGCGTTGGAGAGGAGCGTCAGCGTGTCGCCGAGCTGGCCGTTGAACTTCCTGAGCCGCTGGTTGATCCGGTACTTGACGTAGAAGCCCGGGGCGAGGTAGCCCGCGAAGAACAGAAGGGCGAAGAGCAGACCCCACCGCCAGTAGGCGATCAGTCCCACCAGGGCGCCAGTGCCGAGCTGGATCATGAAGTACTCGGAGGGGCGCAGCTTGAGGTCGGCCCTCTGCAGCTGCTCCGCGACCGACGGCTTGCCCTTCTTGGCATCGCCGCGGCCCATGCGCTCGGCCGCCGGCGAGAACAGGCGGTTGAGAGTGTCGCGCATGCCCTGCGACTGCGGAAGCGCTTGCGACCCGGCGGTGGTCACCCCATACGCGGCGAGTCTCGCCTGGAAGTCCTCGGAGCCGCCAGCGGAGCGCCGCATCTGGCTGATGCCGAGAAAGAAGAGGAAGACGCCGGCGAAGGCGATCAGCCCGAAAACCACGGCGATGGACATCTATTCCTCCTGAAAAGTCAGTACAGCTTATCCGGCGACGGCTGGCGCACCGGCGCGAATAGGGAGTCGGCTATCTCCTCCCCTTCCGCCCGTAGGTGCTCGGCCCGCATCGGCAGGGCGCCCAAGGCGGTGTGAAAACCCACGGCTTTGCCCTCGGGGCTGACGCCGATCTGCTTGAACGTGAAGAGCTCCTGGGTCATGACCTCGCCGTCCTTGCTCATGCCCGTGACCTCGGCCACGCTGACGATGCGGCGCACGCCGCCGCGCAGGCGCGACTGCTGGACGATCAGGTGGATCGCGGAGCTGATCGTCTCGCGGATGGCGCGCGAGGGCAGGTCCTGGCCGGCCTGGAGGACCAGGGTCTCGAGGCGGACGAGGCACTCGCGAGGGTTGTTGGCGTGGAGCGTGGACATCGAGCCATCGTGGCCGGTGTTCATGGCCTGGAGCATGTCCAGGGCCTCGCCGCCACGACACTCACCGACGATGATCCGGTCGGGGCGCATACGCAGACAGCTCTTCACGAGCTCGCGGATGGGTACCGCGCCCTTGCCCTCGACGTTGGGCGGGCGGGACTCGAGCTGGATCCAGTGCGGCTGCTGCAGCTGCAGCTCAGCGGCGTCCTCGCAAGTGATCAGGCGCTCGTTCTCGGGGATGAACGACGAGAGGATGTTGAGGAGCGTCGTCTTGCCGGAGCCGGTGCCTCCGGAGACCAGGATGTTGAGGCGCCCGCGGACGCACGCGCGCAGGAAGGTCATGATCTCCGGGCTCGAGGAGCGGAAGCGGTTCACGATGTCGGCCGGCCCCCACTTCTCCTTGGAGAACTTGCGGATGGTCAGGGCGGGGCCCTTGAGCGCGATCGGAGGGATGACCACGTTGACACGGGAGCCGTCCTTCAGGCGCGCGTCGCAGATCGGCGTCGACTCGTCGACGCGCCTGCCGACCAGGCTGACGATGCGGTCGATCACCTGGCGCATCTGGCGCTCGGACTCGAACGTGACCGAGGACAGGATCGGCTCGCCGCTCTTCTCGACGTAGATCTGCTTCGGGTGGTTGGCCATGATCTCGGTGATGTTCGGGTCGGCGAGCAGCGCCTCCAGCGGACCCAGACCGAGCACGTCGTCGAGGACCGACTCGACAAGGCGCTCCTTGTCGTTCTTGGTCATCGTCATCGCCGTCGAGCGGAAGTACTCCTCGGCGAGCTCGACGATCTTTTCCCGGACGCCCGGCTTGTTACTGGAGTCGATCTCGTCCGCGAACTTCTCGATCAGCTTGGCGTGGATCTGCACCTTGGCCGCCGTAAAGGCGGGCGAAAGGTCGCCGCCGACCTGGCGCGCCGCCGCGGCGGCCTGGGAAAGCGAGGTCGGGGCCGCAGGCGCCGGAGCCGCGGGCTGCGCTACGGGAATCGAGGTCTGCGGCGTGTACGGGGTCGCCCCCGGCAGGGTCGCGGTCGCGGGTCCGTTACCCGCTCCCCCTGGCGGAACCGTCTGGTTCTGCTTGACCCTGTCGAGGAGACCCATACGAGCTAATGGTTAAAGCGTCGAGAAGTGGTATTTGGCGTCGACCTGCTTGTTGCTGACTCCGCCGGCGGAGGTGATCTGCAGACATGACGGGTCGTCGTTGTCGGCAGGCGGCGTCGGCTTGTAGTCCTTGTACGACTCGAGCGTGTACCGGATGGTCGTGTTGGCCAGGAACCAGACCAGGTACTCGGCGTCGCACTGCGTCAGCTCGACGGTCAGGCTGGAGGTCACGCCCGTCGTCGCTGCGCCGCTCTGCGAGGTCGTCTGGCCGCTCCCCGCGGCTGACGTCACCCCCGAGGACGCGGGTCCGAGGCCGATGATGCGGAGGTTGGTGAACACCGTCTTGCTGACCTGCTTCGGTGGACCTTGCTGAGTGCCGCTGGTGGCGAAGATCTGGACGCTCACCGACGCGATGACGGTGACGTAGTCGCCCACGCTGATGTGCCCGGCGACGCCCTGCTGCTCGCCCGTCGGGATCGTCATGGCGACGTAGCCCTTGGCCAGCGGGAGGTAGGCCGGCTGCGCGCCCGTGGGGATCACGTTGAGGTCGGTGGCGAGCATGTCCGACGTGAGGATCACGCCTTTGGCGATGTTGACCTGCGCGATCTTGTCCTTGACATCCGCGAGGTTGCTGTAGGAGTTGGTAGGTGCGTTGCCGTTGACAGACGCCTTCGCCGTCTCGAGGTCGGCCAGGGTTATCTGGTGGCGCAACGGGATGGTCTGCTTGGCGACGACGACGGTGTTCGTCGGACCGCCGAGAGCGCCTCCGCCACCTACGTTGCCAAGGAGAAAGACGCCGCCAAAGGCGAGGGCGGCGAGAAGCACGCCGACGATGATGAAAAGTCGACCCCCGCCAGGGCGGGGCCTAGTGGCAGCAGGTGCGACGGCCAAGACTAAGTCACCTCCGATTGATTCCTGAGAACCGGCTTCGAGAAAACGGCGACATTGTAAGCACGCGGACCGCGATCTTCACCCCAATTCGCTCTAAAGAAGAGAGAGCCCCTCGCGGGGCTCTCTTGAAGGTGCTGTTACGTGGGCTGTTACGCTCCGAGAGCGGCTACGACGTTGGAGAACACGTTCTTGATCTGGTTGCCCATCGTAAGAAGGATCACGATGACCACGATTGAGACCAGCACGAGGATCAGAGCGTACTCAACCATGCCCTGGCCTTCCTGACGAGTCGTAAGGCTGCGAAGCTTCCAGTAAAGGCTCAACATTTCTGCGATTTCACCTCCTTTTTCCCGAACTACAGGCTTCTGACCTGCTAGACGCTGCCCGTTTTCGATTCTTGCGGGCTTCCGAGGCGTCCTCTCGCGGACGAGGATGGTAGCCATCGGTACCGGACAGGTCAATTCAATTAGGCAAAACGACCGGGAGCGCCATGCCGGTCGCTAACCTACTGCGCCGGGATGGCTGTGTCGGACGTCGCAGAGGGGGTCCAGGGGCGCTCGGGGGCCTACTGGCGGGACCTGGTCCTCGGCCGGCTGATCCCCTCCCTGTTCTTCAGCCTCTTCCTGGCCCGGGAGCTGATTCTGCTCTGGGGAAGCGTTCAGGGCATACGCCAGCCCTCCGACCTGCTGTTCGTCCTCCAGCAGGTCCTGGCCCTCGCCTACTTCACCCTCCTGGTCGTCCTCTACGCCGTCCGCCTCCCCCAACGTGGCACCGACCACCGGCTGGCGGTCATCTTCATCGCCTTCAGCGGCACCTTCGCCGCCATCGGGGCGAGCTTCCTGCCCGGTGGCACGCGGCGAGAGGACCTGGTGCTGGTGGCCGACGTCCTGGCCACCGCGGGCCTGGCCTACTCCGTCTGGGGCCTGGCCTACCTCCGCCGCTCGTTCTCCATCATCCCGGAGGCCCGGCGTCTGGTCACCGGCGGGCCCTACAGGCTGAGCCGGCACCCTGTCTACCTGGGTGAGGTTGCGACCGCGATCGGCGTCAACCTTGCGACCGCCGGCTGGCTGAGCGGCCTCGCCATCGCCTACTTCATCGCTTGCGAGCTGATGCGCATCCGCTGGGAGGAGCGCATCCTCGCAATGACTTTTCCGTCCGAGTACCCGGAATATGCAAGACGCGTCCCCCGCTACCTACCGAACCCCTTCGCGCGCCGCTGACACGCTCCATCTGAGCGAGCGCCTCAGCGCGCGGACGCTGCTTCTCGGCAGCGTGATGGTCGTCATCCTGTGGCTGTTCATCGGTCCCGAGCAGGACCCGGACTTCTGGTGGCACCTGCGCATCGGCGAGTGGATGGTCCAGAACGGACACCTCCCCAGCACCGACATCTTCACCTTCACAGCCGCCAACCACGTCTGGACCGACCACGAGTACCTGACCGAGATCCTCATGTGGCTGACCTTCAACTCCCTCGGCCTGACCGCGCTGGTGATCCTCTTCGGCCTCCTGACCTGGGCCGGCTTCTGGCTGATCTACCTCCAGGTCCGCCGCCAGCCTTTCGTCGTCGTCGGCGTCGGGCTGGCGATCGGCGCAATCGCCGGGACGCCCATCTGGGGGCCGAGAGCGCAGATGATCACCTTCGCGCTGAGCTGCCTCGAGCTCTACTGGCTGCGCGGCTACCTGAGCGGCCGGAGCCTGGCCATCATGTACTTCCCACTCGTCATGGTCGCGTGGGCCAACCTGCGCTGGTCTCGGAGCTGCTGACCTGGGCTTGGGACCAGGACAACCCCGCCCACAAGATGCGGGCCCGGCGGCTGGCGGTCATAGGCCTGGCGTCGGCGGTGGCGGTGGCGGCCACCCCGCACTTCCTCAGCCTCTATCCCTACCCGTTCCAGACCCAGGGCAGCGAGGCGCAGCAGCGGCTGATCGTCGAGTGGGCCTCACCCAACTTCCACAACATCGAGCTGCGCCCGTTCGAGGCGATGATCTTCCTGCTCATCGTCGGATTCGCTCTGAAGCGGCCGTCGGTGTTCGACCTGCTGCTGGCGCTGCTCGCGATCGGCCTCGCCCTGCAGAACGTGCGCAACATCGCCCTGTTCGTGGCCGCCACCACCCCCGTGCTGATCAACACCTACGGAGCCTGGTGGCAGGAGCTGGCGGGAGCGCACGGCTGGAAGCCCACCGTCCCTCCCCGACCGCTGTTCGCGGCCATCACGGCAGCCGTGCTGCTGCTGATCATCGGCGCCACCTCGGTCCGGGTCGGGACCTCGATCAACCCGACGCGCCAGGACCAGCTCACCGCCTCCAACTACCCGGTCGGGGCCGCCGACTGGCTGGCGGCCCACCCCGAGGTCGGGACGCGGATGTTCAACCAGTACGGCTTCGGCGGCTACCTCGCCTACCGCTTCTACCCCGAGCCGAACCGCCGCGTGTTCATATTCGGCGAGGCGGCGCTGATGGGCGACGACCTGCTCAACGAGTATGCCGACGTCTACTACGTGCGGTCCAACTGGAGGCAGGTGCTGGACAAGTACCGCGTCGACTACGTGGTCGAGAACGTGGGCGACCCGCTGCCGAACCTCCTCTCGACTCAGCCCGACTGGAGGCTTGTCTATCAGGACAAGGTCGCGGTGATCTACGTGCGCCAGGGACCTCCCTAGGCCCCTCACATCATCACCACGGATAGTCGCGACTAACGTGGCTTCTGCGGGACACAAGTGGCGGATAGTCGCGACTAACCGGGGTTTTGGAGCACGAGATGCGCGGATAGTCGCGACTAACGTGGCTTTTGCCGGACCCAAGGGGTGGATAGTCGCGACTAACGTGGCTTCTTCGGGACTCATCGCCCCTCACCCTTCATCCCTCTCCCCCGAGGGGGAGAGGGAGGTTCAACCCCTCTAGTACAGCCGCCAGATCTTGAAATTGGGGCTGTCGTACGCCGGCGGCCCGAGCGCCTCCGGCGGCGGTGTCCCGAGGTCGACTGTCCAGACGACGTAGCGG
>Ga0209058_1001797_pt1 | contig 18026 bp, 14 predicted proteins | sample GraSoiAngelo_147_FD_185904 | JGI IMG/M metagenome (GOLD analysis project Ga0209058, IMG submission 185904) | Grasslands soil microbial communities from the Angelo Coastal Reserve, California, USA - 14_1009_05_40cm (SPAdes) (version 2) | ecosystem: Environmental > Terrestrial > Soil > Grasslands ... | reverse complement strand
CCCCTTCGGCGTCATCGGCGCACGCCTCGCTCGGACGAGCGCGGTCGTCGCGCGGACCGGCTACACGGGCGAGGATGGGTTCGAAGTCTTCGTCGCGAGCGAGGGTGCGGGCGCGGTCTGGTCGGCGCTCCGTGAAGCCGGCCGCGAGGCCGGCCTCCTGCCCATCGGCCTCGGTGCGCGCGACACCCTCCGTCTCGAGGCGCGCTACTCGCTCTACGGCAACGAGATCGACGAGAGCACCGACCCGATCGAGGCTGGGCTCGCCTGGACGTGCAAGCTCGACAAGGCGTTCATCGGCCGGGACGAGATCGCGAAGCGCAAGACCGAAGGCGCTCGCCGCAGGATCGTCGGCCTCGTCATCGACGGCGGGGTGGCTCGGCACGGCCACGAGGTCGTGCACGAGAGCACGCCGATCGGGACGGTCACGAGCGGGACCTACGGCCCGACCGTCGACAAGAACATCGCCCTCGCGTACGTCCCGACGGAGATTTCGAAGGTCGGAACGCGCCTCGCGGTGCGCATCCGCGAACGCGACGTTCCGGCTACGGTAGTGAAGACACCTTTTTATCGGAGGCCCGAGTGAGCGCCGTCCCCGACGACCTCAAGTATTCGAAGGAGCACGAGTGGGTCCGTGCCGACGGCGACGTCGCGACGATCGGGATCACACACTTCGCGCAAGAGCAGCTCGGGGACGTGGTGTTCGTGGAGCTTCCCGAGAAGGGTGCGACCGTGCGCCAGTTCTCGAGCCTTGGGGTGGTCGAGTCGGTGAAGGCCGCCTCGGACATCTACGCGCCGATCTCCGGCGAGGTCCTCGAGCGCAACGTGAAGGTCATCGAGAGTCCCGAGCTGGTGAACAGCGCGCCCTACGGTGACGGCTGGATGCTCAAGGTGCGCCTCGCGGACAAGGGCGAGCTGACGAAGCTCCTCAACGCCGCCGATTACCGCTCGCACATCGGCGAGAGCGCCGGTATCGGAGGCGACTGACCCGAGCGCGTGAACAGCAACCCGTACTCGCCGCACACGCCCGAGGACCGCGAGGCCATGCTCGCGCGGGTCGGCGTGCGCGACGTCGACGAGCTCCTTGGGGCGATCCCGAAGGATGCACGCTATCCCAAGCTTGGCGTAGGGGCGGGGATGTCCGAGATCGAGGTGCAGGCGCATCTCGAGCATCTGGCGGCGATGAACACGACCGCGGGATCGGGCCCGTTCTTCATCGGCGGCGCGATCCAGCGGCGCTACATTCCCGCGGCCGTCCCAGCTCTTGCTCTGCGCGGCGAATTTCTCACCGCCTACACGCCGTATCAGCCCGAGGTGAGCCAGGGGACGCTCCAGGCGGTGTGGGAATACCAGTCGCTCATGGCCGAGCTGCTGGCGATGGACGTCGTGAACTCGTCGATGTACGACGGAGCGTCGGCGACGGCGGAGGCCGCGCTCATGGCCGTGCGTCTCACCGGACGCACCAAGGTCGTCGTCAGCACGGAGGTCGACTTCACTTACCGGCGAACGCTTCGCACGTACGCGCGCGGGCCGGAGCTCGAGGTCGTCGAGACGCCGACCGCGCAGCTCGCGACGGCGGCGACCGGGTCGGCGTGCCTCGTCGTGCAGCACCCGGATGCCTTCGGGACGCTCGTCGACGTCAGGACGATCGCCGACGCGGCGCACGCGGCGGGCGCGCTTTGCGTGCAGGTGACGGAGCCGCACGCCTGCGCCCTCCTCGAGCCGCCCGGCGCGCTCGGCGCCGACATCGCCGTGGGCGAGGGCCAGCCGCTCGGCATCGCCATGTCGTACGGCGGGCCACACCTCGGGATCTTCGCCTGCCGAGAGCCGCTCGTGCGGCAGATGCCCGGACGTATCGCCGGCCAGACCGTGGATGCGAACGGCACCCGCGGCTTCGTGAACACGCTGCAGACGCGCGAGCAGCACATCCGTCGCGAGAAGGCGACGAGCAACATCTGCACGAATGAGGCGCTTGCCGCGATCACCGCGGCCGTGTACCTGTCGCTCCTCGGGCCCGAGGGACTCCGGGCGGCCGCGCGCGCCGGCGTGACGCGTGCGCACGCGCTCGCGAAGCGCCTCGCCGCGATCCCGGGGCACGCGATCGCGAACAACGGTCCGTTCTTCGACCGCTTCACGCTCAGCAGCGAGACGGGCGGGTGGGAGCTGCGCAGCGCGCTCCTCGCGCGCGGGATCCAGGTCGAGGCGACCGCGTCGCACTATGTTGACGGCCGGCGGCGCGGTCGTGACGACGTCATCGTGCAGTGCACCGAGCTGACGACGGAGGCGGACGAGGACGCGCTCGTCGACGCGATCGCCAAGCCGTCGCGCGCCGGCGAGGCGGTGGCGGCGCGATGACGGTCCGCACGCAGGCCGTCCCGGACCTCGGCGCGAAGACGCCGCTGCCCGCCCTCGAGCCCTTGCTCTTCGAGCTCGCCCGGCCCGGCCGCCACGGCCGGCACGTGCGCTCGTCCGAAACGGCCGACATCCCGGCGGCTTTCCGGCGGACGACGCCGCTCGGGCTGCCGGAGCTCACCGAGCCGCAGGTGGTGCGCCACTACACGCACCTCGCGCAGCTGAACTACGCCGTGGACACGGGCATGTACCCACTCGGCTCGTGCACGATGAAGTACAACCCGAAGGTCAACGATCGCGTCGCCGGGCTCTTCGCGGATATCCACCCACGTCAGTCGTACCGCACGACGCAGGGCGTGCTCGCGCTCGCGTACGAGCTCGAGCAGCTCCTCGCGAAGATCAGCGGCATGGACTTCGTCAGCCTGCAGCCGCAGGCGGGCGCGCAATCCGAGCTCACCGCGCTCCTCGTGTTCAAGGCGTACCACGCGAAACGCGGCGAGGCTGGACAGCGGCGTCGCATCATCGTCCCGGACTCGGCGCACGGCACGAACCCGGCATCGGCCGCGATGTGCGGGTACCAGGTCACCACGGTGAAAAGCGACGCACGCGGGAACGTCGACCTCGACGCGCTGAAGGCGGCGCTCGGACCGGACGTCGCAGGCTTCATGCTCACGAACCCGAACACCATCGGCCTCTTCGAAGAGCGCGTGCGCGAGGTCTGCGCCGCGGTACACGACGTCGGCGGGCTCGTGTACGGCGACGGCGCGAACATGAACGCGCTCCTCGGGATCGCGCGCCCCGGCGATCTCGGCTTCGACTGCGTGCACATCAACGTCCACAAGACGTTCTCGACGCCCCATGGCGCGGGCGGCCCCGGGGCGGGCCCGCTCTGCGTCAAGGCGTCCCTCCGGCCGTTCCTGCCGAAGCCGTGGATCGTCCGCGAGGCCGATGGCTCCTACCACTACGACACCGCGCGGGAGGACCGCGAGCCCGACGCCGTCGGCGAGTCGATCGGCACGATCAAGCAGCGCCTCGGGAACTTCGGCGTCCTCGTGCGCGCTTACACCTACATGCGCACCCTCGGCGAAGAGGGTCTCGTGGAGACGGCCCGCGACGCGATCCTCGCGGCCAACTACCTCCTCGCGCTCCTGCGCGAGGCCTACGACGTCGCGTACGACCGCTCGTGCATGCACGAGTTCGTGCTCAGCGCGCGGCGGCAGAAGCAGCAGGGGGTGTCCGCGCTCGACGTCGCGAAGGCGCTCATCGACGAAGGCTTCCACCCGCCGACGGTGTACTTCCCGCTCATCGTGCCGGAAGCGCTGATGATCGAGCCGACCGAGACCGAGACGAAGGAGACGCTCGACGCGTTCGCCGCCGCGATGCTGCGGATCGCCGAACGCGCGCGGACCGATCCGGCATCCGTGCACGACGCACCGACGAAGGCGCCGCTGCGGCGTCTGGACGAGGTGGCCGCGGCGCGCAAGCCCGTGCTCCGGTGGAAGCGACCCAGCTGACGACGCGCACCCGCGTCGCCATGGTGTGGCCGGAGCTGGCCACCGTCGCGTCTGGGGTCGTCGACGTGCGTGCCGAGGCGGACGACGCGGCCGAGCTCGTCGATCAGGCTCATTTCGGCGAGCGGCTGCGGGTGCTCGGCGAACGGGGCGAATGGCTCTACGTCCAGGGCGAGGACGACTACTTCGGCTGGATCCGCTCGGACACTCTGTCCGTGGAGAGCGACCCGCATCCGGACCCGCTGTGGATCGTCGCCACGACCCTGGCGCCGGTGCGAGCGGACGCGGCGGCCGACGCGGAGATCATCGGCGAGATCCCCGCGGGTGCACGCCTTTCGGAGCTCGCGTCGGGGGACGCCGGCGACTGGCTCGTCCTGAGCTGGCGTCGCGGGAAGGGCTTCCGCCGCGGCTACGTGGCCGCTGCGGACACCGCACCTCTCGACGATCTGCCGCGGCGGCCGCCGACGCCCGCCGATCTCCTCGCTACCGCGCAGGCCTTCATCGGTTCACGGTACGTTTGGGGCGGTACCACAGAGCGCGGTCTGGACTGTTCCGGCTTCGTTCAGCAGGTGTACCGTTTGAACGGTGTTGGGCTGCCGCGGGATGCGGACCAGCAGGCCGTGTTCGGCCGGCCGGTCGAGCGGGCGAGCCCCGGCGACCTCTTCTTCTTCGGGGCCGAAAGGGTGACGCACGTTGCCCTCGCCACCTCGGAGAGCGAATTCCTACACGCCCCGCAGTCCGGCGCGGTCGTCGAGAGAGGGAAGTTGGGCCCCGAACGCCGTCTCCGGACGATCCGCCGCTATCTTCCCGAGAACGTACGTGAAACCTAAGAAAGCACAAACGCGAGCCGGCGAAGCCGACGAAGCGCGGTCCGATCGCGAGCTCGTCTACGCGGCGCGGGACGGGGACACGCGCGCCTTCGACGCGCTCTTCTACCGGCACCGCGACGGCATCTTCCGGCTCGGACTGGCGATCACAAAGGACCCCTCGGCCGCCGACGAGATCGTCGTCGACACGTTCGCGCGCGCGCACCGGGCGCTCGCACGGCTCGAGCCCGACGACTCGCTCCGGCCGTGGCTGTATCGGGTCGCTGTCAATCTTTCGTACAACCGCCGGCCTCGAAAGGGCGTCGTGCTTTCACCTCTCGAGGACGCGGTCGACGAGAAGGTCACGAGCGATGAGGGCTCGCCGGCGAACCTCGCGGAGCTCGCCGAGCTGCGGCGCGTCGTGCTCGCAGCCGTCGACCTCCTCGGCCCCAAGCACCGCCTCGTCGTCGTGCTCCATTACCTGAACGGTCTCAACCTCGCCGAGATCGCGCAGGTCGTCGACTGCCCGATCGGGACCGTCAAGTCCCGCCTCCACTACGCCCTGCGGCGCCTGCGAACACATCTTTCCGCACATCCGGAGCTCGGCCTCGAACCGCGCGCCGCCTTCATGGCTAGTCCAGGTAGACAGCGGACAGCTCCGCTCATCGTGGAGCCCGTGAGGTTGGATCGTCGATGACGCTCATGTCGCGCAGCTGCCGGATCGCCCAGGATCAGATCGTCGCCGTGCTCGCCGGGTCGGTCGACCCGCGGGACCGCCGGGCGCTCGATGCGCACGCCGCGCGCTGCTACCGCTGCGCCGACGCGCTTCGCGACGCGGTCGCGACCCACGTCGCGCTCGGCCGCGCGTTCGCCCCGCTTCGCGCCGCGCACACCCTCGTCGCCCCCGGTCGCGTCCGCCTGGCGCTCCGGCCGGCCCCCGCGAGCCCCTTCGCCCCGCTCTTCGGTCTCGCCACGCGCCTCGCGGAGGGGACGGTCGCGCTCGGCGTGTCCGCGTTCATCCTGTCGAGCGCCGTGGCCGGCATGGCGCCCGGCGAGCCCGCGCCCGCCCCCGCGGAACAGAGCGACGGCGTCGCCGTACACGTAAGCCGCAGCTTCGACGACACCCAGTTCTTCTACCGCTGGGTACGGATCGGCCGCTACGCCCCGATCAACGATCTCCTCGATCCGTCGATCGGCATCCCGCGCGGCGCCGACGATGCGGACACGCCGGAGCCGGTCAGAGAAAGCGCGCTCCGCTAGGAGCCCCGGCACGGTCCGCGCGTCGCTCGCGTGCCTGCTGCTGGCGACGGCGGCGCTCGTCGCCTGCGCGTCGCCCGCGCCGGAGCGGCGCGACGTCGTCGTGGGCATCGTCGGCGAGCCCGCCTCGGTCTTCGCGGACGACCCGTTCGCGCGCCTCGTCGCAGCCGCCGTGACCGAGCAGCTCGTCCGCCGCGACGCGCGTGGCGACCTCGTTCCCCGGCTCGCCATGACCGTGCCGACGCTCGAGAACGGCGCGGCGCGGGTGGAGCACGACGCGACCGCGCCGGACGGACGCCTCGTCGCCGACTTCCGCCTGCGGTCGGGGCTGCGCTGGCAGGACGGGGAGCCCATCACCGCGGCCGATGTGTTCTTCGCGTTCGCACAGGAGCGCCTCGCGCCGGCCGGCAGCGAGGCGCGCTGGATCGCCGATCACGTCGAGCGCGTCGAGGTCACCGGCGAACGCGACGTCCGCTTCGCCTACCGCGCGGGAGAGCGCTGGGCCGATTACCCGCTCGCTGCGCGCGTCCTGCCGCGGCACGTCCTCGCGGCCGCCGACGCCGGCGCGCGCGCGAAGTTCGCGCGAGAACCCGTTCACGCCGGGCCCTTCGCGGTCGCGGCGTGGATCCCGGGTTTCGGGGTGACGCTATCGGCGTTCAAGGATCACGTGCTCGGTCCTCCCGCGCTCGGCCGCATCGAGATCCGGTTCCTCTCCGATCGTCGCGCCGTTCTCGACGCCCTCCGGCACGGCGAGATCGACGTTGCCCCGTCGCCCGCACTCGAAGCCGATCTCTCGCGCACGCTCGATCGCATCGCCGACGGGACCGAGCGGACCGGTCTGCAGGCGTACTACACGCCGAGCGAGGCCCTCGACGTGCTCCGTTTCGGCGGCTCGCGCTTCGCCGACGCGCGCGCGCGCCGCGCGGTCGAGCTCACCATCGATCGACAGGGGATCGTCGACGACGTGTTCGCGGGACGCGCCCGCATCCCGGCCTCGTACCTCGTCCCGCCCCTCTGGGCCGCGGCGGAGAACACGGCACCGGCGCGACCCGATCGTGACGCCGCACGGGCGCTGCTTGCGGCCGCGGGTTTTGCTCGCGGGAACTTCGGGATCCTCGAGCGCGGCGGCGAGCGCATGACCGTGGCGCTCCTCGTCGCCTCCGGCTCGGTCGGCCGGACCGATGCGGCACGCCGTGTCGCGGGCGACCTCGCCGCCGTCGGCATCGCCGCGGAGGTCCGCGAGCGGCCCATCGCCGATGTCCTCGGCCTCGTCGCGCGCGGCGAGTTCGACCTCGCGCTCATGCCTCAGCGCGCCGACGACCCGGACGTCGCCACGGAGGTCTACCGAGGGCTCGCTGGGCCGTGGTTCGACGCCCTCGCGGCGGCCGTCCGGAGCACCGCCGACCGCGGCGAGAAGCGCTCGCTCTACGCCGAGATGCAGCGCGTCTGGAGCAGCGAGCTGCCGGCCCTTCCGCTGTACCAGCATCTCCAGGTGGACGTGGCGCCGCGGGCACTGACGGGGGTCCAGCCATCGCCGGCCGGGGACGCGCTCACATGGAGCGCGCGCGACTGGCGTTTCGCGGCTCCCTGAACCTTGCCGCAGCGCTACCGGTAGGGGTCGGAAAGGGTTCATCGTGCGCTGTCGATTGACGCTGCGTGCGAGCGGACCTCAGAATGACACGGTCCGCTCGCTCCGCTGGCCGCCCGGCCAGCAGCGGGCGCCATCAAAGGGAGGCGGGACACCCCTGTTCCTGGACCACGCAGCTTCACACGGACGCGACCAAAGAACAGCGAGGAGGAAGTGCATGCAACGCAGAGGCGGTATCTGGTCCGTCCTGGCGCTGCTCGTGATCGCTGGGCTTCTTGCCACGGCGTGCACGCAGCCGGGTCAGCAGGGCGGCCCGCAAGCGGGGGCGGCGGACCCGAACGGCGAGCTGACCACGAACACCGGTTCCGAGCCGGACACCATCGACCCGCAGAAGGAATCGTTCGTCAACGAGGTCGCCCAGACCATGATGGTCTTCGAGGGCCTCATGCGGCTCGACGCGAAGACCCTCAAGCCGATCCCGGGCTCGGCGGCGAAGGACCCCGACGTCTCGTCCGACGGCCTCAAGTACACGTTCACGCTCCGTGACATGAAGTACTCGGACGGCCAGCCCGTGACTGCGAAGGACTTCGCCTACGGCTTCACGCGCCTGTGCGACCCGGCCGTCGAGGGCCAGTACTCGTTCACCGGCTACGTCATCGTCGGGTGCGAGGCGTGGAACAACATGGACACGAAGAAGGCGACGAAGGCGGAACTCGACGCCGCGAAGGGCAAGCTCGGCATCAAGGTCGTCAACGACAAGACGATCGAGTTCACCCTCACCGAGCCCGCTCCCTATTTCAAGGCGATCGCCGCCACCTGGGTCGGCGTTCCTTCTCGCCAGGACATGGTCGAGAAGGGCGGCGACAAGTGGACCGAGCCGGCGACGTTCATCGGCAACGGTCCCTTCAAGCTGACCGAATGGAAGCACAACGAGAAGCTCGTCTTCGAGCGCAACGACAGCTACAAAGATCCGCAGACGGGCGGCGCCGCCAAGCTGAAGCGGTGGACCAAGGTCATGATCAACGAAGGCGCCGTCGCCTTTGCCGCGTATCGCAACAACGAGCTGGACGCCGTCGGCGTCGCCGCCGAGGACCTCCGCACGGTCGATGGCGACGCGGACCTGAAGGCCCAGGTCGTCGACGTGCCCGGCTCGTGCACGTCGTACTACGGCTTCAACACAGCGCGCGCGCCGTTCACCGACGTGAAGGTCCGTCAGGCGTTCGCCAAGTCGTTCGACCGCGACGCGTTCATCAAGGACGTCATCAAGATCGGCGCGTCGGCAACGTCCTTCATCCCGCCGGGCCGTCCCGGCTATGACAAGGACGACACGTTCCAGAAGTACGACGTCACCATGGCGAAGTCGCTTCTCGCATCGTCGAGCTTCGCCGGCAAGCCCGAGCTCAGCACCATCAAGTTCACGTACCGCACCTCGGCGCGGACCAAGACGCGCGTCGAGTGGGTCCAGCAGCAGTGGAAGACCAATCTCGGCATCGAGGTCGCGCTCGACCCTGTCGACGCGACGACCTTCTCGCAGCTCGTGAAGAAGGCCGAGACGACGCCGCAGCTCTTCGCCCTCGGCTGGTGCGAGGACTACCCGGACCAGCAGGACTGGCTGACGACGGTGTTCCACTCGTCCTCGACCGTCACGCGGACGGGCTACAAGAACCCGCAGTTCGACAAGCTCGTGAAGGACGCGGACAAGGAGCCCGACCCCAAGAAGCGTGACGACCTCTACGTCCAGGCCTCGCGCCTCCTGAGCCAGGACGCGCCGGTCGCGTTCTACGTCTACAGCGCGACGAAGTACCTACGGAAGCCGTGGTTCAAGGGAGTGACCGACTCCTCACTCGACTTCGAGATCGGGATCTTCCGCATCGTCGACATCTTCGTCACGAAGAAGAGCTAACGACCGTTCGCAACGCCTTGAGAGAGGCCGGCTGCACGAGCCGGCCTCTCTTCATTACCGAACGACCTCGAATGTAACGCGGTATACACTCGCGAGAAGGCCCGAGACGGAGGGATGACCGCGGCGGATGCTGAAATACACGATCCGGCGACTGCTGCTGCTCATCCCGACCCTGTTCTTTGTCGCCCTCATCGTCTTCTCGCTTGCGCACGCCGCGCCGGGCTCCCCCTTCGATGCGAAGAGCAACGAGAACAAGCCGCTACCGCAGGCGACCATCGAGCGGCTCAATCACCTCTACGGCATCGACAAGCCGGTGTGGGAGCAATTCGCCCTCTATCTGAGCAATGCGATCCGGTTCGACTTCGGATCGAGCTTCGTCCGCGACAGGCCGGTCATCGAGATCATCGGCCAGGGCTTTCCCTATAGCGCCCAGCTCGGCGTCCAGGCGCTCCTGGTCGCCCTCATGTTCTCGTTGCCCCTGGGCGTGATCAGCGCGCTCCGCCAGAACTCCATCGTCGACTACGCCAGCCTGCTGTTTGCGACGGTCGGCACGACCATTCCGTCGTTCGTCATCGGGATCTTCGCCATCTACATCTTCGGGGTGACGCTCCACCTGCTGCCGTTCGTCGGCTGGAGCACGCCATCGCACTGGATACTGCCGACCGCGATCCTGTCCCTCGGCGCGATGGCGTTCCTCACGCGCATCACGCGCGCGAGCATGCTGGAGGCGATCCGCCAGGACTACGTGCGAACAGCTCGGAGCAAGGGCCTTGGCGAGCAGGTGGTCATCGTCGCCCACGTCATGAAGATCGTCGGCCCGGCGACGGCCGGGCTCATCACGGGGTCGATCATCATCGAGGGTCTCTTCAGCATCCCGGGGATCGGGCGTCTCTTCCTCACGAGCATCATCCAGCGCGACTATCCACTCATCATGGGCACGTACATGCTGTACGCCGTCCTCATCGCCGTCGCGAATCTTGTCGTTGATCTTACGTATGGCATCGTCGACCCGCGCATCAGGTTCGACCGCTGATGGCGACGATCACCACTTCGCCCGGCCAGACGCGTGCGTTGGAGCTCAACATCCTCGCGCGGAAGCAGCGCTCGCTGTGGCGGGACGCCTGGTTCCGGCTGCGCCGCAACAAGGCCGCGATGGTCGGGCTCGGCGTCGTGGCCGTCTTCGTGGTGATCGCGATCCTCGCTCCCTTCATCGCGCCACGCGACCCGATCCAACAGACGACGGCGAACGCCCTCGCCGATCCCTTCTGGGGCAGCCCGCAGTACACAAATCCGGAGTACCCGCTGGGGAGCGATCAGCTCGGACGCGACATCCTCAGCCGGCTCATCTGGTCGACGCGGGTCTCGTTGTGGGTGGGCTTTATCCCGGTCTCGCTGATCTTCCTGATCGGCGTCAGCGTCGGGATGCTCGCCGGCTACAACGGCGGTTGGGTCGACAACCTGCTCATGCGCATCACCGACGTGATCTACGCGTTCCCCGACCTGCTCTTCCTCTTCATCATCATGGCGATGCTGCGGAACACCGCGGCCGGCAATCTCGGCGGAGGCCTCGTGCTCATGTTCGTCGCCATCGCCCTGGTGAACTGGGTCGGCATGGCGCGGCTGGTCCGCGGCCAGGTGCTCTCCTTGAAGGAACGCGAGTTCATCGAGGCCGCGCGTGCGATCGGTGCCAAGCCGCGGCGCATCATGGTCCGGCACCTCTTTCCGAACGTGCTCGCGCCCGTCATCGTCTCCGTCGCGTTCGGGATCCCAAGCGCGATGCTCGCCGAGGCGACGCTGTCGTTCTTCGGTATCGGGATCAAGCCACCGACGCCGACCTGGGGCGTGATGATCAACGAGGGATTCGTGGTCTTCTCGACCACGCCCTGGCCGGTCCTGCTTCCAGCGCTCTGCATCTCGATCGTCATGCTGGCCTTCACCTTCGTCGGCGACGGCCTTCGCGACGCGCTCGACCCGCGGATGAAGACCTAGGAATTGCCCGGTAGACTCTGCGGCCTTCGACGGGAAGGGGAGGGGCGTGCCTGAGCTTCTAGCGGTCAGGGACCTGCACACGCAGTTCTTCACGCGCGACGGCGTCGTGCGCGCGGTGGACGGCGTGTCCTTCGAGCTCGCGGCCGGCGAGACGCTGGGGCTCGTGGGCGAGTCCGGCTGCGGCAAGACCGTCACCGCCCTCTCGCTCATGCGGCTCATCCCGATGCCACCGGGCAGGATCGTGAAGGGCGCGATCATGTTCGACGGTCAGGACGTCCTGAAGATGGACGACGACGAGGTCCGCGGGATCCGCGGCAACAACATCGCGATGATCTTCCAGGACCCGATGACGAGCCTGAATCCGGTGCTCACGATCAGCCGTCAGATCTCCGAGGCGCTCGAGCTCCACCTGAAGATGGACAGGAGCGAGGCGCGGAAGCGGACGATCGAGCTGCTCGAGCTCGTCGGCATCCCCAGCGCGAAGAAGCGGGTCGACGATTACCCGCATCAGTTCTCGGGCGGTATGCGCCAGCGCGTCATGATCGCGATGGCGCTCTCGTGCAACCCCAAGCTCATCCTCGCCGACGAGCCGACGACCGCGCTCGACGTGACCATCCAGGCGCAGATCCTCGAGCTCCTCAAGGGCCTCGCCAAGGAGTTCCGCACCGCGTTCATCCTCATCACGCACGACCTCGGCGTCGTCGCCGGCATGACCCAGCGCATCCACGTGATGTACGGCGGCAAGATCGTGGAGAAGGCGGACACCGGGGAGCTCTTCGCCAACCCGAAGATGCCGTACACGTGGGGCCTGCTGCGCTCGATCCCGCGTCTCGACGAGCACCGCAAGAGCAAGCTCCTGCCGATCGAGGGACTCCCGCCGGACCTCATCGCGCCGCCGCCCGGGTGCCGCTTCGAGCCGCGCTGCCAGTACCGGCGCGACATCTGCCGCGAGCAGGAGCCCGAGCTCAAGCACGTTCCGAACGCGAAGGCGGACCACGAGGCCCGTTGCTGGGGCACCCAGGAAGGCGGCTGGCTCGTGGCCACGGACTGGCGCCGCGAGATCGGCGACACGCGCGTCCTCGAGGAGATCAAGCAAGAGGTGGCGCAGCTGCCGGCCGAGGCCGTCCGCGCCGCGGAGGCCGAGACGCCGCCTCCGCCTCCGACGCCGTGAGCGTGAGGTGATGAGATGGCGGTGACGCCGACCGATACCGAGTACGTCCGCACCCGCAGCACCGCGACCGTGGGCAGCGGACGGAACCTTCTCGACGTGAAGGCGCTCAAGATGCACTTCCCGCTGACGCAGGGGATCATCTTCCAGCGCCAGGTCGGCGCCGTGCGCGCCGTCGACGGGATCGACTTCTTCGTCGAGAAGGGCGAGACGCTCGGACTCGTCGGCGAGTCCGGCTGCGGGAAATCCACGACCGGCCGCGCGATCCTCCAGCTCTACAAGCCCACCGCGGGTGAAGTGAAGTTCGACAACATCGAGCTCACCACGCTCGGCGGCGAGCAGATGCGCCGTATGCGCAGGCGGATGCAGATGATCTTCCAGGACCCGTATGCGTCGCTGAACCCGCGGATGACGGTGGGGAACATCATCGGCGAGCCCCTCGAGGTGCACAACCTCGCGAGGGGGAAGGAGAAGACCGAGCGCGTGCAGGAGCTCCTACGCGTCGTCGGCCTCAACCCGTACTTCACGAACCGCTACCCGCATGAGTTCTCGGGTGGCCAGCGGCAGCGTATCGGTGTGGCACGGGCGCTCGCCGTGGAGCCGGAGTTCATCGTCGCGGACGAGCCGATCAGCGCCCTCGACGTCTCGATCCAGGCGCAGATCATCAACCTCCTCGAGGAGCTCCAGGACCGGTTCAAGCTCACGTACCTCTTCATCGCGCACGACCTCTCGGTCGTGCGGCACATCAGCGACCGCGTCGCGGTGATGTATCTCGGGAAGATCGTCGAGCTCGCGGACCGTGTCGACCTCTACGAGAAGCCGCTGCACCCGTACAGCCAGGCGCTCCTGTCGGCCGTGCCGATCCCCGACCCGGCCGTCGAGTCCAAGCGCAAGCGGATCATCCTGACCGGCGACGTGCCCTCGCCGGTGAACCCGCCCTCGGGCTGCCGCTTCCACACGCGGTGCTGGAAGGCGCAGCAGATCTGCTCCGAGGTCGATCCCGAGTTCATCGAGCACGAACCGCGACACTGGGCGGCCTGCCACTTCCCGGGCGCGTAGCCACGCCTGCGGCGCGGCAGACGCGCCCTTCCTGCTCAAGCACCTCGCTCAGGCAGCCTCGCTGCCTGACCTCGGTGCGGCGCTCAAGGCTGGTGGACGGCGTCTCGGTCGGAATGAATCCTCCTTCGGCGCCGTCGTTCAACGCCTCGCTGCGCTCGGCATCCCGCTCAAGCACCTCGCTCAGGCAGCCTCGCTGCTTAGCCTCGCCGGCCGGGCTCAAGGCTGGTGGATTCGCTTCTCGCGGATCAACCGCTCGTCGCTCAGTCCTGCTTCTGAACCAGAATCTCGGCGCTGCCGTACTTCGCAACGAGGGGGTCGAGGTCGCGCGGCTGCGTGCCGCCCTAGACTCTGACCCGCACGGAGAGCGAAAGGAGCGAGTGGGGCATGCACCGATTCGCGCGCACGACGTCTCGCCTCATCGCAGGTATCGCGGTCGCATCGATCGTCGCGACGGCCTGCGCGGGCCAACCGGGCGGAGGCCCTGAGCCCGCGGCCTCTGCGGAGACGCCCCAGAAGGGCGGCCGCATCATCGAGGGCTCGTTCGCCGACATCAAGACGCTCAACCCCATGCTCACCAACGACGTTCCTTCGTCGAACGTGACCGGCCGGATCTACGAGCCGCTCTATCTTCCGGACCCAAAGACGGGTGAGGTGAAGCCGAACCTCGGCAAATGGACGATCTCCTCTGATGGGCTCACCTACAACTGGGAGATCGACGCGAACGCCAGCTGGTCCGATGGAAAGCCGATCACCGGGGAGGACTACCTCACCGACGTGAAGGCCATCGCCCGCAGCAAGGCCACGGTCCGCAAGAGCAATTACGAGCTCATCGAGGGCTTCAACGACTACTGCGTCGGTCCGGCGACGTGCAAGGGCACCGCGACCGCGATCTCGGGCATCCAGGTCGACAAGTCGAATCCCAAGAAGTTCAGCGTGAAGTTCACGAAGGCCTTCTGCCCGGCGCTCGTGAACGCGTTCGGGACGACAGCGGGGCCGCTGCCGACGCACATCTTCGGCAAGTACACCGTCGACAACGATCCGGCGAAGAACATCGACGCGGCGCCTGAGAACACGGCGCCCACGGTCGCCAGCGGCCCATTCAAGTTCAAGGAGTGGCGCAAGGGCGACCAGGTCATCCTCGAGCGGAACGACACCTATTGGAAGGGGCCCGCGTTCGCCGACCAGTACATCTTCAAGGTCGTCGCCGACTCCACCGTCCTCGCCGCGCAGCTGAAGACGGGCGAGATCAACTACGGCACGATCGAGGCGAAGGACTTTGACGACATCGCGCGACAGGAGAACCTGAAGATCAGCGAGTACCAGAACCTCGGGTACACCTACATCGGCTGGAACACCAAGAGCGCGGGCGCGCCGGCGCTCGCCGACAAGCGCGTGCGCCAGGCGCTCGCGTACGGCCTCGACATGGACCTGGTGGTCAAGCAGATCCTCTTCGGGCACGGCACGAAGATGGTCCAGCACCACCCGCCGGTCTCGTGGGCCGCACCGGACCCCAAGACCCTCAATCAGTACCCGCTCGACAAGGCGAAGGCAGAGGACCTCATCAAGCAGGCGGGCTACGCCAAGGGGTCCGACGGGTTCTACGCCAAGGAAGGCAAGACGCTCGAGTTCTCGATCGTCGCGAACTCGGGCAACAAGGTCCGCGAAACGCTGCTCCAGGTCGCGACGGAGCAGTACAAGGGCATCGGCGTCAAGGTGAACCCAAAGCTCGAGGCCTTCGAGACCATGGTCGACAAGCTCACGAACGGGAACCAGGAGATCCAGGGCTGGATCATCGGCTGGTCGCTTGGCATCGAGCCCGACCCGTACGGCATCTGGCACTCGAGCCAGATCCCCGACCCGGCGAAGAAGACGACGGGCTTCAACTTCGGCGCGTTCACCGCTCCAGGCTTCGACAAGGCCATGGAGGACGGTCGGTCCCCGGCGAACGGTGACTGCAGCCAGGCGGCGCGGAAGAAGAACTACGAGACCTTCAACAAGACCCTGAACGACGAGCAGCCGTACAACTTCGGCTTCTCCGACAACCGGATCGCCGTCACGCCCAAGACCATGCGCAACTTCGATCCGGGTCCCTTCTCGACCTACTGGAACATCGAGAAGTGGTGGTTCAAGCAGTAGCCGCGTAACGCGATGCGGCGGGGCGTCCGCGAGGGCGCCCCGCCACGGCGTTCCTGGAGGACCGCGATGCGCAGCCTGAAGTACATCCTTCGGCGCCTGCTCTACGCGATCCCGACGCTCCTGGCGATCTCGATCCTCACGTTCGCGCTCTCGCGCCTCGCTCCCGGCGACCCGGTGCGCTTGTTCACCTTCGGCGCGACGGACCTCACCCAGCAGGACATCGAGGCGCTGCGCCACACCTACGGCCTCGACCAGCCGGCGCCGGTCCAGTACGGCGACTGGCTTTGGTCGGCGGTCTTCTTCGACGTCGGCCGGCCGCCGTCCCTCGCGAGCCAATCGATCCTCTATCACCGTCCGGCGGCGGGCCTCCTCTTCGAGCGGCTCGGTAACACGCTCCAGCTCGCCCTCGCCGCGCTCCTGCTCCAGCTCCTCATCGGCGTGCCGCTCGGCGTCATCGCGGCGTTCAAGCGCGGCTCGCTCACGGACAAATTCGTCCGCATCTTCGCGGTCTCCGGCCACGCGCTGCCCACCTTCTGGCTCGGTCTCATGCTCATCTACCTCGTCTCGGTGAACCTGCGCCTCCTGCCGAGCCAGGGGCTCCTCACGATCGGGCACGACCAGTGGGACATCCCCGACCGCCTCCGCCATATCCTCATGCCCGCCTTCGTGCTCGCCCTCGCGGGCATCGCGAACTACTCGCGGTACCTCCGCACGGAGACGCTCGAGGTCATCAGCCAGGACTTCATCCGCACCGCGCACGCGAAGGGGCTCCGCGAGCGTACGGTCATCGTGAGCCACGCCTTCCGCAACGCGCTCATCCCTGTCGTGACCGCCCTCGGCGGCATCCTCGCGGTCCTCGTGTCGGGCGCGCTCATCGTGGAGCAGGTCTTCACGTGGCCGGGCGTCGGGCAGTTCACGTACGCCGCCGTGCGCTCGAAGGACTATCCGATCGTCATGGCCGGCGTCATGTTCGCGAGCACGCTCCTCGTGCTGAGCTACATCATCCGCGACATCGCCTACTCCGTCGTCGATCCGCGGATCAAGGCGTCGTGACCGCCACCGCCGAGGTCACCCTCGAGCGCCGCGAGGTCGTGCCGCTCCGCCGGACCGCGGCGGGGCTCTGGTCGGACGCGTGGTACCGGCTGCGGCGCGACCGGGTCACCATGGCCGCCCTCGCCGTCATCGTCCTGCTCATCCTCGTGTCGCTCGCCGCGCCGATCTTCGAGGAGCTCGTGTTCCGCTACAAGTTCGACCAGCAGGATCTCCTCCACGCGTACAACCCGCCGACGCTCGACCCGATCTACTACATCTTCGGCGCGGACGAGATCGGTCGAAGCCAGGCCGTCCGACTCCTCTACGGCGGCCGGGTCTCGCTGGGCGTCGGCTTCGCGGCGGCGTCGCTGCAGCTCACCATCGGCGTGGGTCTCGGCCTCGCCGCAGGGTACCTGCGCGGACGCATCGACGAGCTCGTCATCTTCGTGATCACCGTCCTGAACTCGATCCCGCAGATCTTCCTGCTGCTCATCGTCGCCTCCCTCTTCGCGCCGGGTCCGCTGCCGCTGATCGGGATCATCTCGGTCCTCGGCTGGACGCAGATCACGAACTTCGTCCGCGGGCAGACCCTGTCCCTCCGCGAGCGTGAGTTCATCACCGCGGCGAAGACGATCGGCGCGACGACGCCGCGCGTCCTCTTCCGGCACCTGCTGCCGAACGTGATGCCGCTCATCATCGTTCTCGCCGCGATCGACGTCGGGACGATCATGCTGCTCGAGGCCGCCCTCTCGTTCCTCGGCCTCGGGATCCAACCGCCCATCCCGAGCTGGGGCAACATGCTCACGAATGCCACGCAGTACTTCTTCCGTGGCGGGCACCTCGTCGTCACGCCCGGCTTCCTCATCTTCATGACGGTCCTCTGCCTCTACCTCGTTGGCGACGGCCTGCGTGACGCGCTCGATCCTCGCCTGAAGACGCACTAAGCGCCTATGCGGCGGATCGCCGCGCTGCTCATCGCCTCCGTCGTACTCGCAGGCTGCCGGCCCGGCGTGACCGCGCCCTCGCCCAGCCCGGCGTCTCTCGGGGGGGTGCTGCGCGTCGCGATCCCGGGCGAGGTGACCACGCTGGATCCCTGGAACGCGGACGCGGCCGCCCTCGTGGCCACCCGGCAGGTGTTCGAGACCCTCGTCGCGTTCGCGCCGGGCGGCTACCAGCTCGTTCCCGGGCTCGCGGAGGCGTGGCAGAGCTCGCCGGACGGGCTTCGCTG
>Ga0209058_1001796_pt1 | contig 18028 bp, 12 predicted proteins | sample GraSoiAngelo_147_FD_185904 | JGI IMG/M metagenome (GOLD analysis project Ga0209058, IMG submission 185904) | Grasslands soil microbial communities from the Angelo Coastal Reserve, California, USA - 14_1009_05_40cm (SPAdes) (version 2) | ecosystem: Environmental > Terrestrial > Soil > Grasslands ... | reverse complement strand
CCTTTCCCCCAGCCGCCACCGCCCGGGGTTTCGATGCGGAGAACGTCCCCTGTCGCCAATCGCAGCGCCGTCTTGGATGGAAGCGATTCACCATTCAAAAGATTCCGGCCAGGCTCTCCCGCCGCCCCTCCAGCCGCTCCAGCCGGGCCATGGCGCCGCCGCTCCGACAGCAGCGTGGCCTCCATGGGCGCGAGCGCCTCGAACTCGCGCACCACGCCATCGCCCCCGTCCCAAGTCCCCCGTCCTCCACTCCCACGGCGCAGCGCATACGTCCGGACTCGAATGGGATGTTCCATTTCCAACACCTCGATGGGCGTGTTGCGTGTGTTTGACATCCCCACGTGGACACCCGACGGTCCGTTGGTCCCGCGACTCGCGCCCTGCCCGCCGCCGATGGTCTCGTAGTACGTCCATGAGGGACCGCCGAACGTCACGTTGTTCATCGTTCCCTGCCCCTGCGCCGGCACGACGCAGCCGCCGGCCGCAAGTGCGCGAAACACGGTGTCGGCGATCCGTTGCGACGTCTCGACGTTGCCCGCGGCGACCGCACTCGGCGGCCGCGCATTCACGAGACACCCCGGCGGCGCCGTCACCGCAATCGCGCGTGGCACGCCGCCATTCATCGGGACGTCATCGGGCAGCAGCGTGCGGACCACGAACAGCACAGCCGAGCGCGTTACCGCCAGGGGACAGTTGACGTTGCCGGGCGCGGCATCACGGGTCCCGCTGAAATCGGCATGAAACACGCCATCTTCCACGGCGATGCCGACACGGATTTCGAGATCCTCGTCGGTGACGCCGTCCCCTTCGAGGTAATCCCTGGCCGCTGCCCGGACCGGCATTTTCCGCAATACGGCCCTGGTGCGCCGCTCGGCGTAGTCGAGCAGCTCGGTCGCAGCCTCACGCAAGGCGCTCCAGCCGTGCCGGCGGGCGAGCGCCCGCAGCCCTTGCGCGCCCCGCTCCACCGCGGCGCGCTGCGCCGCGAGGTCGCCACGACGCATCGCGGGCGTCCGAACGTTGGCGAGCAGGAACTGTTCGACATCCGGCGTCAAACGCGTCGGCGGAATGATGATTCCTTCCTGGTACAGCTCGCGCGCGCTCGCCGGCATGCTGCCCGGCGTCATGCCGCCCACGTCGGAATGATGCGCCCGGACGACGCTGTACCCACCCACCCGCGCGTCGATGTCGATCGCGGCGATGAGCGTGAGATCGGGAAGGTGACTGCCGCCGGCATAGGGATCGTTGAGGATGAACAACTCGCCAGGCTGTGGCTCGAGGGTTCGGACGGCCGCGACGGCATCGGCAAGCGCGCCGAGGTGCACCGGGATATGGGCCGCCTGCGCAATCATCTCACCATCGGCATCGAAGAGCGCGGCCGACGCATCGCGGCGTTCGCGGATATTGGGCGAGAGCGCGCTGTGCACCAGTACCAACCCCATCTCCTCCGCAATCGACGCGAAGGCGTGAGCCATCACTTCGAGGCCGACGGCGTCGAGTCTCACGCGCGCTCCAGGATTACCGCGCCCGACGCGTGCACGACGCCATGCCATCCGGGCTCGATGAGGCCGGTCGCATCCGGACCCGCCAGCACGGCCGGTGCGTTGAGCCGCTTGCCCTCCGGGAGCTCGCCGAGTGGCCACACGTCCGCGCGCACCCGCTTGCCGTCTCGCGTGACGATCATGCGCCGGCCGGCGCTCGGCATTCCGAGGCCTCTCCTACCGCCAATCTGGGCGGTGGGAGCCGCGCGCTCCGCCACAACCCGGAGGTTCACGAGCTCGATTTCCGCGGTTCCCTCGTACCCGTGGCGCGCGCGGTGCGCCGCTCGGAACGTGGCTGCGAGCGCCGGCGGATCATCACGCACTGCCGACACCGTGACCTCGTATCCCTGCCCCGCGAACCGGCAGTCCACATAGCGACTCAGCGCGGCGTCGGGCAGCGCAGCGGCGCCGGCAGCCATGAGCGGCTGAAACGCGGCGCCGACCTCGGCACTCGAGAGGTCGCCGAGCGTGCGATGCATGGACGCCAGGACATCGAACCGCTCGGGCGCGAGGGCGAGACCCAACGCGCTGAGGACGCCGGGGTGCGGGGGCACGATGACGCGCGACATGCCCAGCGCATCGGCCAGCGCGCAACCGAAGAGCGGTCCCGCGCCGCCGAACGGCAGCAACGCCATGCCGCGCGGATCGATGCCGCGCGCCACACTCACGCGCTTCAGCGCGCGCGCCATGACCGCCGTCGCGACTTGCACGATGCCCGCCGAGATCTCACAGACATCGCGCGGCAGTTTCAGCCGCGCCACGGCCCGTTCCGCGGCGGCGCGGTCGAGATGCACAGAATCGGCCAGCGGGTAGGCGGGATCGAGCCACCCCAGCGCGAGACAGGCGTCGGTGACCGTTGGCTCCGTACCGCCGCGCCCATAGCACGCAGGCCCTGGCTCTGCACCGGCACTCCGCGGGCCGACGCGCAGCGCGCCGCCCTCGTCAACCGCCGCGATACTGCCGCCGCCCGCGCTGACCGTCTCGATCAGAATCGCCGGAAGCGCGATCGGCACACCGGCGACCGACTCGGCGCCTTCGGCGATCGCGACGCCACCACTGATCAGGCTGGCGTCCGCACTCGTGCCCCCCATGTCGAGCGTCAGCAGCTCGCCGGCGCCGACCGCCGCGCCGATCCACCGCGCTCCAACGACGCCACCCGCGGGCCCCGACAGCGCGAGACTCGCCGCGCGCTGCGCGGCCTGCTCGGCGCCCAGCGTGCCGCCGCTCGACGTCATGATGCGCAGCGACCCAATGCCGCGCGCCTGCGCGGCGTTAGCCGTCTTCGCCACGTACGACGCCACCTTGGGCCGCAGATAGGCCTCAGCGGTCGTCGTGCTGGTCCGCTCGTACTCGCGAAACACGGGCAAGATTTCATGACTTGCCGTGACCGGCACACGCGGCAACGCGGCGCGGAGCGCGGCCGCGAGGCGCCGCTCATGCTCGGGGTATCGGAACGCAAACAGCAGCGCCACGGCGATGGATTCCGGCGCGAGCGCGCGGGCCGCGTCCGTCACGCGGGTCACTTCGTGCTCGGAGAGCGCCACGAGGGAACCGTCGGGGCCCATGCGCTCACGCGCGCCGATCACGTCGCGCCGGGCGACGAGCGGTGGCGGGTGATCGCGGGCAAGATCGTACAGCGCGGCGCGATCCTGGCGCCGGAGCCACGGAAGGTCCTCGAAGCCTGCGGTCGTGACCAAAACCACGCGCGCGCCGCGGCGCTCGAGCAGGGCGTTCGTCGCGACGGTCGTGCCGTGAACCAGAACATCTATGGGGAGGGGGGACGCGGGACGGGGGAGGGGTGTACTCGTCCCTCGTCCCCCGTTCCCCGTCCCGAGTGCATCGAGCGCCTGGAACAATCCGATGCTGGGATCGGCGGGGGTGCTCGCGACCTTGCGAATTTCGAGCGTTCCGTCAGATCTGACAGCGACGAGATCGGTGAACGTCCCACCGACGTCCACGCCGAGACGCGTCATGGACGGAAGCGTCGCTTGAGGAGCAGTCCCGCGCCGCCGAGCGTGAGCACCACCACAAGGGTGCCCACCCAGTCCCCCAATCGCACATACAGCGGGATGACGTCACTGCTGCGTAGCACGCCGCCGACAGACGCCTCTACATTGAGCTGCGTGGCCGCGTACGCCCTGCCGAGTGGATCCACGAACTCCGTAATCCCGGAATTCGCCGCGCGCGCGACACCCATTCGGGTCTCGATCGCCCGAAGCACGAGGTGTGAAGCGTGCTGCGCCGGCGCACTCGTATTTCCAAACCACGCGTCGTTCGTCACGTTGACAAAAAAATCAGCCCCGTGGGAACGATAGACGCGCGTCGCATTTTCGAACGCGGACTCGTAGCAGATCACCACGCCGAACTTGCCGATGGGAGAACCGTAGACGACCCATTCCCGCCCCGGGCGGAAGCCGCCGGACCAGCGAGCCAGTCCCGGAATAGCGCGGAACAGGCGGACGGGCACAAATGGAACACGCTCGGTGACCGGCACGAGATAATGCTTGGCGTAGATCGGATAAGGGGTGCGATTTCCCGTCGAGTCGTAGTAGAACGCGGCATTGTAGATCCGAAAGCTCCGCATGCGTGCGTCCTCCGGCTCGGCATTCAGGCCGCCCGTCATTAGCGGGACGTGGTGCTCGCGCACGAATGCGCTGATCGCGGCATCCCATTGTGGGTGATCGAGGAAGTAGCCGGGGATGGCCGCCTCCGGCCATATCAGCAGTTGTGGTTTCGGGGAGCGCGCCATCAAGCCTCGCGAGAGAGCAAATAGCGTGCTCATCACGCTGTCGGCATGCGCGGGGTCGAACTTCTCTTTGAAGCCTTCGTTGGGCTGTACCATGCCCACGACGCCCACGTCGCGAATGGGCAGCGTCTTCATGCGCCACACGCCATATGCGAGCGCCACCAGGACCGTCACGATCACGGGAGCAAGGCGACGCGCGACGTACGACGCACGACGCACGTCCATGGCCGCTTCCACGATGACGACGTTGCACCATGCCAACCAGAGGGTGACGCCTCTGGCCCCGGCGATATCTGCCCATTGTACGAGGACCGGGGCGTCTGCCAGCGAGGTGCCAAGCCCGAGCCAGGGAAACCGGACGTCGCCGAGGTGTCCGATGAGCCATTCGAGCGCCGTCCAGCCAACGGGAAAGACGATCCAGAGCGGCACCGCGGGCGCGGCCAGGCGCATGCGGACCACGAACCAGAACATGACGCCGGTGAACAGGCCGATGATCGCGATGCTCGCGAGATAGCCGAGCGCCGAAAACGGCGTAAAGTGCCAGAGCGCCACGATCATCCAGTAGAGCACGAACGCGTTCGTGATCAGGCCGTACCACCAGCCCCAGCGAAACGCGGTCCGCGGATTGGCTTCCGTGAACGCCTGCCGGATCAACAGCACCGCGGGCGCGATCGCAACGAAGCTGAGGATTGGAAGCGGGAACGGCGGGTAACTTAGCGTGAGCGCGATCGCGCCCAGCGCGACGAGCACGACCACCCGGCGCCGGCTCACAGCAAGACGTCGCGTCCTTCGTCGGCGGAACGGTAAATCGCGTCCAGCACGCGCTGCAGCGCCAGCTGATCACGGGGCGGCGGGGCGTTCACGTCGCCCTTGATGACGGCGAGGAAATACATCCATTCGGCGCGATAGGACTGGATGAACTGCGTTTCGCGCCCCGTCGCGCCGGTCGGCGTGACATCCACGGCCGCGCCGTGCTGCTCCTTGAAGATGCGCAGCGGCTGGATCATCGCGGATCCCTTCGCGCCGACAATGTCGAACCAGAACCGCTCGCCTTGTCCCAGATGGCGCCAGCTCACGTCCGTGGCGATCGACACGCCGTTCTCGCACACGATCAGCACGGAGCCCATGTCCTCGACCGCGTTCTTGCCCGGGTGCGTCAGGTGTGCGGAGATCCGTTTCGGCGTCGGCCATCCTGCGAGCCACAGGCCGAGATCGATGAGCGGCAGGCCGAGATCGAGGACCGCCCCCCCGCCGGCCTGTTCGCGCAGCAGCCGCCAGCCCAGCATCTGCCGGCTGGGCTGGAACGTGTACCAGCCGCCGCGCACCGCCTGCAACGCGCCGAGGTCCCCGCCGGCGAGAAAGCCGCGCACCGCCTGCACGTCGGAGCGAAACCGGTGATTCATCCCCACCATCACGCGCTTGCCGTAGCGATCACTCGCCGCGAGCGCGCGCTCGATCCCGGCCAGCGTCAACGCGAGCGGCCGTTCACACAGGACGTGCGTCCCCGCTGCCAGCGCGGAGGTCACGTGAATCTCGTGTAGGTGATTCTTTCACTTCAAAGCGGGATGCGAGCGCCTGAGCTTTGCCCACATCGTTGTCGCAGATCGCCGCGACCTCCACCCCGGGCAGCCGGCGCAGGACTGGCAGGTGCGCGACCTGGGCAATCGCTCCCGCCCCCAGCACGCCGACGCGGATCGGATCGTTCACTTGGGTGCCGGGCCCCGGCCTCCCCGGCCCCCCGGCAACCGATACATGATGCCCGTGCGCAGGCTCACCGTCTTGAGCCCGCTCGACAGCACGCCGCGCCCATCCACCGTGAAGCGCCACGCCCGTGAGAGATCGAACTCGAACCCGAGGGTGCCGTTCAGGCCCGCCGTGATTACGTCGAGCGCGTCCTCGACGAACGTGCCGTTGATCGCGGCGCCGCTGCCGTTGCGCGCGTGAATACTGACGCCCGTGCCGAGATAGGCGGTGATCCCATGACCTTGCGGAAAGACGAGCTGGAAATCGATGTCGCCGATGAGATCGCTGAGGGCAATGCGACCGAGATTGATGTTGTCGGGCGTCGACGGATTGACGATGCTGTCGAGGCGCCGCTCGAACCGGTCGCGCGACGCTTGATCGAACTGCGAATGGAAGTAGGAGAGGCCCAGAAGCAGCCGCACGCGCGGCGCGATGCGCCCGTAGTCGACGCGCAACCCGACCGCGGTCGTGCCGACGAGCTCCGACGCGCCGATGAGGCCGGCATCGAGCTGAATGCCCGACAAGCGGAGATTGTCGTAGGAGAACTGGCTGAGGACACCCTGAGCGGAAAGTTGGAATGTTGGAATGTTGGAAAGTAGAAACGCGACAACACATGCCAACCGTCCAACCTTCCAACCGTCCAACCTAGTAGATCTTTTCAATTTTCGTCCCCGGAAAGTACGTGGTCAGAATCTTCCGATAATCCTGTCCCGCGCGGGCCCGACCAATCGCGCCCCACTGGCACATCCCCACCGCGTGCCCGGATCCGGCGCCGACGGCCACGAGCCGGTCGACCTCTCCGCCGGCGCCTTTGGCCACCGCCAGCTGAAACGCCGCGCTCGAGAGCAGCTGGTTGGCATCCGGGCGCAGCACTGCGCGAACATCCGGACCCGGAATGCGGATGTCGCCACGCTCGAAGACGATCCGCAGCTCGCCCACGCGACCCGATCGCGTCGTGCGAGTCACGCCGACGTCCGTGATGCGCGGCAATCCGTCGCCGGACAACGGCATTATTGTCGCCAACGTTCGCGACAATATAGCGCGCAGTTTGGGGCCATCCCATTCTTCGCGCCACCGAAAGCGCGGAGAAATGTCGCAGTAGTAATGCCCCCCGCCGCGGTCGTCGGACACGGGTCGCAGGTAGGGACGAGTGCGCGACGTGGCGAATGCCTCCTCGACACCCGCCGTGCTGAACCCGCACGTGGAATGGAAGTACGCATCGATCACGTCCCCGTCATACTCCAACACCTGTCCCGCCGTGCGACGCACGGCATCCCACACCTGATTGGTTTCGACCGCGACGCCGAGATAGACCTGATCGCGCGTGTCGGCGTAGGCGTCGACGCCGAACGCGTCCCAGCGTCCGCGATTCTTGATCGCGAAGCTGCGCGACACGACGGCCTGGGCCAGCACGGCGTCGATCTCGACAGGACGTCGGGCACCGATCTCCGGACCGACGACGCCGGCGATGTAGCTCTCGACCCCCACGCGATTCACAACCGTCAGACCAACGCGTCCAGCGGTCACCGTGATCCTGCCGCGGTAGCGCCGGCCGTTGGCCATCACGAAGCGATTTTCTGTGACGTTCACGACCGTGATGCCGCGGAGCGCGGCGGTGCGCGCGCTGTCGGCAGTCGGGGAGGGCCGAATCAGCCGGAGGCGCGTCGCGTCGATCGAATCCGGGACGACCACCCAGCGGGCACCAGCGGGCACCGATCCCACCGGCACGCCGGTGGCGGCTTCGCTGACGAACAACTCCCCGCTCTCGGGCCCGCCGATCGATGCGTTCGCGTCGCCCACCGCAATCGCGATGCGCAGCTCGGGCTCACCGGCAGCAGCTCCCTCCGGACGCGGGACCCTTCCCGGGCAGCCGAGCGCCGCGCAGAGCGCAGCGCTAGCGGCCGCGCGCTTCGTCCAACGCCGCATCGAGCTCGGTGATCGTGAAGTCGATATCCGCATCCGAATGCGCGCTCGACACGAAACCGGCCTCGAACGCGGAGGGTGCGAGGAAGACGCCGCGCGCAAGCGCGGCCTTGTGCCAGCGTGCGAAGCACGCGGCGTCGCTCTGCTTCGCCTCGTCGTAATTGCGGACCGGACCGGGCGTAAAGTACGCGCTCCACATGGAGCCGGCGTAGCCGGCGGTGAGCGGAATCCCGCGACGCTCCGCCGCGGTGCGCAGACCGGCGACGAGCCGAGCGGTGCGCTTCTCGAGGGCTTCGTAAAAGCCTGAGCGACTCGTCTCCCGCAGGGTCGCGAGCCCGGCAGCCATCGCCACCGGATTCCCCGACAGCGTGCCCGCCTGGTAGACCGGACCATCGGGGGCCACGCGCTTCATCAAATCCGCCCGTCCGCCATACACGCCGACCGGGAATCCGCCACCGACGATCTTGCCCAACGTCGTGAGGTCGGGTTTCACCCCCAGGCGCGCCTGCGCGCCTCCGGCGGCAACGCGAAAGCCGGTCATGACCTCATCGAAGATCAACAGCGCCCCGTACTGGTCACACACATCGCGCAGCGCCGGATGAAAGTCGGAATCGGGGGCGATGAACCCCGCATTGCCGACATAGGGCTCCACGATAATCGCCGCGATCTGGCCCTCGTACGCGCGAAACAGATCCGCGACCGCTCGCGCATCATTGAACGGCGCGGTCAAGGTCAGACTTGCGAGCTCGGCCGGCACTCCGGGACTGTCTGGCAGTCCCAGCGTTGCAACGCCCGAGCCCGCCTTCACGAGGAAGCTGTCCCCATGTCCGTGATAGCAGCCAGCGAACTTCACGATTCGCGAGCGCTCGGTGGCCGCCCGTGCCAGCCGCACCGCCGCCATCGTCGCTTCCGTACCGCTGTTCACGAACCGCATCATCTCGACTGACGGCATGCGGCGCCGCACCTCTTCGGCGAGCTCGACCTCGGCCTCGCACGGCGCTCCGTAGGTCCAGCCGCGCTCTGCGGCTTGGCGCACCGCGTCGAGCACCACGGGATGCGCATGGCCGAGGATCAGCGCGCCCCACGAGCACACGTAGTCGAGGTATTCGTGGCCGTCGACATCGGCGAGACTCGATCCATGCCCGTGCGCGACGAAAAAAGGCGTCCCGCCAACTGCCCGGAACGCCCGCACGGGTGAATTGACGCCACCGGGCAACACCCGTTTCGCCCGGTCGAACAGGTCGCCCGATCGAGTCACGTCAGCGCAGCCGCCTGGAAGTCGTAATCCTCGCTCGCCGTAATTCGGGCTCGCACGAACCCGCCCGGCTGTGTCCAGCCGCCACGCTCGAGGTAGGTCACGCCATCGACATCGTCCGCCTGCCACTGCACGCGTCCCACCTTGATGCCTTCCTCCTCTTCCAGCCGGTCCACAAGGACGTCGACTTCACGTCCCACAAACCGCTCCAGACGCTCGGCCGAGATAGCACGTTGTACTTCAACGATTTCCTCGAGACGCTCTTTTTTGACGTCGTCATTCACGTCGTCTTCGTATTGCATCGCCCGCGTCCCCTCCTGCGGTGAATACTCGAACGCGCCCATGCGGTCGAACTGCGCCTCTTCGAGAAACGCGAGGAGTGCGCGGAAGTCGTCTTCCGTTTCGCCGGGGAAACCGACGAGACAGGTCGTGCGAATGGCGAGATCGGGGATCGTCCCGCGCAGCCAGGCGAGCTTCTCGCGCAGCGTGCGGACGCGCTCTGGGCGCCGCATCCGCTCCAGCATGCGGTCGGTCGCGTGCTGAATCGGCATGTCGATGTATGGCACGATCCTAGGGTTCCGCGCCATGAGTTCGACGAGCCGCTCGTTGATCCCCGCAGAATAGACGTAGAGCAGCCGAAACCAGGGCACGGACGTCTCACGAAGCAGAGCCTCGAGCAAATCAGGGAGTTTCGGCCCGCCCAGCCCCAAGTCCCTTCCCCAATGCCCCAGATCCTGCGCGACCAGATTGATCTCCTTCGCGCCCTGCGCTTCGAGCTGCTGTGCCTCACGCACAAGCCGCATCAGCGGTTCGGAGCGGTGCTTGCCGCGCATCAGCGGGATGGCGCAGAACGCGCACGTGTGGTCGCAGCCTTCGGAGATCTTGAGGTACCGCACATGCGGCTGATCGCCCAGGAACTGGCGTACGCCCGGATGTGACGCAACCGGGTCCTCGATCAGGCCGCGTTGTGCCAGCTCGGGCACAAGGTGGTGCAGCTCGGAGAATCCCAAAAAGAGATCGACCTCGGGAATCTCAGTTTGCAGCTCATGCTTGTATCGCTGCACGAGACAACCGACCGCCACGACCGCCTTGACCGCCGCAGTTGTCTTTAATTTTGCCGCTTCCAGCATCGCGTCGATCGATTCCTGCTTCGCGGCGTCGATAAAGCCGCAGGTGTTGACCAGGATGACGTCGGCAGCGGACAGCTCCGGTGTGACGACCGCGCCGTGCCCGACCAGCTCGCCGACGAGCCGCTCGGAATCCACGGTCGCCTTGTCGCAGCCGAGGGAGATGACGCCCAGTTTCATCCGCGGTAGTTCCCGAACCGGAGCTCGATGCCGAAGTCCTGGGCGCGCAAGAACGCGATGACTTCCTGGAGCTCGTCCTTGGAGGGAGCCGCGACGCGGATCTCTTCGCCCTGAATCGAGGCCTGGGCCTTCTTGAATTTCTTGTCCTTGATCGCCTTCACAATCGCCTTTGCTTTTTCTTGCGGGATGCCCTGTGTGAGCTTGATCTCGCGTCGCACGGTGTCGTTCGCCGCCGGCGTAATCTCACCGAGCTCCAGGTTTTTCACCGGCACACCGCGCTTGATCATCTTCGATTGGAGCACGTCGAACAGCGCTTTCATCTTGAAATCATCATCGGCGACCAGAAGCAATGTGGCTTTGGCGCGGTCAAAGCTCAGCGACGCCTTGGAGCCTTTGAAGTCGTAGCGCTGGACGATTTCTTTGGTGGCTTGATTGACGGCGTTGTCGACCTCTTGCAGGTCGGCGCCGGTGGAGATGTCGAACGAAGCTTGGCTGGCCATAGGGCGGGAAATATAACGTGCGTCGTGCGTCGTACGTCGTGCGTGGTGCCGTTACGCACGACGCACAACGAACGACGCACGTGTTTAGGAGAGGAAGCTCTCCAGCGCTCTGGCTCTCGAGACGTGTCTGAGTCTGGCCAGGGCTTTCTCTTTCAGCTGTCTGACCCGTTCCCGTGTGATTCCCAGCTGCGACCCGATCTCCTCGAGCGTCATCGGCTCCTGGCCTTCCAGCCCGAAGTAGAGCCTGAGGATTCTGGCTTCGCGCTCTTTCAGGGTCGCCAGCACCGACTCGATCGATTCGGTGAGCGCGTGCTCGAAGATCTCGTCGTCGGGACCCGGATTCGTGGTATCGGGCAGGTAGTCCAACAGCTTGTTGTCTTCGCCCGGCGTGAGCGGCGCGTCGAGCGACAGATGCGCCTGCGAGATCGACAGCGTCTTCGCGACTTCTTCCTGCGAGATGTCCATCCCCTCAGCGATCTCTTCAACGGTCGGCTCGCGCCCCAGCTCCTGGAGCAGCGAGGCCGAGCGTTTGCCGATCCGATGCAGCGTGCCGGCGCGATTCAGCGGCACGCGCACGATGCGCGACTGCTCGGCCAGCGCTTGCAGAATCGCCTGGCGAATCCACCACACGGCATAGGAGATGAACTTGATGCCCTTGGTCTCGTCGAACTTATGGGCCGCGCGGATCAGGCCGAGGTTGCCCTCGTTGATCAGGTCGGAGAGCGAGACACCCTGATTCTGATACTTCTTGGCGACCGAAACGACGAAACGCAGATTCGAGCGCACCAGTTTGTCGAGCGCCTCGGGATCCTGCTGCTTGATCCGCTGCGCGAGGGTGACCTCTTCCTCGCGCGTAATCAGCGGATACTGGCTGATTTCCCGCAGATACTGATCCAGAGATCCCTCGTCGAATGATGCGCGCTTCGCCGTATTCAATTGCATGCGGTGGCCACTCCTCTCGGGGAAGCTACCTCTAATGAATCAGCGAACCGAGCCGACTCCAGCGAATATCCGTCAGCCAGGGCAGCGCGTCACGCGTCCCCCGGTCGTAACTGAAATAGACCATGAGCGGGCGCCCCTTGATGGCACTCGCATCGACAAAGCCCCAGTACCGCGAATCCGCGGAGTTATCGCGATTGTCACCCAGCACGAAATACTTGTTGGCCGGCACGCGCAGCGGGCCCCACGTGTCGCGCGTCGGATGATAGCGGCGCTGCTGCTCCTCCTCGCGCTGCACGAGGTACTGCCGCTGCCAGTTGAAGTCGGCATCGTAGCCGTCGTGCAGCGGATCGATTCGCTGGACGTACGGCTCTGCGAGCGCCCGGCCGTTCACGTAGGACTGGCCGGCGCGCATCTCCACGATGTCGTTGCCCACGCCGATCACGCGCTTCACGTAGGTGATCGTCGGATCCTTGGGATACGCGAATACGATGACGTCACCGCGATGCGGGCGTTCGAACGCCGGCAGGCGGGCCGACGTGCCGGGAATCTGCGCACCGTAGACCGCCTTATTGACGAACAAAAAATCCCCAGCCAGGAGCGTGCGTTCCATGCTGCCGGAGGGGATTTGAAATGCTTCGAGAAGGAACGTGCGAATGATGAGGAAGAGCACGAGCGCCATACCGAGCGATCGCATCCAACTGTCGAACCAGCGGGCGAGTACGGAGCGGCGGTTTGGGGGGGGCGATGGGAACCGTGGCGTCTCTACGCCGGTTCCGCCAGGCGAGGCCCCCAAGTCATGCATGTGACTTATCTTAGCAAGCCGGCCCGCACGGCGCAACGGTTACACCCCATCCTCGGGGCCCAGCCCATAGCCGAACTCTCACTCGGAATTCAGAAACAGCGTCTTGGTGACACACTCGGGCGGCGAGACAGGCCACCCGACCCTCCCGTTCGATGCGACACCATGTGACGGTCGTCTCCGGTAACGCGTCGAGCGCATCACGTTCGAGGCTCGCGCCACCGGTTGCGAGCACCACCAACACCGACTCGTAGGCCACATTACAAAACTGAATCGCGACGGGTGACAAGCATCACCATTTCGTCGCGGGCCGGTGCGTTTCGACGCGGTCACTGGATGTCGCCGAGCCGCCGGAGCGCTGCTCGCGCCTCAGCGACATAGGGTTGAAGCGTGGAATCTGCGTGGACCCAAACGTCGAGAACGTAGCGATAGCTCCGCGCCGCGCGGTCCCGCTCGCCGAGTTTTTCGCTGACCCGTCCGCGCTCCAGCGCGAATAAGACAGCGCTGGGAGTGAACGCGAGCCGCTGGCCCTCTCTGAGCTGTTCGTAGGCGTCGCGATCCCGTCCGGCCGCGATCAGCAGCTGCACCCGATGCAGTCGGGATATGACGCACATCCCGCAGAGCGAATCCGGGAGCGCTTCAAATTCCTGCAGCGCGCTAAGGGTGTCGCGGAGCCCCAGCGCTAGGTATGCTCGAGCCACGCGGCTGAAGTAGTTCCAGTAAGCTGCGCGACGGCTTGCTTGCTCGGTCTGCACCAAAGAGTCAACCATGTTCGCATAGCGGAGCAGTGACGCGGTATCGGCCTTACGGCTCCACCACCAGAGCAGGCCCAGTAGCGGCGGAGGGTCGGCACTAGGACGATGCCGAGCTCCCATAACGCGGATCGTGTCAGCAGGAATTGCTCCAAGCAAAATGAAGTCGGAAGCCAAGTCTCCTGAGATACCCACGAGTGCCTGCGCCTCACGCAAATGCCCTCGGAAACTCAACGTCCTTGCGAGTGACGCCCGACGGCACGGAGACCCACAGCCTGGCCAATTCAGCGATGGCGTATTCTTGGAGTCGAGGACCCGCGCTACGCGCACCTCGGTTTCCATCTCGTCCGGCCAGCGATGGAGTGCATTGTGAAGGCGGAACAGCATGTCCGGTGTGGCTGCTTCCAGTGCCTGCGTTACTGCAGCGGAGGTCCCTTGGGTCCTGTCCACTAACCGAAGCATGAGACGCGTCGCTTCAGCATCCGAGCCGGTGGGTTGCAGCGCGACGTAAGCGCGCGCGTAGCGCAACGCCCTTGCCGAGTCGGCCAGGTTGAAGGCCAGCTCGATCGGCAGCAAATAGGCCGGCGCAAATGCCGAATCGAGCGCAATCGCACGATCAAAAGCGTCAAGTGCGTCCTGATACGTCGCGCCAAGGCTTTTTTCATAGAACAGACGGGCTATCCCCAACTCATACCAGAACTCTGGATCCTTGGGATACTGTACGGTCGCGAGCTTCAGCATGTCGAACAGTCTTTGCGTGAGAGTCCACCACCCGGCGTCGTCGCGAATTAGATGGCCGACCTCGACGCCGAGGGATTGCGCGGTCAGTAGCAGGCTATCTCGCGTGCCGAGGCCTTTGTTCAACCGGGAGGCTGCCAACAGATCGGCCTCGGCTGATTCATTGAACCATCCGCGCGTCCATGACAACGCACGGCCGCGCCGATTGACAGCCAGGGCGAACTGGGGGTCGTCCCGTACCGCGCGATCGTAAGACCTGAACGCAGAATCCATTTCTCCTCGTCGGTAAAACTGGTCTCCTTGAAGGAAGGCCTTCAAAGCGAGCAGAGAGGCCGAGCCGATCGAGGAAAGTTTGACCGCGCGAATGGGACGGACGGACCCCAGTCCTTGAAGCAACCCGATCGCAACGGAGTCGGCGAGGCGATCGAAGTGCCGGATCGCGTCGCGCTCGACCACCTCTTGCAGAGGCTTCCCCCGCTCCACGTCAACGAGCGTTGCGTGTACGATCATCGAGTCATCGCCCTCTTCTGTAACCGTGCCAACTACGGCGAGACCTGCTCCAACCTTGCGGCCCAAGATCGTGCCGCCAACTTGATCAGCCCGTCCGCGCCATCCTTGCGCGACCGTCGTTGGTGGAACGGTGTGCAGTGGTCCAGCGCCATCGAGTTTAACGCTGAGCAACCGCATTAGGCCCTCGCTCCATACAGAGTCGGAGTGTCGACCCAAGAGATCGAATGGGGCCACGGCCACGAGATCGGCATCGAGGGATCGCGGGGTGCGCGACTCGGCAACCACAAGTCCGCCCACGGCGGCCGTCAACGCAGCGGCGAGCACAAGTCGCCACGGGATGCGTCGGCGCCGCACCAGCATCTCCGCGGGAGCGGGTTTCGGCGGCGTGATTCGGTAGTTCCGCGCAGTAGTGCGAGGGCCAGGATTGGTTGCCCGACGCAACCCGTGGATCAGCGCGGTAACGTCAGTCGCTGGCTCCACGCCGAGTTCTCGCCGCACGATGGCCTCGTACTGCAGTCCGTGTTCCACGGCCTCAGCACGCTCGCCGATGTCGTCGAGCGTCCGCATCAAACCGAGTGCGGCCTGAGCACTGAACGGATCCACCTCGGTAAGACGACGCCACCACTTCACGGCTGCTCGTCCGTCGCCCGCTGCTCCTGCCATCGTTGCGAGGGACTCCAGCGTCTGGGACGCGCGCTTCGCGAGTCGCTCGCGCTCAGCCTCCACCCAGCGCTCGAATTCGGCCGCTCCTCCGAGATAGAACCCGTCGAGGAACGGCCCAGCATAGACCGCGACGGCGCGTGCTGGATCACCGCAGGCGAGCGCGTCCTCGAGCGTGCCGATGTCGCTCGTGATGACTTCCGGATTCAACCGTAATTCGACTGCGCCGAGGAACAGCTCCGGGGCGCGGAGATCACGGCGCAACGCGTAGCACGCCTGCTTGAGAAGATTGCGAGCGTGCTCAGTGTCGCCGTCCGGCCAGAGAAAGGCACTGACCTTGTCACGGCTGAGGCCGCGGCGACCGGCGACAGCGAGGAGCGCCAGCAAGGCAAGCGTCTTCCGTTGCTGCCCGGCGCCGGTGCCGGGCGTGCCGTCCACGTCGACTGATAAGCCGCCGAACGTCTTGAGGAACAGCATGTTCGCTCGTTTGACCCGTTTCTCACCGAGTCTTGACCGCCCGCTCCTAAGTTAGCCCGGCGACACAGCCCGGCCAGTCAAACTCGGCAGCACTTGGCCCGTGGGGCTGTTCCTTGGAAATCGCTCTGGGCAAGGAGAAGGGTATGAGGCCGCGCGTTCGAGTTTCGGGGAGTGGGATTGCGGTGGCTCTGGTGCTTCTCGCGGGACTTTTGTGGACGGGGTGTGAAAGCACCAAACACCCGCTCGAGCCCTCCATGCAGGCGGCCGGCGCGGCGGGGCCCACCGTGAAGTCGCCGTCGAATACCAACGCCGGCGCCGTTTCCGAGAGCCAGATCGACATCACCTGGCAGGACAACTCGAGCAACGAGACCGGGTTCGAAGTGTGGCGCGCGCAAGGCGGCCCCGGCGGCCCGTTCGGCCAGCTGGTTGCCACGGGCGCCAACACCACGGCCCATCACGACGCAGGGCTCGCCGAGTCGACCCAGTACTGCTATCAGGTGCGAAGCTTCCGGGCGTACGACGGGAAGAAGAGCTACTCGGCCTTCTCCGCTGCTGCGTGCGCAACCACACCGGCGCCGCCACCACCACCTCCGGGTGTGCCGACCGCGCCGTCGGGCTTGAATCCCACGCCGACGAACAGCTGGATGGTGAGGGTCACGTGGATTGACAACGCGACGAACGAGGACGGCTTCTGGGTGCAGCGCTCGGCGACGAATACGGGGTCATGGGAAGGCGTTATCGGCTTGATGTACCCCGACGCCACAGGGACCACTGACTTCGGTCGCGCTAGCGAACGGGAGGTGTGCTACCGCGTGATCGCCTTCAACGCCCAGGGAAACTCGACACCGTCGAACGTCGACTGCACCACGCCTCCCGCGTCGCCGACCAACCTGACTGCGACCGCCGTGGATTCCCGAACCGTCGACCTTTCCTGGGCGGACAACTCCGGCGCCGAGGACGGTTACGAGGTGCTGCGTTCGACGGATGGCATGAGCTTCGGTACGGTGGCGAGCCTCCCGGCGAACAGCGCGAACTATAGGGACGCCGGCGTGAGCGAGAACATGACCTATTCGTACATCGTGCGGGCGCGGAAGGACGGGGGATTCTCCGATCTCTCGAACGTCGCAAGCGCGGCAGTCGGCCTGCTCACACCGCCGGCCGCGCCCTCCCTGTCCCAGCCGGAAGGCTACTATCTGGGCACCATCTGGCTGTACTGGTCCGACGGCTCAAACAACCAGGAAGGCTACAAGGTCGAGAGCTGCCCGGAAACCACGTGCAACGACGCGGACTACGTGGTCATCGCGACGACAGGACCCACCGTCCGGTCCTTGCAGGTCGGCGGGGCGCCCGGGATCGTCTACGCGTTCCGCGTCCGCGCTACAAACCGGGTGGGCGACTCCGCACCGTCGAACGTGGCGTACGGCAGGGCGTGTGTTGACGAGGTCGACCCGGAATCGCCGTGCTTTCCGTGATCAGACGGCGCCTGGTTCCGCGACTGTCACATGCGTGTGAGACGATGATCGTGAGTTAGTCGTGACCTTTGGTGCAGGAGAAGCTCCCATGAACGCACAACGCGCACGATTCGCACTGTGGTTCGTCACTCTCGCTCTCGCCGGATGCCGCGACGCGGCCGATTCGGCACCGATCGCACCGCCGAGCTTCGCGGCGGGCGGCGTCGGTCGCCCAGCGGTGCTCGTGAACGCCAATTCGGACGACAACGGCACCGCGAAGACTATCCAAGAAGGGATCGACATGGTGGCCGAGGGTGGCACGGTGATGGTTCTGCCGGGGACCTATAACGAAGGGCTCATCATCAACAAGGCACTCACGCTGGAAGGCATCGGTGGTGAGAGCGGGCCGGCGATCGTGGCCCCACCGCCGGGCACGTCGGATGCGATTCAGGTCACGACGACTGATCCGGTAGTCATCCGCAGCCTCTCCGTGCGTGCCGGCACCGCGCAAGGCATTCACGGTATCGGGGCCGTCGATCTGACCGTCGAACAGGCGACCGTTACCGCGGTGAATCCGCCCCTCGGTGTCGGCGTCCTGATCCGGGTGCTGAACGACCCGAACCCGTCGGGGCAACGCGCGCGGCTGGTCGTACGCGAGAGCTTTGTGGACGGCACGATCACGAACCA
>Ga0209058_1001793_pt1 | contig 18041 bp, 17 predicted proteins | sample GraSoiAngelo_147_FD_185904 | JGI IMG/M metagenome (GOLD analysis project Ga0209058, IMG submission 185904) | Grasslands soil microbial communities from the Angelo Coastal Reserve, California, USA - 14_1009_05_40cm (SPAdes) (version 2) | ecosystem: Environmental > Terrestrial > Soil > Grasslands ... | reverse complement strand
CTGGATGATACGAAGCTTCAAGCCGCCATTGTTGGAACTCGCGCCGCGAGCAGGATTGGCCGGGAGTTGGGCCGCGGCCGCCGCGACCGAAGCACGCAGGTCTTCATTGACCACATTCTTCCCCTGGACCCAAGCTGCAATGGTCTGCCATTCGGGATCGTTTGGAGACGTAAACTGCGCTCCTCCGCCATGCCATTGGTCGCCGCCTGCTTCGTACCTCAGCGGATGAATGAGCAGCGGGCTCGAGAACGGGTTGCCGGTAAATACCTTTTTCCGGACTGCCTCGAAATTCTTACGGGATTGCTCTTCAGTCCACGTTGTGCTTCCGGGCGAAAGGATTTCCAACCGCATCGCAGCCGGCGCATTGCCTTCGCCGGCACCGAGCGCATGGCAGGCATAACAGCGGGCGTGGCCCGCGCGTCTGGCCAAAAAAATGGGTTCGACGTGTGCCCGGTAAAACTCGAAGCTCAGAGCCGCAGGTGGGGCCGGCGGTTGCGGACTCTGCTGCGCGTGCGTCGCGGATACGAACCCGAGCAAGCCGAGCCCTATAAACAGCAACAAAGTTCTCATGGGTGTCATGTTGTCCTCACGTTACCGGGGATTTTAAACCTCATTGGGTGCAGTGATCCAAATAACTTTATTGATTGACTTCATGCTGGACCTGGGAGAAAAGGATGAACGCGAGTCCTCCTCCTACCTGGGGAGGGGAGCACCGTAAGGAGGAGACAATGCCAAATCGCAGAGACTTCCTGAAAAATGTCGCGGGCGCTGCGGCCGCAACGGCCGGAGTATTCATCGGCGGCCGCGGTTTGGTCGAGGCCGGATTCCATTCGCCTCAAATCGGCGTGGCACGAGGCAAACGCCGCGAGTTGTCCATAGCGGGCCGGCGTGTGAAGACCGTGGACGCGCACGCCCATTGTTTTGTGCCGGAGGTCTGGGATTTAGTCAAAGACACACCTCTGGCCGCGGCAGCGAAGAACAACCTCACGGGTAACATTGCGCTGGGCAACCCGCAGCGGCTGATCGACATGGATGCGCAGGGAATCGATTATCAGGCGATCAACGTGAACGCCTGGGGATACTCTGCGGATCGCGCATTGGCTCGCGATCTGATCAAGCTGCAGAATGAAAAAATATCGCAGTGGTGCGCTAAACATCCCGACCGGTTTGTCGGAATGGCGACCGTGGCGCTGCAACATCCGGATCTGGCGGCCGACCAGCTGGATGAGGCCATCAACAAACTGGGATTGCGTGGCGCCGCCATCGGAGGAAGTGTCGAAGGTCAGGAGATCTCCGATCGTAAGTTCGATCCGTTCTGGGCAAAAGCCGAGCAACTGGGGGTTCTGCTGTTCATGCATCCGCAGGGGGCACCGGGCACCACCCAGAATCCGCGTCTTCAAGGAAGAGGCGGTTTGGGCAACACGATTGGAAATCCGCTGGAGACCACGGTATTCCTTTCTCACCTCATCTTTGAAGGAACGCTCGATCGTTTTCCGGGCCTCAAGATCTGCTCCGCTCATGCAGGCGGCTATCTGCCTTCCTACAGCGGCCGTTCAGACGCATTGTGCGGCCGCGGCGGCGGTGCCGACTGCAAGGCGCTCAAAAAGAAACCGAGCGAGTATTTCAGAGAGCAGCTCTATATCGATTCGATGATCTTTCGCGAGGAGGGCTTGCGGCATTTGGTCGCCGAAGTGGGTGTCGGACATATGGTCTATGGGACGGACTATCCTTTCGATTGGCCGATTGGCATCGATTTCATCCTCAATGCTCCTTTCCTGAGCAATGCGGACAAAGAAGCGATCCTCGGCGGGAATCTGGTCAAATTACTGCGGATTACATCATAGGGAGAACTGTAGCGGCGGCCTATGACGGCCGGGTATTGACTCAGTTTGAAAATCAGGAGTTCTGGTTTGCGAAGAATATTCCCCTCCTCGCAGAGGAGGGGAGGCTGCGCGGTCAATCAAGAAGCCGCGAAGCGACCTTTTTCCCGCGCAGACGGGCGCGAAGCGCGAGCGCGATAGCGCGAAGCCGTAGCCGTGGTCAGTTCAGCGAAAAGTTTTAGGCCTGAATACGTTCGCCGAACTGACCATTAATTGAGGCTTCGCCCTATCGGGCTCGCGCTTCGCGCCCGGCGCGCCAGCTTCTATTAAGCCGTCGCGTCCACCCCTCCTCTGTGAGCTCTGTGAGGAGGGGAGTATTCTACGCTTGGTAGACCGCCGCTACAGTTCAAACGGCCACCACCACCCGGCCGTTCGATTTATTGACAGTGCAAATTGGATACTGCTAAGGTTTCCGAAGTTTACTTATCGATAGAATCAATGAGGTCTGGTATGAACAAAGCATCGGCTGTTTTGCTGTTGATCCTTGTTGTTTTCATCGTCTCGGTTCCGATGTTTGCGCACCACGGCACGAACATTTCTTACGACCGATCCAAACCTGTCACGATGCAGGGGACCGTGACGGAATTCCGATTTGCAAATCCTCATCCGCAGCTCTTCGTTGATGTGAAAGACGGCTCGGGTAACGTCGCGAACTGGGGCTGCGAAATTGCCGCTAATCCCTATCAATTGATATTGAGTGGCTGGACCAAGCAGCGCTCAACCAATGAACTGAAGCCGGGAACCGCTGTCACAATCACCGTCGCTCCTTCCAGAGCCGGTACGAATGCGGCACTTCTCCTGAAGGTCGTTAACGATAAGGGCCAGGAACTACTGGCCACAGGACCCGATAGCCAGCAGTAGGAGTCCGACAATGCGCAATCTCCTGATGAGGTTCAGTTTGGTCTTACTGTCTTTGATCCTTCTCCCATCGTTTGCGTCGGCGCAACGCGGGGGAGCAGGGTTTGGCGGCCGCGGTAGACCGCCCGCGGCGCCATCGGCGGAACCATTTGACCCGCACGATTTCAATGGCATCTGGTGGCGTACCGGCGGAACGCGCGAATTCAACACCCAAAAAGGCGGCGAGCCGCAATTAACGGCTGAAGGCAAAAAAAGATTCGACGCGAATAAGCCCGGTTACGGCCCGAGGGCCGTTCCGCCTGCACTTGGAAATGATCCGCTTGGAGACTGCAATCCGGACGGCCTGCCGCGAATTGTGATGTTTAATAGGCCTGTGGAATTCATTCAACAGCCCAAGCGGTTGATCCAGTTCTTTCAGTACCACCGGGTGCTGCGGGAAGTATGGATGGACGGCCGCAAGCTTCCCGAGAATCCCGACACGCCAAGATGGTACGGCTATTCGGTAGGCCACTGGGAAGGAGACACTCTGGTCATTGATTCCTACGGCTTGGATGACCGGCAATGGCTCGATAACCTCGGTTATCCTTACAGCGATCAGATGCGGCTTCAGGAGCGCTATCGGCGCACGGATCATGATCACATCGAGATGGTGGTCACGGTCACCGATCCCAAATACTATGCGAAACCGTGGGTGTCGCAGACGAAGACGTGGCAGCTGCTGAAGAATCCCAGCGAGTATTCTTCTCCTGATTGGGAGGGGCTGATCGAAGAACTCTGCGCCCCGATCGATGAAGTCGACCAATTCAATAAAAGGATCAGGAACCCGGCGGGCGGAGTCATCGAGAAATAACTCACGCGCGACGACGCGAAGCGCAAGCGCGACAGCGCGCAGCCTCAAGATTTGGAGGACCATGAGATTTCAAAAATTGATGTTATGGACCCTCACCGCAACCGTCCCTCTGACGGCCAGGCCGCTACTGGCTCAGGAAGACGGCGCGTACCTCTACAAGACTTATTGCGCGATTTGTCACGAGGCCACCGATAGCGAGGCCCGAGCGCCCGGACGATCCGTTCTGAGGCAGATGACGCCCGAGCACACTTTACAGGTTCTCGAGACAGGCGTGATGAAGACTCAAGCAGCAGAGCGGAGCCGCGTGCAGCGCCGGATTCTGGCGGAATACCTTTCGGAAAAGAAATTTGGAACCGTGCCGCCGGATATCATTCCGCGTTCTGCTTTTTGCAGAAACGCGGGCGCAGTGTCTCCGAATGCGGCCGGCAGCGCCGAATGGAACGGCTGGGGAGTGACGATCACCAATACTCGATTTCAGCCGGCAGGCGCTGCCGGCTTAACTGCCGCTGATGTGCCGCGCTTGAAACTCAAGTGGGCGTTCGGTTACCCAGGCGCCACAACCGGTGGGACGCAGCCTGTGGTCGTTGGCGGCCGCTTGTATGTTGGGAACGCGGAAGGCGATGTCTTTGCGCTGGATACCAAGACGGGATGCATCCATTGGAACTTCCAGGCCGATGCTGGTGTGCGCAGTGCGATGGTGATCGGTAAGGCTGCCGATGGTAGATCGGCCGTGTACTTCGGTGACCAGTCGGCGAACATATATGCGGTAGACACTGCGACCGGAAAGTTAATTTGGAAAACGAAAATCGATCAGAATTCACGCGCTGCCGTTACAGCAGCGGCGGCGCTCGATGCCGGCCGGCTCTACGTTGGGGTTTCCTCACGGGAAGAGTCGCAGGTGGATGATCTCAAGTATCCCTGTTGCACCTTCCGGGGGAGCATGGTCGCGATGGATGTCTCGAATGGAAAAGTGTTGTGGAAGACTTACACGATCGAAGGAGAGGCCGACCAGGTTGGTAAGAACAGTATTGGAACGCAATTCTGGGGACCTTCGGGCGCTGCAATCTGGAACACGCCGGTGATCGATCTCAAGCGGCGCTTGCTCTACGCCGGCACGGGCAACAATTACTCCGTCCCGGCGACCCCCACATCGGATGCCGTTGTCGCCTTTGATATGGACTCCGGAAAAATTCGATGGGTGAATCAGGTTACCGCGAACGATATTTGGAATCGCAGCTGTGGACGGCCCAACATCCGCAACTCCTTCACGTGTCCGGACGCTGATGCGCCGGATGTGGATTTCGCGTCATCGCCGATCCTGGCCAATTTGAAAGACGGACGGCAGATCATCGTTGCCGCGAACAAATCGGCCATATACGGCCTGGATCCCGACAGCGAAGGAAAAACGCTATGGCAGGCGCAGATCGGGAAAAGCCGCAACGGCGGTGTCATGTGGGGAGCGGCGCTGGATGGCGAAACCCTCTTTGCGGCAAACCAAAGTTTCGATGCGAAGAATCCAGATGCAGGCGGCGGTGTTTCTGCGTTCGATATCGCGAACGGAAAGACCATTTGGTCCGTACCGCCTCCACCATGCGAGAACCGGAACTCGTGCAGGCCTTCACACGCCGCAGCGATCACGGCGATTCCGGGTGTTCTCTTCGCGGGAACCTGGGACGGCCGGATGCAAGCCATTTCAGCGCGAGACGGTAAGGTCATTTGGGAGTACGACACCTCCAGGGAGTTTCAAACCGTGAATGGCGTGAAAGCCAACGGAGGCTCCATGAGCAACGCGGGCGTTACCGTAGCCGGCGGCATGGTATTCACCAATTCCGGCTACTCGCATCACGGCGGCATCACTCCCGGAAATCTTTTGTTGGCGTTTTCCGTGGAATAGGGGAGCGGAGCTGGCTCTCATTCCCCTCCTCGCAGAGGAGGGGAATGAGTCCACGGACGCAGCCATTGGAGTTTACGGATGTCGATCAAGCGTCGTCCCTTTTTATTTTGCCTTGCGTTGCTCATTGCCGCTGCACAGTTCCTCCGATCCCAGCAACGCGCCGAAGACAAGCCGCTGGTCCTAAAAGGCGCAACGATAATCGATGGTTTGGGGAATTCCCCGATATCCGAGGGAGTAATCGTCATCGAGCAAGACCGGATAAAAACCGTCGGACGCAAAGGGGCGGCCTACCCGTCGGACGCAAATGTTGTCGATGTGTCCGGAAAGTTCATTATTCCGGGACTCGTGGACTCCCATGTTCACTACCAGCCGTGGCTGGGTGAAATGTTCCTGAATTATGGAGTGACATCGGTCATGATTCCGGGTGGCGACTATTCGACGGCAGATCGCGAAGCCTCGTACCGGACGGGCGCCCGAATGCCTCGGATCTTTGCGACCGGCGGCAGGCCGGCCATTCAGCCAGGCATGAGCCGCGACCAGGTCCGCGCGGCCGTTCAAGACTGGTTCAGGAATAAGAAGCCGGATTATGCGAACCCCAGCGTTTATAACGAGGGAAACGCCGAGGTGTATCGATGGGCTGCTGAGGACTTGCACGAAGCGGGATTGGTCTGGTTCGGCCACACTGAGAACGCACCGGAGTCGATTAAAGGCGGACAGGATGTGATCGAACACTTATGGGGATTCGCTGAAGCATTGATGTCGCCAAAGGAGCTGGAGGGCTTTCAAAAAGGAGAATATCTGCATTGGGGTTTGTTCCTGAAGGATCAGCGCCGGATCGATCAGATGATCAAAGATGCGGTTGCGAAGGACGTGTACTTGAATCCCACGCTCATGTACGAGATGGGATCGGGGAGTTCGCTGGCACGCAAATTCCAGACTGAGCTTCGGAGCCTTTTCCAAAACGAAATCCTGATGAGTTATTTCCCGAAGAACCTGGCTGATGGCGCCGTTTTCAAGCTGCAGGCTGCCCGCAACTTTTCGCGCAGGTACGAAAACCTGGTCGCCTTCTCCCTGCTGCCGCCGGCGGACCGGAAGCAATTCGATGAGGCCTACAAGTTGAGCGGCCGGCTCTTGAAAAAGTGGGTGGCTGCGGGCGGCAAAATCATGGCTGGGACGGATGATCCTTCTTCCGGATTCGGCGGCCTGACACTGCACATGGAAATGGAGATGTTGGTGGAGTCGGGCCTCACGCCGATGGAAGCGCTAAAATCCGCCACGGGTTGGGGTAGCAGCGCTTTGCTCACGAGCAGACGAAAACCTGTCACCAAACCGCCCGTTGGGGTCCTCGCCGAGGGTGCTTATGCCGACCTGATGGTGCTTAATGCAAACCCGCTAGACAATATCGCGAATAGCAGAAAGATCGATCGCGTGATGAAGGGCGGGCAGTTCGTCAAACTGGGCTATACAGCCAACTATGGAAGACCCAGAAACCCTGTGGCGATCATACCGCGCATTCCCGAGCCTGAAATCAGCGCAGTCACACCAGCCATCATTCAAAGCAATCGGGAGGTCGAAATCACCGTCCACGGCGTCGGATTCGTCGGAAATTCCATCGTGCGAGCAGGCGATAGCGCAGTGCCTACCACGTTCGTCAACATCCGGACGCTCCGTGCGAAGATTCCCGAGCAGAATGGCGCTCAAACTCTGAAGGTGTCGGTATTCAACGCCCCTCCCGATGGCGGAATTTCCAGCACCGTGCTCCTGAAGTATGGCGCAGCCAATACCAGCCAGAGTACAACGAGTGTTGCGGAGCCCGCGATCAGTGCGATCGCACCATACAGAGTCGCTGAAGGCAGTCCCGAATTCGAAATGACCGTCACCGGAGTGGGCTTTCTTCCGGCTTCGGTTGTCCGAGCCGGCGATACCACCGTACCGACCACATTCATTGATACTCAGACCTTGCAAGCCAGGATTCCCGCCGATCTGGTTTCCAGAGCCCTGCCCAACCGGTTCAACGCACCCGGGCCGGCGCAAAATAATGGTGTCTATGGTGATCGAACGGTGAAAGTGACCGTATTGAACGGCCCTGGAGCAGCCACGGCTTCCAACAGCTTGTCTCTCAGAGTGGTCGCTAAATGGTTAGCGAACGAGAGGGAATAGGTCTCCTACGCAAAAATGCATACCCCTGGCTAATCTCTCTGCACCGTTCCGCGGTGCGGGTCAGAAGACGTTCCCCCTCGACTAGTGTGGCGTTTGGAAATTGAGCTGGCGCGCCGGGCGCGAAGCGCGAGCCCGCGCGAAGCGCAAGCGCGATAGCGCGCAGCCTCAAGAGAAGGGCGAAGCCTCAATTAATGGTCAGTTCGGCGAAATCGGAGGCGTGCCGGTCTGACCACTATTACGGCTTCGCGCTATCGCGCTCGCGCTTCGCGCCCGTCTGCGCCGCTTCGGTGGCTTCGCGTCATCTTCCTAATGGCGCATCCACCCCTCCTCTGCGAGGAGGGGAATGCGCCTCTGCCGAAGATATGGCTCGCCCCAGCGGCCGTTAATTGGCAATGACTGTCACGATGCTTGAGTCGCCCTCCTTGCCTGCTGTATCGAAGGCTTTTGCCTGGATCCCATAGCTTTTGTTCGCTGCTGCTGGCACCGGCCAGTTGCAGGTATACGTGGTTGACGACGTGATCGAACAGACGACGCTCGAGTTGACGAGGAAGTCTACCCGGCTAATCGGATTATTAGACGCTGTCACCGAAGCCGTGATCGTTACTGTGGACCTGCGAGTCACCGTTGAGTTGTTGGCCGGATTTGTGATGGAAACCACCGGGGGGGGCGGCCCCGCCACAGTAATGCTGACCGGTGCAGACGTCAAGGGGTTCCCGGCATTGTCGGTGGCGACCGCATAGAGGGTGTGCGTTCCAGCCGCCACAGTACTCGTGTCCCAGGAGATGTTGTAAGGCGATGCCGTTGCCGTACCAATGAAGACGCCCGGGCTGTCCCGATAGAAATCCACCTTCTGGACGCCCGATTCCAAGTCGGAAGCGCTGGCGCTGACGGTGATAACTCCCGACACGGTTGCGCCTGGCGCGGGGCTTGTCATACTCACCGAGGGGAGTGTTGTATCACTGCTTGCGGGCGGAGTCACCACAACGTATGCCGACAGAATGTCAAAGTTAAAGCTGTTATCCTCGGCCTCCAGGAGAAGCCAGTAGGTGCCCGGCGTACTGAAGGAGCAGCTTCCGTGCGAACTCGGTGAACCAGGCGTGAAGGTCCCGCCACCGCAGTTCATGAAATAGCTAATGATGGTCCCGTCCGGATCGTTGCTGGCGCTCATATCGATGTTGACCGTCAGAGGAACCGTGCCGCTGACCTTGTCTAGTACAGCGCCGGCGATCGGAGGCGTACCGGTGGCGCCTCCAATTCGCACTACCGCGGACTGCCTGGCGGAAAGGTTCAGCTCGCGGTCGATTGCCTGCGTGCTGAAGCGATACACGCCCGGGTTGTTGAGCGTCACGGAGGTCGAGGAGCCGGAGTAGCAGCACGAGCCGCTCGCGCCGTTCTGCTGCCCGATCCAGAAGTCCCACGACACTGGGCCGCCTTCGGGATCCGTGGCGGGGAAGCTGACATTAATTGTTGAACCGGCCGGAGCATCGGCCGGCGACACCGTCAGTGTACCCGAGGGAGGCTGCCCTGGATTCGCCGAGGGCGAGACGGTGACGGAATCGCGCCCGTGAGCGCCTCCTCCGCGGCCGTCAGCCACAGATGCATCATAAGCCATCATCGCTGTGCGCGCGGGTGAAGGCGCTGTGAATGAGAATGGGTTGCCCGTGGGGCTGGGAAACAGTGAATTGAGCGTAAACCCGAACAACCAGGCCGAACTGGCATCCGTAGATTTCGTCCATCCCATTCGCAGCGGATCGCTGTCGGCGTCCGTTGCAGAGGCCGTGAGTGTGACCTGGCCTCCCGCCGCGACGAACACGTTTGGCCCCATCGAGAGCACGGGAAAGTTGTTCAGCTTGGGTGAAAACAGGAGCGGGTTCGCAATGGATTTCGCGAAATTGAGGCGGCCGCCGGTCGAGGTAGTGCTTGCCCGAGTATCGCTCAGTGCGTCGTAGCTGGCCGGGTCCAGCACGACGTCCCGTGCCTGGTTGGCGGTCAGCGCCGGATTCTTGTGGAACATGGCGGCCAGCACTCCGGAGACGTGCGGCGTCGCCATTGAAGTTCCCGATAGGAGTTTGTATCCGCTCGGATCGCACAGAGTGCACGAGGTCGTGGGCACGGTTGAAAGTGTGCTCACACCCGGCGCCGCGATATCGACGCTGGCAAGTCCATAGTTGGTGAAGCCCGCTCCCACGTCGTTTTGATCGGAGGCCAGCACGGAGATGATGCCACGGTTGTCGTACGCCGCCGGGTACATGGGCGATGCGTCCGCGTTCTGGCCGCTGTTGCCGGCGGCGCAGACGTTCACGGCCCCGGCAGCCTCTACTTGCGACATGGCGTCCTTGAGGGATTGGCTGAAGCCTCCGCCACCCCATGAGTTGCTTGTCATTCGGATCTTGAAGCCCTGCTGTATGAGCGTCAGGACCTTATTGAAACTGAGCGTTGCGTCCGAAATGAGTCCGCTGCCGCTGGAATTCAGGAACTTGACCGACAGGAGCTGCACCTGCCAGTTGATGCCCGCAATGCCGATGCCGTTGTTGGCCGAGGCGCCAATCGTACCGGCCACATGTGTACCGTGCCCGAAGTCGTCGCTCCCGCCCACCGTGCACGTGCCGTTTATGCACGTGAATCCATGTGTGGTGCTGTTGCCTGGATCGGTCCAGATGTTGGCTTGCAGGTCGGGATGCGTAAAATCAATTCCCGTATCAATGATCGCCACGATCACATCCGCTGCATTGGTCTGCGTGTCCCAAGCCGTGGGTGCCGCGATCTTCACCATGTCGTATTGTTGGCTCCACAGCGGATCCGTTGGGGTGGTGGTAACTGCCTGGACGTAAAAGTCTGGCTCCGCATAAAGGACGTTGGGATTGGCGTGATAGCGCCTCACCGCTCCTGCCACCGAAAGACCGGGCGGATTGTTGACTAGAAATAACCCGGGGAGCGCGGGAAAAGGAACTTTGGGTCCGGAGCCTGGAAGAAAGTCCGCCGCAGCGCCCGGTCGAAAGCGCACCAGGGTGTGCCCAGGATGGAAAGCCGGCCCTCGTGCCCCCGTAATCGTGACATTGCCGTTTACGATCGAGGCCGAAACCTGACCCGCAGATTGCGCGTACGCAGCCGGCATGAGCCAGAAGGCGAGCAGGACAACAATCCCCAGTAAGCGCCCACCAGTAACCAGGCGCACACGCGGCATTTTCTTTTCTGTTATTACCGTTGGAAAAGCGACCACAAACAGAAAGTTTATAAAACCCCAACATTGGCGGTTCATCGCTACCTCCACTTTTAAGTTTCAAGTTCTGTTGCTGGGACGGGGTTTCTGCGGAGGCAGACGAGTTGCCAAAAAATCACGTTCGGACCAGTGAGCCTCTATGTAGGAACTTTCAGGACTTCTCTCGCCCGATCGCTTACTACACGTTCTTCCCCGGTGGCAAAAGTTTTCCACTAAGTGGTCGAAATTGGTCATTGTTAGTCCGGCAAGTACCACTTTGGGCTGGCGGGTGAACTTGAGCATTGCAATGCATTACAATGCAATGCTATGGAAGATCGGTTGACCATCCGATTCCCTCGTGAACTGAGCCGTGCTTTAAGACGCAGGGCCGCGCAGATGCAGCGCAAACCCTCTGAGGTCGTGAGAATCGCCGTGAGAGAGTTTTTGGCAATTCCCGACCGGTCGCACCAACGCCCGGCGGACCGTGTTCGGGATCTCGTCGGTTCATTAAATAGCGATATTCCGGACCTGGCGATCCGTCATCGCGATTACATTATCCAAAAATTGCGCCGTGGCCGGTGAGCTTCTGCATATTGCCCGATTTGAAGTAAAGGACAAGATCACGCGCATGATCGGCACACCATCTCGCCCTATCGCGTGCTAAAAAGCTGGGTAAAATCCAGCGAGAGTTCCCGCGATGCTATGACGGCGAGACGACTTGCGCCGTTGGGGCCCGCGGACGCCAAGGTCTACAGGCCGAAGCGTCTAGCGTTGTCCACCTCGCACCGGCCACACCCGCAAAGGGGTAGTAAAAGCGCCGTTCAGCAGGTGGCCATGGTCGATGTCTCCGAAATAGGCGCGATCCTGGCCCTCCAGGGTGGTACTCGACCAATAGTAGTCCGCTTCCACACCCGTAAACGATGACGGCCCGGCAGTGATACACCCGGTCCCCTCGTCGTTCGTCAAGGTCGGCCCGCTGCAGCCCATATCGAGCGCCTTCTCCATCGCTGTCTCCCACTCCTTCTGCGTCGGTAGCCGCCAGTCGCCCGGTGAGGACCCGTCCGTCAACATGCAGTCGCCGTTTTTGAGCCCCGCGACCGCCTTTTTTGCAGCCTCGAAATCCGCGGAGGGCAAGCAGGTTGCCTGCTTCAACCAGACCAGCCCCGTTAGGCTGTCGGTCACCGTGCCGTTCCCACAGTCGGTGTAGCGCTTCGCTTTGTTGCCGCACGGCGCCGCGGCGCGCCCGCGCGCCCCGCCTGCAGCGTTCCCGCCCTTCGTGGCCTGTGTCGTGTTGGCGCCCCTTTGCGCCGATGGCGTCGGCGATGCTGATGTGATCGATGCCAGCATCGGACCGGCTGCTGTGATAAAAATGGCCCCTAGCCCTAGCAGTATGGCCATGAAGATAGATATAGATTCTCTACGACTCAGATTCCCAATTCGTTCTCCCATTCTTTTCTCCTGCTGCCAAGTTAGTTCAAGAAAGCTGGGGTTTCTTGCTTGTTTTCTGCCATCAAGCGCTTCGCAACTCTACTTTCCGAGGGCCGATGGCTTACGCGACAGCACTCGCCATAGACGTATCCTCGAATACGTATCCTCGAACTGCAAAAATCTGGTCAATCGGCGAGAGCTACAAACTTTCGGTCAACGGACGCGTGGTCCGCGTGTACCCCGACAGATTTTCGCCTAACGCTACCATCCGGCGCAAGTGCCACCGGTGCCCCCACGCCCCACGACGGAGAGCACCTGGAAGCCGCCGAGTTTTTGCCGCATTGTTTTAGCCATGAACGCTGTCCGGCATTATAGCGAAACGATTCCCCTGGGAAAGACTATTCCCTTCCTCGCAGAGGAGGGGTGGCGCGCCAGCTTAATAGAAGCTGGCGCGCCGGGCGCGAAGCGCGAGCCCGATAGGGCGAAGCCTCGATTACGCGAAGCGCGAGCCCGATAGGGCGAAGCCTCAATTACGCGAAGCGCGAGCCCGATAGGGCGAAGCCTCGATTAATGGTCAGTTCGGCGAACTCGAGGGCTCGCCGGCCTGACCGCCCGGTCTGCGCTTCGGTGGCTTCGCGGCATTTTCTTACTGACGCAGCCACGCTCCTCTGCGAGGAGGGGAACCGGCTATCGCGATGTATAATATACATCGCGATGAAACGAACACAACTTTATCTGGACGACGATATTGCGAGAATCCTTTCGATTATGAGCCGGCAAAGAGGCCAAACGGTATCGGAACTTGTTCGCGAATGCATCCGAGAAAAATTCGGAGGAAAAGAAAAGATCAATAAGGCCGAATTGGCACGCCGGTTAGGAGGAGTTTGGAAGGATCGAAAGGACCTTGGCGGCACAAAGCAATATGTCCGGAAGCTTCGCGCAGACACTCGGCGTCAGAGATTGAAGAATGGATAAGATCTTGTTGGATTCCGATGTGATCATCGAATGGCTGCGGGGCCATCAACCGTTCGTTGAGCAGATTCCGAAATTGATTGAAACGCACTCGGAACTCTTCTGGACGCCTGTATCGGTGGCCGAGGTTTTTGGGGGTGTACGTAAAGGTGAGGAAGACACGGTCACCAATCTGCTTCTGTTACTGGAGCCGATCGCCATCTCGATCGAACATGGAAGAAAGGCCGGAGCGTACCTGAAAGCGTACGCGAAGTCGCACAGCGTGGAATTAGGTGACGCTCTCATTGCAGCATGCGCATCTTCTACCGATCTGAAACTTTGGACGCTGAACAAGAAGCACTATCCAATGAAGGACATCGCCTTCTACAAGTAACGCGTTCGAGTTTCCTCCGCCGCGAGACGCTACCGCGCTCGAAATTCATACGCCTTAGGGCGATACTCCGCCGGCAAGGTGATCCACTCGTCTAGAGTTTTGAGAACGACATTTAAACGTTTGCGGCCGGCAGCTCAATCCGCCACGACTTTGGCTATTTTCTTTAGCACGGGATGATTGCAACGCGTTTGCGCGCGGCTGAGGCAAGACGCTTGAAATCGCGGGTATCGCTTGTGAGGATGCGGTCACCATGAGCGGCGACGAGCACGACTGTGGCGTCGATTGGATCACTTGTTCCAGTACGGCCAAGAAGAATACCGGCCTCGCGACTCAACGGCTCATCGACCGGACGCAGATCCACCGAGCGAAGAAGCCGGGCAAGTTCGGCCTGGCGTCCCTCTGGATCGTGCCGCACCTGCGCGATGACGATGGCGCTCGTCTTCAACTCAATACCGTGCTGTTGAGCAACCCGCAGCCGGGCGCGCCTGCATCAAGCAACAAGGCACTCAATTGGAACGCTTTCTAGGCCGGAGACCGAGTTCCGATTCCGCGCGGCTCAGCTCGCTCACCGTAAGCGGGCCATGTTTCCTTTCCCAGGTATCGAGAAAATCTGCCAGCGCTTCCGCCCGAAGCTTCCCTGCGGCCGCCTCGGCCAGCCACGAGGAGACACCCATTCCTGCCTTTGATGCAGCCGCGCGGACCTCATCTCCGAGCTCGGCCTCAAAAGAAATGCTGATCTTATCCACCTTCATTCTTTGACCATACCATGGTATGTCATACCGTGGTGCGATGACGGTTACGTCACACCTCCGAACGGTTCTTGCGAGTGCTGAAGCACACCCACCAATTTCGATGCCTAGAACTTCAAAATGCGCGGTAGTCGGCACACCGTTCGCACGGTTTGGCATTGGTATCGTTTTTGGATGTCGTCCGCCCAGAACTGCTCCTGCCTACGGCCAGTCTTACGGTGGTTGAGCTTGAGGGTGTTAGCTCGTCTTCGGCATTTGCCCTATTACTCGTTCGTATTCTTTGTGAGACCCGATCCAGAACCAAACAATTTCTTCTCCGTCAAGCACGCCCACCGCTCGATGTCCGCTGCCGACACGCGCCGAATAGATCGGCCTCGTTGAATGAACCTTTTTGAAGCGAAGGCTCGGATAATTGGGATCAGCCTGAAAATGTCGGTAAGCTTCACGTGCATGCTTCTGCATCTGTTTCGAAAGCTGATTAAAGCTGTGACGGAAGCTCGCAGTTATGTGTGACTTCACAGCTGCTCGGGATTGAGCGGCTTCGTTCGTCCTTTGCGATGTTCCTTAAGCGCTTCGTCGGCGAGTTTTGCCAATTCGTCAGCCGACCGTGCGAAGACTTCGTCCCAAAGACGCTCCGATTCCAACTCGGCCAGCAGCCATTTAGCGAGTTTGTCCTGCTCTTTCTTCGGGAGCTTGACTGCCTCGGCGAACGCTTTTTCAAGGAGCTTGGTCATAGCGTCGAGTTTAACAGCGTCTACCGCTGTGCTCCAATCGGGCTAACGCCTTGCGCGTACGCTGCGGGCCAACGTGGCGCGGTGTGTGCGTCTTTTCACGGACCGTGCCACCGCAGGAGCGCCAGCTTCACGCGCTTGTTAGGCCGTTTTCTTGGTCATCTGGCTCCCGAATAGTGATTTCGGGCTGTTTCTCAATCTCATCATCCGGCACGAAACACACTCTCATTCCCCAGCCCGCGAATGTCGTTAGCATTCGTCCGAACTCCTCAATCGAGAAATCTCGATCGTCGATCTCGATGATCGCCTGGTTGTTCGGCCCACCATCGTGAACGATACACCTCAGCACATCGCCGCGGGGAACCCATTGGTCTCCGCGATCGAAATACCGTAGCTGCGGCCGACCAGGAGGAATCTCGACGGCAACGTGTCGGTACGACGCAGCCAAACGCTCTGTGGCGACTATCGAGTCGTTGAAAAGATTCAGGATCTGTTGATCAGTGAGTGCCGCTACCTCAGCACCAATCCGAAGGTGTGTGGTCGCGATGGACGAATCCAGGTACTCAATGATCGCGTCCACACTGCGGGTGTCCGTTCCCATACGAGGCTGTAGGCTACAGGTAGCGTGACTGACAGACCGCCAGCGGGTGCGAACTGGGGCAAGACGCGCCACTGCAGCTTCTTCATGCCGTACAAGATCACCAAAGCAGAGAGTCCGCTCGACAAGCGGACCAGGCGCAAAGGCCCGGACGGGTTGTCACCTGATGCAAACCTGAATGACGAGTAGAAAACATATCCGCTGACAACAAGTACTCCCGGTCTCAGCGTTAACCCGCGCCGAGCGAGCGTTTTTTGCGAGCGAGGGAACCGCTGCAGCACACGTTAGCGGCTGCAGCAGCGACGGGTTCAACGCCTTGTCAGAGCCGCTGGACAGGGTTGTTGAGTCCAGAACCCCGTTTCTTTCCGGTCCGCGCAAACGCGCCAAACAGTTTTCATTTACTACACCAATTTCCCTACCCCCCGTTTGGCTTCGATACCGGCGCACCTCTCTTCATGAATTCAACAACGTATTGCGCGCGCGCCTTGCCATCGATCGGTAGACTCCGTTCGCGACACCAATCGATCAACTCTTGGACATCGAGCGGCACCTTGACGATGGCGATGCCAGAGGACTCCATCTCTCGGCACGCTCGCTCGGCGACCACCAACCACTCCTGATACGTTTGTTCAAGACGTTCCGGATCGGCCGCGACTTGCCGCAAGTATTGCCATTGAGTCGAAGAGTACCAAGCAACTCCAGCAACAGGTTTGCGACCTGTCGTTCGCTTTGTGACTTTTCTTCGATTCTTCTTCTTATGAAGCATGACCCCTCGTAAGGCGTCTAACGATTTTGGCGCTCAGCCGCGAGCGGCGCGAGAGTCACCCGCCAATAAACCGGAACCGACACGCGCCGCTCGTCGGTCTGCAGTGATGAGAGGGACTCCTCCTGGTCACTTGCAATGACAAAGTGATCGCGAAGGTTCTCACAAAACCCAACAGGAGGAATCCACCGTGAAGAATACGACCATCGCTATCGATCGAGTATGGTCCAAAAAATGAAATCATGCTTGAAAACACTGTCTCCCCTCCCATTACGGTCATCACCAACTGGCTCGCCGGCATCGAACGCAAACGTTAATCCCATCGCGCATCAGCCCTGGTAGACCCTTATCGCCGCCCGAGGCCACCCGGAGCTTTTACAGTTCAAATGAAGAAATCCGGCGAGACGCTGAAGAATTCCGCGAGTTTGCGGGCTTGCGCTTTGCTAATCTCCCGCTTGCCATTAACCGCTTCCGAAACCCGACTTCGCGAACCAAAAATCGGCAGGAGATCTGCTTGGCGAAGATTACGAGCTTCAAGTAATGCCTCCAATGCCTCTTTCGGCTTGAGCTTCGGGATCACTGGATGGGATTGCTGATAATCGTCTATCAGCCTTAGCAGCAAACGGCAGAGTGCCTCTTCTTCCGGTGTTCGGCGCGTACCTTTATCAAGGAGCGGCTGGATGCTTTCGCTTACATGTCGGAGTTCCGTTTTATTTTCGATAATGCGGGGCAGCGTACTGGAAAGCAATTCTGCATACTTGCGCCGATTCAGGCGGCTCCTAGCAGTCTTTTTTCCAGCCACCACGGTTGTATTCGCTGTGCGTGAGGAAGTGTTTAAGCGTGACAGTTTGTAACCCATAATCAATTCTCGTTATTAGGCGATAGTCGTTCCCTTTAATGTTAAAAATCGTGCATTGTCCCACCGGATCTGCGTGTGAAAAAGTCCGGCGCGTATCCGCAAGACTCCGCCACTTTGCGGCTCGAAGCAAGGCTCCCCAACGCAAGAGAGAATTCGCCGCATCCGGATGCTGCTTCGTGTAAACGATCAGGCGTTCTTCCGTGATGATGATCATGTCGGCGATTCGGAGAGAACAGCATCTTCAGTGATATGTTACCAAAATGGTAACAACAGATTCGAGGGATCTTTCGATGTGAGTCGAAAACCCAAATACTTGTGCAATGATGCAACGGAGTATGGTCCAAAAACTGAAATCATGCCGCCTCGCGGTAGTAGTAGTTGAGCATTCCGCCGAGCCGACGACGAATTCGCAGCGCTCCTCTCGTTGCGACCATGGTTTGCGTCCGCATGATGAGACGATTATCGAGGCGTTGGGATGAAACCGTCTACGTCTACTGCAACCTGATACGCCGCAGGAACACATCCACCATATAAAGCAGCAGGGCCGCCACTGCCAGATAGGGCCAAAGAGGAACTGGGAAAATCACGTTTTCTCCGCGAGTGGCAAATATGTCCTGCGCGGCCGGTTGGAACTCGCCTTTTGTTTCGTCACTAATGGCACGCAAGAGGTCGACGTTCGGTTCGTGAAGGTGATATTCGTCGGGATAGGAATATGCGAGCGTCCTCG
>Ga0209058_1001786_pt1 | contig 18066 bp, 16 predicted proteins | sample GraSoiAngelo_147_FD_185904 | JGI IMG/M metagenome (GOLD analysis project Ga0209058, IMG submission 185904) | Grasslands soil microbial communities from the Angelo Coastal Reserve, California, USA - 14_1009_05_40cm (SPAdes) (version 2) | ecosystem: Environmental > Terrestrial > Soil > Grasslands ... | reverse complement strand
CTGGATGTCGGACTTGTCGTCGAGCAGGCGCAAGGCGATCGTGTGGCCGAGGAGGCCGCCGCGAGCGTTGACCTCGTCGACCCACAGCTTGATCGAGTAGACCTGACGGCCGGCCGGCTCGGCGTATTGCCCGGTCTGGGAGATGGCGCCGCCGACCAGCACCTCGTTGTTCGGACGATGGCCGGCCCAGCCCGTGCCGACGCCGAGCACGAAGAGGGCCGCGAGAGCTCCAGCGAAAGCCAGAATTGCCGCTGTCTTCATCCCCAGTCCCCCATGGGTCGAGGTCTCCCTTTGGTTCGAGTCGGAGCCGGAACTACTTGAGAACCGGATGCGGCCGACCTACTTTACAAGACATTCCACTTGTCAACAACGGGGCTGTCGGACCTCCGCGCGACGCGCTGAGGATCGCGGCCGAGCGAGATGAGGAGCCGAGAGCCGTGGCGGAGCTGGGGTTACTGCGTCGTGCTGGCGGTGGCCGCGGCGTGCGTTACGTCCCGCGGACGCCCGTCGTCAGGTCGTCGAATGACAGGAATTGGACGGCGGCCAGTGAAGCAGGACGTGGGCATACCGACTCGGCTCCATGTCCGCCCCGGCCCGCCGGAAGTACGCTTGCCAGAACCGGCCGATGTTCTCAGCGAGCTCGGCCGACGCCGCGGACGCCCCCGAGACGTAGATGCACACGCCCGCGAGCTTGGGGATGAGGCCTTTCGCGTCCAGCTCGGAAAGCGTCTTTTCAGTCGTGGCGGGGCTCCAGGAGACCTTTTCGAAGTTGTACGGCGGACTGTCCTCGATCATATCGGACATCAGGATGAGCACTTTCCGTCGCGTCTCGTCGTAGAACAGCTTCTGGGCGAGGAGGAGCGAGCTGAAGATATCGGTGTATTTGCTCGCGAAGCGTTTCGCGAACACGTTAGCGACTTCGGTCCTCGTCTTGTCCTTGAGGAGGAGGATCTGCGCATCAAGTTCCTTGGCGCTGCGATTGAACTTCAAGACGTTGTCGAGAAACCCGTTGAAGTGGGGCCTGGCCGGCAGGCTGGTGTCGACGAGGGGACGAAAGTCGGTCAGGGTCTTGTCGTGGATCGGGGCGATCAGGAGCCGGTCTCCCGCTGAGAGCGAAGGGAGGATCTCGGCCTCGATCTCCCGCCGGAACGACGCCCGGTCCTCGCCGGTGACGCTGGCGGAGAAGTCGATGAAGATGACGACCGCGGTTCCGCTCTGGCTCGCGGCCGGCGCGGAGCGCCCGCAGCCGGTCATCAGGACGAGCGCCTGCGTCGTCAGGACGAGAACCCAGGCCGTCAGCCGATGTCGGACGAGGGACTCAACGACCATCCGATGCCCCGTTCTCGCTGTTCATGGAGGCCTCCGGCCACCAGTCGAGTTGGGGGAACTCCGGACCCCTCCTGAAGGAGGGCGGCGGCAACAGTCGGCGGAAGCGGATGTTGGTCTGCCGGTACATGGCGACCCGCTCGCGGGTCAGCGACCTGATCTGTTCGATATGGCTCTTGGCTGCCTGGATCTCTCCGTTGATCCTGGTACCGATCCGGAAGAGCCTCTTGCGAACGGCTCTCCGCTTCCGGTCCAGCGATGTGAGCGACTTGTGGAACAGGTCCAGCTTCTCGTCTGGATCGTGGGCGAAGTATGAGGCGGCCAGGACGCCGAAGAAGACCAGGCTGTTGAGCGCGAACAGGGCCCAGGCCAGCCTTCCCTGGTCGGAAGCCATCGGGGCTCCGGCGGAGAACTGGGAGGAAATGTAAGTGTTCCGCAACAGGCTCACCGCGTACAGGGCCCCGCCAACCGTGATAGGGGCCAGGAGCCCGATCAGGATGTTGCCGGCCATGCGCGGAATCGCGTGCCGCATGTGGATGCCGATGAACAGACCGATGACCGGGATGATGAGCGCGAGGGTGGACGCCATCAGGTACGTCAGGAACTCGGCCTCCCCGAACAGGCGAAACACGACGGTGTTGAGGGGAAACTCGCCGAAACCGAGGAAGACGATGAGCCCCCAGTGCAGCGCGGACGGGAAGGGGATCGTCACGTCCCGCCCCAGCTCCTTGGATCGGGCCTTGTAGCGGTCGGCGATCGGCTGGATCCGGCGTTCGAGGTCCTCCAGGCGTCCGGCCAGGGCCTGGAACACCGGCTGGCGCTTGGCGATCCGGATCGAGGCGCGCTTGAAGATCCGATGAACCTCTTGCTCCCCGTGAGCGATCAACGCCTGCTCGAACGGCGCCGCCATGTACGAGCCCATCTCGGGAATGTTTCGTTCGCCGTCCTGCTGGCCTTCGGCCAGGATGCGCTGCTCCGTGAACGGGGATGGCGCCTTGATTCCGATGCGAGGCAATTCGATGCGAGGCAAATCCATGACTGCTAGGCCTCGTGCTTCTTGAGGACCGAAGTCAGCTCGTCGATGAGGAACTTCATGTTGTCCAGGACGGTGTCCTCGGTGGAGTAGAGGTCGGTCATCCGCTTCATGACCGCCTGGTAGTCGACTTTCAGCTGGGCCAGCGTCATGTGCAGCCCGTCGACGCTGGTCCGGAGCTGCTCGCGTTCCTGCCGCAGAGAAAACCAGCGCTTCTGGAGCGACTCGAGCTGGTCGCGCATCTCACTGGACTGCTGGACCAGCTCACGGTACTCGGTAATGGCCTCAATGATTCGTTTGACTTCAGTGTCGTTGAGCACCCCTCGACTCCTTTCTCAGTTTGAAGTGGCCGTTCTGGTGCTGGCGTCGCCCTGCGGATGAATCCGTGGCGTGCGCGCGGAATGCGGTGTCAAAGAGGCCTTCCCTGAGACCCTGCTCGATCCTCGGCGCCGGTTTCGCTCCCCATCCGCTCCCGGTAACACGATTCGGCACTTCCCCCCCGTTGGATCCTTGCCAGTGCAATCTGAGATTGTTGCCACTAGGACCGGCGTTCAAGTGTGTTCAAGGGACGTGCCACAGCTAACCCCGCGAATATCCGAGTCTTCGCGTCCCACGAGAGGGCGATCTGGCACGTCAACTTGGAGTTTCGACATGTCGGGTTGTCTAGGCGTCAGCAGCTGAGCGCGAAGATCAAAGTGCGCGGAGGGACTTTCGACGACCGGCGTAGAATCCCCTCGGGGTATGACTGACGCGCAGGTATCGCCCGCCCGCAGGTGGGCCATCACGCTTTCCGTGATGATGGTCACGGTCATGCAGGTCCTGGACACCAGCGTGACCAACGTCGCCCTCCCTCATATGCAGGGCTCGCTGTCGGCCGGTATTGAGGAGATGTCCTGGGTCGTCACCTCCTATCTTGCCGCCAACGCGGTCGCCATCCCCGCGACCGGCTGGCTCTCGGCGCGCTTCGGGCGCCGACGGTTCTTCCTGATCTGCACGGTGCTGTTCACCGTCAGCTCGTTCCTTTCGGGGATCGCGCCGAGCCTGGAGTTCCTCGTGGCCATGCGGGTGCTCCAGGGGCTCGGCGGTGGGCCAGTCATCCCGATGGCGCAGGCGATCATGTGGGAAATTTTTCCGCTGCGACAGCGGGGCACCGCCATGGCCGTGTGGGGGATCGGAATCATGATGGCGCCGATCCTGGGACCGACCGTGGGCGGCTGGATCGCCGATAACTGGTCCTGGCGATGGATCTTCTACATCAACCTCCCCATTGGATTTCTCGGCTTCCTGATGGTCAGCGCGTTCCTGTTCGATTCCCCGTTCGTCAAGAAGCCGCGCAGGATCGACGCGGTGGGGCTCGTCCTTATGGTGTTTGGGTTCGGCTTCCTGCAGCTCATGCTCGACCTCGGAGAGAAGGAGGACTGGTTCGACTCAGGCCTCATCGTGGTGCTGTTCGTCCTCGCCGTGTGTACGCTCGCCGGCTTCCTCATCCGCGAACTGATGGCGACCGAGCCGATCCTCGACCTGAGCGTGTTCAACGACCGGAACTTCGCAGTCGGGACCGTCTGCATCGCTCTCGTCGGCCTCGGGCTCAACTCGAGCATGCTGCTGGTCGCGCTGTATACGCAAAAGATGCTGGCCTACGACGCGTGGAACTCGGGCCTCGTGCTGGCTCCCGGCGGGCTTGGCACGATGCTGGCGCTCATGGTCTCGGGACGTCTCGTGGCGCGCATGGATCAGCGGCTCATGCTGGCTGGCGGGTGCCTGCTGGGCGCCTTCGCGACGTCGCTCATGACGCGGCTGACACTCGGCATGGATTACTGGAGTCTCGCGTGGCCGCGCTTCCTTCAGGGGTTCTCCATGGGCTTCATCTTTGTGCCGCTCCAGACGCTCACGCTTGCCACCATCCGCCTGGAGCGTCTCGGCAACGCCACCGCCGCCTACAACGTGGTGCGCAACGTCGGCGGGAGCGTCGGCGTCGCGCTGGCCACGACCCTCCTCGTCCGGCGCAGCCAGGAACACCAGACCACACTGGCGGCCCATGTGAACGTCTGGAGCGGCGACACGGCGAGGCGGCTCAAGGAATGGACCGCCCACTTCATGAGCCAGGGAGCCGACGCGTTCACGGCCGGCCGCCAGGCGCTCGCGATGCTGTACCGCAGCACGACCGAGCAGGCGCAGGTCATGGCCTACGCCGACGACTTCTGGCTGATCTCTGTGGTCTTCCTTGCGATCCTGCCGCTGGTTCCGCTCATGCGCCGCGTCCACACCGAGCAGAACGAGCGCGCCCGCGAGAGCCCAGGACGGGTCGAGGCCCTGCCGGCGCCCGACGATTGACGGGTGACGCGCCCGCCTAGCCCACCATCGCGTACGTGCGCTCGATATTGGCCATGATGCCCTGGCGCCACGGGCGATAGTGGCCGTAGACGGAAAAGGATTTCTCGTAGGTCGGGGCGAGCTTCGCGGGCACGCGCTGCTGGACTTCCTCGAGCGTGGCGCCGGCGGCGGCCTCGTCACGCACGGCCCCAACCATGTCGTGGATGTAGCCCCGGAACGTGCTCAGCCAGTTCCTGCCGGCCACATCGCCGTGGCCCATGATCATGGTCGCGAAGTCGAGCTGGGCGAGCCGATCGAGCGTGGCCGTCCAGTCCTCCGGATAGCCGTCGCCCATGAAGGGCGTCCAGCCGATGACGGCGTCGCCCGTGATGACGACCTTCTCCCTCGGCAGGTAGACGAACACGTCACCCTCGGTGTGGGCCCGGCCGAGATGGAGGAGATGGATCTCGCGGTCGCGCCGATAGAGCTTCATCGTCTGCTCGAAGGCGATCGTCGGCAGAGCAGGCTTGAGCGCCTTGACCTCGGCGAGGTATGACTCGGCCAGGCGCACGCTGGTCTCGAGCTTGGCGCGCTCCGCGGGCGCGCCGGCCACTGCGAGATCGGCCTTGAGCTGGGCGATCTCGCGCGGGACCTGGCGGACGTGGTCCTGGACGCGCTTGAGCCCCTTCGTCACCATCGCCTCGCGCGTGAGCTGGTTGGTGACGATCTCGGCGTGCGGGTACGCGGCGGGGTACACTTCGTTGCCGTGCCAGTGGTCCCAGTGGAAGTGCGTGTTCACGACGTAACGCACGGGCGTCGTCGTGATGTCGCGCAGTCGCTCTACGATCACGCGAGCCGCCGAGGGCTTGGAGTGCGTGTCGACGATGACCACGCCGTCGTCACTTTCGATGATCGCCGTGTTGGAGTTCACTTTGTAGGCCGGGGCGGCCACGGCGACATGCACTCCATCGGCGACCTTCTGGATCTCGAACCGCGCGTCCCCGCTTCCACGCCCCTCGTGAGCGCAGCAATCCATCACGCGTATCTCCTTTCTCGGGAGAAGGCAGCTCCGGGGTCCGATGCTATGCGATGGCGGGTGCATGCTCAAGAGTAGTGATAGATTCTGTTCGCGCTCTCGGGGTGTGAGGCTGGAACGGGACCGAGGGCCTGAGGAGGTCAGCATGACCACGCGAATCTACGCCGGCGCGGCGCACTGGTCAGTTGGAGAGCAGACACCAGATCGAGGCGGGCTCCTCCGGAGGGCGAGCAACGACGACGGCTGGCAGCATCTCGACGACGGCTTGCCCGGCGACGTCGAGGTGCGCGCCCTCGCCATCCATCCGCGCGACTCGCAGGTGATCTATGCGGGGACGCAATACGGCCCCTACCGCAGCGTCGATGGGGGTGACCACTGGACGGCGCTCGGCCTACCCGATGCGGGCATGGTCGTGTGGTCGTTCCTCTTTCATCCGCGGGACGCGAGCGTGCTCTACGCGGGCACGGCGCCGGCCGCGGTCTACAGGAGTGACAACGGTGGCGACACCTGGCGGCGGCTCCGCTCGGTCCGGGCGCCGGGTCGTGTCAAGATGAGCTTCCCCACCCGGGTCACGCGGCTGGCCGCCGACCCCAGTCATCCCCACGAGCTCTACGCCGGGCTGGAGGTCGACGGCGTCCTCAGAAGCCTGGACGGCGGCGAGACCTGGGAGGACGTGAGCCACGACCTGGTCAAGCTCGCCGAGCGACCGCACCTCAAGAGCCGAATCGTCAGCGACACCGAGATCGAGGGCATGATGGACTCGCACGCGCTGTGCGTCTCCAGCGCGCAGCCGGGCACGGTGTTCCTGGCTGCCCGCATGGGAATCTTCCGCAGCACCGACCGCGGAATGACGTGGGAGGACATGGAGATCCGGCGATTTTCGCCGCTCACCTATGCACGCGACGTGCGGGTGTCCCCGCACGACGCGCGCACGCTGTACGCGTGCCTCAGCCCGGCGGCGCGGAGCGAGGACGGCTCCCTCTACCGCAGCGACGACCTGGGCCAGAGCTGGCGGCGCGTGGATCGCGGCGTGAAAGCGCAGAGTACGATGATGTCCGTGGCCTTGCACGCCAAGGATCCAGACCAGGTCTACTGCGCGACGCGCGGTGGCCAGGTCTTCGGCACCCAGGATGGCGGCAGGAGCTGGCACGAGTACCCGCTGCCCGCCGGGATCCAGGACGTCTACACCGTCGCGTGCGCCTGAGCGAGCCGATCCCCGCGAAGGCGGGTCAGGCGCCGATTGACTTGTGTGCCCGGCCGAACTCGAGGATTCGGTCGCGCACCCGTTCGGGCGTCTGCTCCGGCGGCATGACGGGCCAGAACTCCGGCTGCGGCAGGAGCTCGCGCAAGTAGTGCGCTCCCGACGTCGCGTGGGCCGGATCGTCGCCCGGGATGATCAGCGCGGGAACCTTCATCGCCATCAGCTCCTCGGGCTCGGCTCCCGGCGGCGTCTCGCGGTCGAAGAGGGCCCGCGCGCTCGCGGCGACGATGCCGAGATACCGATCGACGTCCTGACTCTGGAACTCCCCGGCGAACCGTTGGTCGCGCACGATCGCGGAAGCCCACGGTCCCGCCTCAGGGTCCTGCCAGAACGATTTCCCCTCGTGGGCCCGCTTGACGACTCCCGCCAGGCCGTTCTCGCGAGCGAACCGCAGATGCCGCGCGAAGCGGTCCGCGCCGTTCAGTTTCCACCGATAGCCCCCGACGGGCCAGTGGAAGATCAGGGCGTGCGTGGCCTCCGGAAAGCAGGCGGCGAACGCCAGCGCCACGGAGCACCCCATGCAGCCCCCGAGCACAAACGCCCGTGTGACTCCCAGGTGATCCAGGAGCCCCTTGGCTTGCTCGGCGAAGAGCGACCAGGAGAGCTTCTCGATCCGTCCGCCGGAGGCTCCGGATTCCCGCCGGTCGTAGGCGATCACCGTGAACTCGCCGGATAAGCTGTCGAGAGGCCGCATCCCTTTCCAGACTCCGGCCGTGGTCCACTTCTCCATCGTGGCGTCGAAGCCGCCCGGCGCAAGCATGAGCAGGGCAGGCCCGGCACCGCGCGTGGCGTAGCTCACCTCCAGACCGTCGATCATCGCAGTCGGCATAGCATCCTCCGAGCGGGAACTTGGGGCACGGCGCTGGCCAGTCTCGCGCTGTCGGTCGGCCACCGCAACCGGGCTGCGTATCGCGCCTGCGCAGTCCCGGGCATGTCGCGCCTATTGTGGCCCCGCGCGCAGGGCGCTTCGTTTTAAAATGGCGTGCAGCTTGCGGGTTCTGCGCGTCCTGAGTATGCTGCATGGGCGGTTACCCGCCCTCACTTCCCGCGAGAGTGGCGAAACTGGCAGACGCGCTGGACTTAGGATCCAGTGGGCCACAAGCCCTTGGGGGTTCGACTCCCCCCTCTCGCACCAACGTGGAGCGTGGCTGAGCGTGGAGCGTCGATGAAGGTCGAAGTCGAGGCGATCGAAGGCTGTAAGCGCCGCCTGGCGGTGGAGGCCCCGGCCGACATCGTGCAGCAGGAGTGGGAACGCGCCTACGTGCGCGTCCAGAAGCAGGCGCGCCTCCCGGGCTTCCGAAAGGGCTACGTGCCGCGCTCGCTCGTCAAGCTGCACTTCGCCGACGACGTCCGGCGGGAGGTCGCCGAGCACCTCATTCCCGATATCTACCGGCGGGCTATCTCGGAAGCACGGCTCGACCCCGTGAACGAGCCCGACCTCCAGGAGGTCAAGCTCGAGGAGGGCGCGCCGCTCAGCTTCGTCGCCGTCGTCGAAGTGAAGCCGGCGATCGAGCTCGGCGAGTACAGAGGCGTGGAGGTCCAGCACGCGCCCACGCCCGTCGTCGACGAGGAAGTCGACGCGACGATCGAGCGCATGCGCGAGGAGCAGGCGCAGTTCCGCGTGGTGGACCGCCCGGCCGGCCCCGGCGACCTCCTGGTCGTCGACTACAAGCTCACGTTCGAGGGCCACGAGCCCTCGAGCCAGACGGGCTACCAGTTCATCGTCGGTGACAAGACGGTGCTGCCCGAGATCGACGAAGCGGTCGTGGGGATGCGGGCGGGCGAGGAGCGTCAGGTCCCGTTCCGTTTCGCCGATGACCACCGGCGGAAGGAGCTGCGCGGGCGGCGCGGGTCCGCCACCGTCAAGCTCGTCGAGGTGAAGGAGAAGGTGCTGCCGGCGCTGGACGACGAGTTCGCGAAGTCGCTCGGCGAGTTCGCGAGCCTCGCGGGGCTCCGCGCCGAGGTGCGGAAGCAGCTCGAGGCGCGGCGCGAGCACGACGAGCGGCGGGCGCTCCAGGAGAAAGTCGTCGACGCGGTCCTGGCAGAGCACCACTTCACGGTGCCGGACGCGATGGTCGGGCGCCACGTCGCCCACCAGATCGAGCACGCGCGCGCGAGCATGCGGCAGCAGGGGCTCGACCCGGACCGGGTGCCGTGGGATTACGATAAGCTGGTCACCGACCTCCGGCCCGGGGCCGAGAAGGGCGTCCGGCGTGCGCTCCTGCTGGAAGCGATCGCCGCACGCGAGTCCATCGCGCCCGCCGATGTCGATGTGGACGCCGAGCTGGAGAAGATCGCCCAGGCGAGCCAGCGGCCTTTGCCGGCCGTCCGGCGTATGATGGAGAAGAGCGGCGACCTCGAGGAGTTGCGGCGTGGGCTGCGTGACCGCCTGACCCTCGAGCTGCTCGTCGGTCACGCTAAGATCCGGGCGTAGACGAGGGAGTGCGAGCCGCAGGGCGCCTCGCCCGAGGCGAGCCTGCGACAAGGAGAACCCGATGGCTCTCGTTCCGATGGTGATCGAGCAGACGCCGCGCGGCGAGCGGGCGTTCGACATCTTCTCGCGTCTGTTGAAAGAGCGGATCATCTTCCTGCCGACCTTCATCGAAGACGATCTGGCGAACCTCGTGATCGCCCAGATGCTCTTTCTCGAGGCCGAGGACCCGGACAAGGACATCTTCCTCTACATCAACTCACCGGGCGGCTCGGTGACGGCGGGGATGGCGATCTACGACACGATGCAATACGTCAAGCCCGCGATGTCGACGATCTGCATGGGTCAGGCGGCCTCGATGGCCGCCCTCCTGCTCTGCGCCGGTGCCAAGGGCAAGCGCTTCGCCCTACCGCACGCGCGGATCCTGATCCACCAACCGCTCGGCGGCGTGCAGGGACAGGCGACCGATATCGACATCCAGGCCCGGGAGATCCTCCGGATGCGCGAGGAGCTGAACCGCATCCTGGTGCACCACACGGGCCAGTCCATGGACAAGATCCAGCGCGACACCGACCGCGACTTTTTCATGACCGCCGAGCAGGCGAGGGAATATAAAATCGTCGACGAGGTGATCTCGTCCAAGCCGACGACCCGGGCGGTGGCCGAGGTGGCGGCGCTGGCGACGCAGGGGAAGAGGTAGGGAGCCGATGGCCCGACCGCGCGAAGGCAACGGAACGCTGAAGTGCTCCTTCTGCGGGAAGAGCCAGAACGACGTCCGCAAACTGATCGCGGGCCCGACGGTCTACATCTGCGACGAGTGCATCGAGCTCTGCAACGACATCATCGCCGAGGAGTGGGAAGAGGAGAAGAGCCGCGAGCTCCGCGCGCTTCCCAAGCCCTCTGAGATCAAGAATGTCCTCGACCAGTACGTGATCGGCCAGGAGCGGGCGAAGAAAGTCCTCGCCGTCGCGGTCCACAACCACTACAAGCGGATCGAGTCGGGCGGCGAGTCGGGCGAGGTCGAGCTGCAGAAATCGAACATCCTCCTGATCGGCCCCACGGGCTCCGGCAAGACCCTCCTCGCACAGACGCTCGCCAAGATGCTGCGGGTGCCCTTCACCATCGCCGACGCCACCACGCTCACGGAGGCGGGCTACGTCGGCGAGGACGTCGAGAACATCATCCTGCGCCTGCTCCAGTCGGCGGACTACGACGTCGAGCGTGCGGAGCGCGGCATCGTCTACATCGACGAGATCGACAAGATCGCGCGGAAGTCCGAGAACCCGTCGATCACGCGTGACGTGTCGGGCGAGGGCGTTCAGCAGGCGCTCCTGAAGATCCTCGAGGGCACGGTCGCCAACGTGCCGCCCCAGGGCGGGCGGAAGCATCCGCACCAGGAGTTCATCCAGGTCGACACGTCGAACGTCCTCTTTCTGTGCGGCGGCGCCTTCGTCGGGCTCGACAAGATCATCGAGGCGCGCGTCGGACGCTCGGGCATGGGCTTCGGCGCGGAGATCAAGCGGCGCGAGGAGCGCCGGGTGGGCGACCTCCTCGTGATGATCCAGCCCGAGGATCTCCTGAAGTACGGGCTCATCCCCGAGTTCGTCGGCCGGCTGCCGGTCATCGCGACCCTCCACGACCTCGACGAGACGGCGCTGATCCGCATCCTCAGGGAGCCGAAGAACGCGATCACCAGGCAGTACCAGAAGTACTTCGACCTCGAGAAGGTCCGCCTGAAGTTCACGGACGACGCGGTGGCGGCGATCGCGAAGGAGGCGCTCAAGCGGGGGACCGGCGCGCGCGGGCTCCGGGCGATCCTGGAGGAGGTCATGCTCGAGATCATGTACGAGCTGCCGTCCATCCAGGGGCTCAAGGAGTGCATCATCACGCGCGAGGTCATCTTGAACCACGAGCGGCCCCTGCTCGTCTCGGAAGCGCAAGAGCAGTCGGCGTAGCCTGAGCGGCACGCTCTTCGTCGTCGCGACCCCGATCGGCAACCTCGAGGACATCACCCTGCGTGCGCTGCGCGTCCTGCGCGAAGTGGACCTGATCGCCTGCGAGGACACGCGCCGGACGCGTGCGCTCCTCACGCATTTCGACATCCACAAGCGGACCGTGAGCTACTTCGAGCACAACAAGCTCGCGCGTGGGCCGGAGCTGCTGCGCGAGCTGGCCGGCGGCCGCTCGATCGCGCTCGTGACCGACGCGGGCACCCCGGGCATCTCGGACCCCGGCTTCCTGCTCGTCCGCGAGGCGCGCGCGCAGGGGATCCCGGTGGTGCCGGTGCCCGGGCCGGCGGCGCTCGTGGCGGCCCTGTCCGTCGCCGCCATGCCCGCCGACCGGTTCGTGTTCGACGGCTTCCTGCCGGTCAAGCCCGGCCGGCGGCTCGGCCACCTGAAGGCGCTCCGCGCGCTCGAGCTGACGGTCGTGCTCTACGAGTCGCCCCACCGCATCGTGGCCGCGCTCGAGGCGATCGGCCAGGTCTATGGCGGCGTCGAGATCGTCGTCGCGCGCGAGCTGACGAAGCAGTTCGAGGAGGTCGTGCGCGCCACGCCGTCGGCGCACATCGAGCGGCTCAAGCGCGGTCCGGTGCGTGGCGAGTTCGTGCTCGTGCTCCCGGCCGGCGTTTGAGCGGCCCTTCGGTGCGACGTATACTGCGTGGGTCTATGGTTGTTCCCAAGGCGTTGACCATCGCCGGCTCGGACTCCGGCGGCGGCGCAGGCATCCAGGCGGACCTCAAGACCTTCTCGGCCTTCCGCGTCTTCGGGATGAGCGTGATCACCGCCGTGACCGCGCAGAATTCCGTCGGGGTCCAGGGCGTTTTCAACCTGCCGCCGGAGTTCATCGGGACGCAGATCCACTCGGTGCTCTCGGACTTCGGCGCCGACGCGGTGAAGATCGGCATGCTCTCGACGGCGCCGATCATCGCCGAGGTCGCGAGGCGCCTCAGGGCGTACGGGCAGCACCAGATCGTGCTCGACCCGGTGATGATCGCCAAGTCCGGCGATCCGCTGCTCGAACCGGACGCGCGCGCGGCGCTCGTCAAGGAGATGCTGCCGCTTGCCACCGTGGTCACGCCGAACCTTCACGAGGCCAGCGTGCTCGCGGACATGCCCGTCGCGACCGAGGCCGACATGGAGGCGGCGGCGCTGCGCATCCTGGCCCTCGGCCCCCGCTACGTGCTCGTCAAGGGCGGGCACCTCCCCGATACGGCGACGGACATCCTCTGGAACGGCCGCGAGCTCACGCGCTTCACCGCCCCGCGCCTCGACTCCACGAGCACCCACGGCACCGGCTGCACCTTCTCGGCCGCGATCGCGGCCGGGCTCGCGCGCCGGCAACCGCTCGCCGACGCCGCCCGCGAGGCGAAGGCCTACGTCACCGCGGCGATCCGTGAGGGATTTCGGCCCGGGCGTGGCGTCGGTGCCCTGCGTCACTTCATCGCGAGCTGGTAGCGAGGCATGGCCAGGGGCGTTGACGACAAGATGTCGTTCATGGAGCACCTGGGCGAGCTGCGCGTCCGCATCGTGCGGAGCCTTTACGCGCTCCTCGCCGGCAGCGTACCCGGGCTGTACTTCAGCCAGCAGATCGTCGACTGGCTGGCGCGCCCCGTGACGTCGCTCAATTACTCGCTCGTCTTCACGTCGCCGGCGGAGGCGTTGTGGGTCCAGATGAAGGTGGGGCTCATCGTCGGCGTGTTCATCTCGGCGCCCGCCATCCTCTGGCAGGTCTGGGCGTTCATCGCGCCCGGGCTGCACGCGCACGAGAGGAAGTACGCGCTGCCCTTCGTGATCATCGGGTCGCTCCTCTTTATCGGCGGCGGGGCGTTCTCGCTCTTCGTCGTGACGCCCTACGCGCTCCAGTTCCTGCTGAGCTATGCGCGTCCGGGCCTCCAGCCGATGATCACGCTCCAGAACCTCACCGACTTCCTGCTGAAGTTCACGCTGGCCTTCGGCGCCGTGTTCGAGCTGCCGCTCGCGCTCACGATCCTGGCGCGCATCGGCGTCGTGAGCGCGAAGACGCTCGCGAAGAACCGGAAGTACGCGATCCTCGGCGCGTTCATCGCCGGTGCGGTGCTCACGCCGACACCCGACGCCTTCAACCAGACGCTCATGGCCGGGCCGCTCGTGCTCCTCTACGAGGTTGGGATCGTCTGCGCGCGCGTCTTCGGGCGGAAGGCGGCGCCCGCGCCGGAGCCCGCGCCCGCCGAATCCTCGTAGATGGACTTCGCCGCCCTCGACCTGCCCGAGCCCGTCATGCGGGGAATCCGCGAGGCGGGCTTCGTGACCGCGACACCGATCCAGGAAGGCGTGCTCCCGCTGGCGCTCCGCGGCAAGGACGTCGCGGGGCAGTCGCAGACGGGCACGGGCAAGACGGCGGCCTTCCTCATCGCGGCGTTCACGCGCCTCCTGCGCTCGCCGGCGCCGCAGGCGCCGGGCGGCGCCGGCGCGCCACGCGTGCTCATCATCGCGCCGACACGCGAGCTGGTCGTCCAGATCGAGTCGGATGCGCGGCTCCTCGGCCAGTTCACCCCGTTCCGCACCCTCGCGGTGTACGGTGGCATCGACTACGCGAAGCAGCGCGAGGCGCTCGCCGCCGGCTGCGACCTCCTCGTCGGCACGCCCGGCCGGCTCATCGACTACCTCAAGCAGCGCGTCTGGTCGCCCAAGCATGTCGAGGTCCTCGTGATCGACGAGGCCGACCGGATGTTCGACATGGGGTTCATCGCCGACCTCCGGTTCATCCTTCGCCGCCTGCCGCCGCACGAGAAGCGCCAATCGTTCCTCTTCTCTGCGACGCTCTCGTTCCGGGTGCTCGAGCTCACCTGGGAGTTCATGAACAACCCGACGCAGATCACGATCATGCCGCAGCAGAAGACGGTCGCGCGCGTCGAGCAGATGCTCTTCCACGTAGGTCGCGAGGAGAAGTTCCCGGTGCTCCTCGGGTTCCTCAAGCGGGAGGGCGGTGACCGGATCCTGATCTTCACGAACACGCGCGAGGAGGCGCGGCGGCTCGAGGACCGGTTGACGCGCAACGCCTACGAGACGCGTGCGCTCACGGGCGACGTGGACCAGAAGAGGCGCCTCAAGATCCTGAACGACTTCAAGGAGGGCCGCCTGCCGGTGCTGGTGGCGACCGACGTCGCCTCGCGCGGGCTCCACATCGAGGCGGTCAGCCACGTCATCAACTGGGACCTGCCCCAGGACGCCGAGGATTACGTGCATCGCATCGGGCGCACGGCGCGCGCGGGCGCGGGCGGCAAGGCGGTCAGCTTCGTGGATGAGGCGAGCGCCCTGTACCTCGAAGCGATCGAGAAGTTCATCGGCCAGAAGATCCCGGTGGAGTGGGCGGACGACGACCTCTTCGTGTCCGAGATCAAGCCGACCGCCGAGGAGCGGCGCCGGTTCGCGGAGGAGCGCCGCGCGCGGTTCGAGGCGCGGGGCGGCCGGTTCGGCGACCGAGGCCCCCGCGACCACGGGCGCGGCGGCCCCGAGCGGCGCCGCCACGAGGCACCCCATCACGCCGATCGGCCTCCCGCCGCGCCCCCTCAGCCCCCATCGCCGGGAGGCGCGGCCGGCCAGGGTCGCCGGCGCCGCCGACGCGGAGGCGGCGGGGCCCGCCCTGGGGGCCCGTCGCCTTAGTCCGGGGAGCGCGTCGGACTCACCACGCTTCGAGCGCGGGCTTCCGCCCGCGCAACCCTTCCTGGGGGTGGCTCGGAGGGGGCCGCCGAGGCCCCCTTCGATGAACCTAGAGCGTGAGTCCCGCGCGCGCCCGGCCGTGCGCGGGCTGGTCGCCCCGCATCGTGTCGGGGTTCACCCCCCGCCGCAGCGCCAGGTGGTAGGTGAAGAGTTGGAGCGGGACGACGGTGAGGATCGGCGAGAGGAGCTCGCTCACCGGCGGGATCGCGATCGTCTCCGCGGCCAAGGGCGCGATCGCGCGATCGTCCTCCCGCACGAGCGCGACGACGGGGGCGCCGACTTCCTTCGCGACCCGCGCGATCGCCAGACCGCGCTCGTAGGCGGGGCCCGGCAGCGCGATCAGGAAGACGACGTCGTCGGGTTCCAGCGCGGCCCACGGGCCGTGGAGGAACTGCTCACAGTTCAGGCCGAGCGCCGTCGCGTGGTTCGCCTCGCTCATCTTCAGCGCCGCCTCGTAGGCCGTGGCCGTGTTGGGCCCGCCTCCCACGAACCAGTAACGGCGGCGGTCGGCGAAGCGCGCGGCCAGCTCGGTCCACGACTCCTGTCCGAGCAGCAGCGCGAGCTGATCGGGAATCGCGTCCATCTCGTGCGCGATGTCGTCGTCGTCGCCGATCGCGGCCGCGAGCGCGGCGAGCAGGGCGAGTGCCGTGGTGTAGCTGACCGTATGCGCGGCCGAGCGCTCCTGGTCCACGGTGCGGAGCACGTAGTCGGCCGAGGCGAGGCCCTCGGCGCCCTTGCCGGTGATCGCCACCCCCACGCCGCCGCCGGCCCGCGCCTTGGCGAGCGCCTCCACCGAGTAGCGCTTGCTGCCGCGGTGGCTCACGACGACGACGCCGGTCCGCGCGTCGGGGTCGGGCCAGTAGCCCTTGAACTCGAACGAGTGGAGGGCGCGGACGCGGTGGCCGAGGCGCGCGACGTGGGCGAGGAGCAGCTCGCCGACGAGGGTCGCGTGCCACGAGGTCCCGATGCCCGAGAGGAGCACGCGGTCCATCGCCCGGAGGCGCGACGCGGCGCCGGCGATCAGGTCGCCCTGGCCGCGCGTCACGAGCCGGAGCGCCCCCGGCTGGGCGTAGATCGCGTCGTGCATGTAGTAGGGGTGACCGGCGCGGGGCGGCGGCGGAGTCCAAGTCATCGGGCAGGCTCCTCCCTAACGCGCGGATGGAAACGCGGGCGCGCGCTTCTCGCGGATCGCACGGGCGCCCTCACGGACGTCCGGGTGCATGAACGTGAGCATCTCGAGCGCGAGCGACTGGTCGAAGATCGGCCCGGCCTGGCGGAGCCAGTTGTTGAGGGCGCGCTTCGTCCACCGGATCGAGAGCTGGCTGCCCTGCGCGAGCTTGCCCGCCACGTCGACCGCCTTGGGCAGCACCTGGTCGGCGGGGACGCAGAGGCTCACGAGGCCGATGCGCTCGGCCTCCTGGCCGTCGAGGAAGTCGGCGGTGAGCAGGTAGTATTTCGCCTTGGCCATCCCGCAGAGGAGCGGCCAGATGATCGCCGCGTGGTCGCCGGCCGCGACGCCGAGGCGCGTGTGCCCGTCGGTCAGTCGCGCGGTCGCCGAGATGATGCTCACGTCGGCGAGCAGCGCGACGACGAGGCCCGCGCCGACGGCGGCGCCGTTGATCGCCGAGACGACCGGCTTGTCGAGATTGATCATGTTGTAGACGAGGTCCGATGCCTCGCGCATGGTGCGCGCCATCGCGTCGGGGTTCCCCGCCATCTCCTCCACCAGCGAAAGGTCGCCGCCGGCAGAGAACGCCTTACCGGCGCCGGTGACGAGCGCCACGCGCACCTGCGGGTCGGCGTCGACGGTGAGCCACACCTGGGTGAGCTCCCAGTGCAGGCGCGCGTTCGTGGCGTTCATCACCTCCGGGCGATTGATCGTGATCACGAGCACCCCGTTCGGCTTGAGGTCGAAGACGAGGTGCCGGTAGTCGGCGTAGTTCATGGTCGTCTCCTTTCGCGCAGGAGGAAGAGCAGGCCCGTCAGGGCAAGCGCCGCGGCCCAGACGCCCGTGAGGATCCGGGCGTGGCCCGCGCCGCGGAGCCCCGCGAGGAAGGGGCCGAGGAAGATGCCGCCATCCACGCACACGCGGTAGAGGCCGGTCCGCCAGGCGACGTGCTCCTGCGGCGTCTCGCGCCGCAGCACGCCGAGCGGCAGCATCCAGCCGGCCATGCCGAGGCCGTAGAGCGCGCAGCCGGCGGCGACGACGGGCAGCGTGCCGAAGCCGACGAGCGCGCTCGCGGCCGCCATCACGAGGAGCACCGCCACGAGCACTGGTACCGTTCCCCGGCGATCGGCGAGGACGCCCAGCGGGAGCAGCGCGGCGATGTCGAAGACCTGCATGACCACGAGGAGGCGTGCGACGCCGGCGCGCTCGAGCCCGAGCTCGCGACTGCCGCGGAGCGGGATCGAGAACTGCTCCACGGTCGAGTACGCGACGGCGATCGCCCCGCCGGCGACGAAGGCGAGGACCAGCGCCGGCGTGATCGGCGCGCCCGGGGCGTCCGGGCCGGCGGCCGCCTGGCGCGCGAAGAGGGGTCTCGGCCCGGGCGCGTCGCTCCGCGAGAGCGCGCGGAGGAGCGCGGGGAGCGTCAGGATGCCGAGGAGCTGCGGGGCGCACGTGACCAGCAGCGCCCGGTTCCAGCTGAGGCTCGATGGCAGCGCCCCGACCAGCACCGTGCCGCAGAGGATGCCGATCATCGCCGAGAACTCGTACGCGTTGAGCGCCGAGGCGAGGCTCCAGCCGGTGCGGTAGCGGAGGATCGCCGTGAGCCCGCCCACCATCCCGAGCGCGTGGCCCACGCCCATCAGGAGCCGACCCAGCACGAGGACGGGGAACGTCCCGCCGCCCGTGAGGACGAGGACGCCCACGGCGAGCACGCACGGGCCGACCACGACCGCGCGCCTCAGGTGGTGGGTGAGGAAGAGACCGATCGGAATGTCGGCAGCCATGCGCGCGAATCCGAA
>Ga0209058_1001783_pt1 | contig 18075 bp, 14 predicted proteins | sample GraSoiAngelo_147_FD_185904 | JGI IMG/M metagenome (GOLD analysis project Ga0209058, IMG submission 185904) | Grasslands soil microbial communities from the Angelo Coastal Reserve, California, USA - 14_1009_05_40cm (SPAdes) (version 2) | ecosystem: Environmental > Terrestrial > Soil > Grasslands ... | reverse complement strand
CGCAAAATTCGCCACGACGCATTGCCGAGTTGGAAAATGTCGCCCGCCAAACTTTCGACGGCGAAATCTTCGTTCACTGTGCCGACGAACGTTTCCGAGGGCTCAAGGATCACACGATAATCGGCATTGTCGGGAATCGCGCCGCCGGACGTGAGTGCAGTCAATCGCGCACCACGACGACCGCGAATTCGATGATTCACTCCATCGTGATGAATTAGCGCCGCACGTCGGCCGCGTTTCGTGCTGAACCCTTCGGCGAGCATTTTGACGACGCCATCGAACTCTTGGCGGGTGAGGTTTCGGTACGGCCAGGCCGAACGAGCAAGTTCGAATAACTCATTTTCATCCCAATCTTGCGTGGAAGCCGCGGCAACAATTTGCTGAGCCAGCACATCCAGTGGTTTTTCCGGAATGCTGAGCCGATCCAACTCGCCACCCTGAACACAACGCAGTAGCGCCGCACACTCGACGAGTTCATCGCGACTCAACGGGAAGACGCGCCCCTTCGGCAAACCGCCGCGTCTATGCTCGGCGCGGCCGACCCGCTGCAGCAATGTGGTAATCGAGCGCGTTGTGCCGAGCTGGCAAACAAGATCAACTGAACCAATATCTATGCCGAGCTCAAGCGAAGCGGTGGCGACCAGCGCTTTCAATTCGCCTCGCTTCAATCGATCTTCGGCATCGAGGCGCAGCTTTGCGGAGAGACTTCCGTGATGCGATGTCACCGCATCCGCGCCGAGCAGCTCACTCAAGTGATGCGTCACGCGCTCGGCCATTCGGCGCGTGTTGACGAAAACCAAAGTAGTCCGATGCGCCTGGATCAACTCTGCCAGCCGATGATAGATTTCCTCCCACACTTCATTCGACATCACCGCTTCCAGCGGCGACTTGGGGATTTCGATTGCCAGATCGAGTTCGCGACGATGACCGATATCGATGATTTCGCAATCCGGGTTACCAGCATCGTCAACTGCATGAGCACCGACCAAAAAACGTGCGACTTCTTCGATCGGTTTCTGCGTCGCTGACAACCCGATCCGCTGAAGTGGATTTTTCGTTAGGGCAGCCAAACGTTCGACGCTCAGAGCAAGGTGCGCTCCGCGCCGATCATCCACGACAGCGTGAATCTCGTCGAGGATGAGTGTTCGCGCCGTGCTCAACATCTGCCGGCCCGAATCTGAAGTCAGCAGCAGATACAGCGACTCTGGTGTTGTAACCAGAATGTGCGGAGGTTTTTTGATCAGCGCCTGCCGTTGGGCAGCAGTCGTATCACCAGTGCGAACGTCCGCGCGCACGTCGATCTCGAGGCCATTTGTTTCGCCCAATAACGCGCGAATGCCAGCCAGCGGCTCTTGCAGATTTTTACGGATATCGTTGCTCAATGCCTTGAGCGGCGACACGTAAACGACCTGCGTTTCATCCGGCAAATCAGCCTCGACCCCTTCGCGAAACAGCGCATCCAGCGAAGCAAGAAACGCCGCCAGCGTTTTGCCCGAGCCTGTCGGGGCGGAAATTAGCACTTGGCGGCCGGACTGGATCGCCGGCCACCCGCGCATCTGCGGTTCGGTCGGTGAGCCGAACGTTTGTTCGAACCAACGTACAACGGCCGGATGAAATCGCAACGACTGCATGATTACGAAAAAGTGAAACAGATAATTTAGATGTCGACGCGAGAAAGAAAAGTTACGGCATTTTCTGTAGCCGCGTCTCTGTGAGACGCGTGGCGCGCGGGTTCAAGGATTCCGACGTCGCGCTTCGCACAGCGAAGCGGCTACAGGCGCCGTTCGCAGCGAAATCACTTCTCGTAGCATCCGCAGGCTGTCGCGGAAAAAACTAACTTTGCTTCCCTCAGCGTGATTCCAGCGCACGGGAATCTCCCGGATTCGCAAGCCGGCACGTTGCGCGAGATAAAGCAGCTCAACATCGAAAGCGAAACCCTGGACACGCGCTGCCTCCAAGATCGGCCGGCAAATATCGAGGCGAAACGCCTTGAACCCGCATTGCGTATCCCAAAACGGCAGCCCTGTCGCGAAGCGCACGAGCAAATTAAAAATCCGGCCAGCCTGCTCGCGTCGCCACGGTTGGTGGATCCCGATTAAACTGCGGTCAAGCGCACGCGATCCAAATGCAATATCGACTTCGCCGTTTGCAATCGGTTCGATGAGTTTCGGCGTCTCTTCAATCGGCGTGGAAAGATCCGCATCAGAAAAAAGCCCGATCGGTTCACGGGCAGCCAGCAATCCAGAGCGAACCGCTGCGCCCTTTCCACGATTTGGAAAATTTTCCAGCAAACGCGTCGCAATCTTTGTCTCCGCCAGGATTTTGCGCGCGATTGTCCCCGTTGCATCGGTCGATCCATCGTTCACCACGATCAATTCACTTTCTGGCGCGCTCGCGGCGAGATACTCGATCGTAACGCGGAGCGTTTCGCCAATCCGCGCTTCTTCGTTGAAACAAGGAATAACGACGGAGAAGGGAGGAAGCATGTGAAGCGTTAAACCGTTGAAGCGCTGAACCGTTGCAGCGGACACAGCTTTGTCATTCTGAGCGAAGCGAAGAATCTCTGATTCATTCTCACGGCAACACCAAGTGACAATCAGAGACGTTTCGCTCGCTCAACATGACAGGGTCGGCTTGCCCGGTTTAGCGCTTTAACGCTTCAACGATAGATCTCCACAACAAACTTGCCGTTTGGATCTACGTAGCCGCGGTACATCCCGTTTGTGTTAAATGGCAAAGCTACCTCGCCGTTTTTGTCGATGGCGATTAAACCGCCGCTGCCGCCAAGCTTTTTAACTGCGTCCAGAGCCATCTGTGCCGCTTCCTGCAATTTCATCCCCCTGTATTGCATGAGCGCTGAGACCTCATGCGCCGCGCCGGCGCGAATAAAATACTCGCCATCACCAGTGCAGGATACTGCGCAGGTTTGATTGTTCGCGTAGGTGCCGGCGCCGATGACCGGCGTATCGCCGATTCGCCCGGGCAGCTTGTTTGCCATTCCACCGGTGGAAGTCGCCGTGGCCAAATTACCGTCCTTATCCAACGCGACCGCGCCGACAGTGCCGTGTAGATCGTCTTCCGAGATAAAAAAATTCTTTCCGCCAACGCCACCGTGTTTTTCCGCTTCCTTAATTTTCTGCAACGCGTCCCAGCGTTCCTGCGTAAAAAAATATTTTTCATCGACAAGCTCGATCCCGTTCTCTTTGGCGAACGCTTCTGCGCCTGCGCAATCGAGCATGACGTGCGGCGATTTTTCCATGACCAGTCGGGCCAGACCGATTGGATTTTTCACGTGTTTCAAACTGGCGACCGCGCCGGCCTTGAGAGTTTTCCCGTCCATGATTGACGCATCCATCTCGTTTGTGCCGGCACTTGTGAAAACAGAACCACGGCCTGCATTGAAGTGCGGATCATCCTCGAGCGCGCGCACGGCAACTTCCGTGGCATCAAGGCTGGACCCGCCTCGCTTCAGAATTTCGTAACCAGCCGTCAGCGCGCGTTCCAATCCCGCGCGGTATTCGCGCTCTTTTTCCGGAGTCATCTTGCTGCGCTCAATGGTTCCGGCGCCGCCGTGGATCGCGAGTCCAATCTTTTTTTTTGTTTTCATGGTCGGCTGATTTTCAGGGCCCTTTTCCGCTACGGCTGTAAGAGACCTGGCTGGCCCTTGGGCGAGCGCGGACGCCCCGGCATTAAATAGCGCGATGACAAAGAAGCAATTGAGTATGCGAAACAATTTCATGTCGCGTTGGAATGAGCTCCTTACCACGGTTGTCGATCTTAACGTTCAAAGGCTGTACGTCGAACGTTTCATGCAAGCGTTGTGCGCTAAGCCGGGCCTGTAGCCGTCGCCCTGTGGGCGACGCGATGCCTGCGCGTCAAACACATCAGCGCCACGCTTCCCACAGGGAAGCGGCTACAGCAATTGCGGCAAAGCTCCCGTCAACTTTGCTCTTTTCCCTGCCGGGAAGTAAGGCCACCTTTCCCGGCCATGGCAAACGCTCAACCGCCACCCGTTTTGATTGCCCAGGGAATCGGCCACTTGGCACGCACTTTCTTACGCGAAGTGGGCGGCGTGTTCTGGTTCATCGTGAACACGTTTCAGGAAACGTTCGAGCGCATCCAGCACGGGCGGGTGCCTTTCCGTGCCGCCAGTTTTTTCCGGCACACCCAACGCGCCGGTGTGGACTCCGTGCCACTGGTGGGACTGGTTTCGTTTTTCCTTGGGCTGACCATGGCGCTGCTCACCGGCTATCAGTTGCAACGCTTTGGCACAGAGCGGTTGATCCCTGGATTGGTCGCGATCGGTTTCACGCGCGAGCTCGGGCCCCTTCTCACCGGCATTATGCTGGCGGCGCGCATCGGCGCGGCGTTTACCGCCGAGCTCGGCACCATGCAGGTTTCCGAAGAAGTCGAGGCGATTGAGTCCATGGGTATCGGTCCGCTGCGTTTCCTCGTCGCGCCGCGAATGCTCGCGCTATTTCTGCTGATGCCGTGTCTGTCCACGGTTTCAAATATCGCCGCAATATTTGCCAGCAGCCTGATCTGTAAGGCGTATTTCAGCATCGCGTTCCCCTACTTTCTCGATCTTGTGAAAGATTCATTGCTCATTCGCGATATCATCACCGGCATTTTGAAGAGCTTTCTGTTCGGGCTGCTCATCGCCGCGATTGCGTGTTACCGGGGATTGACCGTTAAAGGCGGCGCCGCTGGGGTTGGCACTTCGACAACATCCAGCGTCGTAACAGCGATCACGGCGGTGATCGGCTTCGATACGCTATACAACGTCGTTTACACCACATTTTACCCGACATGACCAGGCCCACGCATATGGTCGAGTTGCGCGACGTGTACATGCAATTTGAAGAGAAAGAAATACTCGATGACTTGTCGCTTAGGGTCGAGCCGCAGGAACGCCTCGTGGTCATGGGCCAAACCGGCAGTGGCAAGAGCACCATTTTGCGACTGATTCTCGGCACGCTGCGTCCCAATTCAGGTTCGATATTTTTCAAGCAATTCGAAATCACGCGGCTCCAACGGCGAAAACTTCAGGCCGTCCGGCAACACATGGGCATGGTCTATCAGTATTCGGCGCTGCTCAGTTCGCGGAATGTGCGTGACAACGTCGCTCTGCCGCTCGAGGAGCTCACGGACAAATCACGCGCAGAGATTGACAAAATCGTCGATGAAAAACTGGAGCTTGTCGGCATGAAGGATTCCAAGGACCTGTTGCCGGAGGAACTCAGCGGCGGTATGCGCAAACGCGTCGCCCTTGCGCGTGCGCTGGTGCTCGATCCCGAATTGATCCTTCTTGACGAGCCGTCAGCCGGCCTCGACCCGGTCATAGCCTCGGTGATCGACGAATTAATTATCAGCCTGAGCGAAACAGCGAAGGTCACATCGATCACCGTCACGCACGAAATGGACAGCGCCTTTCGCATCGGCACGCGAATGGCTATGTTGTACCACGGAAAAATCATTGAAGAAGCCGAACCCGAAGAATTCAAACAATCCAAGAATCCGGTCGTCGCTCAGTTTTTGAGCGGCAGCACTGAAGGTCCCATTCTGGAAGGCAGCCTCGATGCAATTACAAAGAAATGAAATCATGACCGGCCTGCTGGTGATCGGCACGATCGCGGTGGTCGCCTTCCTTTTGGTTTTGCTCGGCGCTCCGGGATTGTTCCGCCCGCTGGTGACCTACAAGATTTACTTCGATAACGCGGCCGGAATCAAACAGGGCGCGCCAGTGATGTTAGCCGGCCGCAAGATTGGTCAGGTGCAAAAATTGTATTCACCTGTATCGCCGAAAGAAGAAAAACAGGCGGAAGAAGCGGAGGCTGCAATTCATCAGGCCGAACCGAATGCGAGTCCCAGCATGCCCGCCGAAGCCTCGGCGAAGGCGGGCCCAACTGCGACGCCGGGCAAACTGAGGTTCGAAGTGCGCGTGGATGTACAAGTGGACAAGAACGCGAAGGTGTATCGCGATGCCAAGACGCGGCTAATGCAACTTGGGTTACTCGGCGACATGGCAATCGACATCACCCAAGGAAACGAAAGCTCTGGTCGCGCGAAAGACGGCGAGATGTTTGCCGGTGAACGCACTCCCGATCTGGGCGATGCCGCGGCGAAGATGCTGGAAGTAATCAAACCGGTCGCAGCCGAAGCTACCAACACCATGAAAGATCTCCAGCAGACCGCGCAAAACCTGAATCGGCTCACCGACGAAAATTCCGAGCTGAACCTCGCTCTCACCCAGTTCAAAACCTTCGGCGAACATATGGCCGATCTGACCGCGCCCGACAGCGCGCTCTCGCATTCGCTCACAAACATCGAAAAGATCAGCACCAGCCTTACAGAGAACGACAACATCGAGGTCACACTGCGAAACCTGCGGACATCGTCGGAGAAACTAAGACTCGCGGTTACCGATCTCGGCCCTGCTGGCGAGAACATCAAGCAATTCAGCGAGACAATAAAAACACAACCGTGGCGTTTGATCTGGCCGAGCACAAAAAAATATACGCAGGAACAGCAGCAAACCGCGGCTGCCAGTCAGCAACCAATCACCGTCCGCAAGAGTGCAAAGACCAGGCCGAGCCCCGCACCGCGGCGAACCAGCTCCCGTTAATACACAGAAGCTTCGTCAGCCGGATTTTTCTCACGAGCTACTTTGCAAAAATTTCAGAACAGCTGCCTGTGCCGAGGTGAGATCAACGCCTTTTTTTCCGAACTCTTCCTGCGTGTCCGGCCAAAAGCCGTTGAAGGAATTTCCGTTCAGATACGCTTCGAGAACAGCGGGGTGAATGTAACACTGCCGGCACACTGCCGGGGTATTGCCAAGAACTTCTGCCACCGCGCCGACTGCATTTTTGATGTTCGCTTGGGCCCGCTTCTTTGTTTCAGACGCGCCCAGCTTGCCCAGCGCGACCGCGGCCAGCACAGTTCCTGTCCACGTGCGAAAATCTTTCGCGGTAAAATCTTCGCCTGTGATCGCGCGCAAATATTCGTTTACATCCTGTGAAGTGATGTCGCGCACGTTGCCTTCCTCATCGAGATACTGAAACAGGTTCTGGCCAGGTAAATCCTGCAGGTTAGACACAATCCGCGCGATTCGGCGATCAGTTACATCCACTTCATGTTGGCGGCCGCTCTTGCCACGAAAACGAAACCGCAGCTTTGAGCCTTTCACGTCCACGTGTCGATCTTGCAGAGTAGTAAGGCCGAACGATTTGTTTTCACGCGCATACTCTTCATTGCCGACGCGGATGAGGCTTCGCTCCAGAAGCTGCACGATTGTTGCGAGCACTTTCTCCCGAGGCAGACCGCTCAAAGCCAAATCTTGCTTCAGGCGTCTGCGAATTTTCAGGAGAGCTTTTCCGAAGTTGACTAGTCGATCGTATTTGTTCTCATCGCGTATTTCCCGCCAGCGCTCGTGATATCGATATTGTTTCCGTCCCCGAGCATCTCGTCCGGTGGCCTGGATGTGTCCATTGGGCGATGGACAAATCCAGACATCGCTCCACGCAGGCGGAATAACCAGCCGTTTAATTCGCAGCAAGCGTTGTTCGTCACGAATCGGCTTTCCTTTCAAATCAAAATATTCGAATTCGTCGCCCTTGCGCCGGCGCGAAAAACCGGGCTGCTCATCGCTCACGTAACGCAAACCCGCGTCCTCTGCCGTTTCGGCCGACTGAGCGAGAACCGTCGTATCGCCATTTAGCTTCTTGCCGTTGCTGAGCTTTCTTGCGATTGCGTGCACGTGACCTTAATTCGGATGAGAGCGCGCAAACGGACCGTTCGCCTGTTCATCTGGAGAACAAGATCAGCGATCGTTGCCGGAAGCTAGCTTGCGCGAGGTCCCTCGCTGCGCTAGGGATGACACGCAAGTGGATCAGCGATTCACGGCCCGTAGCTTTTGGTGAATTTTTTCCGCGATTCTGTCTCGGGCTCGGTCGATGTAATCGGCGCTGATGGCTCCGGCGTGCCTGTCGATGGTTGTTCCGTCGATTTTGCTGGCGGAGCGGCTTCTGGTGCGGTTGACTCGGCCTCTGGCGCGCCCTCGCTACCGCGAGCAGGCTCTGGTCGCGCCATACCAGGCTCCCGCGACACCTCGACGTATGCCATTTGCAAATTGGAAAGCGCGTTGCGCAAAACTGTTGCTTCTTCGTTCGTCAGGTTGCCGCGCGTTTTTTCCTGAATCATTGCCAGTTGATCGATGAACATTCTGGCAAGGTCGAGGTTCACTTCGGGCTCGCCGGTTTTTGGATTTGGAATTTGGCCAAGAAACAGCGCGGCGTTTTGGGCGTGCATCACGACAAACTCGATGAAGCGCTGGGAAAGCTCGCCGCTCTGTGTGGTTTTTTGGACTTCAGCCATAAAAGAAAGTGATTAGTGATGAGTGACGAGTCATCAGTTGATTCAGTATACCATGAACGGGTTTTCTCGTCACTTGCCTGCCCGCCGTAGCCTAGGCGAAGGCAAGTCACCCGTCACTTGTCACTTCTTCTCTGGAGGTCGCACCGTTGCTAAAACGTACGGCTGATCGCGAAAATATTTCGCGGCCACTTGCTTAATATCTTCGAGTGTCACCGCGTTCACGTCGTGTTCGAGTTGCTTGTAATAATCGAAGCCCAGCCCGTAGAGCTCGTCCAGCGCGCAATGATAACCAAGCGCGTCGTTGCTTTGATTGGCGATCTCCTGTTGGCCAATCAGCTTCTTTTTCGCTCTGGCTAATTCTTCAGTCGTGAGACCTTCGTTGGCGAGCTTGTGTATTTCATCGAGCAACGCGGTCTTCACCGGCTCGATCTTCTGCGGGTCGGTGCCGAGGTAAAATGCGAAGAGTCCCGGGACAAGGCCCTGCATCTGGCTGGCGCCGACGTAATACGCCAGTCCCATTTGCTCTCGAATGCGAATGAAAAACCGCGACCCGAGGTCGCTACTCGCCTCGTCGATTAAGTCCAACGCGTAGCGATCGGGGCTCGACAGGCTCGCGCCGCGAAATCCGACCAAGATCACGCCTTGCGCTTTGTCTTTGTGGCTTTCAACGGTTTCCGGCTTGCCCAACGGCGCGGAAGCCATTGCGTCAGTCAGCGCAAGCGCGCCGGGCTTCATTTTTCCGAGCGTTTGCTCGATGAGCTGTTTTACCTCGCCAGCTTTGACGTCGCCAAAGACGTAGATAACGCCGTTCTTGGCGACCACGTAGCGATCACGAAATTCGACCAAATCTTTTTGCGTCAACCGCTGAACAGACTCGACCGAGCCATTTGAACGCAGTGCGTAGGGATGCCGCGGAAAAAGCGCCTGCCGCATGATGTTGCGGGCGACCATGGTCAGCTGCTCTTCCTCTTGCTGAATCGCGGCGATCTGGGTTTCCTTTTCACGCGCGATGGCTTTTTCCGGCATCGTAGCGTTGAGCAACACGTCTGAGAGCAGGTCCACTCCCAATTTCACATCGGGCTTGGTGACATCGACCGACACGCTGAAGCTGTTGTTTCCGGCGTCGCTCGAAATGGAACCGCCCACGGCTTCGATCTCATTGGCGATTTGCTCAGCGGTGCGCGTTTTGGTTCCCTTCAACAGCACCTTGGCCATCAACCGCGTAATGCCGTTGTCCTGCGGCGTTTCGGCGAGAAGGCCGCCGCGAAAAACCGCGCCTATCCCGACGAGCGGCAAGCGAGGATCTTCGCGCACCAGCAATCGCAATCCGTTCGACAGATCAAATTTTTGAATCTCTCCCGCCTCGACAGCCTTCGCGCTCTCGGCTTTGCCGGCCAGCGAGCCCTTTGGACTCAACGAGATGACGGTCAGATTGTTCTCCGTGAGATACGTCGCGGCGACGCGTTTGATGTCATCGAGCGTTACCTTCTGGACAGCGTCGAGATAATGGCGGCTGAAATTCAGATCGCGCGTGAGCAACCAGTTCGACCCGATGTCCGAAGCCTGGCCGCGCATGGTGGTGAGCGCGCCGAGATGATGACTGAGCATGATTTTCTTTGCCTTCGCCAATTCTTCCGCGGTGACGCCGGCCTGCTTCACTTCATCCACAATGCGCAAGGCCAATTGCTCGGCTGCTTCGCGTTTTTTCGGATCGACAGTAGCATCGACGCCAAACAAACCAGGATCGCCCGGTGTGTAAGAGAATGCGGATATGCTAAACGCCAAACCGGCCTCTTCGCGCACGCGCCGATATAAACGCGAGCTGCGCCCGTCGCCGAGTATGGTTGAGAGCAGATCGAGCGCGGGAACGTCTGGATTCGTGACCTCCGGGATGTGCCACGCGAGCGAAAGATGCGTCAGCTCAGTCGCAAATTCCTGGTGCACTTCGCGCCGGCCAAGTTGCGGCGGCTCCGTTGGAATGAACAGCGGTTTGAGCGATTTTTCTGAATACGGTTTGAATAGATCGGCGAGTTGTTGCCGCACTTTTTCTGCATCCACATCTCCGACTACAATGAACGTGAGATTGTTCGGAACGTAGCGCGTTTTGTAATACTGCATCACCTGCTCCTGGGTGAGCTGGTTATAGATTTCGAGCTCGCCGATGACCGGGAATCGATAAGGATGCCGCTGGTAGGCGGTGGCAAAAAGAAGCAGCCCGGTCATGCGATCAGGATCATCCATGCCCATGGCGAATTCGCGCCGGATGACTTCCTGCTCTTTCTGATATTCTTCAGGCGGCAGGGTCGAATTCATCATGGCGTCCGCCAAAATGTCGAGCGCGGTGGGGACGCCATCTTTCGGCACGTCGATCCAAAAAACGGTGCGATCGAACGATGTGTAGGCGTTGATGTATCCGCCGACGTCCTGGATTTTTTGCGCGATCTGATTGGTCGATCGGGTCTTGGTTCCCTTAAAGAGCATGTGCTCGAGAATGTGGGACAAGCCCGCGCCCAGATGCTGATCCTCGTAGACGCTCCCCGTGGCACACAAGGCCTGCACACTGGCCACCGGAGCGCTGCGATCTTCCTGCACGATGATCGTCAGTCCGTTCGACAGAATCCATTTCTGCGCCGTGCTTAGCGGAAAAGTGATCGCAGCGGAGTGCTCGGTTGGCGCAGCTTTCAAATTGATCATGCTAAACAATAGAGCCGCTGAGAGAAAATTCGCTACGGGAATGCGATACATTACTTAGATGTGCAATGACGAAGCACGGCAAGGCGCGTGATTCGTGATTCGTTAAATCGTTACAACGTTACATCGAGGATTGCGATTCAACGGTTCAACGTGGCGAAACCATGCATCACTTGCCTGAGGCAGCAGGCTTCGGCGCTGGCAATTGCGCCGGCGGTTTTGCCCTCGCTGGTTTTGCCGGGGCGAACGGCTTCGCAAAAACCTCTCCAAAATCGTAAACATTCTTGAAGTCCTCGATCGAATCCTCCTCGGTCTTTCCGAATATCCCGGCGCCGATGAGGTTAAAAACCATGTTCCCGATGTCCTCGCAGGAATGGATTCCCCAGTTTTCGAAAACTGTCATCACCATGGGTCCGAATTCTTTGAGAGCGTACTGCCGCGCTCCGTCGAGCAATTCCGGGCCGGTCACGTGACGAACGCTGAGGCCTTTGATTTTCTTCTGTTGCTTGGTCGTAAAATCGAGCGCATCGCGCAAAAAGACATAGGCGTCCCGCTGGTAACGTGGGTCGCTGGCAACAATTGAGTCGAGAGCCTCGGCGAAACCAATCTTTTGCATGAATAGAAAACGCGCGTCCAAAACGCGCTACTCAAGATAATCGTCAAAGCCGAAAGGGGCAAGAGTTTGTCCAGATTTGCTCAATTTCCGAACTGGTCCTCCAGCGCATCGACGTAAACTGAAAGCGGATCATGCCGCTTTGGCACTGAGAGCTGCGATTGGTCCACGGCTTTCAGATAATCAGTGAAATTCCCGCTGCCGCTCTTCATTTGAGTGGCTTCGAACCAGTTCATGTAGTCGTCAATATCACTCATTCGAGCGGCGAGTTGTTTGCGGGTAACCTCCAAACGCGACAGACGCTTCGCGATTCGTTTCCTCTTTCCACGGGCAAGCAGCGCGACGATCTCCTGGTACTCGCGCGCGATCGGGCGCAAAACCGGATTGGCCTCGGCAACGAAGGAGAGCAAATCATGGCCCAGCTGATTCAGCGCGATCTTCTCATTTGGCGAAGCCTTGCGCTGCGCAAGTTCGTCAAGCCCTACCGGCTTGGCCGGCTTGGTCGCTTCTGAGATTTTCACGTGCAACAATTCATCAATGCGTCGCTCGCTTTCGGCAAAGGTGAGCAACTGGTACCTCTGCAAATTCCTCAACCGACTTAAGGTCAACTGCCAGGGTTGCTCCGCATCGCCAAGGAGGAACGGAAACTGCGCCTTCAAATCTGCAAGCGGCTCGTTTGAGGCGTTAGATAGATGACCAATGTACTGCGCCAGACGGGCAGGGCCATTTCTTCCATCGATTAGCATTTGCACGAGTGCAAAAGAGTATGCGCGATAAAGCGTCCGGCCCGCGGAATCGAGAAGTCCGGGGCGTTGACGGAGAAACATCTCCAGCGACTCTGTCTTGTCCGCGGTAGTGAGCGCTTCGACCAACTGTCCACGATCGCTCCCAGGCGCAAGCGCAAGCACGCCGTCAATCAACCAATCCGGCGGCTCAACGAATATGCTACCGGCCGCGATGTGTGATTCTTTTCGATAAATCATCTCCAATAAAATCGCGCGCAGCAGTTCGCGCTCCATCAATGATGCATCGAGGTTTTTCGCGATCATCAGGTCGAGCTGCAGCTTGAGGCCAAAACCGGTCTGGCTAAATCGGAGGTCAGCCGGCGGAACTTCGGGGAGATTTGCCTGCTGTGGGTGTAGATTCACCACGATAGGGACGACCCAGTTGTCGCGCTGCCGCAACAGCACAAGAAGATTGGTCTTGGTCCGCTCTGCCAAGTTGGAAACAGCGCCGCGCAATTCCGCATCAGCTCCGTAGATAACGAATTGGCGCGACGGACTCACGCTGTGTTCAACCGTCGCGGCGTAAAGCACTTGCCGTGCGAACACAGACAATAAGAGGATCGAGATCGCTGCGCGCTTCATGGTCGTAGTGGTCATGATAATCGCGATGACTGTACACTGACCAGCAGGAATCGATGCGAAACTCTGGTCCGTTCCCGGTTTTTAATTACTAGATTATCTCACGGCGTATTGCCCGCGGGCATAGTGTAAGCATATCGCACCAGCCTGAGATCCAAGCTTGGGGCGTATTCGCGTGGCTACCCTCGAACATTTTTGGAGACAGCGCTTTGTGAGATGGATAGACAGAAAGGAGGAGTAACATTGTGAAAACTAAAGGGTTAGTTTTCCTAAGCTGCCTTGCAGCAGTGGCGTTGATCGCGTCGCCAGCGCTGGGGGAGATGCACAGGAAGTCGGCGGCCACCTCGATGTCGAAGCCTCAACGAATGGCTGCGCGAACCACACAGGTGACCCCGACATATCGTCACGGCACTAGTTCGCGCATGGGCACTGGCGGCTACTACGCTGGTACCCGTTATGGTACTGGCTATACCGGCTATTATGGCGGCACTCGCTACTACTATGGCGGCGGATTCGGTTACCCGTATTACGGCTCCTATTCATATTGGCCGTACGGGTATTCAGGGTATTACCCATATTCGTACTATGGAGGTTACCCATACACCTATTCGCATTACCAGCCTGCGTACAGCTATGATGCGGGGACGGTTGCAGCGGTGCAGCGCCGTTTGGGTGAGTTCGGCTACTACCATGGCGTAGTTGATGGAGTGATGGGGCCGCGAACGCGGGCCGCGATCGCCGCTTATGAAAGCAGACATGGGTTGGCCGTGGACGGGACGATCAGCGCACCGCTTCTGGACAGATTAGGCTTAGCGTAATCTGACCGAGCGGTGAGTTCGATTGGTTTTGACCGGCGGCTCGCAGGGAAAAAAGGGAGCGAGCCGCCGGTCTTAATTAATTCTCTGCCACCGTAAAAATAAAACGAGACTTTGAATCGCGTGCGGTGTCTAATGATGTGGATAGAAACCCCGACCGATTATGAATAATTCTAAAATGAATAATTCTAAACTTCTGTTTTTCTTGGCTTGTCTTGTTGCGGTGATGCTGACTGCGCCGGTTCTCACGGCTGCACCGCGCGGTGGTGGCGGCGGTCATCATTTCTCCTCGATGGGTGCGCGCCCCGGAATGGGCGGCCGTTCTGGTTCTGGAATGGGCGCGTGGAGCGGCCAGCGCTGGAGCGGCGGCAATTGGCACGGCGGCAATTGGGCTGGCAACAATTGGAATGGCGGCAACTGGGGCGGCAATTGGCACCATCATCACAATCATAATGATGTCATCTTTATAGGTTCCTTCGGCTTTCCGTGGTGGTGGGGCTGGGGCTGGGGCTATCCGTACGGATTCTATGGCTATGGCTACCCGTACGGTTACGGCTACGGGTATGGATACGGCGACTACGGATATGGTCAGGGGTACGGCGACACCGGCCACTCTAGAGTAGCCGAGCTACAGCGCCGTCTCGCTCGCGCCGGTTATTACCGTGGATCCATTGACGGCGTTCTCGGACCGCAGACGCGTCGAGCAATTCGCGCCTACGAGCGCGATCACGGAAATGTTGGCTGATCGGGTCTTGCCCAGTGGATGGGTGAGAACCGGGGCAGTTCCATAGTTTTTCGGTTAATTGACCGGCGGAATTCGCAGGGCGCAATGGGCGAATCCGCCGGTCGTCTATTTTTGTAGCTGCTCCGGTTCGTTATTTGTTGCTTCCCGCAGATGGGTTCGTAGGAACGGCGCAGCCCAAGTCCTTTTATTCGTCGCGAAACGCGGTATATGTCTGTGCTACTTCTGCGCCCGTAGCTCAGCCGGATAGAGCAACGGATTTCTAATCCGTGGGTCGGGTGTTCGAGTCACCCCGGGCGCGCTTTTCTCATTTACCTTTCAAAAAGGCGCTCGCATTGCGCCGTCGATGCGAGGTATCAATGTAATTTGGGAGGGGCCTATGAAACTGAAAGCAGCTGACGCCGCCGCTGCGACCGCGCGGTCGCCCATAAATTGGTTTCTAGGCATTTGTCTCGCGGCATTTCTGACAGCCATCTCCGCTTCTGAGGCCGCCCCTCAGACCGGCGCGGGGGGATTGAACCCCGCGGAACAATGGATCGTCGCGCAGGCGACGGCGGGAGAGATCGCCGATCTGAGCAAGAAATTCCCCAAAGAAAAGGATCGAAAGCTCAGCGCGCGTTTTGTGGAGGGGTTACTAATGGGCGCGCTGCCTGGCTTCAAACCGCATCGAAATGGCGTGCGAATCATTGGGGCGATCATTGATGAGCCGATCGACCTCGAAAATGCGCAAATCCGCAGCCAAGTCGGGCTGGATCACTGTCAATTCAATAAAAATGTGACTTTCTACCGTGCGAGTTTCGCGGAGTTCGTCTCATTTGAGAACGGCGCGTTTAAGGCAGAGGCCAATTTCCAGAGCATGAAAGTCGGAGGCGACGCCTCTTTCAACAATGCTGTGTTCGACGGACCGGTTAACTTTGTCGGGGCAGACATCTCCAGCAACTTCCAAGCAAATGGGGCAAGGTTTCAGAACAAGGAACAGGGCGCCAACTTCAACAGCATAAAAGTCGGACACACCGCCTTTTTCAGCAATGTTGTGTTCGACGGACCGGTTAACTTCATCGCGGCAGACATCGCCAGCAATTTCGAAGCGTTTAACGCGCAGTTTAAGAACATGGCGACTTTCAACAGCATGAAAGTCGGAGGCCACGCCCTTTTCAACAATGCGGTGTTTGAAGGGCTAACAGACTTCAGCTTTGCGAACATCGTCGGCAGTTTCGCAGCGGGTGAGGCGCAGTTTAAGAACATGGCGACTTTCACCAGCTTAAAAGTCGGAGGCAACACCTATTTCCAAAAAGCTATATTTGACGGACCGGTCGACTTTATCATGGCAGAGTTCGGCAGTTGGTACGGCCAAGAAGCAAAGTTTCAGAACAAGGAGCAGAGAGCCATCTTCGACAGCCTGAAAGTCCGAGGCGACGCCTATTTCACAGATGCGGTGTTCGAAGGGCCGGTTAGCTTCGACTACGCCGACTTTGCCTGGCTTGATCTATCGAGTTCTTTCCGGCCGACAGCCGCTGCCCCATTCCACATGCAGGGAATGAGCTACAAATACATTCGCGCGGTTCCAGATAACGAACCCGAGTCGCACAAAGCGCTTTTGAAGTTGGCAGACCAGTCGGTTTACACCGCCGATGTGTATAGCCGCCTGGAGGAGTTTTTTCTCCGCCAGGGTTACCGTAACGATGCCGATCGCGCTTTTATCGCGGGGAAGCGTCGCGAACGAAAAGAAAATCTTCACGGCATGTACTGGCTTGGCAGTTGGTTGCTCGATGGGCTCGTCGGCTATGGACGTCGTCCGTGGCAGGCTGGCATTCCCTGTGCAGCTTTGGTCGCATTAGGCTGCATCCTTTTCTCTCCCGAGAAAATGGAACCGCAAAAACCGGAGGACGCGCCCCGGGTTTACAGTCGCTTCTGGTATAGCCTCGGCCTGTTCCTTCCCTTCGTTGACCTACAAGCGGATAAAGTGTGGAAGCCAAAGGCCGATCAGACTTTTCTAAGAAATTATATGCGTGTGCATATAATGCTGGGATGGATTCTGATTCCCATCGTCCTGGCCGCGCTAACAGGTCTCATTAAATAATAAGACAGAGGCAGGGAATTCACCTCGGAAACCCGATTCCAGATGAGCCGTAACGGATCACTCCTGCCTGAAGCGCCGTTCGTGATCGAGCAACCACTTCTTTCGCCATAGACCGCCGCCGTAGCCGCAAAGCGTGCCATCGGCGCGAATAACGCGATGACAAGGAATCACGATGCAAATCATGTTCGTGCCATTCGCCCGGCCTACCGCGCGCCGCGCATTTTCATCGCCGAGCCGTTTTGCCATCCACGAATATGAACGTGTTTCGCCGGTTGGAATTGACTGCAAGATTTTCCATGCGCGCAATTGAAATGCTGAGCCAACTGGCGCTAGTGGAACATCAAATTCCAAATTCCTTCCGGAGAAATAATCTGCAATCTGTTGGCGCGTTGCAGTGAGATAACGATGCTCACCCGGTACTACATTTGTTCGCAATCGATTTCGCAAAATCGATAATTCGCGTTCGGTCGCGCGACGGTCGATAAATTCGAGCAAGCGCAAACCTTCATCGTCGGCAACGGCGACCATCGCGCCGAGCGGCGTATCGATCCGCTCAGCAAATAGCGGGGTTCGCGTTCTGGCAGTCGCTGGTGGTTCGCCGAAAATCTTCGTGAACGCTTCGCGAAAACCGCTCTCCGATTCGAAACCGCTGCCGTTTCGCGCTTCATCGACGCGGCTACCTTTCCGCACTTCACTCAACGCAAGACCCATTCGGCGCGCACGATGATAAGCTTGGAACGTCATTCCGTAATGGCGTTTGAATTGTCGCCGCGCGGTGGAAGGATCGATCGCCAATGCTGTGAGCTCCTTGTCGGTAAGACGCCCGCCTGGCGCGTGTTCCACTTCTGCGCGCAGGCGTTCGATCAGTTCCGGCGGACGTTTGCCCGGCTCCATAGGATGGCAACGCAAACAGGGACGATATCCGCTCTCAAGCGCTTCACTTGAGCTGGCGAAAAAATCAACATTCTCTCGCGCCGGCTTTTTCGCCGTGCAGGTGGGCCGACAGAAAATTCCGGTCGTGCGAACCCCGACAAAAAATATGCCTTCGAAGCTCGGATCGCGATTCACAAGCGCGCGATACATCGTTTCGGTCGGCGGAAGGAGTTCGAGTGTTTTCATACGCGTTCGATGGCAAACGTATAACAACCGTGCGTCACGCTACGAGCATGCACAAATGCAGTCTCGGGATTGTCGAAGAGGTTTTCAATCACGACTTCAGGCGAAGTCCCGTTCGCGACCTTTGCGTCGATGATTCGATTGTCACTGTTGTAAGAACGAAAAACGCGGCCGTTGCGGAACTCAGATGGATATTCATTCGTCGCCTCATAACGCTGGCACGCCTCCGCGTGGACAAAAATCGGTCCAGTTTCTGAATATGGATAACCCGGTGGAATCGC
>Ga0209058_1001781_pt1 | contig 18079 bp, 16 predicted proteins | sample GraSoiAngelo_147_FD_185904 | JGI IMG/M metagenome (GOLD analysis project Ga0209058, IMG submission 185904) | Grasslands soil microbial communities from the Angelo Coastal Reserve, California, USA - 14_1009_05_40cm (SPAdes) (version 2) | ecosystem: Environmental > Terrestrial > Soil > Grasslands ... | reverse complement strand
GCACCTGTAGCAGGCCACCCACGGTGCGAGCCGGCCTCGCGGATCCCGGTATGATGCCGCCCCGCGCACCTGTAGCAGGCCACCCACGGTGCGAGCCGGCCTCGCGGACATCGAGGCAACGGGGATTTGCCGAACGGAGCCGCGCCGTGCCCACGGCACGCCACTCACGCAGTGGGCCGGCCTCGCGGTCCTCGCTACAATGAGGCCGCTCCACCCGCAGCTCCCGAAGGGCGCGCGCGTCTACCTCCCGGACGAGGCCGCGCGCAAGCGTCACGTCGAGGCGCGGCTGCTCGACGTCTTCACGCGGTGGGGCTACCGCGAGATCGTCACGTCCACGTTCGAGTACGCGGACGTGCTCGCGATGGGTACCGACGAGGGCGTCCAGGAGAGCATGTTCAAGCTCGTGGACCGCGAGACCGGCCGGATGCTCGCGCTCCGCGCTGACATCACACCGCAAATCGCGCGCATCGTGGCGACGCGGCTCCGGGACGAGCCCAAGCCCGTCCGGCTCGCCTACGTCACCAACGTGTTCCGCTACGACGAGCCGCGGGCCTCCCACTACCGCGAGTTCTACCAGGCGGGGGTGGAGCTGATCGGACTCGAGAAGCCGGAGGCCGAGGCCGAGATCATCGCGATGGCCATCGAGGGGCTGCACGCGCTCGGGCTCACGGGGTTCCAGATCGACCTCGGGCACCCCGACTTCTTCCGTGGGCTCTGCGAGGAGGCGGGTGCGGAGCCGGCGCGCGTACGCGAGCTCCGGGCGGCGCTCGCGCGCAAGGACACCTCGGCGCTCGAGCGGATCGTGACGGACCTGGCCCCGGCCGCGCACGTCGGCGAGTCGTTGCTGGCGCTGCCCTCGCTCTTTGGCCACGAGGCCGTGCTCGAGCGCGCCGCGGGCGTCGCGCGCAACAAACGGTCGGCGAGGGCCCTCGCGAACCTCGCGGAGGTGTACCGGCTCCTCACGATCTACGGGCTCGCCGACGCGGCCCTCCTGGACCTGGGCGAGGTGCGCGGGTTCGACTACTACTCCGGGACCTACTTCGAGGCGTACGTGTCGGGCTTCGGCGCGTCGGTCGCCGCCGGCGGGCGATACGATCACATGCTGGCGCGCTTCGGCTACGACTGCGCGGCGGTCGGCTTCGCCTTCGACGTGGCCCGCGTCCTCTCGGTGATGGAGGCGCAGGGCGTCCCCGTCGCGCTACCGGGACCCGACTTCTTCATCATCGACTTCACGCGAGACAAGACCGCGGCACTGTCGCTCGCCCGGCGGCTGCGCGCCGCGGGCGCGTCGGTCGCGCGCGACATCATCAGCCGCGGGCTCGAGGAGTCGGTCGCCTACGCGCGCGCTCAGCGCGTGCGCCACGTCCTGGTCGTCGGGAGCCCGCGCACGAAGCCCGCCGAGCTCCTCGCGCTCGATCTCGCGGACGGCTCCGAGCGCGTCCTGGCCGTGCCGGAGGTCCTGGCGGAGCCGGGGCGCTTCTTTGGGGGTGGGGGCCATGCCTAACATCGTGGTCGTCGGCACGCAGTGGGGGGACGAGGGCAAGGGGAAGGTCGTCGACCTCCTCGCGCCCCACGTCAACGTCGTCGCGCGGTTCGCCGGCGGCAACAACGCCGGCCACACGGTGGTCGTCGGGCGTGAGAAGTACGTCCTGCACACGATCCCCTCCGGCATCCTCCACCCCGGCTGCCGCTGCGTCATCGGCTGCGGCGTCGTCGTGGACCCGGGGTCGCTTATCGAGGAGATGGAGTCGCTCGTGCAGCGAGGTGTCACGCTCGACGGCAACCTCTTCATCTCGAAGAACGCGCACCTGATCATGCCCTACCACCCGGCGCTCGACCGCGCCTCCGAGGCGAAGCTCGGCAAGCGGCGGATCGGCACCACCGGTAAGGGCGTCGGACCCGCCTACGTGGACAAGGCGGCGCGCGCGGGGATCCGCATGGCCGATCTCCTCAACGAGCGGCTCTTCCGCGAGAAACTCGAGCTGAACGTCGCGCAGAAGAATCGGCTCCTGCGCGAGATCTATGACGCGCAGACCTTCTCGGTGGAGGAGATCCTCAACCAGTACCTCCGCTACGCCGGCTGGCTCGCACCCTACATCACCGACACCGCCCTGCTGCTCTCGCGCTGGATCGACAATGGCTACAGCGTGCTCTTCGAGGGCGCGCAGGCCACGATGCTCGACATCGACCACGGCACGTACCCGTACATCACCTCGTCGTCCACGACCGCCGGTGGCGCGGCGACCGGCACGGGGGTCCCGCCCACGCGTCTGCACGGCGTGCTCGGCGTCTCGAAGGCCTACACGACGCGCGTGGGCGCGGGGCCGTTTCCGTCCGAGATGGCGGGCCCGCTCGCCGAGGCGATCCGCGCGCGCGGCCACGAGTACGGCGCCACGACGGGGCGGCCGCGACGCTGTGGCTGGTTCGACGCGATCGTCGGGCGTTACGCCGCGCGCATCAACGGCCTGGACACGGTCGCGCTGACCAAGCTCGACGTACTCGACCAGTGCGAGACGGTGAAGGTCTGCGTGGGCTACCGCTACCGCGGCGACATCCTCACGGAGTTCCCCGAGGACGAGAACGTCGTCACCGAGGCTGAACCCTTCTACGAGGAGGTCGAGGGCTGGCGCGCGCCGACCGGCGGCGCCAAGAACGAGGCCGACCTGCCGGCGAAGGCGCGGCGCTACCTCGAGCGCCTGGAGGAGCTGATCGGCGTGCCCTTCTGCCTCATCTCCACCGGCGCCCAGCGTGAGGAGACGATCCTGTGCGAGAACTCGCCGCTGCTCCGCTGGTTCCCCTCGGTCCGCTCCAGCCTGCTCTAGCGTGTCGCCGGCGCGGGTCCAGCGCCTGCTCTTCATCGTCGGACGCCAGCGCCGGGCGCTCTACGACTCGCTCCGGCGCACGTTCGACGACGACGACACGGTACAGGTTGTCCTCGATCGCCGCGCCCGGGAGCGCCGCCGGCGCCGGCCCACGCGGCGCCCGGCCGAGCGCCGAGGGCGCGAGCGGCGCGCCCAGCGCGCGATCGATGCCCAGCTCCTCGCGCGGGGTTATGCGGTCGTCGGTGTCCTGACCTTCCAGCGCCCGCCCACCGGCACTCCCGAGCCCGCGGTGCGCAAAGCGCGGTAGAATCGCCTCGGGTTCGGCACGACACGGCCTCCTTTGCCCATCGGCAGCCACTTCCCGTAGTATCGACGATGAGCTGAATCGACGCGCTCGAGGTCGGGGCCGGAGATATTCTTCCCAACCACTCTCGCCTGCTAGACTCAGTAGAACGATAGTTCTCGGGAGGTCGGCGATGAGGCGAGTGGCTTCGGGAGTCGTCTTGGTCTTCGGGGTTCTTATCGTGCTGTCCTTCGTCCACGCGCAAGAGCAAGCGGAAGTCCCAGTCGTTCGCGGGACGTTCCGCGCGGAGGCCGGCCAAGCTCCCTACTTCCAGTTCAAGCTCTCCACTTACTACCGTGACGGTCGGATCGTGGGCAACGCGCTCGCTTCTGGTGGATCAGGGAATGACATCCGAGTACTGCTCCTGACGGCGCAGCAGTTCCAGGCATGGGATGTGTGGCCCTCACCGCTGTATGACTCGGGACGGCGTCAGTCCGTCGTTCTCAGCGTCTCAGTCAGCGACTCTGGGACATACTACATCCTGTTCGACAACACCTTCTCCGCCGTGTCATCCAAGAACGTCCAGGCGGACATTCGGTTCCTCCACCGGGGCGTTGATACGAGCCGTGCCGCTGAGATGAAGAGACAGGAGCTCGCAAGTCTTGAGCAATCGCTAAAGCAGCTCGAAGATCCAAACTGGAAGAATCGCAGGGAGGCGTTTTATGGGCTTCTGGGGCTGGGGTCGGGGAGTGTGTACCAGGAGCCTAACGACGCACTAGCAAGTTTATTGCAAAAGTTCCCGGAAAAATCTGATGAGGTTAAGTTGGCCTTGATCGAAGTGTTGGAGAGAGAACATTCGTTTCAAAAAAATACGACGCAGAGTACCGAAGAACTGGCGTCCACCCTGGGGCTGAGGGCTATGGTGAGGGATATTACGCAAATCTGATCTGGGCTGTCTCTTCCCTGAAGGATATCAGATCTCTCAATGGGTTAATGGGCGCTGTAGCCACAGGCAGTATGGCGACGAGCACTCTGGCGGGGTTTGGCGATGCCGCGCTCGATCGCGTACTCGAAGTGTTCAATAGCGGCGAGCACATCCCCAGACACTCGGCATGCGGGGTGCTTTCGGAAATGCTGGACGCGAAAAATGCCCCAAAGGTGAGTAATCCTGTGTCCAGACAGAAAATCAAAGATGCGCTCATTCGAGCCGCTGGGGATCAGTCGGGTCTTATGAGACTCGGGGGTGTCGAGGGGCTGGCAAAATTGAAAGATCCTGACGTTATTCCTCTGATTCGAAATCTTTCGATGAACGATCCTTTTAAGCCAGTGAGAGATGCTGCAAATGAAGCACTGAAGAAACTAGGGCTGAATACTCATTTTAGCGAACCCAGTAGTGGATTACGGTGAGCACTCAGGAGGACCGGCCGTCATCCTTCTTGTGCCCGCATTTCGGTTTTGAGAGGTGAACGAACCAGACAATTTCCGCTGGCCGATCTCTTCCGCCAGTCGAATGGCGGGCCAAATGAGTGCAGCGACGCCGGTCAGCGCAGGTTCATCGGCGCCGCCGCGCTTTGCTTGCCGTAGGCCTTGGAGATTTGGCCGACGAGGGTTGCCCAAGGCATATCGAGCGCGCCGTAGACCGCGGCTGCTTCCGGCCGCGCGTTGTCCTTCAGGATCCATACTCTCCTTGGCTTGGCGTGGTTTGAGACGCTGCTTCGACGATCGAGGGTGCCAAAATGGGTTCCAGATTTGATCGGGCGGCAGTCTCCATTCCAGCGTTTAATTGTGTCGTCGACCCTCACGGCGTTCGACTTGACCGAGCAAAAAGACCAGCCCTTCTGACGCTGGCGGGTGAGTGAAAATCGCATCGCGCAACATCGTAAAAGGCATTCGCCCGACCATCGCGGCTTGGACGGCGGTCATGAGTTCGCTCGCCTTGACACCAAACGCGGTGAATCCCAGGATCTGGTCGCTCCGCGCGCCAACCTTCCAACCTGGGCAACATTGGGTAGACAACACACCAAAGTACCGCCGCGGATTGTATGAAGCTACACCGCCGTAGGTCAATCACCACTGGTTCCCCGTGCAAGCCACCTGACCTGGGGTCGCTGGACGCGGTTCTCGGAGAGAGTTCTTATTTCCATAGCTCGTCTCCCACGGGGAAGCGTGGGTCATAAGCACGCCCTTCGGCCATCGACGCGGCGACTTTCGCAAAGCCTGGGCGACGGCCTGCCGAAAGGCCGGGTGCCCCGGCATGCTCAAGCACGACTTTCGGCGTACCGCGGTGCGGAACCTCGAGACTGCCGGCGTGCCGCGGTCGGTCGCGATGAAGATCACCGGTCACAAGACCGAGAGCGTGTACCGCCGCTACGCGATCGTCGGTGACGCCGACTTCAGGACGCTGTCAGGCGGCTGACGGGCATGACCACGGGCATAACAGCCCGCTCGGACGTTGCCCCTGCTCCGTAACCCTGTAGAATCATGGCTACGAGCCGTTAGCTCAGTTGGTAGAGCACCTGACTTTTAATCAGGGGGTCCAGGGTTCGAATCCCTGACGGCTCACCAATACAATTAGGCGCTTCCAGAGCATCGGAAGCGCCCCCTTTGTATCAATCAGGTGGTCCACGTTCCACCCTCAGCGGTCTGCCGTTTCTGACGGGCGCTTCCGGGCGAGGCGCGAGTGTCCGACGCTGTATTTGCTACACATCCGACCAGAGGGTCTCACGGCGGCGTTCGATCGCGAGGCCGGGTGAGCCACCCCGTCAGGCTGCTCCGTCACCACCCCACCTTGAACTCCACCGCTTTCGGAGGGTCGGCCCGGGCGTGGCGAACCGATTGGGCTGGATCAGGCCGCCCGTCGGACGTAGCGATGGTGTAGGCCACCGACTTCGCGAACCGCGATGACTCTGCCGAGTTCCGGCCGCTCAATTGCCCGGCCGTGGGGTGCATCCTTGCCGAGCGAGAGGTGAGTACGCGCCCGGTGATAGTACGCGAAGTAGCGAGCCAGGGTGCGGCGCAGGTGCCGTTCGCCAAGGACGAGGACGTGATTCAGACATTCGCGCCGGATGGAGCCGATAAGGCGCTCCGCGAGAGGGTTCTGCCATGGGCAGTGAGGCGCCGTCAGAACTTCACCGATGCCCATGCCCTTCACGCGTTGCCGGAACACGTGCCCGTAGACCGAGTCGCGATCGCGGAGGAGGTAGGCCGGCGCGGAGTCGTCCGAGAAGGCGTCCACGATCTGCTGGGCGGTCCAGTGGGCAGTGGGGTGTTCGGTCACGTTGAAGTGGACGACGCGCCGGCGATGGTGAACGAGCACGACGAGAACGAAGAGGGCGCGCAAGCGCGCGGTGGGCACTGTGAAGAAATCCAGCGAGACCAGGTCCCGGACATGGTTGGCAAGGAACGTCCGCCAGGTCTGCGACGGGGATCTGCGAGGTCTCGGCAGTAAGCGAGAGACGGTCCGCTCGGCGACATCGATCCCGAGCTTGAGGAGCTCTCCGTGGATTCTTGGCGCGCCCCACAAGGGATTGGTCGCCGCCATCTTTCTGATGAGGGCGGCGGTCTCGGCGCTGATAGGCGGACGGCCCAGCCGAGGCCGGTCGGAGAGCTTCGTCCAGTGCTCACGGAAGCGACGACGCTGCCACCGCAGTACGGTGTCGGGCGACACGATGACCAGGGCCTGCCTCCAGCCGGCCCAGACTCTAGCCAGCCAGATCCAGAAGAGGCGATCCGTCGTGCGCAGCTTGGGTCGGGCCGTCGTTCTTTTGTACACAGCCAGTTGCTGCCGCAGGGCAAGGTTCTCGACCGCGAGCTGGCGGTAGCCGCCGAAGAGGAACGGGAGGAGTCGAAGCACGTGGAGCAAGAGGGTGATCATCGAGCCGGGATTGTCTCCGGATCGGAGCTGAGAGATCAATGACTTGTCCGCCTGGCAGAGTTTTGGCGAAGGACAGGCCGAGTAAGCGCGTTGGGTTGCGCAGGGAACGTCCGCGGAGTACGTCCAGGACGCCAGCGCCCGCTTCAAGAAGGACCGACGTCAGGGTAGGCGCCAGCTGCCCTCCCAGATACCGTAGCCTTCATTCTCAAATGGCGTTCCATGGGTAGTATCGGCACCGGTCCTGGAGCCAAAAGTCTTGTAGCGTAGCGTGTTCTTACCCGAGATACCCTGATATTTGCCGGTGCCATCGATCCAGTCGAACTCACCGACGCACCAGCCCTCCGCATTGTTGGAGCACACCCATTTCATGAAGATTCGGTCGCCGTCCTTATCGACGCTCCCACAGTAGCCCGTAACTTCGGCCACCCCGCGGACACTCTTGAACCCGGCAGCACAATCGGTCGGTGCCTGGTGCAGGAACCCTTCACCAGTTTTGTTGATGAGCACACCGTGTGCTGACGTGCCCCCTAACACGAACTGTCCCTTTTCTGCCGTGATGCGCTCGCCTTTCCCATGCCACGCGTAGTACACGGTATAGCTTCCGCTCTTGGCAAGCTGGGCTTCCGCGGCGGTCCAACCAGATACTAGCACCAGAGCGATGGCAGCCAGTAGCGCGCACACCCATTTGGTGCAGATCATCCCAATTCCTCCGCTTGGTCAGGGATTGCCGATATGGACTGAACGCACAGCTAGCGAGCGAGCTAGAGCCGGGAGCCTCCGCACCCCCGAGGGCAAGACGGTTGACCATTGGAAACTGCGGCGGGAGTCTAGGTCCCCTTTAGTTCTAGTGTCAACCGGAATTTGCGACATGCAGAGCGAGCGGCTCCATGCGTCCGTGGCAGACAGGACGGCTCCCGAGACGGAATACGCTGAGCCTCAACCGCATGATCGCCTCCAACCGGAGAAGCCGGGATCAATCGCTCGCTTGAACGTTGACGACTGGGCTTTGCGTCATTGCTTCACTTCGTAGTCGCCTTCATATTGATAGGTGAGACCCGCGGAGCTGACCCCGCCCGTGTAGGTTCCTCCTCCCGTGAGTCCAGTCAACATGCCCGTGCCGCCTGTGAACCACCATCTGCCCTCGAAGGTGACCTCTGAGGGGCTGCCCGACTTGAGGACTGTCTTTGTTCGCCCTTCGTAAGAGGAGAACGCCTTGTCCCCGTCCGGAAAACTGCTCACGCGGTGGCCCCTGTGCGTTCCGGTCCCAGAGACGTAATCCGACATATTCACGACGCTGACTTGAGCTTCTCCAAGGGTGCCCTTATCTGCGTCAACACGCCTGAGAAGACTTACCTCGTGCCTGGCATCACTCCACGGCGACATTTTCGTCTCCGAAAGAAGAACGACCGCCGTACCAGTCCCCGAGATCTTCTTGTCTACGGCAAACGACTCCCCGCTCGGCAAGAGCACCAGCAGGAGCGAAGTCACGGTTGCGAAGAGGGACACTACGGTCGAACGGCCTGTCGGTCTCATCATGATCCTCCCATGGTCACCGGCCAGCTACTTCCTCCGCGAGGACCAGGCCGCGGTCGCGCGGTCAAGGCCCGCCATTGTCAGGGCCTGCTTCTTGTAGCCTGGCACTCTTCTGCGCGCGAGCCTACGGGCGGAGCGTCAGGGATCCGTGGCGGCGGGCGTCAAAAGTGACGTAAAAAGGCGTTAAAAGTGGTAAGGTCTGGACCCACTGGGGGAGCCATGGCGCGTCTGAGTCTCGCCCTCCTCGGAGGCTTCCAGGCCCGGCTGGAGTCGGGCTCGCCGCTTGCTCTGCCTACTAAGAAGGCTCAGGCGCTGCTGGCCTACCTGGCGATTCCGCTTGGCCGAGCGCATCCCCGCGACAAGCTCGCAACACTGCTTTGGAGCGGTATCCGGGAGGAGTCTGCCCGGGCGAGCCTGCGCCAGACACTGTTCGCTACCCGTAAGGCACTTGGCAAGACGAAGCCTCCGGCGCTCCTGGTCGAGGGCGAGACGCTGGCCCTGAACCGCTCCGTGGTCGATGTTGATGTCGCGGCCTTCGAGCGGCTGGTGGCCGAGGGTACGCTCGAGGCACTGGCGAGCGCCGCCGGGCTCTACCAGAGCGATCTCCTCGCCGGCTTCGCCGTCGACGAGCCGCCGTTCGAAGAGTGGCTGGTCACCGAGAGGGAGCGACTCCGCGAACTGGCGTCGGAGGGACTGGCGAAGCTGCTCGCACATCAGCGGGAGGCCAGGGCTGAGGAGGCGGCGGTGCAGACAGCGTTGAAGCTGCTTTCGCTCGACCCGCTCCAGGAGGCGGTGCACCGAACATTGATGCGGCTTTACGCAGAGCAGGGGCGGCGGGGCACGGCGTTACGGCAGTACCAGCACTGCGTGGGTGTGCTCCAGCGCGAGCTGGGCTTGGAACCCGAGCCCGAGACCAAGGAACTCTATCAGGAGATCCTGCGGCTGCGCCCGACCCCGCCGGAGACAGCACCGACGCGCGCGCATGCGCGCGCGGGCGAACCCACCGCGCGTCGCGTTGTCTCTGCCCTGGAGGCTCCGCTCATCGGCCGCGCCGCCGAAATGGAACGGCTGGCGAGTCTCCTCAGGGAGTCGCTGGATGGGCATGGCCGGCTCGTCACCCTCATCGGCGAGGCGGGCATCGGCAAGACCCGAGTCGTGGCCGAGCTGGCGACGAGCGCCGAGCAGGAGGGCGGGCGCGTCCTGCTGGGGCGCTCGTATGAAAGCGAGCAGGCGCTTCCCTTTGGGCCGTGGGTGGACGCGTTCCGCGACGACGACGTCATCGAGGAGCTCGGGGGCATGGCTCCCGTCTGGCGCTCCGAGCTGGCACGCCTGATCCCCGAGTTGGCGGGTCCTCGAGGCCAACCACCCATCGGTGCCGCCGACTACCGGCAGATCTTCGGAGCCGTGGCTCAAGCGATCCGCCATTTCGCCCGTCTCCGGCCGACACTTCTGGTCCTGGAGGACGTCCACTGGGCTGATGAGATGAGCCTGCGCCTGCTTGCCTTCCTCGGCCGGCGGATCGAGCCCTGGCCGGTGCTCGTTGTCGTCACCGCCCGCGAGGAGGAGCTGGCCGATGCGCCCGCACTTCGCCACGCCATCGACGAGCTTGCTCGTGAACAGCTCTTCATGCAGCTCTCGCTCGGTCCGCTGTCCCAAGCGGACACGATCACACTGGTGCGGGCGCTCGCGCGGGCGAGCAGCAGCGAGGCCGCGGTGGCGCGGCTCGGTGCGCAGGCGTGGGCCACGAGCGGGGGCAATCCATTCGTGGCGGTGGAAACGGTCCGAGCCCGTGCCGAGGGCGCCGCGCTCGCCCCGGGCGCCGCGCTGGCCCTTCCCCAGCGGGTCCGTGAGATCGTCACGCGACGATTCGAGCGGCTCTCGGAGCGGGCCCGGTCCTTGGTGGCGGTGGCGGCGGTGATCGGGCGGGAATTCGACTTTCCCCTCCTCCAGCGCGCGGTCGATCTCGGCGAGGCGGAGGCGGCCGAGGGGGCGGAGGAACTCGTGCGCCGCCGCGTGTTGCACGGCGTGGGCGAGCGCTTCGACTTCACCCACGACCGCATCCGCGAGGTCGCATACGCCGGACTGCTGCCTCCCCGCTGCAGGTTTCTCCACCGCCGTGTGGCCGAAGCCATCGAGGCCGTGTATGCGGGCAACCTCGAGCCGCATGCCCTCGCCCTCGGTCGTCACTACCGCGAGAGCGAGGCGTGGGAGCGGGCGGCGGCGTGCCTTCGCCAGGCTGGAACCGCGGCCGCGCAGCGTTCGGCCCTCCGCGAGGCCGTCGTCTGCTTCCAGCAGGCGGCCGAGGCGCTCGCGCGTCTCCCCGCCTCGCGCGAGACCGTCGAATGCGCGATCGAGGTGCGGTTCCAGCTCCATGGGTCGCTCTCGATGCTGGGCGAGTCCCGGCGCAGTCTCGCCTACCTTCGAGAGGCCGAGGCGTTCGCCGAGAAACTCCAGGATCGGGGGCGGCTCGGCCGGGTCGTCGCCAACATGACCTACGCCCTGGGGTCGCTGGGTGACCTCGACAGCGCCATCGACGCCGGAGAGCGGGCCCGCGCCATCGCGGCCGCGCTCGATGATCCGGCGCTACGGGTCAGCACCAACGTCGCCCTCGGCCGCGCCTACTATGGTCGGGGCCGCTACGCCAGCTCGATCGAATGCTCCCGCGAGACCATCGCGTCGCTCACCGGCGACCTGGTCTACCAGCGATCCGGGGGGCCGATCTTGCTCGCGTCGGTGGCGTCGCGCGTCTCGCTCGTCCTCTGCCTCGCCGAGTTGGGCGAGTTCGCCGAGGGTTCGGTTCAGGGCCAGGAGGCGATTCGGATTGCGGAGACCGTGGCCTATCCCGACGACCGGGTCTGGGCCTACTTCGGTGTCGGTCGGCTCTGCGCGGTCAAGGGTGAGTTCGATCGGGGCATCGCGCTGTTGGAGCAGGCGCTGCCGCTGATCACTGAAGGCGAGGTCCCCATCTACTTCCCGCGGGTCGCGTCCTCGCTAGGGCTCGCGTATATGCATACCGGGCGCCTGGGCGACGCTCTGGAGATACTCGAACGAGCCATGGTTCATGGTGACGGGCTCGGCTTCATGTTCGGGCACGCTCTCGTGGAGGCGTGTCTTGCCGAGGCGCTCTTGCACGCCGGTCAGGTGGAGGCAGCGAGTCGGCTCGCCGACCAGGCGCTGGAGCGCGCTCGCCGCCAGGGAGAGCACGGCTGGCAGGCGTGGACTCTCCGCCTCCACGGCGAGATCGCGTCAGCTGGCGATCGCCCGACGGACGCCGAAGGGTTCTACCGACAGGCGAGGGCGCTCGCCGAGGAGCGTGGTATGCGCCCACTCGTCGCCCACTGCGACCTCGGCCTCGGGCAGCTGTATCGGCGGATCGGGCGCCGTGAGCAGGCGGGGGTTCAGCTGTGCGCGGCGCTCGAGATGTATCGCGCGCTCGACATGGGCGTCTGGGCTACGCGGGCGGAGGCCGAGCTGGCATCGGTCCGCTGAGGCGTTGGCCGTCCCAGCGTCTCCCGTTAGCGCCGTGTACCCAGTGCTTCCTGGCACGGGTCCGGTGGATGGTGCAGAGGCGGCGGGTGCTTCAAGACGATACACGATAGCTCTCCCAGCGGGGTCCCCGACCCACCACTTTTAACGCCACTTTTGACGGCCGCCTTCACGGATCTCTAACGCCCCGCCTGTAGTCTCGTGCACTGGAGAGGCAATGCCAGACGCAAACCGGGTTCTAACTTTCGTCGTTCGGGTTGTGCAGTCGGGAACCGGCGGTCTCCGCGCGGTGGTCGAGCGGGTCAAAACGGGTCGAAAAGAACAGGCCTCGACGATGGAGGACATCGGCCGCGTGATCGCGGCGATGGCCCTCGGAGGGGAAGCAGCGATGACTCTCAAGGGTAAGCACGCGCTGGTCACGGGAGGCTCGCGAGGGATCGGCCGGGGGATCGCGCTGAAACTCGCCGAAACCGGCGCCCGCGTCGCCATCCATTATTACGTCAACGAGGGGGCAGCCAAGGAGACCCTGGAGCGGGTCCGCAAGCACGGCTCGGACGGGTTCCTGGTGCAGGCGGACGTCTCGCGCGTGCAGGACATCCAGCGGATGTTCGCTCGCGTCCGCCAAGAGTTCGGGACGCTCGACATCTTCGTGGCCAATGCGCGCCCCGAGCTGGCGAAGTTCTACCAGAAGCCCATGGAGATCACGCTCGAGGCCTGGGACCACGCCCTCGACTCTCAGGCCAAGGCTTTCCTGGTCGGCGTCCGCGAGGCGGTCCAGCTCATGAGCGACGGCAGCCGCATCGTCGCCGTCACCTACGCCCCGGGCGCTCAGAAGGGCACCTGGCAACCCTGGGTTGCGATGGGCTCGGCCAAGGCGGCCCTCGAGTCGCTCGTGCGCTACTTCGCGGTGACGCTGGCCCAGCGGGGCATCACGGTCAACAGTGTGAGCCCCGGGCTGACCGACGACAGCGTGCTGAACGGCTTGCCGCAGCCGGTCGTGGACACCGCGCGCGCCTGGCACCAGAGCGGCTGGACGCCCATGGGGCGCATGGGCACGCCCGCCGACATCGGCAACGCGGTGGCGCTGCTGTGCTCGCCCGACGCCGGCTGGATTACGGGCCAGCTCATCCACGCCGACGGAGGCGCTTCGCTGGCGGACACGCTCATGCCGCTCGAGGTCCAGCATGGATGACGGGTTCGACGGAGTCGGTGGGTTGCACCAAAAGGAAGTGAACACGGGCCATATTTCGTGGATAGGACTACCGTCAACGCCGTTGGGTATGAGCCGTCATGGCGAAGGCAATGACCGGAGGCAGGTGATGAAGGACAAACTGACGACAGCGTTCCTTATCGCGCCGGTGCTCGTTCTCATGCTGGTGTTGTGCCTCGGTTCCTTCGTCGCTGATGCCCAACAATCGACCGTGCCTCGGGTCGGCTTTCTTGCCGGCGGCTCCCCGCCAGCCTTCCAACACCTCATCGAAGCCTTTCGACAAGGCATGCGAGAGCGCGGTTATATCGACGGGCACGACTTTGTTATCGAGATCCGAGCTGCGGAGGGCAGGTTCGACCGACTCCCTGGCCTCGCGGCCGACTTGGTCCGTAGCAAAGTTGACGTCATCCTCGTCGGGGCGACGGCACCTCTCCGGGCCGCAAAGGACGCCACGAATACCATCCCGATCGTTATCGCGGGCGTAGGTGACCCGGTCGGCACCGGCTTTATCGCCAGCCTCGAGCGGCCCGGCGGCAATATCACTGGACTGGCCGGAAGCGCAGTAGCAAAGACGAGACTGTTAGAACTGATCAAGGAGGCCGTTCCGACTATGTCTCGTCTCGCCGTCCTGGCAAATCCAGGCGATGCCGGGGCGGTTCGTTCCGTCAAGGACTGGCAGGTCGTCGCCAGCGCGGCCGGCATCGAAGCCCGACCGTTCGAGGTAGACAAGCCCGACGGGTTCGAAGAGGCGTTCGCCGATATGGCGAGGGCTCGCGCCGACACGCTCGTGGTCGTCGGCGATGCTCTGATGTTCTCTTCTCGGGCACGAATCGTGAGCCTCGCCAGCAACAATCGCCTCCCGGCGATGTACCCCCAGAAGGAGTATGTCAATGCGGGCGGCTTGATCTCGTATGGGACCGACTTGGCCGACATCTTCCGACGGTCAGCCGGACACGTGGACAAGATCCTGAAGGGCGCCAATCCGGCGGAGCTCGCCGTCGAGCTGCCCACTAAATACGAGTTCGCAATCAATCTGGCGACCGCGAAGGCGCTCGGCCTGACGATCCCAGCATCTCTGCGTGCGAAAGCGGACCGTCTCGTAGAGTGAGGTTCACCTTTTAGCGCCCGGGCGAAGGAAATGACGACCCTTGGCGCCACGGGATGGGGAGGGACGACGACCATGATGCGTACTAATCGCAAGTGGTTCACCACCGCGCTCGCATTGTCTTTTATCGCAGGGTTGATCCTGCTCGCTCCGAAGCCGAGCTTGGCTCAGGAGAAAGCCCAGATGGCGAAGGAAGGCGACCTCTCGGGGACACATTCCTTCAGCGGGACGTTCAAGGCGACGAAAATAGGCGACGACCTTCTTCTTGTCACTAGCGAGAATCTGGGCCTCATCGTCTCGGATTCCGGCGCAGGGCCGTTCAATGACCTCTCGGGCCGGTGCATGAGCCAGGTGCTTTATGTGAAGGGTGTAGGCCGGAATCAAGGGCACTGCGTCTACCTGGACCGAGCCGGAGACCAATGGCTTCTCGAGTTCGAGGCGCCGGCGCAAAAGCTCGGAGCGGCCACCCAACATGGGACGGTCAAGTACCTGGGTGGAACCGGGAAGTTCGCGGGGGTCAGGGGTGAGGGAGAGTACGCGTATACAAACCTGCGCCCTTCCGCCGACGGCACGTACCAGGGTTATTCGAAATTTAAGGGGCACTATCGGCTGGAGTGAAAGCCAAGTTCCGTCAGTGGGATAGGTTCCGCGGCCGATCGGCGTATCCGTGTGTAAGGGACCCCTCACGAGCGGCGAGCCACCTTGGCGCTCGTGGTCTCTCAGCATTGCACTCCGTGGAATCTCACTGTGCCTCTGCGACATGCCGCCCAAACGCATGTAGCGTGGCTCTTATCTTCGGCAACGCGAGCCGCAGAACTCTCTGAGTTCCCAATCGCGCCTTGAAGAGGTTGGCGGTGGTCCACGACGAGTTTGGCCGTTGCATTATTCTGTTCTCGTTGCATTGCTTCATCCCCTAACCGTACTTACGAGTGAGGAGGCGAACATGAAGGGGCTGCTCACCATTGGAATGGTGATGGCTGGGGTCTTGACGTTGGTCAGCGTCGGAGCGGCTGGTGTTCGCAGTGGAGAGGTCGGGTGTGGCGGGGTTCACGCGGTGCGCTCCAATCCCAGCATAGGGTTGTCCGAAATGTTTTATACGAGTATCGCCGTCCGGAATCACAATACTCTCGAGTCTGTCACGATCCAGCGAATTACGATTCGTGATGCGTTCGGTGCGACCGTTTTTGATGGTGGACCTGCAACCTCGACGCCGTTCCCGCCGAACAGGGACTTCTCGATCTCCGGGGAGCCCCTGGACATCACCGTCGTGCCACCGTCGACCACGCATTATCTGGCGACAAAGGACATTTGGGGGGACTCTCCAATACCGTCCGGCAATCAGAACGGAAACAGTCTGACGATCAACCTGCAATTCTCAACGCTCGGGAAGAGCGATTTGGTTTTTGTCAGTGTCTCGAATATAGTTCGCCAGTTGGTGTCACCAGGGGTCCCGCGCGGCATTGAAGGCGAGGAACACACGCGGGTTCGATCGGAGTGCATCTCCTTGTAGTAGCGGCAAGAGCAGCGGTCGGTCAGCAGCATCGACACTCCCAGGTGAAAAAGGGGCAGCAGTCGAGTCGGCATCGGCCGTACCTAGCTAGCGCCCAGTGCTCTTCGCCGGGATTTTCGATTTGGACCAAGTTCTCGTTCCCTCGCGTTTCTGAATGCACGACGTGACGTGCCAGAAGCCCGTTCTGCCGTTCGGAATGCGTCACACGGGCCGTTCCCGCGTCGCCCCGGGAGGCTGACGGCCCATTTTCCGAAGATTTGCCCTCGGCGACCCTCCGGCCCAGAGATACTCCCGCCAAGAGCGCTCTTGTCCCGGTCGAAAATACCTTCAGCGCACCCACAGACGACTTGCTTGACGGCACTGATCTGACGATCTAGCGGGGCCGCCGTCTCGGCGGCCCCGCGGAAGGCTTGATAGCGGGGAGAACTGTCTGTCGGTAGAGGACCAGCGGCAGACGTCACGGCTGAGTGAAGGAGGATCCGGGGCTCGGACGGCGCGCTTAGGCGGCGCTCTGGTAGCGGTGATGCAGGCCACCGACCTGCGGGATGGCCACGATGGGCCCCCGCGTCGGCGGCTGGACGTTCCGGGGAAGAGGGCTGGTGTTGTTCAAGGCCTGATGGGGACGGACGGTGTCGTAGTAGGCGAGGTACGCGCGCAGCAGGCGGCGGAGATGGCGCTCATTGAGCACGATGACGTGGTCCAAGCACTCCCGGCGGATCGAGCCGATCAGGCGTTCGGCGAAAGGATTCTGCCATGGGGCGCGCCGGGCGATGAGGACCTCGCGAATACCCATGTCTGCGATTCGGCGCGTGAACTCGTCACCATAGGTCGCGTCCCGATCGCGGAGCACGTACGTGGGCGCCGATTCATAGGGAAACGCGTCCATCACCTGGCGTCGTAGTGTCCGAAAACTCAGCCGGGTCCTTGCTCGTTCCCCACTCCGGGTAAGATCGACCAATGAAGGCCACTTTCTCTCCTTTGCAGGTGTTGCTCCTGACCCTCGCGGGATGGGTCATCGTCACCAGCAACACGTTATCGAGTACCTGGTAGAGGAGAACCGCGTCCTGGAGGAGCAGCTGAAGGGGCGCCGCCTCCGGCTGACCGATGACCAGCGCCGGCGCCTCGCGGCGAGGGGACGCCGACTCGGCCGACGGGTCTTGCGGCAGGTCGCGACCATCGTGACGCCCGACACGATCCTCCGATGGCACCGCCGCCTGATCGCCCGGAAGTGGACCTTCACGCCGGGGCGGCCAGGCCGTCCTGGGATCATGAGGGAGATCTCGTCCCTCATTCTGCGGATGGCCACGGAGAATCCGGGGTGGGGCTACACGCGCATCCAGGGGGCGCTAAAGAACCTGGGCCATGGCGTGGCCCGGAGTACGATCGCCAAGGTCCTGAAAGACAACGGGATCGTGCCCGCGCCGGAGCGGCCGTCATCTTGGCGGACGTTCTTGCGGGCCCACTGGGGCGCGATCGCGGGGGCCGACTTCTTCACCAGCGAAGTCTGGACCCCTCGAGAGCTGATCACGTACTACACGCTGTTCGTGATCGATCTCCGGAGCCGACGGGTTCACGTGGCGGGCTCGACACCGACCCCGGATGGGTGGTTCATGGCGCAGGCGGCGCGGCGACTCACCGATGCGGTCGACCGGTTCCTGGCGCGCCACCAGGTGCTCATCTGCGATCGTGACAGCAAGTGGACGGACGGATTCCGCCGTATCGTCCAAAGCGCGCGGGTACGGATCGTGCTGACGCCCATCCAGGCGCCCAATGCCAACGCCTACGCGGAGCACTTCGTGCGCTCGATCCGGGCGGAATGTCTCGACCGCCTGATCTTCTTCGGGGAACGTCGGCTGCTCCGCGCCGTCGACGAGTTCGTGGCGCACTACCATGGGGAGCGGAACCATCAAGGGCTCAGCAACGAGTTGATCACACCAGAGATCCGCTCTCTCCGGGGCACCCACGTGCGTTGCCGCGAGCGGTTGGGCGGGCTGTTGCGATACTACCGCCGCGCGGCCTGAGCCTGGCCATGCGATGAGTTTTCGGACACTACGAGGCAGTCCCACCGGGGCAACAGCCAGACGCCCCGTAGCTTGGATGGCAGGGCGGAGGGAAACCAAAGCTCTGGAGCCCATCGAAGAAACCATCAGAAGGATCGGATCGAGTGTAAGTCATCGGACTGTTCCTTCGACCCTCGCCGCCAGATGCCATAGTCACTCCAGTCCCGGCAGAGCCTCGAGGGTTTGAAGCAAACCG